>Ga0307472_100000616_pt1 | contig 12787 bp, 14 predicted proteins | sample atmos_gasesAM5C__2_FD_204582 | JGI IMG/M metagenome (GOLD analysis project Ga0307472, IMG submission 204582) | Hardwood forest soil microbial communities from Morgan-Monroe State Forest, Indiana, United States - atmos_gasesAM5C_05 | ecosystem: Environmental > Terrestrial > Soil > Temperate... | reverse complement strand
AATACCCGAGACGTTCCACGCCATTCCAGAAACTCGGCGGCACCCCAGAGGAACGATGAGTGCTGGCGCACGGGCGCCTTGACGGCACGGTCGGCGCCGGAGCAGTATCGCTTCCGGGCAGGCTGGCAGTGGCGATCGCCTCCGGCCGGCGAAGGGAGAGCGCATGGACTTCGGGATCTTCACGGAGCAGATACGGCGCGGGAGCAGTCAGGGGCAGTGGTTCCAGGAGCTGCTCGACCTCGCGGATGCCGGCGAGCAGTGGGGACTCGACGTCGTGTGGCTGGCCGAGATGCTGGTCAACCCCGCGCGCTCGGTCCTGTCGGCGCCCTTGCTGGTCGCGAGCTGGATCGTGGCCCGGACGCGCCGCCTCCGCGTGGGGACGGCCGTACAGCTCTTGCCGCTGAACCATCCACTGCGCGTCGCCGGCGAGGTCGCGACGCTCGACCATCTGAGCCACGGGCGCTTCGACTTCGGGATCGGACGGAGCGGCGGCCCGCGGGCGTACGACGCGCTCGGCGTCCCGTACGAGGAGAGCCAGGCGCGCTTCTTCGAAGCGCTCGAGATTATCCTCACGGCGTGGAAAGGCGAGCCCTTCAGCTACACGGGCAAGTTCTATCGCTTCAAGGACGCGACCGTGACGCCCCGCCCGTACCAGCAGCCGCATCCACCGGTGCGGATGGCGGCCACGACCGCCGAGACGTTCCCGCACGTCGGGCGGATGGGCCTGCCGATCTTCGTGGGCCTTCGCGGCATGGCGACCCCCGAGCTGGCCGTGTGCGTGAAGCGCTATCGGGAAGCCTGGCGCGAAGCCGGACATCCGGGCGACGGCGACGTGTGCCTGCGCATCCCCGTCTACGCCGCGCCGACCGAGAAGGCCGCGCTGGAGGAGCCCGAAGAGACGATCATGTACTACTTCCAGCGCCAGGCCGATCTGACGCGCGCGCCGCTCGGGCGGGCCGGCACCGGCCCGGAGGAGCGGCGGATCACCCAGGCCAAGACGCTGTCGACTCTCTCGTATCCCGAGATCCTCGGCACCAAGGTCGCGTTCGGGACGGGTCCGTCGCTCGTGGATCGCTTCACCCAGCTCCGTGAAGAGCTCGGTCTCAATGGCGTCGCCGCGGAGCTGAATCCGGGCGGGCTCCTGCCGATGGAGCAAGAGAAGCGCAGCCTGCAGATCATGACCCAGCAGGTGATGCCCGCGTTCAAGTAGCCGCGCGACGACGAAGGGAGCGTTCGATGGCCACACGCGACAACGGCGCCACGAAATTCGAGACGGTCCGCTACGAGCCCAAGGGCGCCATCTGCCACATCATCCTGAACCGACCGGAGAAGCTCAACGCCGCCAACGACCAGCTGGTCGAAGAGGTCAACGACGCCCTCTTCGAGTTCGACGCCGATCCCGAGCTCCGCGTCGCCATCATCAGCGGCGCCGGCCGTGCCTTCTGCTCGGGCGCCGACGTGCGCCAGCGCCAGCTCCGCACCCGCGATGAGCTCAAGCGGCTCGGCGGGCCCGCCGGCCGGCGCTCACGGGAGAACGGGCTCGGCGACGCCGTCAACTGGAAGCCGGTGATCGCCGCGGTGCACGGCTACGCCCTCGGTCTCGGCTACTCGCTCTCGCAGTCCTGCGATCTGGTGGTGGCCGCCGCCGGCACGAAGTTCCAGATCCGCGAGGTGCAGCGCGGGCTCGCCAGCGGCCAGCACTGGGTGGCGACGTGGTTCTGGACGGGCAGCCGCTTCGCGAACGAGGTCGCACTGACCGGCCGCATGTTCACCGCCGAGGAGGCGCTCCAGCACGGCATGGTGAACCGCGTCGTCCCGGTCGAGCAGATGATCCCCGCCGCCGAGGCGCTGGCGGCGGAGATCCTCGAGAACCCGCCGCTGTCCGTCCGCGCCAACGTGCGGGTCATGCGCTGGTTCGTCAACGAGATGCAGCGGCAATCCCGCATGTACACCCAGGGGCTCGCCCTGCACCTGAGCGAGGACTTCCAGGAATCGGCCCGCGCGTTCATCGAGAAGCGCAAGCCGACATTCAAGGGGCGCTAGAGGCTACGGCTCTACGGCTTCAAGTCCGGGTCCGCGAACTGCTGGGCGCGCCAGCGGAGGGCGGCGCCGAGACCTTCCTTCTCACGGATCTCGTCGAACTTCATCCCAACTTCCGTCCGGGCGGCGTAGAGAGCCGCCAGGATGTCGAGGCCGGCATGGATCGCGCTCCGGAAACCGGCCGATTCCGCGCCGCGATTGATGGACAGCTTGGTGGCGGCGAGCGCCTCTGGAGAGATCAGGGCCATTCGGCGCGCGTATTTCAACGTCGCGGCCGCCAGCTCGGCCCGCGGGACGACGCGGTTCACCATCCCGTACGAAAGCGCGGTCTTGGCGTCGATCGGGTCGCCGAAGAACAAGAGCTCGCGGGCGCGCTTGAGGCCGATGATGAACGGCATGACCAGCGCGGGGCCGACGTTCGAGAAGCGGATCTCCGGCTCACCGAAGAGCGCATCGTCGGCCGCGATCGTGAGGTCGCACATCATCACGAGCTCGCAGCCGCCCCCCAGACAGTGGCCCTGCACCGACGCGATCACCGGCTTCTTCATCTCCCACGGCGTCATCTCGAGCTGGACGTCGTCGGTGAGCGATTCGTGCCACGCCAGCGCGTTGCCCCGCCGGGTCGCGCGGGCCGGGTTGGGCGAGATGTCGTAGCCCGCGCAGAAGCTCCGGCCCTCGGCGCGCAGAATCACGACGCTGGTGGCCGGGTCGCGGTCGGCTTCGTGGAAGCGCTCGACGAGGGCTTTCTTGAGCTCGGCGCTGATGGCGTTGAGCTTATCGGCGCGATTGAGCGTGACGATGCCGACGCGGCCGTCGGCGGCGTAGGTCACGAGCGGCGTGGTCATGACGGGCTCCTCAGGAATCCGACGGTGTCGGGATCACGAGCGAGATGCGGTTCTTGCCCGCGACGTGGGCGTACTCGACGCGCTCGGCGATCGCGGCGACCAGGGCAACCCCCAGCCCGCCGACCGGTCGCTCCTCGACGCCGAGGCTGTCGTCCGGCACGCCCACGCGGGCGAACGGATCGTACGGACGGGCCGTGTCCTCGTAGATGAGTGCGATCGAGCCCGGCTGGATCGTGAACGCGAGATCGACCGGCGCGTCGCTGTCGGCGCCGTGGCCGTGCACCACCGTGTTCGTGAACAGCTCCTCGACGAGCAAGGTCAGCCGAAGACACGCCTTGCGCGGCACCCCGCTCTGCGCGCAGATGTCGGCGACGAACTGCGCCACTGCGGGTAGGGTGTCCCGACGGGCCGGGAAGGTCCGGTGGTGGTTTCCGGTATCGGCGTCGTGACTCGTGCGCGGCCTCCGGATCTCGCGAGATGTGGGACTGACTCGGCTACTATATATACATCGGGTTGCGCGTCGGGCAGCTCTGCATTCCGGAATCGGCCCGACGATTGCGGTATGAGGAGGAGGACGTCATGAAATCTGCGTTGATTGCTCTGACGATGGTTCTGGCCTTCGGGATCGCGGTCGCCGCGGCCCAGGACGCCGGACAGATCAAGACCTCCAAGGGCTCGGCCCAGATCGAGCGCTCCGGTCAGAAGCTCCCCGCCACCGTGGGCCAGGTCGTGCAGCAGGGCGACGTGGTCGTCACCGGCGCCGACGGCTCGGTCGGCATCACGTTCCGCGACAACAGCCTGGTTTCGATCGGTCCGGACAGCGTGCTCGCGATCGATCGCTTCGTCTTCGACTCGACGACCCACCAGGGCAACTTCGACGCCTCGCTGAAGCAGGGCACCCTGGCCGTCATCTCCGGAAAGCTGGCCAAGCAGTCGCCCGACGCGATGAAGGTCAGGACACCGGCGGCGATCCTTGGCGTGCGCGGGACCGAGTTCCTTGTCCGCACGGGCCCGGCCAAAGACTGATCCCCGGCCCGTCCGGACGCGACACCTCGGCCGGCTGGCGCTGCTCGCGCTGATTCTGCTGGCGGGCTGCGCCAGCCGGAACGATCTGTACGTCCTCCTCCCCGGCAAGGACGGAAAGACCGGCGCCCTCGTCGTCGAGAGCGGGGGCAAGAAGCAGACCCTCGATACGCCCTACGCGGCGGCGCGCGTGAAGAACGTCGGCAGCGTCGACGGCCTCAAGAGCTCGGAAGCCGAGGTGAAGCAGGACTTCGGTCCGGCACTCGAGGCGCAGCCGAAGCGGCCGGTGTCCTTCTACCTGTATTTCCAGAGGGACACCGACGAGTTCGCGCCGGAGTCCAAGGCGCTCGTCAACCAGATCTTCGCCGAGATCGCCCGCCGGCCGGCGCCCGAGGTCGCCATCATCGGGCACACCGACCGCGTGGGCAGCATGCAATACAACGACGTGCTGTCGCTGCGGCGCGCCGAGCGCTGCCGCGACGAGCTGATCAAGCTCGGCATTCCCAAGGTGAGGATCTCGGTGGCGGGCCGCGGCGCGCGCGAGCCCGAGGTTCAAACCGCCGACCAGGTCTCGGAGCCGCGCAACCGCCGCGTCGAGATCAACGTCCGCTAGGCCCCTTCCACCGCAACACGAGGATCGCCATGTCGTCGGATTGCTCGACGCCGTCGGCGAACCGGCTAACCTCGAGACGGATCGCCTCACCGATCGCCGCGGCGCTCGCCGCGCGGCCGACGTTCTCGAGCAGCGCCTCGAAGCGCGCCCGTCCATAGGTCTCGGCCTTCGGGCTCATGGCGTCGAGGACACCGTCGGTCACCAGGCAAATCGCATCGCCGCGCGCGAGACGGCGGGAGCTCGCCGCATAGGGAAAGCGGTCCAGGACGCAGAGTGGCGGGCCGCCCCCGTCGGCCAGGCGGACCAACGGCCGGTCGCCGTTCGGGAGCAGATAGAGCGGCTCGTGGCCCGCATTGCAGTACTCGAGCAGGCCGCTGCCCACGTCGAGGACCCCGGCGAGCATCGTCACGAAGAGCCCTTCCGCGTTGTCCCGCGAGATCTCGCCGTCGGCCTCGCGCATCACCGCGTCGACGGATCCGACGCCGCGCAGCGCGGCGCTCTTGTAGAGCGCCTTGCTCACCGCCATGAAGAGGCTGCCCGGCAAGCCTTTTCCGGAGACGTCGCCGATCAGCAGGCACAGCCGGTCGCGGTCGAGCGGGAAGAAGTCGTAGAGATCGCCGCCGACCTCGCGCGCCGGCTCGAGGAACGCGTAGAGGTCGAGGCGCGCGTCGCCGGGAAATGCGGTCGTCGGGTCCGGCAGGCTGCCCATCTGGATTCGGCGGGCGGCCTCCAGCTCGCCGGCCAGGCGCGCCGCCTCCTCGCGCTGCCGCTCGACCTGGCGGCGCAGCTCCTGGCGGTGGCGCTCGGTCTCGGCGAGCGTGACCACGAGCATCGAGGTGAACAGCGTGCCGAGTGCCAGCGAGGGAGACGCCGCGTCGAGCAGGACGCCGCTCTTGAGATAGAGCAAGGCACCCGCCGTCACGATGGCGGCCACCATCAGCGCGTAGAGCGCCGCCGAGGCGAGGGCCGACGCTCGCGGCATGACCAGGATCAGCAAGAGCCCGCCGGCCAGCAACAATCCGGCTTCGGCCCACACGACGCTACGCGGCCGCCCGAGCAGATCGGCGTCGAAGATGTTCTCGAGAAGCTGAGCGTGAATCTCGACGCCCGGCATCCGATCGGCCACCGGCGTCGCCTGGTAGTCCGAGAGGCCGATCGCGGTGACGCCGATCAGGACCAGCTTGCGCTCGAGCCGCTCGCGATCGACCTTCCCCGCCAGCACGTCGGCCGCCGAGACGAAGCGCTCGGGATCGGACCGCGCGAAGTGGACGCGGACGCTGCCGTCGGGCTCGGTGGGCACGACCAGGTCGCCGACCTCCACGGCCTGGACACCCGACGCACTCGTGCGCACGGTGACCATCGGCCCGCCGGTCGCGACGCGCAGAATCTCGATGCCGAAGGCCGGCACCAGCGCGTCGCCGACGGTCGCGATGAGCGGCATGCGCCGCACCACCCCGCGCTCCGGGTCCACGCTCAGCAGGCCGTGCCCCCTCACGACGCGGTCGATCTCCTCGGCGCTATGCAGCGTGGCGTCGAATCGCCGCACGAGCGGTCGCGGGTCTGCGCCGACGGTTCGAAACGGCACCCGGCGGACGCTACGCCGAGGCCCCGGCGCCTCCGCTTCCAGGCCGGCGATTCCGAGCACGACCCGAGACGACTGAAGCGTTCGCGCCAGGACCGTGTCGTTGCTCGGCAGGGTGGTCAGGCGCTGAACCAGATCCGGGCCCATGCCGGGCACGAACTCCGGCAGCCGGCCCGGCGACAGTCGGTCCGCCTCGGGCATCACGATGTCCAAACCGATCGCGGCGGGATTGGACTCGGCGATGCGGGACACCAGCTGAGCGAGCCAGGTCCGCGGCCACGGCCACTGCCCGTGCTGTCGGAGGCTCTCGTCGTCGATGGCCACGACGACGGCCGGGCCCGAGTGGCGTGCGCGCGGCGCCCAGCGTTGATAGGCGTCGAACGCCGCGAGCCGGACGAACCCGAGCCCGAACCAGTCCGGCGCCAGCTCGATCATCAGGAGCAGGGCCAGCAGCGCGATTCCGAGGGGCTGGCCGCGGCTGCCGCAGAGGACCCGAACCCAGCGCCGTTCCGACCAGTGCATCGGGCTCAGGCCGGAGGGCTCAGAGAGCGATTTCCATGCCGTCGTAGGACGCCAGGATCTCGACCCGCCAGTCGGTACGGGTGATCTCCTCGAGCCGGCGCGTCTCGGCCAAGAGCGCGGCGATTCGCTCGTCGTCGGAGACGGGCTCGTGGTGGTAGAGGCACAGGCGCTTGGCGTGCGCCATCTGACACAGCTCGAGCCCGACGACGTTGCTCGAGTGGCCCCAATCTTCCTTGATCGAGGTGGCCTCCGCGAGCGAGTACTGGGAGTCGAAGATAACCAGATCGGCGTCGCGGAAGAAATCCGCGAACGCCTTGATCTCCGTCAGATCGTCCTGCTTGTGCTCGGCGTCGGTCGAGTAGACGACGACCTTGTCGCCCACCTGAAACCGGTAGCCGTACGAGTCGCCGCCGTGGCGCTGGAGCTTGGGCGTCACGCGCAGCCCGGCGATCTCGTATTCGCGGTCGGGCTCGAGGCGCACGAACTCGATCGTGGCGGACAGCCGCGAGAAGTCGACCGGGAAGGACGGGGCCGCGTGCTGCCCGCGAAAGGCCGCTTCGAGGTCGGCGTGGCCACCGTAGATCCTGATGTGGTTGCCGGCCGTGTAGGCGGGCATGAAGAACGGAAAGCCCATGATGTGGTCCCAGTGGGCATGCGACATGAACGCGTGAAACCGCTGCCCTGATGCCCCACGGGTCGTGAGGACCTCGTTGCCGAACACGCGCGCGCCGGAGCCCAGGTCGCACAGTACGTAGTCGCGCTGGCCCGTGACGATCTCCACGCACGACGAGTTGCCCCCGAACGTGTGCGAGCCGGCGAAATCGAGCTCGCGATCGAGAAACGCCGCCGCTTGCTCGGGCGTCTCGAGCCTACGCCCGGACGCGCGGGTGAGGGCCGCGATCAGCTTGCGCCGGACCTCGGCCGACGTCATCGCCACCGGGATCGAGCCGCGCGTCCCCCAGAACTTGACCTTCAAGCGCCGGTCAGGCGGCATCGAACGCCGCCAGCGCCTTGGGCGAGAGCCGGGCAAGCCCTTCGCGGACCGACGGGAAGACGTCGAGGACCATCGTGAACCGGCTGATGTCGAAGATCTCGCGCACGGCGGGCTGCAGGGCGGCGATCCCGAGCGATCCTCGCTGGGCCTTGGCCTGCTTGGAGGCGAGCATGAGCACGCGGAGCCCGACGCTGCTGATGTACTCCACCCCAGCGAAGTCGAGGACCACCCTGTCCTGCCCCTCGGCGCAGCGGGCCATGTGGGGCGCCAGCGCGGTCTTGAAGTCCTCGGAGGTGGAGTGATCGATCCGGCCAACGGGGGCTAGAACCACCGTGTCCACGTAGCGCTTCGGCATCAGGTCCATGTCGGCTCCATGGAGTGGCCTGCCGTGCAGGATTCAATGCTATCACCCGGGCCCACGGAAGCCGGCATCCTGCCATGCCGGTTCCCGCCGGTCGAGCCGCGCCGGGTTGACCCGACCAGCCGGCACGGGGCACTATCGCCGGGGCGGCGCGGGCTTGGCCGCCATTGAGGGTACATGAATCAGGCGCTGAGCGACGTCACGGTGTTGGACCTGGGTCAGGTCATCGCCATGCCCTTCTGCACGATGCTCCTGGCCGACATGGGCGCGCGGGTGATCAAGGTCGAGTCGCGGGAGCGCGGCCGAGAGCGCGTCTCCCTGGGCATCAAGCGCAAGCGCGAGGGCGTCGAGGAGCGCGTGCCGGCGGCGCAGTATCGGGATCGGAACAAGCTCTGTATCACCCTCGAGCTGAAAACCCCGCGCGGCGTCGAGCTTTTCAAGGAGCTGGTGCGCCACTCGGACGTGGTGACCGAGAATTTCAGCGTCGGCACCCTGGACCGGCTGGGGCTCGGCTACGAGGACCTCAAGCAGGTCAAGCCCGACATCATCTACGCCTCGATCACGGCCTTCGGCCAGCACGGACCGTACGCGGCCCAGCGCGGCTACGACATGCTGGCCCAGGCGATCAGCGGCTACATGAGCATCACGGGATTTCCCGATCAGCCGCCCACCCGATCGGGCCAGTCGATCTCGGACTACTACGCCGGGATGCTCTGCGCCTTCAGCATCGTGTCGGCGCTGCACTACCGCCAGCGAACGGGCCACGGCCAGCGCATCGACCTGGCCCTCCTGGACAGCTTGCTCATCGCCCTCGACAACCTGGGCGAGCGCTACACGGTCGGCGGCGAGCTCCTGACGCGGGCCGGCAACGTCTCCTTCGGCGGCTCCAGCTCCGGCGTCTATCCGACGACCGACGGCCACGTCGCGATCGCCGCCGGCGCCAGCGACGCGGTCTGGCGCCGCTTCTGCGAGATCATCGGCCGGGGCGACCTCCCGAAGGACGCCGGATTCGCGACGGCCGCGGCCCGGCGCGACCGGCGCGACCAGGTCGCCGCGATCATCCAGGGCTGGACGAGCGCGCGCACCAAGGCTGAGGTCGTCAAGACGCTGTCGACGGGCGGCGTCCCTGCCGCCCCCGTCAACAATGTCGCCGAGATGGTCGCCGATCCACAGGTCAACGCCCGGGAGATGTTCGTCGAGATGCACCATCCGACGTACGGCCGTCTCAAGACCACCGGCACTCCCCTGAAGCTCTCGGAGACTCCCGGGCGCGTCAAATGGCTGGCGCCCAACCCGGGCGAGCATAACAAGGACGTTTTCGTCGACCTCCTCGGCCATTCGCTGGACGATCTCGCGCGGTGGCGGACCGAAGGGGTGATCTGAACGGGCGCCGTATTCGTGCGGGATCGTTTCAGTCCGGGCCCGGCCCGGCAGAGACGACGATAGCCAATGACTGGCCTCCGAGTCCCTGGCTCATCGAGAGGGCGTGTCGTGCTGCGATGCGCCGATGCTGCGCCACGATGTCGATGCCCTCGAACTCGGCGTCCGCGGTCCGGAAGTTGGGTGTCGCTGGCGCCAACTCGTTCTCCAGCGCGATGAGCGCGAGCGCGATCTCGGCGATATCGCTCGCCGCTCCCATGTAGCCTGTGTATGGCTTCATCGCCGAGATCGGGATCACCGCGCGGTTACGGCCCAAGAACTCCGCGATTGCGGAGAGCTCGACCCGATCACCCTCTCGCGTGCCGTTTCCGTGGGGCGACACGAAAGCGATCTCGTGCGGGCGAGTGCCGGCTTCGTCGAGCGCCGCAGTCATCGTTCGCCGGGTTGTCTCGACGGACACACCCAGGTTTCGCGCATCGCTCCCGTCCGTGAAGCTGGCTAGGCCTCGAACGCATCCGAACACGTGCGCCCCGCGCGCGCGCGCCAGCCCGAGCGGCTCCAGGACGAGCGCGGCGGCACCATCGCCTGCAATGAACCCGTCCCGGCGTTGGTCGAAGGGTCTGAAGGACCTCGATCCGTCTTGGCACCGAGACAAGAGCCCCAACGCGTCCAGATCGAACAAGGGAACGAACCGGCTCCAGGCGCAGACGCCAACAACAACTGCGACGTCGGCTTCATCCTGAAGCAGGCTCCGGCAGGCGAGGTCGAGCGCCTGGACACCGCAGGGCGAATGGCTGGCGAGCGTTGTGTTGGGCCCCTGTAGCTGATAGCGGCGGGAGACGAAAGCCACCAGATTGTTGGTGAGGCCTTCGAGCAGGAAGAACGGATCGACGGCATGCAGCGTGGCCCGGTTGACGTGTTCCGGGTCGATGGCCCGGTCCGCGCTGACACCGGCCTCGCGAAACGCCCGGTAAAAGTCCTGGTAATCGCCCTTGCTGTCGTCGGCCGCGCCGATATAGAGGGCCTTTCGTGCCGGCGGGATCTGCAGTACATCGAGGCCCGAGCCGTGCACGGCCTCGGCGACAGCCCGGAGCGCGAGGCGCGAACCGGCGCTGATCAGCCGCCCCTGTTTCAGCACCTCGGCAGGCATGTCCGGGGGCAGCCCGTCGTCGTCCACCCGACCCGCATAGCGCAGGGCTGGAGGTGCATCCTCGCCCGCGACCTGGCGAATACCGGTCGCGAGCTGAAGCATCCGTTGCCAGTGACCCTGGACTGACGGGGCGAGGGAGGAGATCAACCCTATACCGGTGATCGCGGGCACGCACTCGGTCATCGGCCCGCGACTCCCGGGTTTGGGGCGAGAGAGAAGGTGGCAGTGTTCGTGAGCACTTCGAAGAGCTGGCGCTGGCTCGAAGGGGTCTCGACGTCGGCGAGCGGAATCACCTGCCCGTCGAACTCGGCGACGACGCGCCGCTTGCCGTCGACGCTGCCGGTTCCGCGATAGCGGCGGCGAGACGCCTCGGCCGGTGGCACGATGTCGAGGACGAACTCGACCCGGTCGCCGGGCCCCGTGAGGTCGTAAAACTTACAGCTCGTGACGTGCTCGAGCAGGAACCAGCGCGTGAAGTCGGAGCTGATCGCCTCCAACCAACCGGCAAGCTGGGTCATCGATTCGAGGAGGAGGACGCCCGGCAGCGTCGGCCTTCGCGGAAAGTGATACTGAAGAAAATCTTCGGTCATTGCGACGTTCTTGGTGCCGCGGATGCGCTTGTCGACCTCCCACTCCGAAATGCGATCCACGAGGTAATAGCGCATGGGCCGCCGCGTCAGGAGGCGCTGAGACCGCCATCGACGGCGATCGCCTGTCCCACGATGTACTCGGAGGCATCCGAGGCGAGAAAGGCCACCAGGTTGGCGACCTCGTCAACGCGGCCGAATCGACGGGCCGGAATGCGCTCGAGCAGCTTGATGGAGGCCCGCTGGCGCACGGGCAGGCTCATGTCGGTCTCGATGATGCCTGGCAGCACGGCGTTGATGCGGATCCCCTTGCGGGCCAGCTCGACGGCGCCCGCCCGGCTGAACGCCACGAGGCCGCCCTTCGAGGCCGCGTAGTTGGTCTGGCCGCGTCCACCGACATCGGCGCTCGCCGAGGCGATGTTGACGATCTTGCCACCGCCCTGCCGCAACATCATGTCTACGGCGTGGCGCGTGCAGAGAAAGGCGCCGGTCAGATTGGTGGCGTGGACCGAGGTCCAGTCCTGCAGCGTCATGGACAGCAGCAGGGTGTCCTGAACGATCCCCGCGTTGTTCACCAGGATGTCGAGACGGCGATATTCCTGGCGGACGAACTGGAACATGGCGTCGACCGCTCCGGGGTCCGACACGTCGGCCTGATACGCGCGCCCACCACCACCCTCGCCGACGATGTCCTTCTCGAGCCGTTCGGCCGCGTCGCGGGAACGCCGGTAGTTGATGATCACCGTGGCCCCCAGTCGCGCCAGGGTCAAGCTGCAAGCTCGACCAATGCCGCGGCCGCCTCCCGTGACCAGTGCGACCTGCCCGGTGAGGTCGATCTTCATGCGGGGCGCTCGAGAGCCGACAGGTCGTCGATGCCGGCGTAGTAGAGGAAGAATTCCCGCGCCGTCTCGCCCGTGGGAAGTGGAACGTGATGCAGAATCAGTCGCTCCACCCGGGCGATCGTCTGGCCATCAACCGTCGCGGTCGCTGCGCCAAGCGAGTCTCGCTCCGTGCTGGACACTAGTCTGCCTTCGATCTGCACGCGGGCTCCAGGCTTCAGGGCGGCCGGAACCGTCACGTCCGAGATGAGGGCCAGAACGGCCACGCAGCGGAAATCGTACGAATAGCTCGCCAGCCAACCAAGAAGCTGCGCCATCGCCTCGATCAGGAGCACGCCCGGGACGAGGGCGGCTCGGGTGAAGTGCGACTCCAGAAATGGCTCGGACGAACTGAACGACTTGATCCCCGTGATGCGGCGCCCTCGCTCGAGACTCGTGACCCGGTCGATGAAGAGGAATCGCATCAGCCGTCTTCGTACGCGCCGATACAGACCGAGGCGTTGTGCCCGCCGAACCCGAAGGAGTTGCTGAGGGCAACCCGGTGGGCGACACGACGCGACTCGTTCGGCACGTAATCCAGGTCGCATCGCGGATCCGGCGTCTTGTAGTTGATCGTGGGCAGGAGCAGCGACTGCCGGATGCCCTCGAGCGTGAGGCCGGCTTCGATGGCCCCGGCGGCACCGATAGTGTGGCCCAGCATCGATTTGTTCGAGCTCAGCGGGACCGAGGCCGCTCGTTCGGCGAAGACCCGCTTGACGGCAAGGGTCTCAAGGGCGTCGTTCTGCACGGTCGAGGTCCCGTGCGCGTTGATATAGTCGACCGCGTCGCGCTCGATCCCGGCGTCCTCGATC
>Ga0307472_100000615_pt1 | contig 12790 bp, 7 predicted proteins | sample atmos_gasesAM5C__2_FD_204582 | JGI IMG/M metagenome (GOLD analysis project Ga0307472, IMG submission 204582) | Hardwood forest soil microbial communities from Morgan-Monroe State Forest, Indiana, United States - atmos_gasesAM5C_05 | ecosystem: Environmental > Terrestrial > Soil > Temperate... | reverse complement strand
GGAGGTCGGTCACCTCACCGGCGGTGGCGGGATCGACTCCCTTGATGATCGCCCCATCGACGTTGGACTCGGTGGAGAGCATCACCTGGCCCATGAGGAACGGCGTCTTCCCCACCACGCCCCGGACCTTGCCCACCTTGTCCATCACCTCGCGGTACTCGGGCATCCCCGATGATGGATCTCCGTACTTGAGCACCACCACGTGGGCGTTGGTCCCGAGGATCTTCTTCTGCAGATCGACCTCGAAGCCGCTCATCACGCTGAGGACGATGATCAGCGCCATCACCCCCACGCCCACCCCGCCCACCGAGAGCGCGGTCATCATCGCGGTGGGCGACTGGCTCTTCTCCTGCGCATCGTGCAGTGCCTTGGCCGCGGCGAGCGGATCCCGTCGCCCCAGCGCCCGGATGCGGGTCCGCTCCACCGTCGCCTCCGCGGCGCGGAGAAGGCCCAGCACCACCAGCGGGGGGATGATCCCCAGCAACAGCACTCCCAGCACGCCGAGGAGCAGGCGAGGACGGAAGACGCTGACGTGGCGGGCGGCGATGAAACGCTCGAACCCGGTGCGGACGTCGAGCCGGCCCGAGGCGTTGGCCACGAAGCCGGTGAGGATGCCCAGGGTGAGGGCCAGCACCAGCAGGGAGAAGATCAGCCAGTAGCCCAGCTCGGGCCTCCCCAGGAGGTTGGCGAGGTAGATGACCTCCCGCAGCCGGGGGGCGAGCACTGCCTCCAGCGACGGCGTCGCCGGGAGGAGGGTCAGCAGCAGCGGGAGAGGAACGCCGAGGTAGAGGACGGCGATGGTGGCCTCGGGGGCCGAGAGCCGGTGGGACCAGGTGGAGCCGAGGAACCCGCCGAGAAACGCCACGCCGGCAGCGACGGTGAGGGCCACCCCGAAGGCGGTGGGCGGACCCCAGCCCACTCCCCGCGAGGCGGAGGAGAGCACGGTGTGCAGCAGCACCAGTACCAGCTCGGCGCCGAGGATCGCCCCGGCGTAGGCGGCGAGGGTGCGGACGTCGAAGTCGCGCCAGCGGGCGAGCGGAGGCCAGAGCGGTGCGGCCCCCGTCGCGCTCGGTCCGGCGATCTCGGCGGTCCGGGAGGGGAAGCCGGCGGCCAGCAGTGCCCAGCCCACCACCCACACCCCCAGCGCCAGGGGAAGGAAGGTCGCCGGAGGGTCGGCGAGGGCGGGCCGGGCGGCGTCGAGCAGCCCCTGCACCGCCATCCACAGCGGGCCCCAGCCGAAGGCCCCCAGCGCGATGCGGAGGAGCACCGGGTTTCCGGCGCCGGTGCGGGAGAGCCCCACCACCACCAGCACCGCTCCCAGGGCGATGCAGGCCGCACCGCTGGCCCGGAACGCCCACCGCAGCCGGGTGGGCCGGGAGACCGCGGGGAGCGGCAACGAGCTCTCCATCACGTCGACTTCGCCTGGGGCTTGAGGAGGGGGAAGAGGATGACGTCGCGGATGGAGGGGGAATCGGTGAGGAGCATCGCCAGGCGGTCGACGCCCAGCCCCTCGCCGGCGGTGGGCGGCATCCCCTGCTCCAGGGCCCGGATGTAGTCCTCGTCGTAATCCATCGTCTCGGTGGCCCCGCGCCGCTTGGCCTCCACCTGGGCCTCGAAGCGCGCCTGCTGATCCCGGGGGTCGTTCAGCTCGCTGAACCCGTTGGCAATCTCCCGACCGACGATGAACAGCTCGAACCGGTCGGCGATTTCGGGCCGGGCATCGTTGCGGCGGGCCAGGGGGCTGACCTCGGTGGGGAACTCGGTGACGAAGGTGGGCTGCACCAGGCTGGCCTCCACCCCGTGCTCGAAGAGCACCGCCAGCATCTCCCCGGCGGTGAGGGGGAGGAGGTGCTTCCGGTCGGATTCCGAGAGCTTGGGGGCCAGCTCGGCCCGGAGCCGGTCGGGGTCCTGGAGGTCCTTCTGGCTCAGGGCGGGGTATGCCGCGCGGACCGCCTCGGCCATCGGGCGCCTCGGCCAGGGCGGTCGGAAGTCCAGGGGCTGCCCCTGGTAGACCACCTGCATCGAGCCGGTGACCTGCTCCGCAGCGAGGGAGACCATCTCCTCGGTGAGGGACATCAGATCCTCGTAGGTGGCGTAGGCCTGGTACCACTCCAGCATCGTGAACTCGGGGTTGTGCCGGGTGGAGATGCCCTCGTTCCGGAAGTTGCGGTTGATCTCGTAGACCCGCTCCAGCCCGCCGACCACCAGGCGCTTGAGGTACAGCTCCGGGGCGATCCGCATGAAGAGCGGGATGTCCAGCGCGTTGTGGTGGGTGGTGAAGGGACGCGCCGCCGCCCCGCTGACCAGGGGGTGCATCATCGGCGTCTCCACCTCCACGAAGCCCCGCGCATCGAGGAACTCCCGAAGGAAGCGGACCAGCCGGGTGCGGCGGAGGAAGACCTCCTTCACCGCTGGATTGGCGACCAGGTCCAGGTACCGCTGGCGGTAGCGCGTCTCGACGTCGGTGAGGCCGTGCCACTTCTCGGGGAGCGGGCGAAGGGCCTTGGTCAGCGGTCGGTAGTCGGTGGCGGCGAGGGTCAGCTCTCCGGTCTTGCTCCGGAAGAGCGTGCCGGTGACCCCCACGAAGTCCCCGAGGTCGGTGACCTGGAAGCGCTCGAACCGGTCGCCGAGCACGTCCTTCTTGACGTGGATCTGAAGTTCCCCGCTCCGGTCGCGGAGCTTGAGGAAGGCCGCCTTGCCGAAGCTCCGCACCGCCACCACCCGCCCGGCGATGGTGTAGGTCCGGGGCGCGGCCTCCAGCGCCGCGGCATCGTCACTGGCATGCTGGCGGGCGATGTCCCCCGCCAGATCGGTGGGGCGAAAGCCGTTGCCGAAGGGATGGAGCCCCAGCGCCCGCCAGCGCTCCGCCTTCTCCTGGCGCTGGGCCAGCAGCTCGTGCTCTTTCGCCGATTCCTGTTCGTCGCTCATCGTACGGGGGAGGAGGAGTCTCTCTTACTCCGGTGACGCCCGGTTGGGGTTCTTCACCCCCAGCAGCTGGGCGGTGATGAAGTCGTCGAGCTTTCCGTCGAGCACCGCCTCCACGTTGCCGGTCTCCACTCCGGTGCGAAGGTCCTTCACCAGCTGGTAGGGGGCCAGGACGTAACTGCGGATCTGCGAGCCGAAGGCGATGTCCTTCTTCTGGGCCTCGGCCTCGTCGCGGACCTGGTTCCGCTTCTGCAGCTCGAGGTCGTAGAGGCGGGAGCGGAGGATCTTCCAGGCCATGTCCCGGTTGGCGTGCTGGCTTCGCTCGTTCTGCATCGCCACGGTGATCCCGGTGGGGACGTGGGTGAGGCGGACGGCGGAGGAGGTCTTGTTCACCTTCTGCCCTCCCGCCCCGCTGGCCCGGTAGACGTCGACCCGCACGTCCTTCTCCGGGATGTCGATGACGATGTCGTCGTCCACCTCGGGATAGACGGTGACCGAGGCGAAGGAGGTCTGGCGGCGGGCATTGGCATCGAAGGGACTGATCCGCACCAGCCGGTGCACGCCATTCTCCGCCTTGAGGTAGCCGTAGGCGTTCTCGCCGGTGACCTTGATCGAGACGTTCTTCACCCCCGCCTCCTCGCCGGCGACGAAGTCGTTGATCTCCACCGTCCAGCCCTTGGCCTCGGAGTATCTCGAGTACATCCGGAGGAGCATCGCCGCCCAGTCCATGGACTCGGTGCCACCCGCGCCGGCGTTGATCTCCATGTAGGCATTGGCGTGGTCGTTCTCGCCGGAGAGCATCCGCTGTAGCTCCAGCCGCTCCACCTCGCGCTCCACCGCGTCCAGGGCGGTCTCGGCTTCCAGCCGGGTCGGCTCGTCGGCGGCCTCGGTGGCCAGCTCATGCAGGGTACGGGCATCCGAGAGGCCGCGCTCCACCCGCTCCAGGCCCTCGACCTGTGCCACCAGCCCGGCCTTCTCCTTGAGAAGGGCCTGGGCCTTGACCTGGTCGTTCCAGAAGTCGGGTTGCCCGGCGTCTCGATCGATCAGCGCGATGCGCGACCGCTTGCGGTCCAGGTCAAAGATGCCCCCGGAGCGCGTCGAGTCGCTCTTGAATTGAGCCAATGCGTTCTGTCGGGTCGAGGGCCATGGGATTCGGAAGTCCGGACGGGTTCAGGGGGTCGCCACGCGCCGCCGACGTCGGCGGATCACCCACGCGGCCAGGGCGGAGACCCCGGTGAAGACCGCTGCAAGGTAAGCCGGAACGTCGCCGACCACAACGTAAGGGGTCTGCACGGTGAGCAGCGGCAGCTCGGCGATGCGCCATTCCGGCCCGGTGAGCTCCGCGGCGGAGAGCGTCGGGGAGTCGCTGGGGACGATGCCCACCTCGGTCGCCTCGCGGATCCGCCCCACCGGATCGATGAAGGCGCTGATGCCGGTGTTGGCCGCCCGGGCCACCGGGCGCCCGGTCTCCACCGCCCGGGTGGACACCATCCGCAAGAACTGGAATGGGGCGGAGGAGAAGCCGTACCAGGCGTCGTTGGTCATGTTGACCAGGACCTCCGCTCCGCTCCGGGCGTAGCTCCGGGAGATCTCCGGGAAGATGGCGTCGAAGCAGATCTCGATCCCCAGCTTCACCGGGGGCTGACCGGGCCGCCGCAGCACCGCGGGGCTGAGGTCGGTGCCGGGGGCGAAGCTGGCCCCGACGATGTTCCCGATGGGGAGCACCTCGTCCAGCCGCAGGGGTACGTACTCCCCGAAGGGCACCAGGTGGTTCTTCACGTAGTGGTGGGCGATGCCCAGGTCGGGGGCGAGGAGGAAGGCGGCGTTCTCGTTGCCCTTGCGGAGGTTCTTCGGGTCGTAGATGTCCACTCCCACCAGGACCCCGGCCCAGTAGCCGCTCTCCCGCAGGCCGGAGCGATTCATGCGGGTGACCCCGGTCGGATAGGCCAGCGGGTAGCTGCCCTCGGGCCAGACGATGAGCTCGGCGCCGGCGGCATCGGCGGCGGCGGTGGGCGGCAGGTAGCGGCCGAGGATGGTGGCCAACCGGGAGCCGCCCCGTCCCATCTTCAGCTTCTGGTCGACGTTGGCCTGCACCACCGCGGCGCGGAGGCGGGGTGCGGCAGCGGCGGCCTGGTCCATCGCCCGGACGTGGAGCGCGCCGTAGAGGTGGCCGAGGACCAGCACCGCTCCGGCGAGGCCGATCAGCAGCCAGGGCATGCCCCGCTCACGGAGCCGCCGCCAGCGCCAGGCCTCGAAGAGCGCGCCGTTGACCAGCGCCACGGCGAAGGCGACCCCGTAGACGCCGCCCAGGCTGGCCAGCTGGTGGAACCAGAGGTTGCGGGTCTGGCTGTCGCCGAGGTTGGCCCAGGGGAAGCCGGAGCAGAAGTAGTTCCGCATCAGCTCGGTCGCCATCCACACCGGAGCCAGCGTCCAGCCCATCGGCCAGCCGAGGCCGACGTCGAGGAGCCGGACGACGCCGGCGGCGAGCGCCCAGTGGAACGCGCACCAGGCCACCAGCAGCTCCAGCGCGGGAACGCTCAGCCAGTTGGGCATCCCTCCGAAGGTCACCATCGCCACGTTCACCCACCAGAAGGCGCCGGTGAAGAACACCATCCCCCCCAGCTGGCCCGCGGCGAATGCGCGCCAGGGCGACAGCTTGCGGATGGCGAGGAGAAGCGGGACGAGGCAGAGGAAGGCCAGGGGCTCGAGGATGCCGGAGGCGAACAGCTCGCGGCGGGGCCCCACCGGGAAGGCCAGGGGGAAGGTCACCGCGCCGAGGAGACCCGAGAGGAGGAGGAGCCCCAGCCGCCGGAAGGTCAGGACGCGCTCGGCCCGAGGGGGCACGGCGTGGGGTCCGGAGACGGAGGGGCTGATGGGTGGGAGGGCGACTGCGACCATCGGTTGCACCGCTCCTAGCAGAAGCGGCTCACAGACGGGGGAAGCCGCCCGGAGCTTCAGCGAGCGCCCGGGGCTCCCTGGACCATCCCCGGACCCCCGAGGAGCCGGGCCTCCAGCGCCCCCATCCGCCGGGCATCGGCCGCCCGGTGGTGGTCGTGCCCGAGGAGGTGGAGCAGCCCGTGGGCGAGGTAGAGGTCGAGCTCGGAGGCGAGCGTCCGCCGGTGGGCACGGGCTGCCCGTCGCGCGGTGTCCAGGGAGAGGACGACGTCACCGAGCAGGCGCAGACCGCTGCTGCCGGGCAGTGGGGCACCGGCCGGGAAGCTGAGGACGTCGGTGGGGCGGTCCTTGCGGCGCCAGGAGCGGTTCAGCGTCCGGATGCCGCGGTCGGTGACCACCAAGATCGACAGCTCCACGCCGGACAGGTCCAGCAGGGCGAGAAACCGGCGGGCCACCCGGGCCAGGCGGGCGAGCTGCCGGCCTCCTGCCGGATGCTCGCTCCGGACGTCCACGCGGGAGGGCCTCCGGGAGCGAGTTCCGGAGCGCGCGGCGGGTGGTCGAGGGGAGCGCCCGGGCACGGAGGGCACGCTAGGCCGACCCGGGCCGGCGGATGCAACCTCCTGCCGGGCAGCTACCGCTTGTGGCGAAACTCGGCGTCGATCCCGTACCGGCCGCCGCCGCGGGTGGAGATGTAGAAGAAGAGGAAGCAGTAGAGGACCGCCAGCTCTCCCCCGTTCACGTGCGGCACCCAGTTCCAGTGGGCGAAGACGCCCCGGAAGTGGAACTGGAAGAAGGCCACTGCCATCTCCCCCGAGGCGATGAAAGCCGCCGGGCGGGTGAAGAGGCCGAGGGCGACCAGGATGCCGCAGGCCAGCTCGATGACTCCGCCCAACCAGAACTGGCTCCCGGCTGCGGGCATGGGCTCGGTGGTGAGGATCCCGAAGAGCTTCTGCATCCCGTGGACGCTGAACATCGCCCCGCCGAAGAAGCGGAGGAGGTCGTAGGCAAGCGACTCGAACCGGGCGAGGAATTTCATGGCCGGCCGGCGTAGCACCGCGGACGCGATCGCGGGAGAGCTGCTTTCCGGTTGCACCAGCGCGATCGTCCGCTGGGCAACGGCCCGGGGTCAGCGCTGCGAGCGCCGGGCGTCGGCCGCCAGCGCCAGCGTGGTCCGGGCCGTTCCTCCCACCGCACCCGGCGGGTAGGCCGGGCGCGAGTGGTAGATGCCCTCCAGGGTGTGGAGGAAGGAGGTGGCGATGGCGTTGAGGTCGCGGAGGGTGAGGTCACACTCGTCCAGCTGCCCCTCGGTGAACACCGCGTTGATGATCCGCTGCACCAGCGCCTGCAGCCGGTCCGAGGTCGGATCGGGCATCGACCGGCTGGCGGCCTCCACCGCGTCGGCGATCATCACCAGCGCCGCCTCGCGGAACTGCGGCTTGGGCCCGAGGTAACGGAAGGTCGCGTCCTCCACCGCTCCCTCGCGACCCTCGGCGTCCTTCACCGCCCGGTGGTGGAAGTAGCCCACCAGCCGGGTCCCGTGGTGCTGGGCGATGACGTCCTGCACCGCTCGGGGGAGCTTGTATTGCCGCGCCAGCTCCAGGCCGTCGGTGACGTGGCGCTTGATGATCACCGCGCTCATCGATGGGGCGAGGCAATCGTGGGGGTTGTCGCCCTTCTGGTTCTCGCCGAAGTAGAGCGGGTTCTTCCCCTTCCCGATGTCGTGGTAGTAGGCGCAGGTCCGCGCCAGCAGGGGGTTGCAGCCGGTGACCTCCGCCGCCGCCTCCACCAGGCTCCCGACGATGATGCTGTGGTGGTAGGTGCCCGGGCTCTGGACGATCAATTCTTTGAGCGCCGGCTGGTTGAGATTGCTGAGCTCGAGCAGCTTGAGGTCGCTGGCGTAGCCGAAGACCAGCTCCACCAGCGGCGTCACCGCCAGCACCAGCGTCGGGACGAGCAGCGCCGAGCCCGCCACGGCGAACGCCGCGGTGAGCAGGGCATCGCCGAGCGGCGCCTTGCCCGCCGCCAGGCCGAAGGCCAGCACCACCGCCCCGCTGGTCAGCCCCACCCACAGCCCGGCGCGGAAGAGCGCGACCCGGTCGCGGGCCCGGGCGACCTGCGTCGCCGCCACCAGGCTTCCCAGCAGGCCGTAGACCGTGAAGAAGAGCGAGTTGCCCAGCATCACCCCCACCAGGCAGCTGAGGACCAGGCCGAGGAAGAGGGCCAGCTCCTGGTTGAGGAGGAACCGCACCAGCATCGCCCCGGCGGCGATCGGAAGGAGCACCAGCAGCGCCTGCGGCGGGACGCTCGGCCACCGGTCGTGCAGCGCCTCGGCGACGCTCACCCCGATCCGGAAGGTGGCCAGCAGGCCGAGCAGGAGCGCCGCCAGCAGCAGCCCGTCGCGTCGGGTGGGGCGGAAGCGCCGGAAGGCCGCCCGGTGGAAGGCCCACACCCCCCCGATCAGCAACGCGACCAGCACCGCGGTGCCCGCCGAGGCCTCCCCGGCATCGAAGCGGTCGGTCTGGGCCCGCATCGCCGCCACCAGCCGGAGGTGGGCGTCGGTCACCAGCTCCCCGTCGCCGATGATCTTCTGCCCCTTCTTCACCTGGATGATGGCGTCCTTCACCGCCGCGGCGGCCGCGGTGCGACGCCGCTCGGTCTCGGCGATGCTGGGGGTGAGGTTGGGGCGCAGCGCACGCTTGGCAATCCGCAGCACCGCTCGGCGCAGCAGCGGGGGCGCGTCGGGCAGGAGGTTGCCGGGCAGGGACGCCCAGCGGTCCATCTCCCCCCGCGCCTCACGGACGTCGAGCACCGCCGGGGCGGAGACGGCGCTGGGGTGCTCCGCGCCGTCGGGGAGATCGCGGACGGTGATCGACGTCCCCACCGGGCCGAGGTCCTCGCGGGCGCCCACCACCGGGGCGAGGAAGCCGCGCTCCAGGACCGCCAGGGTGGCCTGCTCCACCTCGGGGGCAGCCCGGGCCTCGACCAGCGCCCGCCAGTCGTCGTCGTCCACCTCGAAGAGCCGCAGCTCGAAGGCGCGGCGGGCCTCCTCCAGGGCGGCGCCATCGAGGTGCTCGGGGCGCTTGCGCGCTCCACCGGGCGCCTTCGTTCGCGGCGGGCTGCTGGTGCCCGTCCCGGAGACCTCCCCGGGCTTTCCCGCCGCGACGTCGAGCCGGGCCAGGGTGCGGCGGAGCTCCTCGAAGGCCTCGCGGACGGCCGCCCGCTCCTCGGGCACCACCGAGGGGTTGAAGTCGAACACCGGACGGACGTTCGCCCGCGCCTCCTGGCGGCGCCGCTCGGTCAGCGCCGCATCGGGCAGGTCGTAGTCCCGGGCGGCCTTGAAGCCCGCGGCGGAGAAGCTCTCCAGCGGACGGCCGACGTCGTCCGGGCGGAGCTGGGGGAGGGCCTGGGCCCCGAAGCCCGGCGCCACCAGGATGCCGGCGACGACCGAGACCACCGCCAGGAGCCCCACCGCGGTGGGCAAGCCCGGGGTGCGGGCGGGGGCGCTCGGGGGAATTGCCGCTTCGCTCTGTGGCGCCGTGCCCTCGCCCATCCGCCGACCCGGGGGGAGAAGCCCGGCACGCTAGAGCCTGTGGCCGACACACCTCAAGCCGCACCGGGCCCCACCTCGGCAGCCGATGTCCGCCGGGTGGGGTCGCCAGGCTGCTCAGGAGCGAGCGAGGTCCGGGCGCTCGGCCGGCTCCGGCTCTGCCGCTCCGCCACCGGCCGACTCGGCGGCAGGTGCCTCGGAGGCCCGTGCCAGCTCCGCTGCCCGGGCGGCCTCGGCCTCCGCGCGGTCGTAGGCCTTGATGACCTCCTGCACCAGCGGATGCCGCACCACGTCGACCTCGGTGAATCCGCAGAAGGCAATTCCCTCGGTCCCCTCGAGGATTCGCCGCGCATGCGACAGCCCGGACACCTTCCCGGTGGGGAGGTCGACCTGGGTGACGTCGCCGGTCACCACCGCCTTGCTGTGGAAGCCGAGGCGGGTGAGGAACATCTTCATCTGCTCCACAGTGGTGTTCTGCGCCTCGTCGAGGATGACGAAGGCGTCGTTGAGGGTCCGCCCACGCATGAAGGCCAGCGGCGCGACCTCGATGGTCCCCTCCTCCACCAGCTGCGCGGCCTTGCCGACGTCCATCATGTCGTGGAGCGCGTCGTAGAGCGGCCGGAGATAGGGATTCACCTTCTCCGCCAGATCTCCGGGCAGGAAGCCGAGCTTCTCCCCTGCCTCCACCGCGGGCCGGGCGAGGACGATGCGCTTCACCTTCCGATCCTGGAACGCCGCCACCGCCATGGCCATCGCCAGGTACGTCTTTCCGGTCCCAGCCGGGCCGATGCCGAAGACGATGTCGTGCTCCCGAATGGCATCGACGTAGAGCTTCTGGGCCCGACTCTTGGGCGCCACGTGACGGCCTCCGCGGGCGAGCACCGGCCCGAGGACCAGGCTGTCCAGCCTCTCCTCCGGCGCGGTGGACCGACCGAGGAGCTTCAGGCCCTGCTCCACGTCCTCGCGGCTCACCGGGTGCCCGGCGCGGAGGATGGTCTCCAGCTGCTCCACCAGCCGGACCGCGAAGGCCACCGCATCCGGAGGACCGGAGAGATGGAGCTCGGTCCCCCGCTGCCCGACCCGCACTCCCAGCCGCCGCTGGATGGCCTTGAGATTCTCGCCGTGGTGACCGGAGACGCCCAGGGCGATGTCGTTGTCCCGCAGGTCCACCCGGGCGGTGGTCACCAGCGGGGAGGGCTCAGGGGACGAAGCGGTGGGCAAACGGTCCTTTCCGGGCGTTGCTTCGACGGACGTTAACGCAAGGGCGGGAGGAGGATGAACTCCTGGGGTCCCACCCGGCGGTAGTAATAGCGGTCGGCCCAAGGAAAGCGCACGTCGCTCGCGCTGAGCAGTCCCTGATCCACCAGCGCCTCCAGGGAAGGCGGGACGTCCCCCCGCTCCAGCCGGTAGACGTCGAGGGCCCCGTGGATCCGGCTCAGCTGGGCCCGGGTCATCTGCTGGCGCAGGACGCCCTCGGCAAACCCGGCCGCGGCGCTGGAGCGGCCGGCCCAGGGATTGAGCTGCGTGCCGAGGAGAATCCCCACCAGTCCGGCGAGGACCCCCATGCTCACGATGACCCTGCCCACCGCGCCGCGGATCCGGTCGAACGTCGAGACGTCGTCCTCGGGGAGGTCCGGCTGGCCCACCGGCATCAGCGCCTGGACGTGTCCGAGGTTGGCCAGGTTGCAGAGCGCCTTGCAGGTCTCGAACTCGCCGAGGCAGGAGAGATCGACCAGCTTGCGCACGTCGCGGAACCCGTTCACCAGGACGAACACCCGCCGCTCGGGTACCCCGATGGTGGCGAACTCGCCGGTCCCCTCCGCGGGGTTGTCCGGCGGCAGGGGAAGGCCGGTGGCGAAGACCAGGTCGTAGCGGGGGATCCGCCTCCGGATCACCGGCCACTCGTCGACCATCCGGAAGCCTTCCATCAGCACCGACTCGGCCCGGACCGGATCCAGGTCGTGGGTATCGTGGTGGACCGGGCCCTGCTCGAACTCGTAGGTCCCGCTCTTCCAGCTGAAGAGGCGGTAGAGCGTCTCGTTGAACTGCAGCTGGGCCATCCGCTTGTACTGGTCGGTGGTCAGAACGCCCGAGGAGACCAGGACGTCGCCCAGCCGCTGGAGCGAGCGCTTCTGGGTCTCCAGCGCCTGCTCCAGCTGCGTCTCGGTGATCAGCTCTGCCCGGACCAGGAGATGCCCGAAGAGGTCCCGCTTCTTCCGGGTACTGCTCTCGGCGGAGACGATGGCCCCGTCGACGAAACCGACGTTCACCTCCTGGTCCTTGGAGCGGAGGTGGAGCATCCCCGTCTTCTGCTGCTGGGCGATCAGCTGGAGGATGTCGGCGATCCCGAAGTCCTTCAGCGTTCCGGCGAGGGCCATGGCCTAGTTGCGCTCCTTGACCAGGTGACGGAGCGAGGCAGCCCAGGTTGCCAGGAGGAGTGCCACCGCCAGCACCCACCACGCCGATACGCCCAGCGCACTGCCGGGGATGCGGAGCAGGCCCTCCCGGTTCACCGCCGCGGTGATGGCGAAGGCGAAGAGGAAAGCGTACACCGCACCGCGGACGGGCAGTCCGCTGAAGAGGTGCCCGGCACCGGACCAGAGCAGGCCCAGGCCATAGGCCAGCCGGTTCATCCACCCCTGGTGCTGGCGGACCTCCATCTCCTTGTTCACCCGGGCCATGGGGGCGACCTTCCCCCGGCGGGTGTAGACGTTGACGCACTGGTGGCAGAGCGCGCTGCCCTCGGTGACCTCGGGGTCGCAGCGGCGGCACACCGCCCGTCCGCACTTGTCGCAGGAATGGCTCACCCCCCGCCCGCCGCGGAGGAAACCGAGGAGCGCCAGCCCGCCCACCACCAGCAGGGGGAGCACCACGCCCACCACCGGATTGAGGTCTCCCACCAGCGACTGCACCACCTGCGCCGTCACCCGGGTGCGGCGCTCGACGCCGTCGGTCACCAGCGGCTCGCTCCGCGGCAGGCCGGGGCTGAGCAGCGCCCGGTTCACCGTGGTCTGGGCGTCCGGCGGGTCGTTGCGGGAGAGGAGCCGCTCGTCGAGCCGCTCGGCCGCGGCGGTCGCATTCTGCGCCCGGTCGAGCTCGGGGCCGACCGCATCGTCGGACAGTGTCTTCGCCCGGCGCCGGTAAAGCTTGGCCACGTTCCACAGTGGATCGGGCAGCGTCGGGTCCACCTCCGAGGCCTTGGTGTAGGCGGCCACCGCATCGGGCCAGCGGTTCTCGGCGAAGGCCACGTTGCCCAGGAGGGTCAACGACCGTGCATCGTTGGGCCGGAGCTGCAGGGCCGTCTCCAGATGGGTCCGAGCCTCCAGCAGTTTGCCCCGCCGGAGCTCGTCCCGGCTCAGGGCGTAGACCTCGGGGAAGGTGGCCCTCTTCCCTTCCAGCCGCGCCTTCACCGCCGCCGCGGCC
>Ga0307472_100000614_pt1 | contig 12827 bp, 6 predicted proteins | sample atmos_gasesAM5C__2_FD_204582 | JGI IMG/M metagenome (GOLD analysis project Ga0307472, IMG submission 204582) | Hardwood forest soil microbial communities from Morgan-Monroe State Forest, Indiana, United States - atmos_gasesAM5C_05 | ecosystem: Environmental > Terrestrial > Soil > Temperate... | reverse complement strand
CGCGATGCGCGACACCCGCGCCCGGGAGCTCCACGGGCGAACCAATTTCCTCGACTACTTCGGCGCGCTCGCCCCCGAGACCACGTTCCGCCAGCCGGAGCTCGAGCGGACTCTCAGGGAGATCGCCGCAGACGGTCCGCATGCCTTCTACGCCGGGCACACCGCCGAGCTCCTGGTCGCCGAGATGGCGCGCAGCCACGGGCACATCGCGTCCAGGGACCTCGCCGCCTACAAGCCCACATGGCGCGAGCCGCTTCAGGGTGAATGGGCGGGCTACCAGGTGATCACCGCGCCGCCGCCGAGCTCGGGCGGCATAGCGCTCCTCTCGCTGCTTGCGATGAAGGTCGATCTCGCCAAGGCGTTTGCCGGCGTGCCGCTCAACTCCGCGCAATACGTGCATCTCCTCGCGGAGATGGAAAAGCGCGTGTTCGCCGACCGCGCCGACTACCTTGGAGATCCCGACTTCGGCTCGGCCCCGGTAGCGCAGCTCCTCGATCCCGCGTACCTCGCGCGCCGCGCCCGCGAAGTCAGCGCCGGGGCGCCCACGCCGACCGCCGCCGTGCATCCCGGCCTCGCGACCCGGGGCGCCGCCCACCACGACACCACCCACTTTTCGATCGTCGACCGTGCCGGCAACGCGGTAGCCAATACCTACACGCTGAACGATGACTTCGGCTCCGGCGAGGTCGTCAAGGGTGCGGGCTTCCTTCTCAACAACGAGATGGACGACTTCTCGGTGAAACCTGGCGCCGCCAACATCTATGGAGTCGTAGGCGGCGATGCGAACGCGATCGCGCCCGGTAAGCGACCGCTCTCCACAATGACGCCGACGATCCTCACCGAGCACGGACACGTCGCGCTCGTCATCGGCACGCCCGGCGGCTCGCGCATCGCGACCTGGGTCTTCCAGGTGATCACCGACTGGCATGACTTCCGCATGCCGCTCGCCGCCGCCGTCGCCGCGCCGCGCATCCACCATCAGCTGCTGCCGCCCAACACGCTGTTCGAGGAGCCTTACGCAACGCTCGACCCTGAGGTGCGTGCCGCCCTCGCCCAGCGGGGGTACGCGTTCATCAACCAGGGATGGAATGGCGACATCGAAGCGATCGCGGTCGGCCCTTCCGGCACGGTCGCCGCCTCGGACCCGCGCGGCCGCGGAGTCGCGCGCGTGCTCGGCGCCGCGGCGCACTAGAGCTCCCGCTTCACGCGCGTAGTCGCTGATTGTCCGGATCGTAGAGCGGTTCGCGCCCGACCACCGCGCGGCAGCGCTCCCCGAGGATCTCGACTTCGAGCTCCGTCCCGGGTGTGGTGAGATCGGTGCGCACGTACGCGAGCGCAATGCTTTGCTTCAGCCGGCAGCCGTAGCCCCCCGAGGTGACGAGGCCGACCGCCTGCCCGCCGCGATACACGATGGAGACGGGCGATGCGTCCGCCCCGCGCGCTTCGACCACGAGCGGCACGAAGCGCTCCGGGACGCCCGCGGCCGCGACCTTGCGCAGCGCATCGCGGCCGACGAAGTCCGCCGCCTTGTCGAGCCGCACGAAACGCTCGAGGCTGGCGGCGAGCGGCGTGTACTCGGTGGTGAGATCCGCCTTCCAGCTGCGATAGCACTTCTCGAGCCGCAGGCTCTCGACGGCATAGAGGCCGAAAGGCCGAAGCGCCAGGCCGCGCCCCGCCTCCACGAGGTGCACATGCACGGCCGCGAGATGCTCCATCGCGACGTGCAGCTCGAAGCCGAGCTCGCCCACGTAGCTCACCCGCAGGGCGAGCACGTCGACACGCCCGATTCGCACCGTGCGCACACCGAGCCACGGCAAGGCCGAGTTCGAGACGTCCTCGTCCGTGACCCTCGCGAGCAGCTCTCGGGCACGCGGGCCCGCAATGACCAGCGTGCCGTAACGCTCGGTCAGGTTGGCAATGGCGACCTCACCGTGGCGGGATGAGTGATGCGCGCGCAGGCAGTCCCCGTCGTGCCGTTCCGCCGACGCCGCCGACAGGAGCCAGAACCGCCCGTCGGGCAGATGGGTCACCGTCGCCTCCATCACGATGCCGCCGCGCGGCGCGCAACCGTAGGCGAGCGCCGTGCGGCCCTCGCGCGGCAGGTCGCCGGCGATCAGATGATCGAGCCAGGCGCTGGCTCCGCCGCCGCTGATCTCGAAGCGCGCGAAGCCGGTGAGATCGAGGAGCGCGACGCCATTCGCCACCGCGGCACACTCGCGCTCGACCGCACGATGCCAGTGCGGCCGGCGGAAGGAGCCATCGGGGTCGCCGGGATCGCCGGCCTCCCGGAAGTACACCGCACGCTCCCAGCCCCCGCGCGCGCCGAACACGGCGCCACCGCGCTTCAGCGTCTCATAGAGAGGAGACGTCCGAGCCGGCCGCCCGGCCGGGCGCTCCTCCTGCGGGTAGCCGATACCGTATTCGTTCTGATAAGTCTCGAGCGCCTTCGCGAGCGTGTAGCGCGGGTCGGCGAACTTCCCGTAGCGGCGGCAGTCGAGCGGCCAGACGTCCCAGTCCGGCTCACCGTTCACGACCCATTCCGCGATGGCTTTGCCGGCACCGCCCGCCTGGACGATGCCGAAGGTGAACGCGCAGCAGTGAAAGAAGGTCCGCGTGCCAGCGGCCGGCCCCATGAGCGGATTGCCGTCGGGGGCGTAAGGAATCGGCCCGTTGATGACGCGCTTGACGCCGACGCTGCCGAGGATCGGCACGCGCGCATACGCGGCCGCGATGTAGTCCTCGAGGCGCGTCAGGTCGTCCGGGAACAGCTGCTGCGCGAATTCCTCCGGAACTCCATCCGTCCAGTGAGCACGCGCGCTCGACTCGTAGGGTCCGAGCAGCAGTCCGTGCCGCTCCTGACGGAGGTAATAGCTCACGTCGGGGTCGCGGACGAGCGGCAGCCGTTGAGGCCCGCGCGCCACGAGCGCCGGGATGTCCTCGGTGACCAGGTACTGGTGAGAGAGCGTCACGATGGGCAAATGCTCGCCGAGCATCGCAGCCACCTCGCCGCCGCGATAGCCGGCGGCGTTCACCACATACTCGGCCTCGATCGCGCCTGCTGGCGTCTCGAGTCGCCAGTGTCCTCCGGAGAGCGCCCGAATTCCCGTCACCGGGGTCTGCCGGTGAATCGTCGCGCCGCGATCGCGCGCGCCCCTGGCCAGCGCCTGCGTGAGCTGCGAAGGATCGATGTCGCCGTCGTCGGGATCCCAGAGTCCCGCGCGAATCCCCCCGAGATCGAGAAACGGATGCCGCGCGCGGATCTGCGCGGGTGAGAGCAGCTCGAACCGAAGACCCAGCGCGCGCGCCTGCGCGGCCACGTGGCGGAACTCGTCGACGCGATCGGCGCCGTGCGCCAGGCGAATGCTGCCGGTGCGATGGTAGGTGAGGCCAGCGCCGACCTCCTCTGCGAGCCGTGCGTAGAGCTGCGTCGAATACTGCTGAAGCTTCAGCAGGCACCACGAGGTCGAGAAATTCGGGCAGTTGCCCGCGGCGTGCCAGGTGGAGCCCGCGGTGAGCTCGTCGCGCTCGAGGAGCACCACATCCGTCCAGCCGAGACGCGTGAGGTGATACAACGCGCTGCAGCCGACCGCTCCCCCGCCGATGACGACGACGCGGGCCTGGCTCTTCAGCACTTCACGCGCTCGCCCGCAGGGTCGTAGAACGGCCGCAGTGACACGCGCGCCGGCACGCGCTCAGCGGCGACCTCGATCTCGTAGTGGCCCGAGGCGACCCAGTCATCGCTCAGGATCTCGCCGCCGTTCTCCACGTAGCCGAGGCCGAGCGACGCGCCCACCGTGTGGCCGAACATCCCGGAGCTGATCTTTCCCACCAGCTCCCCGTTCCGCCAGATCGGCTCGTTGTGATAGAGCAACCGGTCGGCGCGCCCGAGCGCGAACGCCGCGAGGCGACGCCGCACGCCGCCCGCGCGCTGCCTGAGCAGCGCCTCGCGGCCGAGGAAGCCACCGGCCTTCTCCCAGCCGACGGCGAAGCCGAGCCCGGCCTCGAGAGGCGTGTCCTCGTCCGAGATGTCGTGTCCCCAGTGCCGGTAGGCCTTCTCGATCCGCAGGCTGTTGAGCGCGTGGTAGCCCGCGAGGCGCAGCCCGTGGGGCGCGCCGGCGGCCACGATCACGTCGTACACGGATTGTGCGAACTCGGTCGGGATGTAGAGCTCGTAGCCGAGCTCGCCCACGTAGGTGATGCGGCTCGCGCGCACGCGCGCGTAGCCCAGATCGATGATGCGGGACGTGCCGAACGGGAAGGCGGCGGTGGAGAGGTCCGCGTCCGTGAGCTCACTCAGGAGCTCCCGGCTCTTCGGTCCCATGAGCCCGAGCACTGCGCAGGCCGGGGACACATCGACCGCCACCGCGCGTGCGTCGTCCGGAATGCTGCGGGTGATCCAGTGAAAGTCGCGCGTCTGCGTGGCGCAGGAGGTCACGATGAGGTAGGAGTCCTCCGCCTCGCGCGTCACCGTGAGGTCGGCCTCGATGCCGCCCCGCACGTTGAGCCATTGTGTGTAGACGATCCGGCCGACCGGCACGTCGACGTCGTTGGCGCACACGAGGTTGAGGACGCGCGCGGCATCGCGGCCCTTCAGCACGAACTTGGCGAATGACGACTGGTCGAAGAGGCCCACCGCCTCGCGCACCGCGCGGTGCTCGGCGGCGGAAGCGTCGAACCAGTTCTGGCGGCCGTAGCTGTACACGTAGCGCGGCTCCTCGCCCGGGGGTGCGAACCAGTTGGCGCGCTCGAAGCCCGCCACTTCGCCGAAGCACGCGCCCGAAGCGGCGAGCCGGTCGTGGAGCGCCGATTTTCTCACGCCGCGCGCACTCCCCGGCTGCCGGTACGGCCAGTGCATGTCGTAGAGGAGCCCGAGCACCTCCACCGTCCGGTCGCGCAGGTAGCGCCGGTTGCGCTGGAACGGCGCGCAGCGGCGGATGTCGACGTCCCAGAGGTCGAACGGCGGGTGGCCGTCGATGATCCAGTCGGCGAGCACCTTGCCCGCGCCGCCTGCGGACTGGATGCCGATGGAGTTGAAGCCCGCGGCGACGTAGAGCCCCTCGAGCTCCGGAGCCTCGCCGAGAAGATAGCGGTCATCCGGAGTGAAGCTCTCCGGTCCGTTGAAGAACACCTGCACTCCGGTCGTCTCGAGGACCGGGACCCGGCGCATCGCGCCGGCGAACAGCGGCTCGATGTGGGGCAGATCGGGCGGCAGCTGCTCGAAAGCGCAGCTCTCCGGAATCCCCTCGTGGCCCCAGGGCTTGGCCTCGGCCTCGAACCAGCCGACGAGGAGCTTGCCGGTATCCTCCTTGAAGTACGAGCGGCTATCGGCATCGCGCAGGATCGGCAGATTCGCGGGCAGGCCCGGGATGGGCTGAGTGACGATGTAGAAGTGCTCGGCCGCGTGCAGCGGCACGCTGACGTCGGCGAGCGCGCCGACCTCGCGCGCCCACATCCCGGCGCAATTGACCACCACGTCGGCGCGTACCTCACCCGCCTCGGTCGCGACCCCGGTCACCCGGCCGTGTGCGCGCAGGACACCGGTAACCTTGACGCCCTCGACGATACGCGCGCCGCGCATGCGCGCGCCGCGCGCCAGCGCCTGAGTGGTGTCGACCGGGTTGCACTTGCCGTCTTTCGGAAGATAGACCGCGCCCACGACGTCATCGATCGCGAGCAGCGGCCAGCGCTCGCGCGCCTCGCCCGGCGCGAGAATCTGTACCTCGAGGCCGAAGCAGCGCGCCATGGAGGCGCCACGCTTCAGCTCCTCGAAGCGCGCCTCGCTCGATGCGACCGCCACCGAGCCGACCTGGCGGAAGCCGGTCGCCTGCCCGGTCTCGCGCTCGAGGCCCTCGTAGAGCTCGGTCGTGTACTGCGCGAGCCGCGTGAGATTGTGGGTGGCGCGTAGCTGCCCGACGAGCCCGGCGGCGTGCCAGGTCGTGCCGCAGGTGAGCTGCCGCCGCTCGAGCAGCAGCACATCCGTGCAGCCGCGTCTGGCGAGATGGTAGGCGAGGCTGCAGCCGACGATGCCGCCACCGATGATGACCACGCGCGCATGCGACGGGATGCTCTGCACCGTCCCTCCTCCAAAAGGCCGCGGCCGTGTCAGCGGCTCTCAGAGCCCGGAGATTGCCTCGCGCAGCATGTCGGCCATGGCATCGATATCGGCCCGACTCGCGATGAAGGCGGGCGCCATGATCGCCACATCGCCCGTCGTCTTCACGTGCAGGCCGCGATCGTAGAGCGTCGCCTGCAGTTCCTGGCCGCGCACGCCCGGGGCCTTGCCGGGCTTCACCTCGACACCGGCGAGCATGCCGAAGCCGCGCACGTCCGCGACGCCCGCGAGATCGCTCAGGCCGAACATTTTGTCGAGGAAGTACCCCGAGAGGTCCCTGGCCTTCGCGAACAGCTCCTCCCTGCGGTAGATCTCGAGCGTTGCGAGTCCGGCCGCGCAGGCGGCGGGATGCGCCGTGTAGGTGTAGCCGTGGAAGAACTCCGGCATCCCTTCCGGCGCCGCGTCGAGGATCGTGCGGTAGAGACCCTCGCGCACCGCCACCGCGCCCATCGGCTGCGCGCCATTGGTCAGCGCCTTCGCCATGGTGATGAGATCGGGGGTCACGCCGAAGGCTGTGGCGCCGAAGGCCTCGCCGGTGCGGCCGAAGCCGCAGATCACCTCATCGAACACCAGCAGGATCCCGTAGCGGGTGCAGATCTCGCGCAGCCGCTCGAGATAACCGCGCGGCGGGACGATGACGCCGGTCGAGCCGGCGATCGGCTCGACGAAAACGGCCGCGATGCGCTTCTCGCCCACGAGGTTCACGAAGCGCGCGAGGTCGTCGGCGAGCTCGGCACCCGTGCCTCCCATGCCGCGCGTCAGCCGGTTCTCCGGGAGCAGCGTGTGCCGCAGATGCAGGATCCCCGGCATCAGCGCGCCGAACACCTCGCGGTTGCGCACCATGCCGGAGAGTGCGGTGCCGCCGATGTTGACGCCGTGATAGGCGCGCTCGCGCGATACGAAGTAGTTGCGCTGCCCTTCCTTGCGCGCCAGGTGATAGGCGAGCGCGATCTTCATGGCGGTGTCGACCGCCTCGGAGCCGGAGTTGCAGAAGAACACGTGATCGAGGCCCTTGGGCGTCAGCGCCGCCACGCCGTCGGCGAGCTCGAAGGCGCCCGGATGGCTCCTCTGGAAGGACGGCGTGAAGTCGAGCGTCTCGAGCTGCTTCGCCACCGCGGCCGCGATCTCCGGCCGGCAGTGCCCTGCGGCGCTGGTAAAGAGTCCCGAGCTGCCGTCGAGCACCTTGCGGCCGTCGGGGGTGTAGTAGTGCATGCCCTCGGCGCGCACGAACAGGCGCGGCGCGCGCTTGAACTCGCGATTATTGGTGAACGGGAGCCAGTGCCGTTCCAGGTTTTCGACCTTCATGTCCATGTGGATCTCCGCAATCAGCCGAAGGTGGAGCCGATCTCCGCCGCCGCCGCGCGCAGGCGCGGGATGAATTCGATGGCGCGCATCAGGGGCAGCCGTGCGGTGGCGCCCTGCACAGCGAGCGAGGCGATGACGTCGCCGCTGCGGTTGCGCACCGGGACCGCGACGCAGGCGACGCCGAGCACGTACTCCTCGTTGTCGACCGCGTAACCGACCGACACGATGCGGTCGAGCTCGGATTCGAGCACTGCGCGGTCGGTGATGGTGCGCTCGGTGAAGCGCTCGAGAGGCAGCACCGCGAGCAGTCCCTGCCGCTCCGGTGCCGGCAGATGTGCGAGCAGGAGCTTCCCGCTCGCGCAGCAGTGCGGCGGCAGCTCGCCGCCGCCTTCGGGCACGTGCAGCCGCAGCGGCCAGGGCGCCTCGACGCGGTCGAGGTAGACGAGCGCCCCCTTCTTCAGCACCGCGAGATTGCAGGTCTCGGTGATCTCGCTCACCACCTGCCGCAGGATCGTGCGCCGCTGCGCCGCGGCGGCATCGCTCCGCAGCACGTCGAGCGCGAAGCGCGACAACCGCTCGCCGATGATGTAGGCGCGCCCGCCCGGCTCGCGCGCGAGGAACCCCGCCTCCTCGAACAGCGCGAGCGTCCGGTGCAGCGTCGGCTTCGGAAGGTCGGTCGCCTGCATCAGCTCGGAGAGGGTCACCGCCCGCCCGGCGCGCACCAGCACCTCGAGGACACCGAAGGCCTTCAGGGTCGAGGACGTCTCGCCTGCGATCTCTGCTATCTCGGCGGGGAGCGTGAAGACACGGTTCATCTCAGCGGGCCTTTGTTCCGTTAAACGAGACGAAAATATTTGTTTATAGGAATAAGATTTCCAGCTGACGGGCAGTATTGTAGGATGCGCGCCCTAAAAGAAACAAATCATTTCATCTGAAGAACCCTAGCAAACGGAGCCAAGCCGATGACCCAGCACCTGTTGATGGGCCCCTCCGAGGCGCTCGTCGAGACCCTCGCCGCTAACGGCGTCACCCATGTGTTCGGCATCGTCGGCTCGGCGTTCATGGATGCGCTCGATATCTTTCCCGCCGCCGGCATCCGCTTCGTTCCGGTCGCTCACGAGCAGGGCGCGGTCCACATGGCCGACGGCTACGCGCGCGCCTCGGGCCGGCACGGTGTGTGCATTGCCCAGAACGGCCCCGGCGTCACCAACTTCGTGACCGGCGTTGCGGCCGCTTACTGGGCGCACTCCCCGGTCGTCTTCATCACTCCCGAGACCGGTTCGATGACCATGGGTCTCGGCGGCTTCCAGGAGACCGAGCAGCTGCCGATCTTCTCGAAGATCACCAGGTACCAGGGACACGTCAACAACCCGCGCCGCATGGCCGAGATCGCGGCGCGCTGCTTCGACCGCGCCATGCTCGAGATGGGGCCGACGCAGCTCAACATCCCGCGCGATTATTTCTACGGCGAGTTCGAGACCGCGATCCCCTCCCCGATGCGCATCGCGCACGGAGCCGGCGATGCGTCCGCGCTCGATGCCGCCGCCGATCTCCTCGCCGGCGCGAGCTTCCCGGTCATCGTGGCCGGCGGCGGTGTGATCACCGCCGGCGCCACTGCCGAGGCCACGCAGCTCGCCGATGTCCTCGGCGCGGCCGCGTGCTCGAGCTATCTGCACAACGATGCCTTCCCCGCCTCGCACGTGCTCGCCGCGGGTCCTCTCGGCTATCAGGGCTCGAAGGCCGCCATGAAGCTCATCGCGCGCGCCGACGTGGTGCTCGCGCTCGGCACGCGCCTGGGCCCCTTCGGCACGCTCGCGCAATACGGCCTCGACTACTGGCCGAAGCAGGCGAAGATCATCCAGATCGACGCCGACCCGCGCATGCTCGGGCTCGTCAAGCCGATCTCCGTCGGCATCCACGGCGATGCGCGCGCCGCGGCCGCCGCCCTCCTCGTGCGCCTCAAGACCCGCAAGCTCGCCGGATCCGCCACCCGCGCCGAGCGGCTGGCGCGCATCGCGGCAGAGAAATCCGACTGGGAAGCGGAGCTCACCGGCTGGACGCACGAGCGCGATCCGTATTCCCTCGAGGTCTCGTCCGGCTCGAAATACATGCACCCGAGACAGATGCTGCGTGCACTCGAGCGTGCGCTCCCGGCCGGGTCCATGGTGTCGACCGACATCGGCAACATCTGCTCCGTGGCTAACTCCTATCTGCGCTTCGATCAGCCGCGCTCGATGTTTGCCGCCATGAGCTTCGGCAACTGCGGCTACGCTTTCCCGGTGATCTGCGGCGCCAAGGTGGCAGCCCCCGGGCGCCCGGCGTTCGCCTACGTCGGGGACGGCGCCTGGGGCATCAGCTTCAACGAGCTTCTCACCTGCGCGCGCGAGAAGATCGGCGTGACGCCGATCGTGTTCAACAATGGCCAATGGGGTGCCGAGAAGAAGAATCACGTCGACTTCTATTCGCGCCGCTACCAGGGCGTGAACCTGGAGAACCCGAGCTGGGCGAAGGTGGCGCAGGCCTTCGGCTGCGAAGGCGTTGCCGTCGAGCGGCTCACCGACATCGAGCCGGCGCTGCGCGCCGCCGCGGCGGCGCAGGCCGAGGGACGCACCACCGTGCTCGAGATGATGGTCACCCAGGAGCTCGGCGACCCGTTCCGCCGCGACGCGCTCTCCAAGCCCGTGCGGCACCTCGCCAAGTACCAGAATTTCGTGTGAGGACCCCCGCGTGTACCGGCTCGGGAGTGCTGCGCCCGTGAGCACGAACGCAGCGGCGCCGGGCCTTGCCGCGAGCGGCCTGCGCCGCTCGCTGCAGCGGCGTCACATGCAGATGATCGCGCTCGGCGGGGTGATCGGCGCCGGACTCTTCGTCGGCAGCGGCGTCGTCATCGGCTCGGCCGGACCTGCGGCGGTCATCTCCTTCGCCCTCACCGGCACCCTCGTCGTGCTGGTGATGCGCATGCTCGGGGAGATGGCGGTCGCCTACCCCGCGGTCGGCGGCTTCTACGAGTACAACCGCCTGGCGCTCGGGGAGCTCGCCGGATTCCTCACCGGCTGGATGTACTGGTATTTCTGGGTGATCGTGGTCGCGCTCGAGGCGGTCGCGGGAGCGAAAATCCTCGGCACCTGGTGGCCGCAGGTGGCGCCCTGGGAGTTCACCCTCGCCCTGATGACGCTGTTCACCATCGTGAACCTGCTCTCGGTGCGCTCCTACGGCGAGGCGGAATTCTGGTTCGCCTCCATCAAGGTGGCGGCCATCGTCGCGTTTCTCGTCGCCGGCGCGCTGTTCGTCTTCGGCGGCTGGCCCGGAGCGCACGCGGGGTTGCCGCATCTGACGGCCGACGGCGGCTTCATGCCGAACGGCATCGTGCCGGTGCTGACGGGGGCGGTCGCCGCGACCGGCTTCTACTTCGGCGCCGAGATCGTCACCATCGCCGCAGCCGAGTCCGCCGAGCCCGAGAAGGCGATCGCTGAGACCACGCAGTCGGTGATCTGGCGCGTGCTGGTCTTCTACATCGGCTCGATCTTCCTGGTCGTCGCGCTCGTTCCCTGGAACGACGCGGTGCGCATGTCGCGCCCCTACGTGAGCGTCATGGAGGTGCTGCGCATTCCGGCTGCCGCCACGCTGATGAGCCTCGTCATCCTCACGGCGGTGCTCTCGGCGCTCAACTCGGGTCTGTTCGCCTCTTCGCGCATGCTGATGGCGCTCGCCGGGCGCGGCGATGCGCCTGCCGCCGCATCGAGGCTCGACAAGCGCGGCGTGCCGGTGGCCGCCATTCTCGCCAGCACCGCCTTCGGCTACGTGACGGTCGTGATGAGCTACCTTTCGCCCGACCGGATCTTCGCTTTTCTCGTCAACTCCTACGGCACGGTCGCGATCTTCGTCTACGTGCTGATCGCCCTCGCCGAGCTGCGCCTGCGCCGCCGCCTCGAGCGCGAGTCGCCCGAGCGGCTGCGCGTGCGCATGTGGGGCTATCCCTGGCTCACGCGCGTTGCGATCGCCGGAATGCTGGCGATCCTCGCCGCCATGGCGGTGATCCCCGACCAGCGCGTGTCGCTCGCCTTCGGCCTCGTGAGCGCCGCGATCCTGCTTGGCGCCTGGCTCCTGCGCCGCTATGCGCAGCGCGAGGTGCGCGGCTGATGCTGCTGCTCGTCTTCAACGCCGGCAGCTCCTCGCTCAAGTTCGATCTGCTCGAATGGTCCGAGGGGGGAGCCGCACGCCGCCTCAAGGCCGGCGCCTTCGTCGACAGAGCCGACGGGTCGGGAAGCTTCGCCCTCGAGACCGCCGCTCCGGCGCCGCAACTCCCCTCCCCGATCCGCTCCCTCGCCGCCGCGGCGGACTTCGTGCTCGCGTGGCTCGCGGATGAGAGCGCGCACGGGCGCAACCTCATCGGCGAAATCGCCGCGACCGTGCATCGCGTCGTCCACGGCGGCGAGCTCTTCCGTGCGACCACCCGGCTCGGCGCCGCCGAGCTCGCCTCGCTCGGCAAGCTCGACGAGCTCGCGCCGCTGCACAACCCGCCGGCGCTCGCTGTGATCGCGACCGTGCGCGCGCGGCTCGGGGATCGGCTGCCGCTCATCGGCGTCTTCGATACCGCGTACTACGCCACTCTACCGGAGGCGGCCTGGCGTTACGCGGTACCTGACAGCTGGTACCGGGACTACGGCGTGCGCCGCTACGGCTTTCATGGCACCGCCCACCGCTACCTGTGCGCCACGGCGCGCACGCGCGTGCTCCCCGGCAAGCCGACAGCCAGGGTCGTGAGCCTGCAGCTCGGCCGCGGGTGCTCCGTAACCGCGACGCTCGCCGACGATCCCGTCGCCACCAGCATGGGCTTCACGCCGCTCGAGGGCCTCGTCATGGGAACGCGCTCCGGTGATTTCGATCCCGGCGCACTGCTGCACGTCATGGAGCGCGCCGGCCTCTCGCCGGCCGGGATGCGCACCGCGCTCAACACCGAGAGCGGCCTCGGGGCTCTCTCGGGGGGCTGCGCCGACATGCAGGAGCTGCTGCGCCGCGAAGCGCAAGGCGATGCGAGTGCGCAGCTGGCGATCGAGATATTCTGTCGTCGTGCGCGCCACTATCTGGGGGCCTTCGTGTGCGAGCTCGGCGGAGTCGACGTCATCGCTTTCGGCGGCGGCATCGGCGAGAACAGCGCCGAGATCCGCCGCCGCATCGTGCAGGGCCTCGAGTGGGCCGGCATCAGCATCGACGAGGAAGCGAACCGCGCCCGCGACGCCGGCAGCATCGGCGCGGCCGACAGCTGGGCCGCGGTCGAGGTGGTTCGCGTCGACGAGGCGAGTGTATTGGCCGAGGAGGCGGGGGGGCGCCCCAAGAGCGCCGCCCGCACAAAAAAAGGTGTTTTGGGGGAAGTGGTGGGTAAATTAATTATCGGTATAGAAAAACTCAG
>Ga0307472_100000613_pt1 | contig 12828 bp, 8 predicted proteins | sample atmos_gasesAM5C__2_FD_204582 | JGI IMG/M metagenome (GOLD analysis project Ga0307472, IMG submission 204582) | Hardwood forest soil microbial communities from Morgan-Monroe State Forest, Indiana, United States - atmos_gasesAM5C_05 | ecosystem: Environmental > Terrestrial > Soil > Temperate... | reverse complement strand
CTTCATCGCCGCGCCGGGCATGAAGCTCGTCTCCGCCGACTACTCGCAGATAGAGCTGCGGCTGCTCGCTGAGATCGCCGACATTAAGGCGCTGCAGACGGCGTTTCGTGACGGGCTCGACATCCATGCCATGACGGCATCAGAAATGTTCGGCGTGCCGGTCAAAGGCATGCCGGGCGAGGTACGCCGGCGCGCCAAGGCGATCAACTTCGGCATCATCTACGGTATCTCGGCGTTCGGGCTCGCGAACCAGCTCGGCATCCCGCGCGAGGAAGCCGCGGCCTACATCAAGAAATATTTCGAGCGCTTCCCTGGCATCCGCGCCTACATGGACGAGACGCGGGAGTTCTGCCGCAAGAACGGCTATGTCGTTACGCTGTTCGGGCGCAAGTGCCACTATCCCGACATCGTCAATTCCAACCCGTCGATTCGCGCCTTCAATGAGCGCGCCGCGATCAACGCACGCCTGCAGGGCACCGCCGCCGACATCATCCGGCGCGCCATGATCCGCATGGAGCCGGCGCTGGACAGAAACAAGCTCTCGGCGCAAATGCTGCTGCAGGTGCACGACGAGCTGGTGTTCGAAGTGCCCGAAGGCGAGGTCGCGAAGACGCTGCCGGTGGTGAAGGCCGTGATGGAGGAAGCGCCGCTGCCCGCGGTGTCGCTGTCGCTGCCGTTGCGGGTCGATGCGCGTGGAGCGGACAATTGGGACGAGGCGCATTGATCGCAGTCGGCCCGACGATCCGCGTCGTCCGCGACCTTCGGCCGCGTTTACCGCTGTCGGTTAGAGCATTTTGCGGAAAACCGGTACCCTTTGCGGAAAGCCGGTGCCCACTTTTCCGCAAAAATGCTCCAGGCCGAGCTGCTCGCGCGCTATGGCGGCGCAGCCGATGATTCGCCGACGCGTCGCCGCAGCGCTTGTCTTGGTAGCCGTCGGCATGACGCCGCAGCCGGCGCTCGCTGCGCCCACGCTCGCCGAGGCATCGCTGCAATGGCCGTGGGCGCTGCCGTTCCTCGGCATCCTCCTTTCCATCGCGACCGGGCCGCTGCTCTTTCCCAAACTCTGGCACAGTTACCACGGCACCATCGCCTTCCTGTGGAGCGCGCTCACGCTTGGTCCGCTTGCCGCGCTGCACGGCGAGGCGGCGACGTTTGCTGCCTTCATCCACGTCATGCTCGGCGAGTACGTGAGTTTCATCGTCGTGCTGTTCGCGCTCTACGTGGTTGCCGGCGGCATCCTGGTGACTGGCAGGCTGCGCGGCACGCCGCTGACCAACACCGCACTCTTGGCGCTCGGCACGGTGATGGCGAGCGTCGTCGGCACGACCGGCGCGGCGATGATCCTGATCCGCCCGCTGTTGCGTGCCAACGCCCAGCGCATCCACGACGTTCACGTCTTCGTATTTTTCATCGTGCTGGTCGCCAATATTGGCGGCGCGCTCTCGCCACTCGGCGACCCGCCGCTGTTCGTCGGCTTCCTGCGCGGCGTCGATTTCTTCTGGACGACGCGTGAGCTCTTGTTCGAGACGGCGCTCGCCGCCGGACTCGTGCTCGCGGCCTTCGTTGCGACCGACGTCTGGTTCTATCGCAAGGACCGGCGCGTGGCGGTGGTCGGCGAGGGCGAGGCGCCGGATCCAATCCGCGTGCGTGGCGGCGTCAACTTCGTCCTGATCGCTGGCATCATCGGCACCATCCTGATGTCGGCGACATGGAAGCCCGGGATCGTTTTCGACGTCTACGGCACGGCGGTCGAATTGCAGGATCTCGTGCGCGACGCCGGGCTTGTCCTGATTGCCGGCGTCTCGCTGGCGCTCACGCCCGACGAGCACCGCGAGGCCAATGGCTTTTCGTGGGAGCCGATCCGCGAAGTGGCGAAACTGTTCGCCGGTATCTTCGTCTGCATCATGCCGGCCCTGGCGATGTTGCAGGCTGGCAAGGGTGGCGCGTTCGCCTGGCTGCTGGGCGCCGTCACCGAGGCGGACGGCAGTCCGCACGAACTGGCCTATTTCTGGCTCGCCGGCGGGCTGTCGGCCTTTCTGGACAATGCTCCGACCTATCTCGTGTTCTTCGAACTCGCGGGCGGGGATCCTGGCGCGCTGATGGGACCCTTGGCGCCCACGCTCGCTGCGATCTCGATGGGCGCGGTCTACATGGGCGCGCTGACCTATATCGGCAACGCACCCAATTTCATGATCTACGCCATCGCCACCGAGCGCGGGGTCAAGATGCCGAGTTTCTTCGGCTATATGGGCTGGTCGGCCGTGATCCTGGCGCCGGTGCTGGTGCTGCTCACCGTCGCTTTCGTCGCGCGGCCTTGACCTTTGCCGATTTGGCTCGCGCGCTTGCAGTGCGCCCGCCGCCAGCCTTCGCCGGCAGCACGGCGACCGCCTCGATCTCGAACAAGGCGCCGGGCCGCGCGAAATCGGAGATCGCAATGGTCGTGCTGGCGGGCGGGTGCGCCGTATTGACGAACATGTCGCGCACCTCGCGAAAGATCGCGACGTGCGAGATGTCGCGCAGATAGTTGTTGATCTTGACCACATTGTCGAAAGTCGCGCCAACCTCCGCCAGGGCATATTTCAGGTTCTTGAAGGCCTGCTCGGCCTGCGCGCGGAAGTCCCCCGCTTGGCCGGCGATCTTGCCCTCGATGTCGAGTCCGAGCTGGCCGGCGATGTAGATCATGCGTCCGGGACCCGTGACCTCGACCACGTGGCTATAGCCGGGCGGTGTGGAAATCGTCTTGGGATTGAGAAATCGCGTATGGGCGGCCATGGGCATCTCCTGCTCGCATCATTCTGTGCGCGGGCGAAGGTGCCGCGCCAACGCACTATAGGCGTGAAAAGGCGCCGCCTTGAAGCGGGTTGCGCCGCAAGGTCGACTTGACTTCGCACGGGGCATGCCTGAGCGTGCCGGCCGCAATCAGGGCTCGATGAGTCATGTGGGCCGCGGCAACGGCGTGCATCGCCCCTGATGGAGAGGGATCGCATGCCGGGGCACGCCGCTTCTAACGTCTATTTCGGGCTCGATCCGATGTCGGTCTCGACGGTTTTGCTCGCCGTCACCTACGCACTCATCATTTCGGAAAAGATCAACCGTTCGATCGTCGCGCTGGCCGGCGCCGCGCTGATGATCATGGTCGGCGTGCTGACCCAGGAAGAGGCGATCAAGGGCGTCGACTTCAACACCATCGGCCTCCTCACCGGCATGATGATCCTGGTATCAATCTCGCGCCGCTCCGGCATGTTCCAGTACATCGCCGTGTGGGCGGCCCAGGCCGCCAAGGCCCATCCCGCCGGAATCCTGTTCTTGCTGCAGATCGCGACCGCCGTGCTCTCGGCTTTTCTCGACAACGTTACGACCGTCCTGCTGATCGTGCCGGTCACCCTCGCCATCACCAGGGAACTCGAAGTCCCGCCCTATCCCTTCCTGTTCGCGGAAGTCTTCGCTTCCAACATCGGCGGCACGGCGACGTTGATCGGCGATCCGCCCAACATCCTGATCGGTTCGCTCGCCGGGCTCGATTTCAACGCCTTCGTCATTCATTTGACACCGGTGATCATCGTCGTGATGGTCGTGCAGGCAATCATGATCCATCTCCTGTGGGGTCGGCAGCTGAAAGCGACGTCGGCCGCTGAGGCGCGGGTGATGGCCATGAAGGCTGTGGACACCATCCAGGATTGGCGTCTGCTCAACCAATCGCTCGTCGTGCTTACCGTGGTGATGATCGCTTTCGTGCTGGCACGGCCGCTGCACCTCGAGCCCGCGACCATCGCCATGGCGGGGGCGGCCGCGCTGATGCTGCTCGACAACTGGGCGCATCACAGCGAAAAGGCCGCGCACAACATCCACCAGACGTTCTCGGACGTCGAATGGATCACCATCTTCTTCTTCATCGGCCTGTTTATGGTAGTCCATGGCGTCGAGGTAGGCGGGTTGCTCAGCCTGCTCGCCAACAAGCTGGTGGCGGCGACCGGCGGCAACGTGGCCAGTGCCGGCTACGCGATCCTGTGGGCGTCGGCGGTGCTCTCCGCGATCGTCGACAACATTCCCTTCGTCGCCACCATGATCCCGCTCATCAAGAGCATGGCGCCGGCTTTTGGCGGCGCGGACAAGATCGAACCGCTGTGGTGGTGCTTGTCGCTCGGCGCCTGCCTTGGCGGCAATGGCACATTGATCGGCGCTTCGGCCAACCTGACGGTCGCCGGCATCGCGGAGCGCAACGCCATTCCCTTCAAGTTCATGGTCTACACGCTCTACGCCTTTCCGATGATGCTGGTGTCCGTCGCCATCTGTCATCTCTACGTCTGGTGGCGTTATTTCTAACGAGCAGCGCGGGTTTGCTTGACGGCATTGCCGGAACGGCCGGCATTGCTCATTGAGCTCGCCAAGGTCCCGCGGGTCGGGAACGTCTTTCATTCTGCCGCGAGCAACGCCGGAACTTTTCGCCCGGTCGTGCGTAGTCGTAGGCGTCGGCACGGGCGGTTCGGTTCGCGCCGGGTGGGAGTTGCCCAGTGTTTTCCAATCCCCGTTTTGCCATCCTTCTCCGCGCCGCCGGTATCGCCGCTGCCGTTGCATTCGCGACCATGCCGGCGATGGAAGCCGCGGCCCAGGGCTTCTTCGATTTCCTGTTCGGCGGGGGCGCCCGGCAGCAGCAGGCGACCGCTCCGCAGCCGCAGCAGACCACCGCCTACGCCGATCCCTCGGGCGCAGGCACGGGCAATCCGGGACCGGCGCAGGCCAACATCAATACCGCTACAGGTCGCGCGACGACCTATTGCGTGCGGCTGTGCGACGGCCGCTACTTCCCGATCCAGCGGCACGCCAACGCCACGCCCGTGCAGCTGTGCAGCGCGCTCTGTCCGGCAAGCCAGACGAAGGTCTTCAACGGCAGCTCGATCGACGCGGCGTCGTCGAGCGGCGGCGGTCGTTACGAGAACCTCGACAACGCCTATGTCTATCGCGACAAGATCGTCGCCGACTGCACCTGCAATGGCAAGGATCCGTTCGGTCTCGCCAAGATTGACGTCGACCAGGATCCGACCCTGCGTGCCGGCGACATGATCGCGACGGCCGGCGGGCTGGTGAAAGCGAGCGGCTCGCACGCCGCCACGGCGCGGGCGGCGGCCTCTGCGTCCGACGGCGAGGTGACCGGCAGCGCGATCGATCGGCGACGCCAACATCGTCGCCGCTTCGGCGTCACGCTGCGAGACTGGTGACGACCTCCTGTGCGATCGACAGCACGCTCGTGAGGCCCGGCGATTCGATTCCAAACAGATGAACCATCCGCGGCAGGCCGTGATCGGCTGGCCCGTCGATGACAAAGTCGGCCGCCGGCTCGCCCGGACCGGTGAGCTTGGGCCGGATGCCCGCATAGTCGGGCACCAGGCCGCGGTCGGGCAGCGCCGGCCAGTAGGTGCGGATGGCGGCGTAGAATGCGTCGGCCCGACGCGGGTCGACGTTGTAGTTCTCCTCAGTGATCCACTCGACGTCGGGACCGAAGCGCATGCGCCCGGCGAGGTCGAGCGTGACGTGCACGCCAAGACCGCCGTCGACCGGCGCCGGGTAGATCAAATGGGAGAATGCCGGCCGGCCGGCAAAGCCGAAATAATTGCCCTTGGCGAGAACGAGGCGCGGCACGCGCGCAGGATCATAGCCTTCGGTCGCGCGGGCGAGCCGCTGCGCGCCGTGACCGGCCGAATTGACGATCGCATCGACGACGAGTTCGCCCGGCTCGGCGCCACTGAAGCGCACGTGCCAGCCGTTCCTCTCGCGTCCGAGTCGCTCGACCGGCGTGTTGAATGCGATCGCGCCGCCGTGGTCTTCGAGCTCGCCCTGCAGGGACAGCATCAAGGCGTGGCTGTCGACAATACCGGTCTCGGACGACAACACGGCGGCGACGCAGGTGAGGGCGGGCTCCATCGCGCTTGCCGCGGTGGCGTCGATCAGCGTCAATCCTTCGACGCCGTTGGCGAGGCCCTGCGCCAGGATTTGCTCGATCTTATTCGTCTCGGCGGCCTTGGTCGCGACGATCAGTTTGCCACATTTACGGTGGCCGATGCCGCGCGAGGTGCAGTGGGCGTAGAGCATGCGCCGCCCGCGCGTGCAGTGGAACGCGCGGCGCGAGCCGGTCGGATAGTAGATGCCGGCATGGATCACCTCGCTGTTGCGCGAGGAGGTGCCGGTGCCGATACCGTCGGCGGCCTCGGCAACGATCACCTCGTGGCCCTGCAGCGCAGCCTCGCGCGCGATCGCGAGCCCGACGACGCCGGCGCCGACGACGAGAACCTGCATGCTCAACCTTTGCCGTTCACCGCGCCGATGCGATCGCCGTTCGCCACCGGGCCGGCAGCGACGACCGTGCCATAGACGCCGCAGTCCATGTGCCCGTAGCTCTGCATCAGCGTCGCCGGAATGGCGAGGTCGCGCATGCCGGTCTCGGGATCGACGTTGGTCGCGGCGCAACGCACGATGCGCTTGACAATCTTCAGGCGTGCGAACGGACCGACGGCGATCTCGCGGCCGACGAGGTCGAACTCGTGCCAGGCGGGCCAGCCCTCGACGTAGAGGTTCCCGCGAAAGCGCAGTGGATGGACTGGCACGCCGACGGCGGTCTCGATCGCGGCGACCGTGGCGAGGTTGATGATCGACACAACCTTGGCCGCGACATCGGAGAAGCTGTGGCCGTCGGCGTGCAACACGCGTGGCGGCCCGCGCAGCTCGTCGGCACAAAAGCCCGCGAAAAAATCCTCAATCGTCCGCCGGCCCGGCGTCGTCGACAGGTCGCCGCGTGCGGCTTCGCGTCCATCGACGCGGATCACCAGCATGCCGGTCGCATCGTCGTATTGCATTTCGAGCCGAGCCAGCCGTTCGTTCTTCATCAGCATCAAAAAGCGCTGCTTGGGCAGATAGGATGGCGCCGCGGGATCAAAGCCGGACGGACCGTTCTCGATGGCGTAACGCCGGTCGGCGGGCAGCGTCTTGCCGATCTCGAGCACGGTCGAGGCCAGAAGTTCGGGCGTGAGGCCCTTGACCGGATAGCGATAGATCGACTGAACGCGGAAAGTATTGATATCCGTCATGGCTCGGCCTTGAAGTCGCGGCTTCATTAACCGTTCGGGCCGGTCCTGGCTAGGCGAGGGCATTCGGCGACGAATTCGGACCGTGGCCCCTTCCGCGGTTCCGCCGAGCCTCCTACATCTGGGGCTGGCGGCGCCCCATCAGGGCCGCCAGCGAGAGGCTGGGCTATCGAGAGGCGTCCATATGATGTCCCTTCCGTGCCGACAGGGCGGCCGGGACAGGCCGAGGTGAATGCATGAACTTCGAAAAGTACACTGACCGTGCCCGCGGATTCGTGCAGTCGGCCCAATCGCTTGCATTGCGTGAGGGCCACCAGCAATTTGCTCCCGAACATCTGCTGAAAGTCCTGCTCGACGATTCCGAGGGTCTCGCGGCCGGTCTGATCGACCGTTCCGGTGGCAATTCGCGCCAGGCGTTGAACGAGGTCGAAGCGGCGCTCAAGAAGCGGCCCAAGGTCGACGGTAGCGGCGCCGGCCAGATCTATCTCGATGCCGCGCTGGCGCGGGCATTCGACGCGGCCGAGAAGGCGGGGGAGAAGGCGGGCGACAGCTACGTCACCGCCGAACGCCTGCTGCTCGCGCTCGCCCTGGACAAGGACAGCGAAGCCGGCAAGATCCTGCGCAAGGCCGGCGTCACGCCGCAGAACCTCAATGCGGCGATCGAGGCGCTGCGCAAAGGCCGCACCGCCGATACGTCCTCGGCCGAGAACGCCTACGACGCGCTCAAGAAATATACCCGCGACCTCACTCAGGCGGCGCGCGACGGCAAGATCGACCCGGTCATCGGCCGCGACGAGGAGATCCGCCGCACCATTCAAGTGCTCTCACGCCGCACCAAGAATAATCCCGTGCTGATCGGCGAGCCCGGGGTCGGCAAGACTGCCATCGTCGAGGGGCTGTCCCAGCGCATCGTCAACGGCGACGTGCCGGAAAGCCTTAATGACAAAAAGCTCCTGGCGCTCGACATGGGCGCGTTGATCGCCGGTGCGAAATATCGCGGCGAGTTCGAGGAGCGCCTGAAAGCTGTGCTGCAGGAGGTCACATCCTCCGATGGCGGCATCATCCTGTTCATTGATGAGATGCACACGCTGGTCGGCGCCGGCAAGGCCGAAGGGGCGATGGACGCCTCGAACCTGCTCAAGCCGGCGCTGGCGCGCGGCGAACTGCACTGCATCGGCGCCACCACGCTCGACGAATACAAGAAGCACGTCGAGAAGGATGCGGCACTAGCCCGCCGCTTCCAGCCGGTCTACGTGTCCGAGCCGACGGTCGAGGACACGATTTCGATCCTGCGCGGCTTGAAGGAGCGCTACGAGGCGCATCACGGCGTGCGGATCGCCGACAGCGCGCTCGTCGCCGCGGCCACGCTCTCCAATCGCTACATCACCGACCGTTTCCTGCCCGACAAGGCGATCGACCTCGTCGACGAGGCGGCTGCCCGGCTCAAGATGCAGGTCGATTCCAAGCCCGAGGAACTCGACACGGTCGATCGCGAGATCATCCGGCTCAAGATCGAGCAGGAGGCGCTCAAGAAGGAAACGGACGCGGGCTCCAAAGCACGGCTTAAGGATCTCGAAAAGGAGCTCACCAATCTCGAGAAGCGGGCTGCCGACCTGACGGCGCGCTGGAAGGCGGAGAAGGAAAAGCTGTCCGACGCGCAGCGGCTCAAGACCGAGCTCGACCAGTTGCGGGTCGAGCTTGCCAATGCCCAGCGTAGCGGCGAATACCAGCGCGCCGGCGAACTGGCCTATGGCCGCATTCCCGAACTGGAGAAAAAGCTCCAGGCGATCGAAGGGGCCGACGGCAAGGGCGCCATGGTCGACGAAGTGGTCACGGCCAACCACGTCGCGCAGATCGTCTCGCGCTGGACCGGCGTTCCGGTCGATAAGATGCTCGAAGGCGAAAGGGAGAAGCTTCTTCACATGGAGGATGCCCTTGCCAGGCGTGTTGTCGGCCAGGCCGAGGCGGTCAAGGCGGTGTCGACCGCGGTGCGTCGCGCGCGCGCCGGGCTGCAGGATCCGCACCGGCCGATCGGCTCGTTCATGTTCCTTGGGCCGACCGGCGTCGGCAAGACCGAGCTGACCAAGGCGCTCGCCGAATTTCTGTTCGACGACGAGACCGCGCTCATCCGTATCGACATGTCGGAATACATGGAGAAACACTCGGTGGCGCGCCTGATTGGCGCTCCGCCCGGCTACGTCGGGTACGAGGAGGGCGGCGCGCTCACCGAAGCGGTGCGGCGGCGGCCCTACCAGGTCGTGCTGTTCGACGAGATCGAGAAGGCGCACCCGGACGTGTTCAATGTGCTGCTCCAGGTGCTCGATGATGGCCGTCTGACCGACGGCCAGGGCCGCACCGTCGATTTCCGCAACACCTTGATCATCATGACGTCGAACCTGGGCGGTGAGATTCTGGTGAACCAGCCGGAAGGCCAGGACACCGACGCGGTGCGTGAGCAGGTGATGGCGATCGTGCGCGTCAGCTTCCGGCCCGAGTTCCTCAACCGGGTCGACGAGATCATCCTGTTCCACCGGCTCAAGCGTGGCGAGATGGGGCGTATCGTCGATATCCAAATAGCGCGGCTCAATAAGCTGCTCGAGGAACGCAAAACGCGGATCGAGCTCGATACTTCGGCCCGCGAATGGCTCGCCGACAAGGGCTACGACGCAGCCTATGGCGCACGGCCGTTGAAGCGCGTGATCCAGAAATCGCTTCAGGATCCGCTCGCCGAGATGGTGCTGGCAGGTCAGGTCAAGGACGGCGACATTGTCAGGGTGTCAGCGACGAAGCAGGGATTGACATTCAACGGCAAGGTCGCCCAGGCGGCGTAGGGCCCCCAGTCCACGTCTTGCGATAATCGCGTGAAACTCAGCGTCCACCGCCGCCAGCCGGCGCGGTCTGCGCGACGCGTGACGTCGTCTTCACCATCATACCGTCGATACGGTTGCGCTCGCGTTCGAACGTGGCGAGCAGATTGCCTTCGAGCGCGCGGCCGCGCGGTAGCTTGATGCGCATCGGATCGACGAAGCGGCCGTTGACCAGAATTTCGTAGTGTACGTGGGCGCCGGTGGACAGGCCGGTTGATCCGACATAGCCGATCACTTGGCCCTGGCGAACGCGCACGCCGGCGTCCATGCCGCGGGCAAAGGCCGTCATGTGGCCATAGGCGGTCTCGTAGCCGTTGTTGTGGCGGACGCGGATGTACTTGCCGTAGCCGCCTTCCCAGCCGACCTTCTCCACCGTGCCGTTGCCGGATGCGTAGATCGGCGTGCCCATCGGCGCCGCCCAATCGACGCCGGTGTGCACCTTGGTGTAGCCGAGCAGGGGATGTTTGCGCGAGCCGAAGCCCGACCGCATGATGCCGTCGGCGACAGGCTTGCGCACCAGGAACTTCTTCGCGCTCTTGCCGGTCTCGTCGTAGTAGTCGACCACGCCGTCGTCGGTGGTCTGATGGCGATAGAACTTCTTGGTCTCGCCGCCGACCGTCAGCGAGGCGAACTGCACTTCGCCCCGCGCATCGGCAGCGGCGGCCTCGTCTTCGCTGGCATAGAGCACCTCGAAGGAGTCGCCGGGCTGCGACTTGCGCTGGAAGTCGACATCATACGAATAGATGCGGATCAGCTCCTCGATGACCGGCCGCGGGACCTGGTTGCGCAGCGCCGTTTCGTAGATGCTCTGATAGAGCCGCACGCCGGTGCCGTCATCCTCCTCGTCGTCGTCGCCGGTATCGGCCACCTGGGTTTCCGCGCTCTGCACATCGACCGAAACGTACCTGCCGAGGTCGGACAGCGCGACGATCGCTTCGACCGTGCTTTCGCCCATCACGATCACCCGGATCGGTTGCAACCGTTGGGCGGCGCCGGTAGGCGACAGCAGGATGCGCAGCTTCTGGCCTTCCTTGAGGCCGCCGTCACGGCCGCGCGGACCGAGAATGCCGGCGATAGCCTTAATCTCCTCGGGCGCGGCGCCGAGTTCGCGCAGCACGCTGGCGACGTTGTCGCCCTTCTTCACCACGATCGTGCGCTCGCTCCAGCTGTTGCCGCCGGTGGTCTGGCTTGTGGTCTTGGGCAGCAGGGTGATGTTCTCGGGAACGATGCGGGCCTCGAAGCCGACATAGGGATCGGGCGTGCCTTCGGCGGCGTAGGCGAGCTTGTAGTCGGACGGGCCGCCAGCCACGGCATAACGGGTGCCGCCGGCGCCGCTGAAGTTTGCCGCGTCTCGCACGCGCGAGAGCACGTCGTCGATCGGCACCATCGCCGCGATTCTCATCCGCGGCAGCAAGGCGGCAAGGTCGCGGGTGACGAACGAGACTTCGGCGTCGGGCTGGACACCGGGCGCGTCGGCCGCCGTCGCCGCGCCGCTCGATTCCGCCAGCAGGCGCTGCGGATTGAACGGCGGGATGTTGGCCGAAAGCTCAGACGTTGACAGTGAGAGATTGGCGGCGACGCGCACGAATGGCCGCACGCGCACCATCTCGCGATCACCGACACGGTTGGTGGTGGAGATGCGGATGACTTGGCGGGCGGCAGCGGATTCACTCGCGGTTGGCAGCTTGTCGCTCTTGCGCGACCGTTCGCCAGGGGCGCCGAGCGCGCCGCGCAGCGCCATCTCGACGCGTTCCGGCATGGTGGCGAAGTTGGTCACGCCGTCGAGCGCTGCGAAAACGGCGCCGCCCATCAGGGCCGCGCCGCACAGGCCGGTCAGGATCGTGCCGCTGAACCATTGGACCGATACGCGACGCCGGTCGATGCCGCCGGCGGTCTCGCCGTCGACCGATAGCGGCGGCTCGTTGCCGAGATCGATGACAACGGTACCCGCTGCGGTCCGGTATGAGCTGCGCGCCCTGCCGTGATCCAAGATCGCTGTCCCCTACTCGCGACCGCGCCGTGCGCAGCAGCGGAGCCACTTGGCGGCAGGACCGACACGATCCCGTGCCGCCCTCGGCCCGTCAACGACCGAGGGTCCGCCAATGGTCTACCGCTGGACGACGCTTACGATTCTTCCCCAACCCCCAAAGGACGCGGGAGGAATGTGGCTTCAGTACGGCGCAACCTCTTTTGCCTGCAAAGGTTCTTGCCTACCGATTGAAATGGCATAAATATAGACATGTGGTGCGATTCTCCACTTGGTATTTTTTCGCATCACATCTGTTGACAATACCCGGCCGACCAAACTATATACGGGCGGTACGGCACGCCGCCGCGCGGCGCGATGGTGTGCCTCTGAAGCTCCTCACTGATATTCGGTGACAAAGCTTCCGATCACGGTCGGGAGCTTCACGGCTTCGACGGCTCTCCGGTTTCGGCCGGAGGGTGGGATCGCCATGATCCCGTGCTGTTTGACAGGTGAATCGGAAGAAAGAGAAACGTGGACGGCGGAGTCCTTGCGGGCCGTTTCCTCGACGAGAGGGCAACCCTTTACCGGGTGGTCTGAATCTGACGGGAACCGGCCGGACGAGACTTCGGCGGTACACGTTTCAGGTCAACACTGTGGTTGCAATCCAGATTGCGCAAGCAAGGTGGAGAGCGATCAGAGTGGGACCTCGTCAATGTAGCGGCGCGCGAGCGTCGCTACGCGCGAAACGTTGTGATCAGCCGGTTCAAGTTCTCATCCAACCTGAGAGTTTGATCCTGGCTCAGAGCGAACGCTGGCGGCAGGCCTAACACATGCAAGTCGAGCGCCCCGCAAGGGGAGCGGCAGACGGGAGAGTAACACGTGGGAACGTACCCTTCGGTTCGGAACAACCCAGGGA
>Ga0307472_100000612_pt1 | contig 12829 bp, 13 predicted proteins | sample atmos_gasesAM5C__2_FD_204582 | JGI IMG/M metagenome (GOLD analysis project Ga0307472, IMG submission 204582) | Hardwood forest soil microbial communities from Morgan-Monroe State Forest, Indiana, United States - atmos_gasesAM5C_05 | ecosystem: Environmental > Terrestrial > Soil > Temperate... | reverse complement strand
GAGCAGGAAATCCGGAGGGACGCCCTCAATCAAGTCCGACACCCCGTATGCGAACGGAATGGTGATGAGCGCCGGGTAGCCCAGAAGGACGACGCTCAGCAGCACGACCAGATCCTTCAAGGACTCAAACGTCTGTGCGCCCGGTACCAACACGATGAATGATCCGATGAAGCCGGTCGCGATGATCAGCACGAACGTCAGCGGCACGCTCAGGAACGCGTTTACATTCCACGTCTGCCGCGCACGGCCGAACCCCCAATGCTCGCCGATCCGGAACGTGAAGCCGCCGAAGGCGCAGAAAGCCAGGAAGAGGCCGACGATATAGGCGAAGCGCCCCCACACCTCCAGCAGCGGGAGGGGGATGGCACTAACGATCATCTCGTACCAGGTGATGATGGCCGTCATGTTCGATCATGGTGCGTCGCGTCGAATGCGCGAAACTGGGGTACCGGTATCTGCCAACATAGCAATGATGTGACCGGGAAGAATAATACCATGTGTCCGAGACGAGGGTAGGTCGGCCAGAGGCGAGAGCCCGGCGGCGAGGCGGGCATCAAACCGCATGTAGGGCACGCGCAATATGGGTTGATGCTCGCCGGCTCGACAGGCGGGCTCGCCTTGCGCCGCTCCCGCTCTTGATCAAGAGCCTGGCGGATCCCTGACGAGATTGTTCCGCGACCCCTGCATTACGATCCACTCATCTTGAGGGTCTGCGGGATGAGCCCACTCATAAAGCCGGATTTGCTTAGCCGGTCTAGCGCGAGATGCTGAACTCCCGGCACAGCCCCGCCATCTTCTCCCCGTCCAGCAACCGGGCAATGAACTTTAGCCGTTCATCCGTTGGGTTACACGCCTTCCAGGGCATCTTGCGCTCCTCGCAAAAGGCCCAATTGTGTAACCCATCTCGGGAAGGGCAATTCGTCCGTCAGTTTACCGCTCGCTAGCGAATACGGGTAAGTCGCCATCGTAGGCGTTCATACACACCCCCGCGCCGACGCGAGATGTGAAATAGTTCACAGGGCACGTTGCTGCGATGCGGTATAATAATTCTGGCCGCTCGCGCGGCGACAGATGCGAGCGCCCCTTACAAATAACGACGGGAGCTTCAGTCCAACTGAAGAACAGGTGAGGTGCATTCGCACGCCAGCGGCCGGCAGTTCAACCCAGGAGAGCACCATGCCATACCAGCAGCGAACCGTCCTCATCACCGAACCGGATTTATCGGTTCGAATCTCGCGATGCGTCTCTTGAATGACGATCCTGACGTCAAGGTCCTGTTTGACCGCAATCCCGACATGAGTCGACTGGCCGCATTCAACAGCCCCGTTCCCGGAGTCCAGGACCGCTATACCCCGGTGAAAGACCGGATCACCTTCGTCCAAGGCGACTGCAGTGAAGCTGTTCGTCGATGCCGTGCGGAACTACCCCCGGGCGGATCAAGGCGCTCAAGCTGTTCGGCGCCTGAAGTTTCGTAGCGGCCATGCCGATGTATCGAGACGGCGGTGCGCCCGACACGCCGCGCTGGTCGGGGCGCTCGCCCGCGGCCCAGTCTGTGAATTGACCAACCGAAAGGAGCCGATCATGTCGTCGTCATCATGCCAAGGCCTGCTCGCGTCGGTCTGCGCGACGGGCGTTGTAGCGCTCGTCGCCGCATCGTCGCCGGCGGCCACCCAGACCATCCCTCTCCCGGGCTACAATGTCGATATCAACCAGACCTCGGTTTCCGGCCTGTCGGCCGGTGGCTACATGGCCGTGCAGTTCGATGTCGCGTTCTCCTCGATGTTGCGGGGCGCAGGCGTCATCGCTGGCGGGCCCTATTATTGCGCGCAGGGCAGCCTTCTCACGGCGATTTCGACATGCAGCTGCGTCCCATTCGGCTGCTTCGTGCCAAGCTCCACCAACGTCGCCCAGCTCATCGCCATCACCGACCGCAACGCCGGCCGCGGCCTCATCGACGCCACCAGCAACCTGGCCCAGCATCGAATCTGGCTGTTCTCCGGCACCAAAGACACCGCTGTGCCGCAGCGGGTGATGGACGATCTTTCCACCTATTATCGGCATTACATTCCTGCTGACAGAATCTTTTACAAGAACGATATCGGCGCCGAACATGCGATGCCGACCGACTTCTTCGGCAATTCCTGCCCCACCCGGGCCGACCCGTTCATCAACAGCTGCAACTACGATGCGGCCGGCCAATTGCTGCTGTGGATCTATGGGAGCCTGCATCCCAAGAACACCGGCCAGCTCGGGGGCTCGTTCATCAATTTCGATCAACGCGAGTTCATCGATCAGACGAGCGATCACGGCATGGCGCGGGACGGTTGGCTCTACGTTCCGGCGGCTTGCGCCAACCAACAGAGCTGCAAGCTGCACGTCGTCTTTCACGGCTGCAAACAATATGAGACCTATCGCTATCCTTCGGGGTCCGGGCTCACCACCTTCGGCACGACCTTCGTGCGCAACACGGGTTACAACAAATGGGCCGATACCAACAACATCATCATGTTCTATCCGCAGGCGACGGCTTACGGTCCCAACCCGAACGGCTGCTGGGACTGGTGGGGCTACGATGATACGAACTACGCGGTGAAAGCCGGCCGGCAGATGGCTGCCGTCAAAAGCATGATCGACCGAATTACGAGTGGCCAAAAGGGTTTGCCCGCGCCTGCCAACTTGCAGGCGACGGCCGTTGCCGACACGACGATCTCGCTCTCTTGGAGCGCGGTCGCGAGCGCAACTGGCTTTAATGTTTATCGCGACGATGCCAGGGCAACCAGCAGCCCGATCCCCGCGACCTCGTTCACCGACCCCGGGCGCGCGCCCGCCACCACATACGGTTATACGGTGAAGGCGGTCGATGCCGCAGGCGTCGAAGGCGCAGCATCGTCACCGCTCGAGGTCACGACCACCGGAACGCCGACCGTGCAGGCACCGACTAACGTGAAAGTCGATGCGGTCGACGCAGCGTCGGTGACGCTGTCCTGGACGGCGCCGGCGGAGGTGGCCGGTTTCGACGTGTTGCGCGCCGGAACGTCGGGTGGCCCCTACGCGAAGGTCAATCCGAGTCTGGTCACCGGGACGAGCTTCACCGATACCCGGCTGACGGCAAGCACGACGTATTTCTACGTGGTTAAATCCAAGAATGGGCGCGGCGGCTCGAGTGTCGCCTCAATGGAGGTCAGCGCCACGACCGGCGCCGCACCGGCCTGTTTCACGGCCACGAATTTCGACCACGTGATGGCCGGTCGCGCGCACGACGACTCCTTTTTTGCCGTGGCCAATGGCTCGAACCAAGTGATGGGCCTCGACAACGTGTTCATCATCACCACGCTGAGGGAAACCGGGCCGAACTTCTATGTGATCGGCTGGTGCCCATGACAAGAGGGACCCAATGCGCAGCGACCGGCTCAACGAGCATCTGACTGGCGGCAATTTAGGATCCTGTCCATGCTCAAAACTTCGACGCGTTGAGAAAGCCTAGAGAGTTGTGCGCCGCCATACCGTTGCGGACACGATCACGATTCTTTCCGCTCTCGTGTCCCTGCTCTCGTTCCGTGTTCATAGCCGCGGCTACCTTGAACTTGGGCTCATTGCCCTTCGACATCAGGTGAGCGTCCTGCGGCAGACCCGCGCCATCGTCGGTATCGCCACCCCCCTTGGCGTCGCCGTGCACGAGTATTGGGCTGATCTCATCACACCTATCTCAAACGTACCGTTACCCCGCCCAGTGCAGCCGACACTTCAGCGCCCACCCTTGGGCCGCTGAGCTGCAAGATCACGCCATTGGCATTTTGCAATTGAACGCCTCCAGCCCCAGCCACAACGGCACCGCCGGCTCCGATCGCGCTGTAGGTGCCTTCAATCGAAGCCGGTCCTGTCAGATTGAGGGCCCGTCCGGTCAGCCTAGTTGTCGAGGCTCCGATCGTGAAGCCGACGCTCATGCCTGATACGGTGAATGGATAGCGCTTGCCTCGGACGGTCAGCACGCCCTCGCCGCCGCCGACCCCGACCACGAACCCGCCTTTCGTGAATACGACGGTGACCTGACCGGTTTCGGCCCGCGATGGCGTGCTGAATCCGGCCACGCCTACGAGCAAGGCAACCAGGGCGACGTTTATGCCAAACTTTGTCATGACTTTTCCCCTCTGAAAAGACGCAGTGCAACGCCGACCTATTAGGCAAGGAGCATGGAGCCTGTCAATCGGCAGCGGCAGCTCGAACTCCGCAAGAACTTGTGGCCTGAGGCCACGGACGAATGGCTGTGGTCGCGCCACACCCATGACGGCTTCACGAGCCTGCCGAAGGGCATGCCACTCATCCTCAGCCTCATGGACGACCTGTCGAAGGGGCAGCCGATCTCCTCAACGTATCTCGAGCTGCGACGGGCAGCGAGCGGAGCGGACGTGGCGGAGCCGTCTCGACATTGCGCGCAATGATGACGAAACCACGGACGAAGGAATGACACGCCGAATCGAGCCGGACCATCTCATCTCGCCGGGTCGGCGCCAGTGACTCCCCAGCAGTCCGATTGGCTGACACGCGCTTCATCCAGCGCGCGTTCATTTCGCTCCCCTAAGGATCGCGTTTGAACGATCAAATACGATATCCATACCTGAGCATGCAGGAGCTGCCAGCCGTATATCGCAGGTTGTGCGAGTCCCGCGGATATTTATTAACCGCTCTCTGGCACAGCGCCCATGCCTCGTCATATGTAACTTTTGTATTCTTCTTTGCCTTCGATGCTGCCATTGCCAGATCAGCAGTCGCAATGAGTGCCGCGATGGATATCAGCACTAAGACGCAGGATAGATTCGGTTTTCGCATATCAGCCTCCGACATTTTGTTCGACGAAAGGCAAAACTGAATTTCACGCGACGGTAAAAGTAAAATGATATTGCGCTGATGTTGTCTATTGTACGAAGGGGCAGGTCGGATCGAGGGCATATATGTTTAGCGAGTGCCGAAGCCGCGAGTGCCGTACAACGAGCTCGCCGCCCGTTGAAGCCGAGGGCAGCACCACAACGAGCGTCGCAAACATTCCGGGCGCCTTCTCAGTATCACGGTGGCTCACGAAAAAACTGCCCTGATCATAGACCAAAAGCTTGTACATAGCTCCGCCGCAATCGGTTCGCTCACTCCCAGGCCCTCCTTTCCAAGATCCGCGCCCAATGCTTGCCGCCGATCCGCACCCGATCGACGCCGATCTGCCAGGTACGCCGGACTTCCATGTCGACCAGAGTATCGGCGCCGCGGCCGTAAGGTGCGCACTCGGCGACGTCGACAAGTTACTGCTTCCCCTCCTCGACAGACCGAAACAGTGCCAATCGCCATCCGAGGGCGGCACTGATTGCTACGCCCGCTTCTTGGCGCGGCGCAGCTTGTCGCCCTTCATCGGTGGATTGCCGACGCCCGCGCGTTTGAGGATGCCAAGTGCCTTCGGAATGTTGGCCCGGGCAGCGCGCTCCGCAAAGTATCTTTCCGTGCGCAAGGCTGACAGTTTCTCAGCTACCGCCACGTTGATGAGCTGGTTGAGCGCCACGCCCTCAGCTTCGGCCATCCGGCGTGCCTCATCGAGAAGCGACGGCTGAAGCCGGAGCGCGAAATTGCTCTTCCTCATGACCTCTTCTCCAGTTGGTTAACGGTCTCGGCCGGCAACAGCACGTCTAGTCCAAATCGCTTCGTCGCCGAGACGAAGTGACGACGATTGAATGTGACGATCCCATCCGCTTGGCCGTTTACTGCCGTCTCCAGCACCATGTCGTCGTCCGCCTCACTCAGAACGGTCGCCAAAGAAAGTCGAGCCACACCGGCGACCAAGGCGTCACGAATACTGTTCGATACCGACGGGCCCCCGATCGTTCTCACGTGCGGGGTGTGGCTGGTGCGCCACACGAGGATTGTTTGATTGGAAGGCTCTTGACCGCAACATGTTCCCGATTAATGTTACATTATAACGTTTCGTTTCGTGCCGTCGGGAGCTTTAAGAAGGTGAAGACGGGATCCTTTTTTGGGGCCGGACGCAGTCTGATCGCGAGCGTATCGGCTTTGGCGCTCATCGCGGCGTTTGCGCAGGACGGGTCGGCACAAACGGCGCTGCCCGAGATCAAGGTCACGGCGCCAAGCCCGATCGTGCGGACGCCGCGGCAGCCGGGCGCTCCGGCCGCACCCACGACGACCGCCGACCAGGCGCCGCCGCCCACTCCGCAAGCGCAGCTGCCTGGAACACTGCTCATTATTACCGATCAATTCGCAACCGTGACGGTGGTCCCGAACGAAGAGCTTCGGCGCAGTCCGGCCGGCACGCTGGGCGATCTCCTGTTCTCCAAACCCGGGATCACCGGCTCGGAGTTTGCCCCCGGCGCGTCCAGCCGGCCGATCATCCGCGGCCTCGACGTGAATCGCGTCCGCATCCAGGAGAACGGCATTGGCGCCAATGGCGCCTCGGACCTGGGCGAGGATCACTTCGTTCCGGTCGATCCGCTGACCAGCAACCAGGTCGAGGTGATTCGCGGGCCGGCGACCTTACGCTTTGGTTCGACGGCGATCGGTGGCGTCGTGGAAGCGACAAACAACCGCATCCCCGATGCGCTCCCCTGCGGTGCAATCGCGCCGTTTCCCGCCTTCCCAGGCGTGTACAAGGCGCCTCCGCCGAGCTCGAACCTGCAGGGTTGCGTGAACTTTGAGGCGAGAGGTGGCGTGACAAGCGTCGACAATGGCCTCGACGGAGCGGCCTTGCTCGATGCGGGCGGCGGCAATTTCGCCATCCACGCGGATGCCTTCGGTCGCAAGGCCGACGATTACCGTATCCCCGCCTATCCGTATCTTGTCCCGCCTAATCCCGCCGATGCTCCACGCGCGACACAGCCAAATGCGTTCAACGGGAAGCAGCCGAACTCGGCACTCCGTTTCAACGGGGAGTCCATAGGCGGCTCATATATCTTCAACGAGGGATTTGTCGGCGTGGCGCTCACTCAAAACAACGCCCTCTATCACGTTCCGGGTATCGACGGAGAGGACCACAATACGCGCATCGACGCGCACCAGACCAAGGTGACTACCAAGGGCGAGTGGCGTGCGCCGGTCTCCTTCATCGACGCCATTCGTTTCTGGGGAGGCGCCACCGACTACAAGCACGATGAAATCGGACTGGCCGACGACACGAACCTCGCCAGCGACGGAGTGAGACAAAGCTTTACCAACAAGGAGCAGGAGGGCCGCCTCGAGGCCCAGCTCACACCGTTCGACTTGCGGTTCGCCGCGCTGAGCACCGCCGTTGGCGTGCAGGCTGGACATCAGGAGCTCACAGCCCCGAGCCCGGACAACGCCGGTCTATGGGATCCGAACAAGAACCATCGAGTCGCCGGCTACACCTTCAACGAGTTCAAGTTCAGCGAGACGACCAAGGCCCAGATCGCCGGCCGCGTCGAAAGCGTCGACTTGTCGGGCTCCGCTCGTTCATTTCCGGACACCGGCGGTACGGTGTCCACACCGGCCTCCGCCAACTTCATGCCGAAGAGCGCAAGCGTGGGCGTGATTCAAAACTTTGCTTGGAACCTCGTAGGCATCGTTACCGCGCAATATGTGGAGCGCGCGCCGAAACCTGCCGAGCTGTTCTCCGGCGGTCCGCACGACGCGACGACCACATTCGACAAGGGCGACCCCAATCTCGCGATCGAGGTCGCCAAGTCGGTTGAAATCGGACTGCGGCGGCCCACGGGCCCTTTCCGTTTTGAAATCACGGGCTACTACACCCGATTCGACGGCTTCATCTTCCGCCGACTCACCGGCAATACCTGCGATGGCGACACCGCCGTTTGCGGACCTGGTGCCGGCGATCTGAAAGAAGCCATCTATTCCCAGCGCGACGCGATCTTCCGCGGTGGCGAGTTTCAGAGTCAGTGGGACGTGGCACCGCTCTGGATGGGGTGGTGGGGCATTGAGAACCAATTCGACGTCGTCCGGGCGACGTTCACCGACGGCACCAATGTTCCGCGTATCCCGCCGATGCGGGTTGGCGGTGGTCTGTTTTATCATGACGGCAATTGGCTCGCACGCGTCAACCTCCTGCACGCCTTCGCTCAGAACGATATCGCCATCGTGGGCGAGACGCCGACCGCGGGATACAACCTGCTCAAAGCCGAGATCACCTATACCAAAATTCTACCACCGGTAGACTTCGCCCCGCGAGCGATAACGGTCGGCGTCGTCGGCAACAATTTGCTCAATGCCGAGATCCGCAATTCAGTCTCTTACAACAAGGACGAGGTTCTTTTGCCCGGCGCAAGCGCCCGGGTGTTTGCCACCCTGAAGTACTGAATGTTGCAGGGCGGTGCGCCGCACGACTGTTTGCCAAATGGTGGCCGCCCGGTGAGGCCGAGCGCGCCGTCGCTGTTGCGTTTGCAGAGCTGTTCGGCGGGCGGTGAGCAGCGGCGCAAAGGGCTAGGATGTCGATCACAGTCGGGCCTCTCGCATGGGCCCTTAAGATGGCGTTTTATCGGGCTTATCGCTGATACCGGGCTGGTCGGCGCGAAACCAAAGAAGGCGGGAGCCATGACTGAATTCCTGCGTCAGGCCCATGCCGCCCTGCGCTGCTTGTGCGTCGTCTCGCTCCTCGTCGGCAATTTGCCCGGGGTCGCAATCGCGCAAACGCCGGCGCCCGCCGAACCGGCCCCTAGCACGGCCATTTCGGCGCAACCTCAGACGCAGAATCCGGATCCCGCCGTCCCCCGCAGCGAACAGGATTCCGACACCGCAGTGGCTGCGCCGCTTCCACGCGACCTCTCGCCTTGGGGCATGTTCGTCGGTGCTGACTTCGTGGTGAAGGCTGTGATCATCGGCCTCGCCTTTGCGTCGATCGTGACATGGACGGTTTGGCTCGCCAAGACCATCGAACTTTTGATGATCAAGGGGCGTTTGCGTCGGGAACTGAGGACGCTTGCGCGCGTGCGCTCGTCTGCTGACGCGCTGCAGCAGCTCGCTCCTTCGAGCGGCGTCGTCGCACAATTCCTCGGCGCTGCGCTGACCGAATTGGAGCTTTCGGCTGGCGCTCTGGAGAAGGACGGCATCAAGGAACGGATCGCCTCGCGGCTCGATCGGATTGAAGCCGCCTGTGCCCGCCACGTCACGCGCGCGACCGGCGTTCTGGCCACCATCGGTGCCACTGCTCCCTTCGTGGGATTGTTCGGTACCGTGTGGGGCATCATGAACAGCTTCATCGGCATCTCGAAATCCCACACCACCAACCTGGCGGTGGTCGCGCCCGGCATTGCCGAAGCGCTACTTGCCACCGCCTTCGGCCTCGCCGCCGCCATCCCGGCGGTCGTCATCTACAACGTATTCGCGCGTTCGATCGGGAGCTATCGGGCGTTGCTCGGCGACGCCTCTGCCGAGGTCCAGCAACTCGTGGGCCGCGATCTCGATCACCAGTCCGTGGGACTGCCGACGTCCGAGATCAAGTCCCCGTCGCTCTCGGCCGCGGAGTGATCGCATGAGCGTCCGAGTCGACCACGGCGAAGATACCCTCAGCGAGGTTCACGAAATCAATGTCACGCCGTTCATCGACGTGATGCTGGTTCTGCTCATCATCTTCATGGTGGCGGCGCCGCTCGCGACCGTCGACATTTCCGTCGACTTGCCGGCGTCGAATGCGCGGCATCAGCCGCGGTCGGACAAGTCGATGTTTCTCACCGTGAAATCGGATCTGACCTTGGCGCTCGGCGACAATCCAGTCGCGCGAGAGAGCCTGGGCGCTGGGCTCGACAACGCGACCGGGGGAGACAAGGAGCAGCGCGTCTTTCTGCGCGCCGACAGGGCGGTGTCGTATGGCGATCTGATGGACGTGATGAACAGGTTGCGGGCCGCCGGCTACCTCAAGATCGCGCTTGTGGGACTGGAATCCGACCAGCAGCGCTGATGGCCTATATCGAATCCGATGCGTTGATGACCAGGTCGGAGTTCTTCCGCTGGAGTGCCGCTGCCGCCGTGGTGCTGTCTCTGCACGCGTTCGCTGCCTTTATCCTTTCGAAGCGTGCCGACGAGGTCGACGACGATGCGGGTGCGCCGGTCGTCATCATCGAGCTTGCACCATTGTCGGTCGCTCCTGCGCCGCCGAATGACCTCGCGCCCGGACCGCAGAAGGTCGAGCCCGAAATTCAGGAGCGTGCCAAACAGGAGCCGAAACGCGAGCAGAAGGAACCCGATCCGATCCACGCGCCCGACGACGTGACTGCTCCACACCCGGTCGTAGAGCTTCCGCGGCCCGCGCCCGAACAGCCGCAGGAGCTGCCGAAAGAAGAACGGGAGGATAAGATCCGTCAGGAGCCTCAGCAGAAAACGCCGGTGCCCACCGCCCAGCCGAGCCCCATCGCACCGGCCGCCCGTCCCGCCGCGCCGGCTGTCGGCCGTGTCGCACGGCTGCCGGCGGCGGCCGTCGCGAGCTGGCAGCGTTCGCTGATCGCCCATCTCGAGCGCCACAAGCGCTACCCTCCGGAAGCGCGGCCGGCGCAAGGCGTGACGACGTTGGCGTTCAGCATCGACCGGGCCGGCCATGTGGTGAACAGCCGGATCGCTCACACCTCGGGCTCGACCCTGCTGGACCGGGAAACTCTCGCCATGATCAAACGTGCGCAACCGCTGCCGCGGCCGCCCAGCGAGATGAGCGGTGAACAATTCTCGTTCACCGTACCCGTGCGGTTTTTATTGCCGGTCCACTGAGTTTGAATGCGCGGCTCGAGAAGACCCGATGCGTCCTACACATATTTCACCAGCGTCATGAAGCCGAAGTCCTGATGCTCTTGCATGTGACAGTGCAGCAGGGACAGCCCGGGATTGCTCGCCACGAAATCGACCTCGGCGGTCTGCCGCCGCGGCACGTTCACGACATCCTTAATGATGCCCGACGTCGGTTCGCCGGCGAAGCGAACCAGCTCGAAGCTGTGGCGATGCAGGTGCATGGGATGCATGTCGCCACTGTCGTTGTGGAAGATCAGGCGGTAGCGTTTGCCCTGCTCGACGAGGAGAGGATCGGCATCTGGCCACGACTTGCCGTTGATGGTCCAGCGGTTGAAGCCGCCGCGTCCACTGGGGATCTTCTGGAACAGGAGATCGAATCGTCCATCCGGTTCGGTAGCCGGCGACTCGTGGCCGAAGATGAGGTAATTCCACATCGACATCGGTGGCGCCTGCCATTGCGGGGCGCCGCTCGCACCGGCGTATTCGATAACGATGCCCATGCCCATCGCCCGCTCGTCGTCCCTGGTCGAGCCGAAAATCCAGACACCGGGCCGGTTCATCTCGACGATAGCATCAATCCGCTCGGCCGGAGCCAGCATCAGCACGTCGACGGCTTTGGGCGTCGGCACCTGATTGCCGTCGAGCGCCACGACGGTGAAACGATGGCCCGGCATCGCCACCATGACATCGTCGGTCGCACTGGCGTTCAGGGGCCGAAACAGCACACGCTGGCCCTGGCGTACGCGCACCGGCTCGCCATGTCCCAGCACCTTGCCGTTGAACGATGCCGACTTGTAAGCGACCTCGAGGCCGTTGTCGGGCGGCGGTCAGCTGCGCCGCTCGGCTTCCCATCGGCCCGCGCATCCGCCTGGCGACCTCCACACTCCTCGCCCCTGCGAGCCCGACAGTCTTCCCCTGCCGTCCGCGCGCTGATCGCCGCGACTGACGGCGACAACCACGCGCCCATCCGGCTGCACACGTCCAAAGATGTTGAACGACTGGTCGCCTTCGCTTGCGTGGTAGACACGTCCATTCGCAATTCTGACCGGATACCGATAGGCGCGGTCGCAAGCTCCGGTCTCGGTGATGATCGCCACACTCCAGATGCCGTCAACGGACGCTTGTGCGTGAGCGACGCTGCCCGCCGCCAGAACGACCAAAGCGGCAAGGAAGCAGGCGCACAATGGATGCTGTGGGAATCTCGTCATGGGTTGCTCCGATTGCTGAGAGCTCCGTCACGAAGCCGTAGGGACGACGCCGGTCCGGGCTCAAACTCATTGCGGAAGGCTGCGCGATTTCTGGCTTGCTCGAAGCCAATGTCGAACAGGGCCTTCATCCGCTCGCGGTCAAATGGGCCGTGGGTCTCGTGCGCGAAGCTCGGATCGACCGCTGCAACGCTGACGTCGATACCCTGGAGTCGCGCGACCGAACGGACGGCCACGATTTCCGCCCGCGCTGCCGCTTTCAGCGCGACCCCAATCGACCTGCCCAGTATCGCGACGGTGGTTCGATCGGTCACCTCGAATTCGGGCGTCAGCTTGCCGTTGACCACGATGTAGATCGCGCTCGCCGGCAACCGGACATTCGCGGCGCCGAGCAAATAGGATTCCGGCGCAACGTAGAACGGTGCAGCGGCGCCGCCGTCGGCATGCATTTCCTGAAAATGTCGGCCATCGGCTTGGACGTCGATCATCACCGGTGGGAACAGTCCCGGGATGCTCGCCGATGCCAGCAAGATCTGACGAAATAGGATTAGCCCAGCCTCCCCGCCGTACGCAGCGATGGCGCCCATGTTCCAGATCACGGGCCGTGCGGCATCGAGATTGGTCGTTGCGACAAACAGGCGGCGACCGCGCCGGTGCTCTTTCGCGATATTGCGAAGCAATTCCGGCGTGATGTTCTTTGCGATCAAGGAGGCGAGTGGCCACGTGTCGAACATGCTCTCGCTCGTGGCTCCGACCTCGAAGATGTCGGCGGCGGTGACTGTCGTGTATTGCTGGTACAGGCGATCGTCGTAGTCCACGCCGAGAAACGCGTACGGCGCGATCAGCGCACCGGTGCTGGTGCCGGTGACCACCGAAAATTCCGGGCGGCT
>Ga0307472_100000611_pt1 | contig 12844 bp, 12 predicted proteins | sample atmos_gasesAM5C__2_FD_204582 | JGI IMG/M metagenome (GOLD analysis project Ga0307472, IMG submission 204582) | Hardwood forest soil microbial communities from Morgan-Monroe State Forest, Indiana, United States - atmos_gasesAM5C_05 | ecosystem: Environmental > Terrestrial > Soil > Temperate... | reverse complement strand
TTCCGAAGCCGCATCGTTCACTATCAGCTCGACACGCTCGTGCCGGCCAAGATGGCGAATGATTTCCGCGTAGACCCACGGAATCGGCTCAAATTTTCCTGGCCAATCATCGCGATAATGAGGCCACGCCAGCCAGGTGGCCGCATGCGGCTCCCACTCGGCAGGGAAGCGGTAGGGCTGGAGATTCTCAGTTAAAGTGTTACTTGAAGTGTGGCGTGCGCGAGCCGTCATCGTTTGTAGAGCTTAATCAATCAGCCTATTCGTAATTGCCGCATAACTGTCAATTCTGCGGTCCCGCAAAAACGGCCAATTCCGCCGCACGTCTTCGAGCGCCTTCAAATCCACTTCGCCAAGCAGAATTTCTTCTTTGTCGTGCGACGCTTCCGCGATTACCCGGCCAAACGGGTCACAAATGAACGACCCACCCCAAAACTCAAGCCCCGCGCCTGGCGCCGAGTTCCCGCGAATGTCTCCGGTCTCATGTCCCACTCGATTCACAACCGCAACATACACGCCGTTCGCTATCGCATGCGCGCGCTGAATGGTGCGCCATGCGTCATATTGCGCCTCACCAAACTCGGCTTTCTCCGCCGGATGCCACCCAATCGCCGTGGGGTAAAACAATACATGAGCACCTTGCAACGCCGTAAGCCGCGCGCCCTCCGGATACCACTGATCCCAGCAAACCAGAGTGCCAACGCGACCGGCAGCAGTATCAAACGCGCGAAATCCGAGATCACCGGGAGTGAAATAAAATTTCTCGTAATAAAGTGGATCGTCAGGGATGTGCATTTTGCGGTAAAGCCCGCGCAGCGCGCCATCCGTATCGAAAATTACTGCCGTGTTGTGATACACGCCCGGAGCACGCTTCTCAAACAAAGACGCAATCAGGACAACGCGAAGCTGCTTAGCTAAGTCAGATAAGCTTGTTGTTGTCGGCCCGGGGATCGCCTCCGCCAGATCGAACAGCGCAGCGTCCTCGCGCTGGCAAAAGTACTGGGTTTGAAAAAGTTCGGGCAGGCAGACGACGTGCGCGCCGCGTCGAGCTGCTTCACGGACTCTGTCCATCGCGTGGCAGAGGTTTTTCTCGGGATCGGACGTGGCCGACATCTGTACCAGTCCCACGCGAAATTTCTCAGGCGGCACGACGAAATCTCCTCCAAGCCGCCATAGAATATCAGTTCTCACTTGGCGGTTCTCAGTTTGCCTGCCTTTTAGTAAAGTAGTGCTTCGCAACTGCCGTACCCGGAGGTGCGACCTTGAAACATGGCAACCACGACGGAACCGGGATCAACCGCCATTTGCACGATCCTCTCGAAGACCGCCTCATTCCGCTGGAGCCGCTGGACCTGAACCGCGTCCACTCAATTGACGATCTGGTGCGCGCGATGGCGAAGACCGCCTTCACCGGCCGTCAGCTAGGCGAAGCTGCCGATGTGCTCGAAGCCATGGCGCGCGATAAGGATTGTTTCGTAGTCATGACATTGGCCGGTGCGATGACTGTAGCGAAGCAGGGTCTTGTTATTGCCGAGCTGATTGATCGCGGCATTGTCAACGCGATCGTTTCCACCGGCGCTCTCATGGCGCACGGACTTGTGGAAGCCACCGGACGTGCCCACTTCCGCTACAACCCCGATGTGGCCGATGCCCAGCTTTATGAGCAGGGGTACAACCGCGTGTATGACACGCTCGAGCCGGAGAGAAACCTCGACGATGTCGAGCAGGTCATGTTCCACGTTCTTGAAGAATGGGATCCTAACGAGGTGCTCTGTTCTTACAAACTGAACCGGCAGATCGGCGAGTACTTATCCAAAAATGCAAAAGGCCAGCGTGGGATTCTAAAGTCGGCATTTGAGAACGGTGTTCCGGTATTCGTTCCAGCGTTTACGGACTCCGAACTTGGCCTCGATGTGGCGCTCTCCAATCGCCTGCGTGAAGGCTCAGGCCGCCACAAACTGCGTTTCGATCCCTTCGAGGATCTCGAACACTTCGCCTCCACGCTGCTGCGCCAGAAACGGCTGGGGATATTCACGATCGGTGGAGGCGTGCCCCGCAACTGGTCGCAGCAGTTCGGACCGTTCATCGAACTACGGCACCGCCGCATGGGCGAGAATGTTCCCCTTAAGCGCTATCACTACGGCGTGCGGATTTGTCCAGAACCGGTGTATTGGGGCGGGCTATCAGGAAGCCCATACAGTGAGGCGATTTCTTGGGGAAAGTTCGTTCCTCCGGCCGAAGGCGGCAGATTCGGCGAGGTTTTCGTTGATGCGACGGTGGGATTGCCATTAATCGTGGCCGCGGTCCTGGAGCGGCTGGAAAAAGATCAGGAAAGCCACAAAGTTAAGAAGGACAAAGCAGTGATTAAGAAGTAAGAGAGACTCAGTTGGGACAGCCGCCCACGCGTGCCCAAAGGGAAGTCGGAGGGCTGTCCAGCAAAGCGAAGCTCAGTCAAAAATAAATATCGCCGACGCGATCACCGTCGTCCACAGTCCGCGCTTATCGCCTACTGCCGACTGAGTCACATTTGCCGTGCGCACAATCTTGTTTGAAATGCGATAAATTTCCTTCTTCTCGTCCCAGGACCGGTCGGGATCGAACTCAACGTTCAAAGTCGTTGCCAGCATCTCGGCCGCAAGCTCCTCGGCGTAATCTCCTGCGGCATCTTCAGTTTCCCCGAACGAGTGGTGTTCACTCAGATAGCCATACGTATTACGGTCCGCCGGAATAGCGACCCCAATGCTCGCCGCCAGCAACCGGTGTGGTTCGTGGGTTGAATTTTCGGCGACAACAGCAAACACCACCTCGCCCGGATCCAGGTACTTCAATCCTTGCGAACGCGCTATCAGCTTGCACTGCGGCGGAAAAATAGACGAGACGCGGACCAGATTCTGTGCGGCGATGCCCGCATCTCTCAACGCCAGCTCGAACGAAGTGAGGCGCTCACGATGCTTGCCGACCCCCTTAGTGAAAAAAATCCGCTTGGGGACCATGTCTCTGGACAATTCGAGTTTCCTCCGCTGATCTCAATAATTCGGTCAAACATAACATAGCGACTTGGCTGGACAATATGAAATTTGGGTTACTTGGCATAATAACGGCGGAACCCCCGGAGTTGGGGTTCCGCTTTGTCCAGGAAAGGGCTATGCCGCAGATTTCTGCTTCATTTGCCGGCTGGCGCCACCGACTTCACTTGGATGCTGTCGCCGTTGGCTTCACCAGTCACCTTGGCGTTCTGGTCGGCCAACTTGTCGAGCTCTGCGAGAGTCGCCTTATCGCTGCTCTCAAGCGTGTATACCTTGTCGCCGACGACCAGGGCGTATTTTGACCCCTTGGCCACGCAGGAGCGCAAGCAGCCCGCCGGATCGCCTTCCATCATGTGGTGAGCACCGCACATAGCATCGCTGACTTTTCCGGTAAACGTCTGCGGTTTGGCAGCGGAAGCGGACAGCGAAAATAGCGCAGTGAGGATAAATACGGATAGGGCAGTACCAATTGTCTGCGAAACTGATTTCATCTACGCTCCTTGGAGTGGCTGGAAATGAAGTTCCATCATATAGACAATGCAGAAGGAGTCCAAGCTGGAAAGGGCAGATTTGTCGTAATTGGCCACTAAGGACACGAAGGAGCACGACGGGTTCACCCTTCGTGCCCTTTATGGTTTGTAAAATTTCTAGCCTACCGCTTGGGATCAAACCGTATAGTGACATCCACCAGCTTGTCTTTCTCCTCCACGGTGGTGTGCATGGCAACATTCCACTCGCCCATTCGCGACAGTTCCTTCATCCACTCTTTCACAAATTGCATAGGATAGCTGGAATCGTACACGTCGCCGCCCCGAAGCTTCCAAGCATCAACCATCCGGGCAGTAGTGCGGCTGTCGAGACCCTGGATTTCCACGTCTCCCATTTTGTAAACGTCACCTTCATGGAACTCGAGCAAGTAGCGAACAGTTGAGTGCGCATCGTCAAACTCCGCTTCCGGTTTGATCGATGCGGCCATATATCCGCGCGTGCCATAGAGCTTCTTGATCTCATCCAGATCTTTCCCGAGCTGGACGGTATTGGCTGGCTGACCAAGTTGCTGATGGATGAAGCTCCGAAGCTTCTCGGCCTCGAAAGCTTTATGCCCGGAGAGTTGCAGATCAGACATCCTGTATTGCAGTCCCGGCGTAACGCCCACGCTTAAATCAACGATTGTCTCCTCTGGTGTCTCACGCACAATCTTCGGCTGTGCATCGGCAAATGCAGCTTTCAGATAGCCTCGTTCAAGATAGATGGGCAAGAAATCCTTTTCATCGTAGATGCGAACTGCAGAGCGCAGGTACTCACGTCCCTGAAGAGCCTTTGCCGCGGATTGCAGCAGCGAAAGTGCCGGCGCATCTGCCCCCGCGAACTCGACGTTGCGAATGTGAATGGCAGGCCCACCGACGGTGTAAACAAAGGCAGCGATTGGTCCATCCTGGGGGGCGTAACGCAAATAGTCCGCCTTTCCTTGAAGATTGCGCTCGGTAACCAGAGCTTGCAACGCGTCGGCAACCTGATCGGCAAGATCGCCCGCGACCGGCAACTCTCCATTGAAGAGCGCTACACGCGCTTGCAGCTTTTGCAGCAGCTCCTGATCCGAGAGCCAGATAAAATTGTCGAACCGCGCAGGGACGAACTGAGTCGCATCTGCCAGTTGAAGCTCCAGCTTTGCGCCTTCGGATGAATACTGAAATGCATAAGCAACGTCGCTGAAAGCCCCAGTTTCTCCGAGGCGCCGGCTGACTGTCTTGAAGTCATCTTCGCTGACCGTTTGGCCTATCTGCAGACCTGTCGCCGCCTTGATCTGTTCCGGCGTGTAGCGCTTTGTTCCAGTCACGCGGATCGAAACCAGCTTGAATGCAGATGGCGGCAAAGCGCGGGTTTTTCGGGGAGTCTGAGCCGGAGCAGAACAGATGAAAGCTAAAAGTAAGACTACTGAGATAACTTTTGGGAGTGTCACGTCGCCGAAATTTTAACCCAAACTGCGACCTAACGACGCACAGTAGGTCGTCAGCGCTTCGCGCGAGCGATCGCCTCGGGATTCTTGATCTTGACTGTAGTATCGATGAACGCCAGGGCCGCTCGGCTTAGCGCTTTATCTTTGCGAAATACCAGCGCCAGATCACGCCGAACCTGCGCGTCGGCAATCGGAATCGCGGCCAGCACTTTGGCTTGCACGTCCTCCTGCACATGGGAACGAGGGATGAATCCCACGCCCACATCCGCTGCCACAAACCGCTTCAGCAGTTCGCTGGAATCGAGTTCCATGGCGTAATGCGGCTTGAGCCTCTGTTCATTAAACAACTCCTCGAGCGCGTCGCGCGTGTGTCCGACTTTCGGTACGAGGAGATGAAATTTCGCCACCTCGGCAATGGCTGCGGATTTCATTTTGGCGAGTGGATGCTGCGGCGGAGAAATGATTACCAGCTCGTCGCGATGAATCAGCACAACCGTTAGCCGCGGGTCCGTGACTGGCAAGGATACAACTCCGAAATCAACCGAATTGTCGATCACCGACTCCAGAATCTTGGCATAATCCGCCCGCTTGATGTTCACCGCGACGTCGGGATATTGCCGCTTAAACTCCGCAAAGACTTCCGGAAGGATGTGCAGGCAGGTGCCCTCGTTCGCCCCGACAATGATCTCGCCGCGAGGCACGCGCTCGGTTTCGGCGATGGCCGTTAGAACACTCTTTCGAGCTTCAAGTGTTTCCTCAGCATATTTCTGGAACAGCTTGCCAGCTTGTGTGATCGACACCTTCCCGCCTGAGCGGTCCAGCAGCTTGGCACCGACGTCTTCCTCAAGCCCTCGGATTTGTGCAGAGATCGCCGGCTGCGTGCGAAAGCGCTTCTCCGCCGCGCGCGAAAAGGAACTCAGGCGCGCTACTTCAAGGAAAGTCTCGAGTTGATCGAAGTCCATAATGAAGCCATCAGCCGTCAGCTTTCAGCTATGTGGCCATTCGCAGTAAGTCTTGCGTTCAGAACAAAACCGGGAAGGGCACGAATTTATTCGTGCCGCCTAGGCACCTCCACCCTTGTCATTCCGAGCGGGCTGGCCCGCGAGGAATCTGGTTTTCGATTCCCCGGGATTCACCTGAGTCGCCTACTCCGAATAAATCCGACTTATCCCCTCTATAAAAACAATCAATTTCCCCGGTCTGCCTCCGCCTTCTACACTCAAATGTCCTGCAAAGGCACAGATTGTAGCAGGCGCTCTCACTCCCCAGACATTCGAATGAACCGATTCCTGGCGACCGGGCCCAAAGAAAAAGTGTGTGGCCGAGTTGCCCATTCCGCACCCGGGTGTGCCCGGCGCAAAGGAGCAATACATGGCTGAGAAAACCACCGATCCGAAAACCGTCCTGGAGTTCGTGAAGAAGAACAATGTCAAGCTGCTCGATCTTCGCTTCACCGACCTGCCGGGACTCTGGCACCACGTCTCTTACCCTATTGATCAGTTGTCGGAGGATTCCTTTGAAGAAGGCTTCGGCATGGATGGCTCGTCCATTCGTGGCTGGGCGGCGATTCACGAAAGCGACATGCTGCTCATCCCCGACGCGAACACTTTTATGCTCGATCCATTCACCGAGGCGCCCACGCTGGTGATGGTCTGCGACGTAACCGACCCGGTCACCAAGCAGCGCTACGACCGCGACCCGCGCTACATCGCTCGCAAAGCCGAAATGTATCTCAGTTCGACCGGTCTGGCTGATACCGCGTACTTCGGCGCCGAAGCTGAGTTCTTCATCTTCGACAACGTTCGCTTCGATCAGCGCGAGCAGCACGGTTTTTATTTCATTGATGCTGAAGAGGGCCGCTGGAACTCGGGCCGTACTGAAAACAATCTGGGTTATCGGCCGCGTTACAAAGAAGGATACTTCCCGGTCCCGCCAACCGATCACTACCAGGATCTGCGCAGCGAAATGGTCATGACCATGCAGAACTGCGGCCTGGAGGTGGAGTGCCATCATCATGAAGTCGCGACGGGCGGCCAGACTGAAATCGATCTCAAATTCGATTCGCTCGTTCGCTCGGCCGACCACATGATGCTCTACAAATACATCGTGAAAAATGTTGCCAACCAATACGGCAAGACAGTCACGTTCATGCCCAAGCCCATATTCCAGGACAACGGCAGCGGCATGCACACGCACCAGTCGCTGTGGAAGGGCAGCAAGCCGCTGTTCGCAGGTGACGGATACGCCGGCATGTCGCAACTGGCGCTGTGGTACATCGGTGGGCTAATCAAGCACGGGCCGGCGCTTTCGGCCATCATCGCGCCGACGACGAACTCGTATAAGCGTCTCGTGCCCGGCTTCGAAGCTCCTGTCAACTTAGCCTACTCGCGGCGCAATCGCTCGGCTGCTTGCCGAATTCCCATGTACTCGGCATCTCCGAAAGCTAAGCGCGTCGAATTCCGTCCACCGGATCCGAGTTGCAATCCCTACATGGCATTCGCAGCCATGATGATGGCCGGACTGGACGGCGTCGAAAACAAGATCGATCCTGGGCAGCCGCTCGACAAAGACATCTACGATCTGGGCCCTGAGGAGCTTGCAAGAGTTCCGTCAATGCCGGGCTCGCTCGAAGATGCCCTCGACGCTCTCGAGAAGGATCACGCATTCCTGCTCAAGGGCGACGTCTTCACCGAAGAGCTGCTCGGAACTTACATCGAATACAAGCGCTCAAAGGAAGTGGACGCAGTTCGCCTGCGACCGCATCCATTCGAGTTCGCCTTGTACTACGACATTTAAACTTTCCGCATGCAAATTTAGGGGCGCGGCTCCGGGCCGCGCTTTTTTTGTATCCCGCGCCAGGCCGGTAATTTTTGCGCCGCTCGGATTCAGGTTACAATGTGCTAGGTTAAGGAATGAATTATGTTTAAGCGGGGGCTTCCCCTTGCAGTTCTGCCCGCAGTCATTGTGGCAATCTCGTCGCCTTGGGCGACATCCCAGCAGCAGCCGGGAAAAGAGGCTCCGGTTCCAGCCTACAATGCAGGTCCGCCTGCAAAAGGTACGAAGTTGCCGGCGATTTTGGCGAAAGAGCAGCTATGGGGAGAAAACGCTCAATACCCGTTTCAGACCCACGCGTATCAGCTTGCCTCCAGGATTCCGACCGTATTGCATCAGCAGCCTTGCTATTGCTATTGCGACCGCATGGGCCACAACAGCCTTCACAGTTGTTTTGAGAACACGCACGGGGCGCAGTGTGCCACCTGCTTGAAGGAGGTTTATTACTCCTATACCGAGCACCAGAAGCATAAGACGGCGGCGCAGATTCGCCGGGGAATCATCAAAGGCGAATGGAAGCAAGTAAACTTGCAGACCGCGGCTTCGATCAACTAAGCTTAGTATTGTAGAATCCAAAGTTTAGGTGTCCCGACGCCCATGATGCTGAAATGGCACCAAGCCAGACGCTGAGGCAGTTTTCCACAGAGTGAAATCACGGCTCTAGCAAGCTGCTAGGCCATATGCATTGGAATCTTGGTCTTGGTGCCCGGGAATTCCGGTTGGTTAGGGCCCCATCTAAATATAAGATAGTGGAGAACTTACGAAGAATTCAGGACGAGTTTTACAAATGGCCCAGAAGACGACCTCGAAGAAACCCATCAGCGAGGACCCCCGTTTTGCACAGGCTGTGCAAAACTACGAGGCCGGTCTCCGCGCCATGCAGGAGCACAAGTTCGATAAGGCGAAGGGGCACCTGCAGAAGGTGATCGGCGGTCCGAGCAAGGAGCTGGCTGATCGCGCCAATGTGCACATGAATACCTGCAGCCAGCATCTGGAGCGCTCGAGCAACCAGTTCAAGACTTCAGAAGAGCACTACGATTACGCTGTTTCTTTGATGAACGTCGGAGATTACGTCAGCGCCCGTGAGCACCTAGAAAAGCTATCAAAACAGGTTCCGCAAGCGGATTATGTTGCCTACGGGCTGGCTGCGCTGGATTGCTTGACAGGACACCTGGAAGATTCTCTGCGTCACCTTGACGCGGCCATTCGGCTGAATGCATCTATCCGGTTTCAGGCGCGCAACGACTCAGATTTCCAGAATTTATCAGAAGACCCGCGCTTCACCGAACTGCTCTACCCCGATCCAGGGGCTGAATTGCCGGCGCCACCAGCCGCGACCGAGGAAGATTTCTAGGTGTGGCTCCGTTGGTTTCTACTGAACAAAGCAGCCGCGCCTTGCGGGTAGTAGCCATTGGCGGCGGCACCGGCCTCTCGACAATCCTGAGAGGGCTGAAGCGCTACGCTGCTCTTCCAGGCGAATCCATTTCCCCGGCCACCCCTTCACCGGATATCGCCGAGCTTTGCGCTGTGGTCACCGTCAGTGACGACGGCGGCTCCAGCGGACGCCTGCGCAAAGAGCTCAATATGCTTCCGCCGGGGGATATTCGCAACTGTATTGTCGCGCTCTCGGAAGACGAAGCCCTGCTCTCGCGCCTGTTTCAGCATCGCTTCTCAAGGGGTGGGCTGGAAGGACACAACTTCGGAAATCTGTTTCTGGCGGCGCTGACGTCAATCACCAAAGACTTCGGCGAGGCGGTTCGTCTCTCGTCAGAAATTCTGCTTACCCGCGGACACATCTATCCCGCGACTACTGCCAATGTAGAGCTGGAAGCGCTAATGGAAGATGGCACTCGCGTGCGAGGCGAAACCAAGATCACCGCAAGTAAGGGCCGCATCCAAGAACTTTTCTTGGACCCTGCCGATGTCGAACCGCTGCCGCAAACGCTCGAAGCCATAGCCCGCGCCGATCTCATCACCATCGGGCCAGGGTCGCTCTTCACCAGCTTGATCCCGAACCTTCTGGTGCACGGTATTCCGCAGGCGATCGTGAATTCATCTGCAGTAAAAGTCTACGTTTGCAATTTGATGACTCAGGCCAATGAAAGCCTGGGGCTGACTGCAGCCGATCACATTCGTGCGCTGAACCGGCACGCACAAAACGAACGCCTCTTCGATTATGCGCTCATCAACCGGACTCCGGTATCGGCAGAACTTAAGGCCAAGTACGCGCTGGAGGACGCCGCACAAATTGTCGCCGACCTCGATGCGGTTGAGCAGTTAGGTGTGCGCCCGGTGCTCGGGGATTATCTGGACGAAGCTGCGGTAGCTCGGCACGCGACAGATCGCGTAGCCGAAGATCTTCTCCAGCTGGTTTCGCAAGCGATTACAAAGACTACGTAGCGACCAGCCGATCCATTCGCCCCGTGGCTTTCCTCTGTGCTCCTCTGTGTCCTCTGTGGTAAATGCCAGACTCAGCCTCCTGACGACTTTGTCGGTTATATTGATCTGAATGTCAGATATGAAGCGAAGCAGTGGAAGCCCGCAGCGGCTGGCGATCGCCATTATGGCTGCCGGCAAAGGCACTCGACTGAAATCGAAGCATCCGAAAGTGCTGCATGAGGTAGGCGGCAAGCCGCTGCTGGCGCACGTCATTGCTGCCGCAGTCAAGATAGTCCCTGCCCAGCATGTCTACGCCATCATCGGCCACGAAGCTGAGCGTGTTCGTCAAGCCGTTGCCCATACTGGAATCAATTTCGTGCTGCAAGCTCCGCAGCGCGGCACTGGGCACGCACTCATGGTGGCGAGGGACGCTCTGGCGCACTACGATCAGGTTATTGTGCTCTCTGGCGACGCGCCGCTGATTACGCCCGAGACAATTACGAAGCTGCGCGATTTTCATTCCAGCAAAAAAGCCGCGATGACGATTCTTACGTCGCTACTTTCGGACCCCACGGGCTACGGGCGTGTAATTCGCAAGACCTCGAAAAGCGACGAGGTGCAGGGGATCGTGGAGCAAAAATCGGCTACGCCCAAGCAGCAGAGGGTTCGCGAAATCAATTCTGGCTTTTATGCATTTGGGGTGAAGCCGTTGTTCGCTCACATTGACAAGCTTGGCACAGCTAACCCTCATGCGGAGTTTTATCTCACCGATATGGCTGCCATTCTGGGTAAAGCGAAACAGCGCGTGGTCGCGGTTGAGGCGAACGATGCCTACGAGATTCTTGGCGGCAACACGCGAGCCGAGCTGGCGGACATCGATCAGCGCCTGCGCCAGGCCAAATGCCAGCAGCTTATGACGGAAGGGGTTACAATTTTTTCTCCTCAGACCTGTGTGATCGACGCCGACGTTCAGATCGGCGCCGATACGACCATTGGGCCGTTCGTCCAAATTCTCGGTACTACGCGCATTGGGAGCGATTGCCGGATTCGCTCCTACAGCGTGATTCGTGATTGTGAGATTGCCGATGGCGTTCTCATTCGCCCTGCGTGTGTTTTGGAGGGAGCCAGGGTCGAGGCGGGGGCGGTTATTGGACCGTATTCTCATTTGCGTCCCGAGAGCCACATCGGAGCCGGCGCACACGTCGGCAATTTCGTCGAGACGAAAAAGATCAAGTTGGGGAAGGGGTCAAAAGCGAATCACCTGACCTATCTTGGCGACGCCGAAATCGGCCAGGGAGTGAACATCGGGGCGGGAACAATCACTTGCAACTATGATGGAGTTCACAAGCATAAAACGGTAATTGAAGATGGAGTCTTCGTGGGCAGCGATTCCATACTCGTCGCTCCGGTGAGGGTGGGTAAACGGGCATATGTGGCGGCAGCGTCTTGCGTAACGGAAGATGTTCCGGAGGAATCACTGGCGTTGGGCCGCGCCCGGCAAGTCAACAAGGAAGGGTGGGCAAGAAAGCGGAAGGATGTTAGCGAGGGCAAGAGATCTTAACGTTAAACGAGTAGCGCCGGCGTCTCGCCGGCTGTCGTGCGGGCGTCCTCGCCCCGCACCTTTCATCTCGATACGGCGGCGAACAACTGCGAGTGCAATAGCGACTGAAATTTCTTGTCGTCAGTCTTGAAATGCATTTGAAGCTTCGAGCTGTCGGAATCGACTGTCACATTTTCCAGAGCGGTCTTCTCTATCGGCGTGGCTGTCATCTTGCGATACAGCACTCCGGCTTTCAGCAAAGATGAGAGAGTGGCGGCGGTCATGGAATCTGAAGTAATTACATCCAGATCAAAATTCACTCCGCTCGAAAAATTCATGGTATAGCGCGAGCCCAAAATGCGCTTCTTGACTGTGTCGTAATCGGCCAGCCCTGAAGCATCTCCGAGGGCGGAGCGCAGCATGTTCTGCGTACCCTGCTGATCGAGCACGCTCCACACCATGCCGGAGTCCACGCCACCGATCATGTCGACAATCTGGCTGTTGGCGTCAACTGCGGAGGTATATCCATCACGCGCATCAAGAGCGCCTTTTAGCGCGCCAAGATCGCCGAACAGAAGCGTGTCGTCATCCAAAAAGGCCATCTGCATGCCGCCAGGCATGGGATAGGTATTCAGCTCGTGATACTTCATCGGTCGAACTTTTTGCAGGCGTATTTTCTTCAGCACAGCCGCCGTGGGAAACTGCCCTTGGGCCAGCCCGACCACCCGCACGCCCTGTTTGCCGGCGCGATATGACGCAAACGTGAGCTGCTCGACATCCTTCTCGGGATCGATCCCAACACTCTTCAGCGCCCCTTCGAACTGCTTGAGGCTTTCCGGCAATACTTGGGCTTTGAGCGCCTGCGCGGTCTCGGAGTTCTTCAGGGCGCGGTAATCAACGGAAATGATCTGCTGAATGTCCGAGGGTATCGCGGTTCGTGCCGAAGAACCAAGCGGCATGGCCCAGGCGACCACGCACAGCAACAGCACTAGCAAACAGACAACTGCTCTCCTCATAAATACCTCAGAATATGAACTTAGATGCGAGCCGTATTCCCGGAGTCAACCCGCGTTGGCTTATTGTATGCCAGGTCCGCCACCAGACGATCAAACC
>Ga0307472_100000608_pt1 | contig 12851 bp, 7 predicted proteins | sample atmos_gasesAM5C__2_FD_204582 | JGI IMG/M metagenome (GOLD analysis project Ga0307472, IMG submission 204582) | Hardwood forest soil microbial communities from Morgan-Monroe State Forest, Indiana, United States - atmos_gasesAM5C_05 | ecosystem: Environmental > Terrestrial > Soil > Temperate... | reverse complement strand
CGACCAGCACCTCGGCAGCTTCCTCCTTCGACTTCACCACCAGGAATCCCTGCTGCTCGCGGAGCAGGGGTGCCATCAGCTCCTGGGCCAGCCCGGGGAGCTGGGTCGCGAAGTCCTCGATCGAGGCCTGGTTGAGCGTCTTCTGGTTCAAGACCTGTTGCGTGGGGGCATCGAGGAGGCGGATCTCCACCTGGAACTTCCCTCCCACGCGGGTGACGCTCCCCACCACCGCGTTGGAGGCGCCCAGCGCGGCGCCGAGCTGCCCGACGCTGCTCTCGCCCTTGGCTCCCGACAGCTGACGGGTGCGCTCCAGGGCCAGCAGCTGGCGCACGTCATCGGAGCTGAGGACCTGGAAGACCTCGAGCTGACGCAACCCGCGGACCACGCTCCCGGTGGCCGCCTGCGCCTCGGGGAGCCCGACCCCCCGTGCCTCGAGATCGAGGACGAGGAGGTTGGGACGCTGCTCGGCGCGGGCGGAGACCCCCAGGGTCAGGGCGAGGAGAACTCCCAGCGGCAGGGGGCTCACGGGCGCTCCCCCGCGTTCGAGGTCTGGTGTGACTGCACCGCGGCCCGGTCGCTCACGCTCGGGCCAGAGCTTACAGAATGTCCGCCGACCCCTCCACGATCGTAAACTTTCCGTCGTGACCCCGGTCGGGCCTTTGCGCCGCCTCGCTGCCCTCGGCCTCCTCGGTGGAGCGCTGGGGGGATGTCTGGATCTCGAGCTGCCCAACCTCCCTGCCGATGGCGGCGTGGGTCCCACACTCACCATCCACTCCCCGCAGCCGGGGGACACCATCCCCCTCGACGCGCCGGTGAGCCTCGATGCCGACTCGGTGAACGGGGTCGCCTCGGTGACGGTGGCCTGCGGTGGAGTCCCGAGCACTGGCGTGTTCACCTGGAACGTGCCCCCCTACACCGGGGTCATCGATTTCACGCGTTGCACGCTGCTGGCCAGCGGGGTCACCGATGCCGGCGTCGGTCAGCTCCAGCTCACCTTCACCGGCGTCGACACCCTGGGGCACGCGAGCAGCAAGTCGTTCCAGGTCTTCCTCGACACGTCCACCGCCACCCTCTCCGCCACCCTGCCCGAGCGAGTGGTGCCGAAGGATCCCCTGCTGCTCACCGTGGCCAGCAACCGGCCTCTGCTCCTTCCACCCACGGTGCGGCTGGCGGGAAAGGAGGCGGACGGCATCGTCCAGCGGCCCAACCCCGATGCCGGACCGCCCTTCTACGACGTCACCTTCAGCCAGACGCCGGGCATCGGCATCGACGACTACACCGGCGATCCGTTCAACGTCCCCTTCGAGGTGCTCTCCGACGTCGAGCGGAGCGTGGGGCTGACCATCGACGCCCGGGCCACCAACGGGAACTCCAGCCACCTGGAGCAGAACGTGCTGCTGAGCCGCGTGGTCTGGGAGCGGCTGGTACCGGGGCGGGTGGCCAATGCCGCCGCGACTCCGGTGGCCACCGTCGATGGCCTGGGGGTGGCGCTGGCCACGGTGGACACCAACCCCACTGCGACCTCCGACTGGCTCCCGGCCTTCTTCCAGGCAGCGGACGGCACCTACGTGCCCTTCGATCCGGCGTCGCTGAACTACGTCGGCGGCGCGCTGGGCAGCCCGGTACCGGTCGACGGGGGCCTGGCGGTCCCCGACGGTGGCTTCCCCTTCGGCCCCGACGGCGGCTTCGTGGCCCTCGACTTCGATGCCCGCGGGCACACCCTCTTCGCCCGGCCCTCCCAGACGCAGCGAGGCATGGACTACATCGCCACCGACGTCCCTCGGCCCCCGGAGGAGGTCCGCAACGCCGCGGCCTATGCGTCACGGATCTTCCTCACCCAGCCCTTCACCCGGACCGACGACCTGCTCTGCGTGCCGCAGCCAGCCCCGGGCGGAATCTGTGCGCCCACCCAGCAGGGCCTGGGCTGCTTCGCCGCGGCGGACGGCGGCACCTTCGTCACTCTCAGCCCCGGCGCTCTCCCCGTGGGCTACCCCACCACCGGGAGCACCGCCGGGTCGCCCGGCTCGCAGCGGACGTACATCGCGCCCAACGACGAGCCCCAGACTTGCGGTCAGGCCTTCACCTTCTTCGCCCTGCCCTCGGCGGCGAATCCGGCGGGCATCTACTCCGCCGTTCCCCGCGGAGTGTCGCCCACCTGCTCGGAGACCGCGGTGGACCGGCTGCTGCCGCTGGCCGACGGCCGCTTCGTCCTCGGGCTCTCCCTGGTCTGCGGACAGATCGCCTCCTTCCCCAGCAGCGGCGCATTCCAGGTGAGCACCGCCGGTGTGCTCTCTGCCTACGCGCTGGGCCCGCTGGGGACCGCGCGCTCGCTGCTGGCCGGACTTCCCGACGGGACGGTGGTGACCTTCCGCAACACCCCACCCTTCACGACCTTCGAGCTGTGGGGGCTGGGCGACACCGCGCCCCAGGCCACCGCCACCGTCCCCGGCCTGTACATCTACAACCCCACCCCGTCGCGGTTGCCCGATGAGCTGAGCGTCGGCGACGACGGGAGCTTCACCGTGCTGCTCAACAGCGCGACCTTCGGCGACGTCCTCCTCCACTTCGCGCCGGGGCTCAAGGCGAGGTGGATCTACCGCTACCCGCGCATCGTGATCACACCCTCGGCGCTGGTGTCGGCGGGAAATCTAGGGACGGTGTACTACGTGGACCAGACCAACAACGTCATCGTGGCCCTGAAACGCTTCTAGGTCCCTCGCGCTAGACTCGCCCCTCGACGTGCACTCTCTCCGCCGCCTGGCCTCGCTGATCGTCGTCGGCAGCGCGCTCGGCGGCTGCCTCGACCTGAGCCTGCCCGACCTCGCCGCCGATGGCGGAGTGGGACCGACACTCACCATCCACACCCCGCAGCCGGGGGACACCATTCCCCTCGACGCCCCGGTGAGCCTCGAGGCCGATTCGGTGAACGGCGTCGCCTCGGTGACGGTGACGTGCGGCGGAGCGCCCAGCACCGGCGTCTTCAGCTGGAGCGTGCCGCCGTACACCGGGGTCCTCGACTTCACCCGCTGCACCCTGGTGGCTACCGGCATCACCGACGGCGGGGTGGGCCAGCTCCAGCTCACCTTCATCGGGGTGGACACCCTGGGCCACAGCAGCAGCAAGTCCTTCCAGGTGTTCCTCGACACCACCACCGCCAACCTCGCGGTCGCGCTGCCCGGACGGGTGGTGCCCGGCGCGCCGCTGCAGCTCACCGTGGCCAGCGACCGCCCGCTGCTGCTTCCGCCCACGGTGCGCCTTGCCTCACGCGAGGCGGACGGGATCGTGCAGCGGGGGAACCCCGACGGCGGGCCGCCCTTCTACGACGTCACCTTCAGCCAGACGCCGGGCATCGGAATCGACAACTACACCGGCGATCCATTCAACGTCCCCTTCGAGGTGCTCTCCGACATCGAGCGAAGCGTCAGCCTGACCATCGATGCCAAGGCCAGCAACGGCAACGCCACGCATCTGGAGCAAAACGTGCTCCTCAGCCGCGTGGCGTGGGACCGGGCGGTACCTGGCCGGATCGCTCTTGCCCCCGCGGCGCCGGTTGCCACCGCGGTGGGTATCCACGTCGCGCTGGCGACCACCGATCCCAACCCGGGTAACGATGGGGGCGTGGAGTGGCTCCCCGGGCTGTTCCGGACCGCCGACGGGACCTACGTTCCCTTCACCCCTGCCAACGTTCGCATCCTGGGCAGCTCGCTGCCGGCCCTGGCCCCCGCTCCGGCTTCCGCGGTCGCGCAGATCACGTGCACCGCGCAGACCAACGGACTCATCCCCTGCGATGCGGGAGTCGATCTCGATGCCGGTGTCGATGGTGGCTCGCCTGCCACGGATGGAGGCAGCGACGCGGGCTCCGACGCCGGAAATGACGCTGGCAGCGACGCCGGAAGCGATGCCGGCTCCGATGCCGGGAGCGACGCGGGGAACGACGGTGGCAGCGACGCCGGAAACATCGACCCCGATGCAGGTACTCCCTTCCCCGACGACGCGGGCTACCGTGCGATGGACTTCGACACGCGGGGACGCACCGTCTTCGCCCTCCCCTCCCCCACCACCACCAACATCCTGGCGGTGGGGGAGCCAGGGCCGGGCAACGACGTCTTCCCCGGTGCGACCTACACGCTCCCCTTCGCGCTCCAGAAGCCCTTCACGCGGGTGGACGACCTGCTCTGCCTCCCCGACCAATTCACCGGGACACCGGCCGGGTGCTGGGTCGGAGCCGCGACCCAGTCGCTGACCTGCTTCTCCGCCAAGGATGGGCTGAACGGGGTCACCAGCGGTTCAGGCTCCGCCCTCGGGCCTCCCAGCCCGGGGACCACCGCCGGCTCGCACAGCGCCGCACGGACGTACCTCGCCCCCAACGACGTGGCTGGCTGTGGCCCGGCCTGGGCGCTCCTCGCGCAGGGCGGCGTCTTCACCCTGCAGCAGCGGACCGCGACCCCGTTCGGCCCGTGCACCGAGGACACCGTGACCCGCCTGCTTCCCATCCCCGACGGGAGCTTCGCCATCTCGGCCACGCTCCAGTGCGGAGCGGCCGCCTCGGTGCCGGGCTACGTGGTGGTGAGAGTCGGGCCGCAAGGGAACGTCATCGGGACGTACCTGGCAAAGCAGGACGTGGTGCTCCCCACCCCCCCTCCCACGGTGGTGGCCGCGCTCGCGGACGGGAGGGTGGTGACGATGCGCAACGACCCGCCTTACACCACCTTCGAGGCATGGCCCCCCGACGGCTCTCCGCCCACCGCCACCGCGCGGATTCCCGGCCTCTACGTCTACTCCGGAGGAGGCCGACTCGCGGCCGATGTGAACGCGGCGACCGATGGAAGCCTCACCGTCCTCCTCAACAGCGCCACCCTGGGGGACGTGGTGGTCCACTTTGCTCCGGGGCTCCTGCCGCGGTGGCTCTACCACTACCCGCGCATCGCTCAGAACTCGTCGCTGGTGGCCGGCGATGATCAGGGGACCGTCTATTACGTCGATCCGCTGAACAACGACATCGTGGCCCTGCGGCGGTTCTGAGCGTTTCGCCCGGCCGGGGCTATTCCTTCGACGTGTCCACCGGTGCGGCACCGATGGCGTGGTAGCCGCCGTCGACGTGGACCATCTCCCCGGTGGTCGACTCGAACCAGTCGGAGAGCAGGGCCACCGCGGTCCGTGCCACGTAGGGGTGGTGCGTCCGGGCGTTCCAGCCCAGCGGCGCCGAGAGGCTCCAGACGTCGGCCAGCTGCCGGAAGCCGGGGATGCTCTTCGCTGCGAGGGTGAGCAGCGGCCCGGCGGCGAGCGCGTTGACGCGGATCTTCTTGCTGCCCAGGTCCCGCGCCAGGTACCGCACGGTTGCCTCCAGCCCGGCCTTGCACACCCCCATCCAGTCGTAGATCGGCCAGGCGATCTGGTTGTCGAAGTCGAGGGTGAGGATGCTCCCGCCCTCGGTCATCGCCGGGGCCACCGCCACCGCCAGCTCCTTGAGCGAGAAGGTGGAGATGCGGAAGGCGGTGGCCACGCTCTCCCACGGGGTGTTGAGGAAGTTGCCGCCCAGCGCATCGTCCGGGGCGTAGGCGATGGCGTGGAGCGCCCCGTGCAGCGGCTTCCCCATCCCCTTCAAGGTCTCGCTCAGACGGGTGAAGTGCGCTGGGTTGGTGACGTCCAGCTCCAGCACCTCGGGCACCGGAGAGAGTCGTCGCGCGGAACGTTCGGTGAGCGACATCCCTCGGCCGAAGGAGGTGAGGATGACCTCCGCACCCTCGGCCTGGGCGATCTCGGCGATCCCGTACGCCAGCGACTGGGGCGTCAGCACGCCGGTGATGAGCAGGCGCTTGCCTTGGAGCAGCATGGCCGCGGGGTGTACCACCGTTCCCGGGGGGCCAGCCCCCGAAACCGACTGGCGCCCCGCGGCGTAGTCTCTCCCGGGCGTTCCGGGTTTCAGTTCTGTCGCGCCCTCGCCTTCCGTGTCCCTTCCGCTCGCCCCGCTCGCCGCACTCCTCCTCGCCGCCGGACCCACCACGCCGGTGCCCGCCGGCGTTCCCACGCCCGAGCAGGCTGCAGCACTCCAGACCCTCCTCGACCGGCGGCGGCCGAACGCGCCGGACCTCGACCGGGTGGGGACCTGGCTGGGGACGGACCGGCCGCTGCTCTTCCGCGAGGCGCTGCGGGGCCGGGTGGTGCTCCTCGACTTCTGGACCTCGGGCTGTGTGAACTGCATCCACGGCTTTCCGGTGCTGAAGTCGCTGGAGCAGCATTTCGCCGGCGAGCCGTTCCAGGTCATCGGCATCCACAGCGGCAAGTTCGACGCCGAGAAGGAGGTCCCGGCCATCGCCGAGGCCATGGCCCGCCACGGCATCGACTACCCGGTGGGCACCGATTCCGATTTCGTCATCTGGGAGCAGTACGGCGTGCACGCCTGGCCGACCACGGTGCTCATCGACGCCCAGGGTCAGGTGGCGGTCCGCTTCGGCGGCGAGGCCGATGCGACGCAGCTGACCTTCTACGTGCAGGCGCTTCTCGCCGACGCGCGGAAGAAGGGCTTCGCTGCGGCGGGCCCGGCCACCTTTCGCCGGCCGCCGGTCGCTTCCACCGGAGCACTCGCCTTTCCCGGGAAGGTGCTCGCCCTCTCCGACGGGGGCCTCGCCGTCGCCGACACCGGGCACCACCGGCTGCTCCTCCTCGACGGCAAGGGCGCGCTTCGCCGCGCGGTGGGCTCGGGCCTGGAGGGCTTCTCCGACGGACCGCCCGAGACTGCCTCCTTCCGCCGGCCGCAGGGGCTGGCCGAGCGCAACGGGCAGCTCTACCTGGCCGACACCGAGAACCACGCCATCCGACGGGTCGACCTCGCCTCCGGCAAGGTGGAGACGATCGCCGGCAATGGGCGGAAGGGCGAGCGGATCGCGCCCTCGCCGGATGCGCGCTCGGAGGCGCTGCGCAGCCCGTGGGACGTGGCGTTCATCGGGGATGCGCTGTGGGTGGCGATGGCCGGCTCTCACCAGCTCTGGCAACTCGACGTCCACTCCGGAGCGCTCACCGCGGGCGCGGGCGATGGCCAGGAGGGTCTCCTCGACGGACCCCTGGCCACGGCGCAGTTCGCCCAGCCGTCGGGACTGGCCACCGACGGGAAGGTGCTCTACGTCGCCGACAGCGAGGCCAGCGCCATCCGGGTGGTCGACCCCGCGGCGGGCCAGGTCCGCACACTGGTCGGCGCGGGGCTGTTCGAGTTCGGCGACCGGGATGGTCCGGCGGCGAGCGCCCGCTTGCAGCACCCGCTCGGTCTGTCGCTCCAGGGACGCACGCTGTTCATCGCCGACACCTTCAACGGCCGTGTGCGTCGGCTCGCACTCGACGCCGGCCAGCTCGGCACGGTGACCGGGAAGGGACTCCTCGCGCAGCCGGGAGGGCTCACCGCCCGGGCGGGCGAGCTGCTGGTGGCCGACACCGACCATCACCGGCTGGTGTCGGTCGACCCCGCCACCGGCGCGCTGCGGCCACTCGTCCCATCGGGGGTCACCGCTCCGCGCCTCGGGGGATGGGTCGAGCGCCCGGTACTGGCCAGCCGGAGCTTGCCGGTCCAGCACCTGGGAGATGCGACGCTCGCATCGGCGGCGTCCACCCTGGTGCTGGAGGTGCGACTCCCGGACGGGTACGCCTTCACCGAGGGGGCACCCCAGCGCGTCGAGGTCAGCTCGCCCGCGCGTCGCACCGGCGAGACCCGCATCGAGAGCTCGGGCAACCTGCTCCGCGCTTCCACCGCGCTGGAGGGATTTCCCCTCGAGGGAACGGCGGTGCAGACCGTCACGCTGTTCTATTGCCGCAGCGGCGGCAATGCGGTCTGCCTGGTCGATCGGCGGCGGCTGGTCGCCCGGGTGTCGGCAGTTTCAGGCGGACCGGATACGGCCACCGTCCGCTACACGCCTGCGCCTCCCGCGGCAGGAGGCTGACCGCTCGACAGAGCGGGGACAAAGTTCCGCCGGGGGGTGCGTTCGAGGTTAAAACCTCCTCAGCACCCCTGCCCATGGCGAATTCACCGGACACGTTTCTCTCGGGCTCGAACATCGACTTCATCGAGGGCCTCTACGCCCGGTGGCTGGAGGACCCCGCCTCGGTGGACCCCAGCTGGCGCGAGCTCTTCGCCGGCACCGCGACCTCCGGCCGCCCGCTGCTCGCCACGAACGGGAATGGACCGGCAGTCGCCCGCCCTGCTGCGCGCACCAACGGCAACGGCCACGGAGCGGTGGTGCAGACCATCGCCCCGGTGGCGGCGCCCGTCCCCCGCAGCGCGATGCAGCTGCAGGCGCGGGTGGACCAGACCCTCTACGCCTTCCGGCTGCGCGGTCATCTCCTCGCCCAGATCGATCCCCTGGGCCGCCCTCGCGCCCCGGTGAGCCACGTGGCCGACCTGGCCATGGCCAGCAACGAGGCCTTCACCGCCGAGGAGCTGGAGCAGGAGGTGGACAGCTCCGACGTGGTCCCGGGACGGAGCCGGGTGAAGCTCCGCGAGCTGCTCGACCGGTTGCGCCGGACGTACTGCGGACACCTGGGCGTGGAGTTCATGACCCTCTACGACTCCAGCCGGCGGCGGTGGCTGATGCCGCGGATGGAGCACACCGAGAACCAGCTCAACCCCACGGTGCCCGAGCAGCGTCGAATCCTCGAGAAGCTCACCTACGCCGAGACCTTCGAGGCCTTCATCCACACCAAGTACCAGGGGGCGAAGCGCTTCAGCATCGACGGCGGCGAGAGCCTGCTGCCGATGATGGACACCATGCTCGAGCTGGGCGGCGAGCTGGGGGTGCAGGAGGTGGTCATCGGCATGGCTCACCGGGGCCGGCTGAACGTGCTGACCAACATCCTGGGAAAGAGCCCGGACCAGATCTTCAGCGAGTTCAACGGGCCGGTGGACCCGCGCAGCTTCATGGGCCGGGGCGACGTGAAGTACCACCTCGGCTTCTCCAGCGACTACACCACCGAGAGCGGAAAGAAGATCCACCTCAGCCTGGCCTTCAACCCCAGCCACCTCGAGTTCGTCCATCCGGTGGTCGAGGGTCGGGCCCGAGCCAAGCAGCAGCGGCTCGACCCGGAGGATCGGAGCAAGGTGCTCCCCCTGGTGATTCACGGGGACGCGGCGATGTCCGGCCAAGGGGTGATCGCCGAGACGCTCAACCTCTCCCGGCTCCGCGGATACGACACCGGGGGCACGGTGCACGTCGTCGTCAACAACCAGCTCGGTTACACCACCGACCCCGAGGATGCCCGATCGAGCATCTACTGCACCGCGGTGGCGCAGATGCTGGACATCCCCATCTTCCACGTGAACGGGGATGACCCCGAGGCCTGCGTGCACGCCATGCGCCTGGCCACCCAGTACCGACAGAAGTTCCAGAGCGACGTGGTGATCGACCTGGTGTGCTTCCGCCGTTACGGCCACAACGAGGGGGACGAGCCGGCCTACACCCAGCCGTTGATGTACGAGGCGATCCGCAGCCATCCCCCGGTGGCCGAGCTGTACGCCAAGGCGCTGGCCGAGCAGGGCCGGGTGACACTGGCCGAGGCGGAGGCGGGGCGGGAGCGGGCCAAGCAGTCGTTCCTCGCCGCCTACAACCGCGCCAAGGAGACCCCGCAGCTCAAGGAGCCCTCGGCGTACGAGGGCGTGTGGCGGCCCTACCGGGGCGGTCCCGAGGCCAACGTCCCCGAGATGGTGACCGGCGTCCCGGAGACGACGCTGGTGCCGCTGCTCCAGCACCTCTCGGCACTGCCCGAGGGATTCACCCCCTTGCGCCAGCTGGGAAAGATCCTCGAGCGACGGGCGGCGATGGCCCGGGGCGAAGCACCGCTCGACTGGTCCACGGGAGAAAACCTGGCCTACGCCACCCTCCTCCGTGCCGGGACGCACGTCCGCCTCACCGGGCAGGACACCGAGCGAGGCACCTTCGGCCACCGCAACGCGGTCATCCACGACGCGAAGACCGGAGCGACCTACACCCCGCTGGCCGATCTCGGCCCGGGCGCCGGCGTGTTCGAGGTCTACAACAGCCCCCTCTCGGAGACGGGGTGCATGGGCTTCGAGTTCGGCTACTCGCTGGACTACCCCGAGGCCCTGGTGCTCTGGGAGGCCCAGTTCGGCGATTTCGCCAACGGGGCGCAGGTGATCATCGACCAGTTCATCGTGGCCGCCGAGGACAAGTGGCGGCGGCTGAGCGGGCTCACCCTGCTCCTCCCCCACGGCTACGAGGGCGCGGGTCCGGAGCACTCCAGCGCGCGGCTGGAGCGCTTCCTCTGCATGGCCGCCGAGGACAACATCCAGGTCGTCTACCCCACCAACAGCGCACAGGTCTTCCACCTGCTCCGCCGCCAGGCGATCCGGCCGTGGCGAAAGCCGCTGGTGGTGATGACCCCCAAGAGCCTGCTCCGCAAGGAGGAGGCGAGCTCGCCTCTGGTCGACTTCACCCAGGGAGGGTTCCGCCGGCTGATCTCCGATCCCCGCGGCCCGGCCGACGCCAGGGTGGAGCGGCTTCTCCTCTGTACCGGGAAGGTGGCGTACGACCTGCTCGCCGCGCGGGCCAAGGCCAAGGACGCGACGGTGGCCATTGCCCGGCTGGAGCAGCTCTACCCCTTCCCCGAGGAGCTCCTCCGCCAGGAGCTGGCCCGCTACCCGTCGCTGCGCGAGCTGGTGTGGGTCCAGGAGGAGCCCCAGAACATGGGGGCCTGGAGCTTCGTGTTTCCTTTCTTGACCCGGCTCGCCTCGTCGGCGAAGCAAGCCCTTCCCATCCGCTTCGTCGGGCGGGAGGCCAGCGCGAGCCCGGCCACCGGCTTCTTGAAGACGCACGAGCTGGAGCAGACCCTGCTGGTCGAGGCGGCGATGTCGCGAGGACAGCCCAATGGCCGTTGAGCTCGTGGTTCCGCAGCTGGGCGAGTCCATCACCGAGGCGGTGGTGGGCAAGTGGCACAAGAAGGTCGGCGAGCCGGTGAAGGTCGACGAGCCGGTGGTGGTGCTGGAGACCGACAAGGTCACCATCGACGTGCCGGCTCCTGCCGCGGGCACCATCGCCGCCATCGCCCATGCCGAGGGCGACACGGTGAAGATCGGCGATGTGCTGGGGAGCATCTCCGCCGGGGCGGGCGCCTCCGCCTCGGCGGTCGCCCCCGCTCCCAGCGCCGCGGCGGTGGCTCCGCCCAGGGCGCCCGCGGTGCCTGCCGCCCAGGCCGCTCCCTCGGCCGATGCCGCGCGCCAGGCGCCGATGACCCCCACCGCCCGGGCGATCGCCGATGCCAACGGGCTCGACCCGGCCACGTTGCGGGGGAGCGGAGCCGCCGGCAGGGTCACCAAGGAGGACGTGCTCACCGTGCTCGAGGGAGGGAAGGCAGCCGCCGTTGCCCCGGCGCCGGTCCGCGCCCCTGCTCCTGCTCCTGCTCTTGCTCCGGCGCCCGCCGCCCCGCGCACGCCCGGGCAGCGCGAGGAGCGGGTGAAGATGACGCCGCTCCGCAAGCGCGTCGCCGAGCGACTTCTCTCCGCACAGAACAATGCCGCGATCCTCACCACCTTCAACGAGGTGGACATGGGGGCGGTGATGGCCCTGCGGAAGACCTACGCCGAGCGGTTCCAGCAGCGGCACGGGGTGAAGCTGGGCTTCATGAGCTTCTTCGTCCGCGCCTCGGTGGAGGCCCTCAAGACCTTCCCGCTGGTGAACGCCTCCATCGAGGGCGACGAGGTGGTGCTCAAGCACTACTACGACATCGGAGTGGCGGTGTCGGGCAGCCGCGGGCTGGTGGTGCCGGTGCTCCGCGACGCCGACGCCCTGTCGATGGCGGAGATCGAGAAGCAGGTCGCCGAGCTGGGGAAGAAGGCCCGGGAGGACAAGCTCACCCTGGCCGACCTGCAGGGCGGGACCTTCACCATCAGCAACGGCGGCATCTTCGGCTCGATGCTCAGCACCCCCATCCTCAACCCGCCCCAGACCGGCATCCTGGGGATGCACAACATCGTCGACCGCCCGGTGGTGCGGGAGGGGCAGATCGTCGTCCGCCCGGTGATGTACCTGGCCTTGAGCTACGACCACCGGCTGATCGACGGCCGCGAGGCGGTGCAGTTCCTGGTGCGGATCAAGGAGTGCATCGAGGACCCCGAGCGGTTGCTGCTCGAGGTCTGAACCGTCTCCCCTGGTCGACTCCCCGTCCCGAACGAGGTGTCAGACACCTCGTCGGAGGTCAGCGGCCGGGTTCCGGCGCGCGCCACCGAGGTCGTCCAGCCCGTCCCGGAATCCGGTTTTGCTCGCGCGCGACGCGACGCGTTATGCGCGGGATGTACGAGAACGCTTGTCAGCTGGCTCCGCCCTGCGCAGAATTTTTGGCGTCCTCCACACCCTTGAATGGAGACCACGCGCGGCGCTTTCTGCCGCGGTGAGACAGCAAAGCGAGACGCATGGCGACCGGTACCGTGAAGTGGTTCAACGACGCGAAGGGCTTCGGCTTCATCACCCAAGATGGCGGCGGCGAGGACGTCTTCTGCCACCACACTGCCATCCAGACCGAGGGCTTCCGCACGCTGGCCGAAGGTCAGAAGGTTCAGTTCGACGTCACCCGTGGGCCAAAGGGCCTGCAGGCACAGAACGTCCGTCCTCTCTGAGGGGGGAGCCGACGTCGAGGGAGGGTCCGGGCCCGGGGTTTCGCCCCGGGCTTTTCAGTGTGCGGGGGGTTTTGCCGGTCCGCCCCCGCTGACCGTGGTGGCCTGGGCGGGCGTCTGGGGAACGAGATGGGTCCGGAAGAAGTCCGCCGTCCTGCGTGACAGCGACTCCTGCACCACGGGATCGGCGACCATGTGGGTGAATCCCGAGAGCGGAAGGAACTCGTGGGCCCGTCCGGCACGG
>Ga0307472_100000607_pt1 | contig 12852 bp, 9 predicted proteins | sample atmos_gasesAM5C__2_FD_204582 | JGI IMG/M metagenome (GOLD analysis project Ga0307472, IMG submission 204582) | Hardwood forest soil microbial communities from Morgan-Monroe State Forest, Indiana, United States - atmos_gasesAM5C_05 | ecosystem: Environmental > Terrestrial > Soil > Temperate... | reverse complement strand
GCGCGCGACCCAGGCTCGCGCGCGAAAATAGCGGTGATTTCCCGAGATTCGTCGGTTGATCCGGTCGGGGCCTGCGTCGGCATGCGCGGTTCTCGCGTGCAAGCCGTGGTCAACGAGCTGCAGGGGGAGAAGATCGACATCATCCCGTGGACCGCCGACCCCGCCAACTTCGTGGTCAATGCGCTTGCGCCGGCGGAAGTCGCCAAGGTCGTGCTCGACGAGGACCGCCATCGGATGGAAGTGGTCGTTCCCGACCAGCAGCTCTCACTTGCCATCGGCCGGCGCGGACAGAATGTTCGGCTCGCCTCACAGCTCACCGGCTGGGACATCGACATCGTCACCGAGCAGGAAGAATCGGAGCACCGGCAGGCCGAGTTCGAGAAACGCACCAAGCTGTTCATCGAGGCTCTCAACGTCGACGAAGTCGTCGGCCAGCTGCTTGCTTCCGAGGGGTTCAACTCGGTGGAAGAGCTTGCCGTGGTGGACGAAAAGGAACTCGCCGGCATCGAGGGCTTCGATGAAGAGACCGCGCGTGAATTGCAGGCACGCGCCCGCGACTATCTCGCTCGCCAGGAGGCCGAGCTCGATGACAAACGCAAAGAGCTGGGCGTCGAGGATGCGCTCAAAGAGGTCCCCGGCGTCACCACCGCCATGCTGGTGAAGTTGGGTGAAAACGACATCAAGACTGTCGAAGATCTGGCGGGCTGCGCCACCGACGACCTCTTCGGATGGAGCGAGCGTAAGGACGGCGAGACGGTCCGCTATCCGGGCGTCCTCGATGAGTTTGATCTGTCGCGCGACGATACCGAAGCGCTGATCATGCAGGCGCGCCTCAAGGCGGGTTGGATCAAGGAGGAGGATCTGGCGCCACCTCCTGCCGAGGAAGATGCTACGGCCGAGGCGACCGCGACATCGGCCTGAGGACACCGAATGCTTGCTCGACTGCACGATAGCGCACTCGATGGCGGGACGCGCAAGCGCGCGCCCGGCACGCAGCGATTTTGCGCCGTCACGGGAGCAGTCAGGCCTGTCGAGGAGCTGATGCGTTTCGTCATCGCGCCGGACGGCACCGCGGTGCCAGACCTCAAGCGCCGCTTGCCCGGACGTGGCATCTGGATCACGGCGACACGTCAGGCGCTGCGTGTCGCGATGGCGCGCAAGACGTTTGCGCGCGGCTTCAAACGTGAGGTGCGTGTCGCCTCTGATCTGGTCGAGACGACGGAGCGCCTGATCGAACGCGCCGCGCTGGACGCTCTGGCGATGTGTCACAAGGCGGGCAGGGTCGCGATCGGCTTCGCCAACGTTGAAACGGCGCTCGCTCGTGCGCCGATCGTGGCGGTTCTCAATGCTGCAGAAGCCGCCGCAGACGGCGTGCGAAAGCTCACGGCCGCAGTTCGCCGGCGCGCGGATATCGCGGAAATCGCGGTCTTCGATGCATTTACCTCGGCGCAATTGGATTTGGCATTGGGGCGGTCAAATGTGGTACATGCAGCCCTGCTCGCGGGTCCTGAAAGCGCGACGTTTCTGGCGCGCAGCGCGCGTCTTGAGCGTTTCCGGACGGGTTCCCTGTCGGAAGGCGCCGTCACGGCAAGTCGGCCGATGCACAACGTAGGAACGTGAAACGGGGCGCAAGCCCTAGGAATTGGGACTGGAATGGCTGAAACGACGGAAAAAGCTGGCGAAAAGAAGCTGAGCGTTACCCCGAGCAAGACCTTGAGCCTGAAAGGGCGCGGCGTCGAGCAAGGTGTCGTGCGCCAGAGCTTCAGCCATGGCCGCACCAAGGCGGTCGTCGTGGAAAAGGTGAAAAGCCGCATCCCGACGCGCGCGAAAGCCGATGCGGCGAAGCCTGCCACAGCCGGCAAGCGTCCGGCCGCCCCGAAGGCAGCGACAGCACCGCCCACCATGACGACCCAGACCACACCTCCCCCTGCCGCCAAACCGACCGGCGGCATGGTGCTGCGGAGCTTGACCGAGGAGGAGCAGAAGGCTCGCGTCCACGCGCTCAATGACGCCCGGCTGCGCGAAGCGGAACAGCGCAAGATTGCTGAAGAAGAAGCGTTCGTCCGCACCATGCGGGAAGCCGCCGAGCGAACCGAGCGCGAGGCGGCCGAAGCGCGCAAGGTCGACGAAGAGCGGCGGCGCAAGCACGACCTCGAAACCAAGCTCAAGGCCGAGCAGGAGGCGAAGAAGCGTTTCGGCGAGGACGCAGTCCTGACGGCGCGGCCCAGCGCGCGGCCGGCGCTCGAGCCCGACGAGGAGGACGTCCCCCGCACACGCCGCGGTCCCGGGGCGGCGCGACCCGCGCCGGCGCCCAAACCCACGCGCAGCGGCGCACAGAAGAATCGCGGCCGGCTCACAGTCGTTACCGCGCTCAGCGCCGATGAAGAGCGCGAACGATCGGTGGCGGCATTTCGCCGTCGCGTGCAGCGGCTCAAGGGGCACACCGCCGACGAACCGAAAGAGAAGCTCGTCCGCGAAGTCATCATTCCGGAAACCATCACCATCCAGGAACTCGCCAACCGTATGGCCGAGCGCAGCGTGGATGTGATCAAGCTGCTCATGAAGCAGGGCCATATGGCGCAGATCAATGACGTGATCGACGCCGATACCGCCCAGCTCTTGGCCGAGGAATTGGGCCATACGGTCAAACGCGTGGCCGAGTCGGATGTCGAAGAGGGCTTGTTCGACGTCGCCGATGACCCGAGCTCGCTGGCACCGCGGCCGCCGGTCGTCACCGTCATGGGTCACGTCGACCACGGCAAGACTTCGCTGCTCGACGCCATTCGTTCGACCGACGTAGCGGCGGGCGAGGCGGGCGGCATCACCCAGCACATCGGCGCCTACCAGGTGACCGCGCCATCGGGCAACAAGATCACCTTCATCGACACGCCCGGCCATGCCGCCTTCAGCGCCATGCGCGCCCGTGGGGCCAGGGTGACCGATATTGTGGTGCTGGTGGTCGCCGCCGACGATGGCGTCATGCCGCAGACGGTCGAAGCGATCAACCACGCCAAAGCTGCCAAGGTGCCGATGATCGTCGCGATCAACAAGATCGACCGGCCCGACGCCAAGCCGGAACGGGTGCGCACCGAGTTGCTGCAGCACGAGGTCCAGGTCGAAACGTTGGGCGGTGAAGTGCTCGATGTCGAAGTGTCGGCGACCAAGAAACTCAACATCGACCGACTGCTGGAAACGATCGGCCTACAATCGGAAATCCTCGATCTGAAGGCCAATCCGAACCGGGCGGCCGAGGGCACCGTGATCGAAGCCAAGCTCGACCGCGGCCGTGGACCGGTCGCGACCGTGTTGGTGCAGCGTGGCACGTTGCGCGGCGGCGACCTCGTCGTCGCCGGTGCCGAGTGGGGCCGAGTGCGCGCGCTGGTCTCCGACACCGGGATGCCGGTCGAAGCGGCGGGACCTTCGACGCCGGTCGAAGTTCTCGGCTTCAATGGCACCCCCGAGGCAGGCGATCGATTGGCAGTCGTGCAGTCGGAGGCGCGCGCGCGAGAAGTCACTGCCTACCGTGCCCGGCAGCGGCGCGACAAAATGGCTGCACGCGCGACCGGGATGCGCGGCTCGCTCGAACAGATGATGAGTCAGCTCAAAACGGCCGGGCGCAAGGATCTGGCGCTGATCATCAAGGCCGATGTGCAGGGTTCGCTGGAGGCGGTGATCGGCGCCATCGAGAAGCTCGCAACCGACGAAGTCGGGGCACGGGTCATTCATTCCGGCGTCGGCGGCATCACGGAATCCGACGTGACGCTGGCGGAGGCCTCGGGCGTGCCGATCCTCGGATTCAACGTGCGCGCCCACAAGGAAGCCCGCGAAGCCGCCGAACGCGTTGGCATCGAGCTGCGCTACTACAACGTCATCTACGATCTCGTGGACGACGTCAAAAAGGCCATGTCCGGTTTGCTGGCGCCGACCGTCCGCGAAACGATGCTTGGCAACGCGACCATCCTGGAGATCTTCAAAGTTTCCAAGGTCGGAAATGTGGCCGGTTGCCGCGTCACCGACGGAGTGGTGGAGCGCGGCGCCAATGTACGTCTCATCCGCGACAGCGTGGTCGTGCACGAGGGCAAGCTTTCCCAGCTCAAGCGCTTCAAGGACGATGCGCGCGAAGTGATTGCCGGACAGGAGTGCGGCATGGCCTTCGAAAATTATCAGGACATGAAGGCCGGCGACGTCATCGAGTGCTACCGGGTGGAGACGGTGCAACGCACGCTCTGAGCTCTGGTCTCGCGCGCTTAGCCCGTCACCAGGACGATTTTTTCGCAAGATGTTTGGATGCACGGATCGATCCGGGCATGAAGAGCATTCAGAACGATCATGACGCGTCGACGCCATCAGCGCGATCCCGAGACGAGTCACATGCTCTCGCAGCGCCAGCTGCGGGTTGGCGAACTCGTGCGCCATGCGTTCGCGGATATGCTCACGCGCGGTGCGGTGCACGATCCGGTGATCCAAAGCCACGTAATTACCGTTCCTGAGGTCCGAATGGCGGCCGACCTACGGCTCGCGACCATCTACGTCGTGCCGCTCGGCGGACGTGATGCGGACGCGGTGCTCGCCGCGCTCGAGCGCAATAAGCGTTTTCTGCGCGGCGAGATTGCGCGGCGCATCAACTTGAAATTCGCGCCCGAGGTTCGATTCCAGCTCGACGAGCGTTTCGACGAGGCCGAACGGATCGAAAGGCTGTTGCGAACGCCCGCCGTGCAGCGCGACCTCGACGACAAGGATGAGGATAATTGACGCGGGTCGAAACTGAACCGTCACCGCCGCAGGCGCGCAAGCGCGAGAAGCGCGACGTGCACGGCTGGGTCGTGCTCGACAAGCCTGTAGGCATGAGCTCGACGCATGCGGTCAGCGTGGTCAAGCGTCTGTTCCAGGCGAAGCGCGCCGGCCATGCCGGCACGCTCGATCCGCTCGCCTCCGGGGTATTGCCGATCGCGCTGGGGGAAGCGACCAAAACCGTTTCTTTCGTCATGGAGGGACGCAAGGTCTACCACTTCACCGTGCGCTGGGGGGAGGAGCGCGACACTGACGACGCCGAGGGCCGTATCACCGGCGTGAGCGCCGAACGCGCCAGCGCGGACGCAATCGGGGCGGCATTGCCGCGCTTCGTCGGCCAAATCACCCAGGTGCCGCCGCGGTTCTCGGCGGTCAAAGTCGACGGCGAGCGTGCGTACGATCTCGCTCGCGACGGCGAGACGGTGGAAATCGCGGCACGCCCGGTGGAAATTCATCGCCTCGAACTGATCGAGACGGCTGATCAAGATCACGCAAAGTTCGTGGCGGAGTGCGGCAAGGGAACTTATGTGCGCGCGCTCGCCCGCGACCTCGGTCGCTTGCTGGGCTGCCTGGGGCATGTCGCGGCCCTGCGCCGTACCGTGGTAGGCCCCTTCGACGAGGATGTCGGTGTGAGCCTTGACGCATTGCAACGCCCGCGCCCTGATGAAACTGCCGCCGCGGAACTAGCAGCCCTGCTGCCCGTCGAAGCGGGGCTGGCGGCATTGCCGGCGCTGCGGGTTAGCACCTCTGACGCGGGACGGCTCACGCGCGGACAAGCGGTACTGCTGCGCGGGCGTGATGCGCCCGTCATGGCAGGCTGGGTGGCGGTCTCCTCGCAGGGAGCGCTGATCGCCCTGGCGGAGGTGGAGAAAGGAGAATTGCGCCCGCGGCGCATTTTCAATCTGCCGCGCCCATAGCCGGGACGAAGACTGGACAAGGCCTTCAAACCTGGTGCGCGGCTCGTCCCGGCGACGGTGCGAGCTGCCGCAATTTCCGCTGGCGTCGGAGCGCATTTTGCGTTATTGCCCCCCTTGCGCGGGCATTGGCCCGCGCAACCTACTTCTGGCGACCGCGCTGGACGACATCCCGGCCCGGCCGCCGTATGCCCCTCACAGGAAAAGGATAATCACCGATGTCGATAACGCCCGGCCGGAAGGCCGAAGTCATCAAGACCTATGCGGTCAAGGCCGGCGATACCGGATCGCCGGAAGTGCAGGTGGCGATCCTCTCGGAGCGCATCAACAGCCTTACCGAGCATTTCAAGACCCACGTCAAGGACAATCATTCGCGGCGTGGACTGCTCAAGCTCGTGTCCCAGCGGCGGCAGCTTCTCGACTATCTCGCCCGTGTCGACGCAGCCCGTTACAAATCCTTGATCGAACGGCTGGGGATTCGCCGTTGACGATTCTGCGCGGCATATCGCGCGTTTGAAGCGGATACCGGGACAAATCCGCTGTTCATCCGGCAGCGAGGTCGCTGCCGGGCTAGGAAGACGGGCCGAATGATCGCCCGTCGTTTAACGGAAGGCTCGAAGGCCATGGCAGGATCGCTGGACGCTGTCTCGGTTTGCGGCATGGCCGCAGACAGCAGCTTCTCGCCGTCTTGCTCATGGCTTTCGCCCCTTCGCAGATACCATGAAAGACGACTGCAATGTTCGATATCCATCGTGTTGAACTCGACTGGGGAGGGCGCAAGCTCGTCCTAGAAACCGGCAAGATCGCCCGACAAGCTGAGGGTGCCGTAGTTGCCACCTATGGGGAATCAAAGGTGCTGGCGACGGTGGTCGCCGCGCAGGAGCGGCGGGAGGGCATCGATTTTCTGCCGCTCACCGTCGACTACCAGGAGAAATTCTACGCCGCGGGCCGTATCCCTGGCGGCTATTTCAAGCGCGAAGGCCGCCCCACCGAGAAGGAGACGCTCGTCTCGCGATTGATCGACCGTCCGGTGCGACCGCTGTTCGCCGACGGCTGGCGCAACGAGACCCAGATCATCGTGACCACGCTATCGCACGATCTTGAGAACGATCCCGATGTTCTGGCGATGATCGCCGCCTCGGCGGCGCTGACGCTTTCGGGTGCCCCGTTCATGGGGCCGATCGGCGCCGCTCGCGTCGGTTTCGTCAACAACGAATACGTGCTCAACCCCTTGCTCGACGAGATGACGGAGAGCCAGCTCGACCTCGTGGTCGCCGGCACCCAGGACGCCGTGCTGATGGTCGAATCCGAGGCAAAGGAGCTCAGCGAAGAGGTGATGCTCGGTGCCGTGATGTTCGGCCACCGCCATTTCCAGCCGGTGATCGACGCCATCATCAAGCTTGCAGAAAAGGCGGCGAAAGAGCCGCGCGAGCTGCGGGTTGCGGATATCTCGGCGCTGGAAAAAGAGATGCTCGCTCTGGTCGAGCCGGATTTGCGCGCGGCCTATGCGATTGCGCACAAGATGGAGCGCCACCAGGCAGTCGATTCCGCCAAGGCCAAGGTGATGGCGCACTTCTGCCCGGAGGGCGGGGACAACCCGCCCTATTCCACGCAGCAGGTCGCCGACGTTTTCAAAAAGATCGAAGCCAAGATCGTGCGCTTGAACATTCTCGATACCGGTCATCGCATCGATGGTCGCGACGTGAAGACGGTGCGTCCCATCGCCTGCGAGGTCGGAGTGCTGCCCCGTGCGCACGGCTCCGCGCTGTTCACCCGCGGCGAGACCCAGGCGCTGGTGATCGCGACGCTCGGCACGGGCGAAGATGAGCAGTGGATCGACGCCTTGCAGGGAACCTACAAGGAAACCTTCCTGCTACATTACAACTTCCCGCCATTCTCGGTGGGCGAGACCGGGCGGCTGGGCGGGCCGCGCCGCCGCGAGATCGGCCACGGCAAACTCGCCTGGCGGGCCATCCATCCCATCCTGCCGGCGCACCACGAATTTCCTTATACGCTGCGCGTCGTATCGGAGATCACGGAATCGAACGGCTCTTCCTCGATGGCGACGGTGTGCGGTACCTCGCTCGCCCTGATGGATGCGGGCGTCCCGGTCAAACGCCCCACCGCGGGCATCGCGATGGGTCTGATCCTCGAAGATCAGCGCTATGCCGTGCTTTCCGACATCCTCGGCGATGAGGACCATCTCGGCGACATGGATTTCAAGGTCGCCGGCACCGAGCGAGGCGTGACCTCGCTACAGATGGACATCAAGATCGCCGGCATTACCGAGGAGATCATGCGGGTTGCGCTCAGCCAGGCGAGGGAGGGGCGCATGCACATCTTGGGCGAAATGGCGAAGGCCCTGGTCCAACACCGTGCCCAGCTCGGCGAGCACGCACCGCGCATCGAAGTATTCAACATTCCGGTCGATAAGATCCGCGAGGTGATCGGCTCCGGCGGCAAGGTGATACGCGAGATCGTCGAAAAGACTGGCGCGAAGATCGACATTTCCGACGACGGCACGGTAAAGGTGGCATCCGCAAACGGCGACGCGATGAAGGCCGCGATCAACTGGATCAAGTCGATCGCCTCAGAGCCTGAAGTCGGTCACATCTACGAGGGCACCGTGGTCAAGGTGATGGACTTCGGTGCGTTCGTGAACTTCTTTGGGGCCAAGGACGGTCTCGTGCACATCAGCCAACTGGCGCCGCGCCGGGTACAGAAAGTGACCGACGTCGTCAAAGAAGGCGACAAGGTCAAGGTCAAGCTTCTTGGCTTCGACGAGCGCGGTAAAGTGCGCCTTTCGATGAAAGTCGTCGATCAGGCGACCGGCGAGGATCTGGAAGCGAAGCAAAAGGCCGAGGCCGAGCAGCACCGCGACGATCAGCAGCGCGAAGCGGCGAGCGCGGAATAGGTCACGCCGCGGCGCGCCCGGTGCGCGCCGCTCGGCATACATCAGTTCTGGCCGAGCGCAACGACGTGGGACTCGTCAGCGCCGACGCGCATCAGACCGCTTGCTGACCTGTAAATTGCAAGGCGCGCGCTATTGCGCCGCGTCCTTGGCGATCGCCCGCTCGTTGGCCGCCGTCTCGTCCTTGAGCGAGGTGGGATGCGGCATGGCGATGACGTTGTAGCCGGAATCCACGAAGTGCACGTCGCCGGTCACTCCGGTCGAAAGATCCGAAAGCAGATAGAGCGCGGCCCCTCCGATCTCCTCCAACGTCACGCCTCGCCGCAACGGCGAATGGCGCTGCTGGAAGGCAAACATCTGCCGCGCATCGCTGATGCCCGCGCCGGCAAGCGTGCGGATCGGCCCCGCCGAAATGGCGTTGACGCGAATCGCCGCGGGGCCGAAATCGACGGCGAGATAGCGCACGGACGCTTCCAGGGCCGCCTTTGCAACTCCCATCACGTTGTAGTTAGGCATCGCCCGCTGTCCACCGTTGTAGGTCAGCGTCAGCATCGAACCGCCGGCCGGCATCAGTGCCGCCGCGCGCTTCGCCGCTTCGGTGAAAGAGAAGCAGGAGATGATCATGGTGCGGACGAAATTCTCGCGCGTGGTATCAGCGTAGCGGCCCTTGAGCTGGTTCTTGTCGGAGAAGGCGATGGCGTGGACGAGGAAATCAAGCGAGCCCCATTTCTCCGCGATGGCGGCGAAGGTTGCGTCGAGAGAAGCGGTCTGCTCCACATCACAGGGTATCAGGAGCGAGGCGCCCACCGATTCCGCCAAAGGCTTGACGCGTCGGCCCAGCGCCTCACCCTGATAGCTGAAGGCGAGCGTCGCGCCGTGAGCGGCGAGCGTCCTGGCAATGCCCCACGCGATGGAGTGATCGTTGGCCACCCCCATGATCAAGCCGCGCTTGCCCTGCATCAATTGCGTCATAGTACCCGAACTTGCCGTTCCACCGCGCGCACCTGGCGCGGACCCGAATTGATCATCACGCGTCCCTCAAACATCCAGGCGCTTGAGCATCACCGAGGCGTTCGTGCCGCCGAAGCCGAACGAGTTCGAGAGCACGCAGCCGAGCCTCACGTCGTCGCGCCGCTCGCGCACGATCGGCACGTCTGCGAAAGCCGGATCGAGGTTGTCGATGTTGGCGCTTTCACAGATGAAGCCGTTGCTCATCATAAGCAAGGAATAAATCGCTTCCTGCGCGCCGGCGGCTCCGAGCGAATGGCCGGTGAGCGATTTCGTCGCCGCGATCGGCGGGCAGCGCTCGCCGAAGACTTCGCGGATCGCCTCGATCTCCTTGATGTCACCGATCGGGGTGGAGGTTGCGTGCGGATTGATGTAATCGACCGGCGCTTTCACGCCGTTGAGCGCCATGCGCATGCAACGCACCGCGCCCTCTCCCGAGGGAGCCACCATATCGAATCCGTCGGAGGTGGCGCCATAGCCGGCGACCTCGCCGTAGATGCGCCCGCCGCGCGCCTTGGCGTGTTCGAGTTCCTCCAACACCAGCACGCCGGCCCCGCCAGCGATGACGAAGCCATCGCGGTCGACATCATAGGCGCGCGAGGCCTTCTCCGGCGTCTGATTGAAACTCGAGGACATGGCTCCCATGGCGTCGAACAGCACGGAGAGCGTCCAATCGAGCTCCTCGCAGCCGCCGGCGAAGATGATGTCTTGCTTGCCCGACTGGATCACTTCCGCGGCGTTGCCAATGCAATGATTCGAGGTCGCGCAGGCCGACGAGATCGAATAGTTGACACCCTTGATCTTGAACCAAGTGGCGAGCGTCGCCGATGCAGTCGACGACATAGCCTTGGGAACGGCGAAGGGCCCAACCCGCTTGGGACTCTTGCTGCGGGCGATATCGGCGGCCTCGACGATGGCGCGCGTCGAAGGCCCGCCCGAGCCCATGATGATGCCGGTCCTCTCGTGTGAGATTTCATTCTCCTCGAGACCGGCATCGCGGATCGCCTGCTCCATGGCCGCGTGGTTCCAGGCCGCGCCGCCGCCGAGGAAGCGCATGGCGCGGCGATCGATTGCCTCTTCGGCCTTGAGCGTGGGCGCGCCGTGTACCTGACAACGAAAGCCGAGCTCGGCATATTTGTCGGCGCGCGAAATTCCCGACTTCGCCTCGCGCAGGCTTGCCAGCACTTCCTGGGTATTGTTGCCGATCGACGAGACGATACCCATCCCGGTGACGACGACCCGTCTCATGAACGCCTCGTCCGCATCTCGACCCGCACAGCGAGCGCAACCGCCGTCGTCACCCGCCGCTCGGCTGCATCATTTCGTCGCGGAACAGTCCGACCTTGAGGTCTATGGCGCGATAGATGATCGACCCGTCGGCCGAGAGCCAGCCGTCGGCGATGCCCAGCACGAGCTTGCTGCGCATGACCCGCTTGATGTCGATGCCGTAGACCACCTTCTTGACCGTGGGCAGGACCTGGCCGGAGAATTTCAGCTCGCCGAGCCCGAGCGCACGTCCCCTGCCCGGCGCGCCGAGCCAACCCAAGAAGAAGCCCAGCAACTGCCACAGCGCATCGAGGCCCAGGCAGCCGGGCATGACCGGATCGCCTTTGAAATGGCAGGGAAAGAACCACAGGTCAGGCTTGAGATCGAGCACAGCACGAACCAGGCCTTTCCCGTACTCGCCGCCGGCTTCTGCGATCTCGGAGATGCGATCGAACATGAGCATGGGGGGCAGCGGCAGCTGGGCATTGCCGGCGCCGAACAGCTCGCCGCGTGCGCAGGCTAATAGGTCATCGTATCCGAAGCTGCTGCGCCGGTTCGCCATTCGGGTCCTGTCCGTGGCCGCCTGGTAAATACCCAAAGCGTGGAACTCCTAACATAGGCGGCGCGGGGGGCAAAGCCAGCCACCCCGGCCGGCAAAGCCAGCCAACCCGGCCAACGCCGGCCAGATTAGAATTGCCCCAGTGTCGCTGGGAGGTAGTTGCACCTTCGGCAGCATATGTTACAAATGCAACAATCGTTTGAGTGCCCTAAGGTTCAGGCCGTGTCCACGCCCTTCTCGCGCACCATTGTCTTTACCAACGCAGTCGAGGGTGCTGAGCGCCAGGCAAGCATTCCCCCGCGTTCCACCTTGACGGGCTGCCCGTGGCGCGATGTGAAATCCATGCTCCGCGACGTGGGCCTGCGGCCAACCCGCCAGCGGATGGCGCTCGGCTGGATCCTGTTCGGCAAGGGCGATCGCCACGTCACCGCCGAGATGCTTTACGAGGAGGCGGTCAAGGCCAAGGTTCCGGTGTCCCTAGCCACTGTTTATAACACGCTGCATCAGTTCACTGACGTGGGGCTGCTGCGCCAAGTTGCCGTCGACGGCTCAAAGACCTATTTCGATACCAACGTTTCCCAGCACCACCACTTCTTCATTGAGGGCGAGAACGATCTGCTCGACATCCCCGACACCGACGTGGTCGTCGGCAGGACGCCCATTCCGCCCGAGGGCTACGAGATTGCGCGTGTCGACGTGGTAGTTCGGTTGCGGCGCAAGGCGCGCTGAGCGGTTCTTCTGTCTGTTTATGTGGCCGGGCCCGTTTTCCCGGTCTTTTCTTTATTTCGGCTTACTCCACATTCTCGTTGGGATAGACGCCCCAGAGCCGCTCCTGCAGGGTCCAGCCGTCGAAGCCCGGTCCGACGATGCGGCACCAGCTGCCGCTGCAGCGTTTGATTGCCGCCAGCACCCCCGCCTGCAATCTGGCGATTACGGGGGAGCTGCTGTCACCCTTCTCGTAAAGCGGCACGAGCTCTTTCTTGTCCTTGGGCGTGACCACCGCCGTGCGCCGTCCCGACAGCAGCGAATGATAGACCCAGCCTTCGGACCCTTCCCAATCACGGATGCGCCGCCAATTGTCCGATTCGGCGGTAATTTCCACCGGCAAGCCGGCCCGGGTATAGACGAACATCACCTCGTGGTCGCGCGTGGGACCGCCACGCACATTGACGCGATCGGGCTTGAGACTCACGAAGCGTGGCATTGGCAAGCCGCTCTTGAGGCCCATCAATTCCCCTGCATGCGACGCGATGCACGGGGCAGTGAGCAGCGCGAGAGCCGCTGCACATGCATACCGGACGATCTGCGAATTGCGCGTCGAATTCATGGCTCTAACGGCGTCGGAAACATCGATGCGGGCGATCGGCTCGCGCGAGCTGCCATCGCAACGGGCCTTTGTCTCC
>Ga0307472_100000605_pt1 | contig 12879 bp, 14 predicted proteins | sample atmos_gasesAM5C__2_FD_204582 | JGI IMG/M metagenome (GOLD analysis project Ga0307472, IMG submission 204582) | Hardwood forest soil microbial communities from Morgan-Monroe State Forest, Indiana, United States - atmos_gasesAM5C_05 | ecosystem: Environmental > Terrestrial > Soil > Temperate... | reverse complement strand
CCCGCGCGAGCGGCGACAGCACGCAACGCGCACGCATCGAACGCGACCTGCGCTACTACACGCAGCGGCTCGCGACGGCGCGCGTCGTGGCGCCGGCAGCGGCCCCCGACCGCGTGCGTTTCGGGGTCGAGGTCACGCTGCGCAATGCAGGCGGCCACGAGCAGTCGTTCCGCCTGGTGGGCGAGGACGAAGCGGACGCGGCGAACGGGCTCCTGAGCTGGGTGTCGCCGCTCGGTCAGGCGCTGCTCGGTCACGAGCCGGGCGACACGGTGCGATTCCAGGCGGGCGAGCTCGAGATCCTGCGCCTCGGGCCCTGAAGACGTACCGGCCGCTTCAGAAGCGCCGCGAGAGATAGAGCACGCCGCTGTAGATCTTGTAGAAGCTGTCCGGCCGCGGACCGGATATGTCGGTCGGCAGCACCTTGTCGCGCGCGATGTTCTGTCCCTGACGCAGATCGAGGCCCAGGTCCCACCCCGCGCCGGGGAAATTACGCCACTGCAGCCCGCCGCCGAAGTAGACCGAGTACGCCGGGGTGGCGAGGTCGTAGCGGTCGGCTCCGATGAACCCGCTCAGCGCAAAGCTGTCGCCGACGCGGTAGCGCCAGTCGATCGCCCGCACGCCGATCAGCGAGTGTCCGTCGACGGTGTCGAACTCGGCGCGCACGCCGAGATCGTTGTTCTGCGATACGGCACGGCGTGCACCGATGGCGAAGTGCGGGCCGAAGCCGACCGGGGTGGTCGTGACCGGCAGACTCCCGTTGAGATCGGCCTTCACCCTGTTGGCATTGGCGCCCGCGTCGACGAACCGTTCGGCGCCGTGATGGTCGGGTGCGGCGTCGCTGTCCTCCTCATCTGCCGCCGAGTCGTCGTGCGAGTGTGAATCGCCCCCGTAGCGCACGAAGGCCGCGAAGCGCGTGAAGGAATTCCCGTCGACGTCGCGCCCGGCGGTCCCCTGGGCGCCGACCGTCACGCCTCCCCAGGGCCGCGAGTAACTGAGGCTCACGTCGTAGTAGTGGAAGTAGGGAAACGGCAGCGGCTGGCCCGCAGTGTATTGACGCGAGTCGCCGCCGTAGTAGCTCTGATTGGCGAGCGTGCGCGCGCGCGCCTCGAGATAGCCGCCGAACGGCGGCTCCCAGCCGATGCGCAGCATCTGGCTGCGAGCGCCGACGCCATCGTTGAAATTGCGCTGGTCCGCTCCCCAGGAGCCGAGCACGAGTCCGTAGTTCGTCATGCCGTCGAGGAAGATGTTGTGCACGTACCAGATGTTTTGCCACTCCGAGAACTCGTAAGTCGCATCGAAGTGGCGCCCGAGACGAGGGAAGTCGATGCCGGCCGAGAGGGCGGCATTGCCGAGCAGGTAGCTGCCGCCGTCGGAGTTGTCCTCGCCCGCGTACTGGAAGTACACCGCAAAGGGCGTCCGGCCGGGGAAGATGAAGCGGCTCACGTAGGAGGCCTGCTGGTTGCCCTGCGTCTGCGACAGGCCGCTCGGCTTGAAGAAGTCGCGCGCCAGGAAGCGCGCCGAGTCCGGCAGGCCGCTGCCGCCGCCGTACTCGAGGTTGCGGTTGAAGCCGAGCGACCAGCCCGGGAAGGGCTCGACCGACAGCTGCATGCTGAAGAGGCGCGGATCGCCGCGGCTCAGCACCCCGTTGTAGTCGATGTTGTTGCCGGGGAGGCTGGCGCCGCTGTTGGCGCCGGTCTGCGACAGCCTTTCCAGCGCGAACTCGTACTGGATCCCGAGCCGTGTGAGCGGCTCCCAGTTCGAGAGCGTCACGGACGGCGCCGTGGGGCTCTCGGTGCTGAAGAGCATGCTGCCGGTATCGGTCATGGGCGAGAGCCAGTGGTCGCGGTAGCCGGCATCGAGCTGCGCCCAGCTCGCCCCGATGCTCAGCATCGAGCCCGTGGCCTGAGTGCGCCCCGCGTAGGCGATCCCGCCGGCGCTCGCGAGCAGGTAGTCGCTCGGCTGCACGTAGGCCTGCGCGGAGAGCTCCCAGTCGTCGTTGTCCGTCATGCCGTGCTGGTTCGGCAGAACGGTGTGTGCCCCGCGGGTGGCCGCGCCGGTGGCGCTCGCATGCGTCACCGCGTAATCGCGCGAGTAGCGCTCGAGATAGCGCCGCACCCGCTCGCACAGAGCCGCATCCTTCCGGCAGGCGTCGGGGAGGGCGGCCTTGACCAGCTCAACCGGGATGGGGCGCTTGAGGATCGGCTCGTCGGCGAGGATCAACACCCGCTCGACCTGCCGCTCCATCTCGGGCTCGAGATTGAGGGGCAGGTAGGCACTCAGCGGGTCCGCGTGAGCCGCCGTCGCGAGCGCGCACGTGGCGCACAGCGGCGCGATCGAGCGCTTGAGTCGTCCGAACCATGACCGCACGATGCCGAGCTGACTCCTGACCATCCGGGGGCGGCGCCCGGACCGGAGTACACACAGCTTAGCGCGTGGCCGTCAAGCGGCGCGGGTGCTGGTTCGCGCGAGTACCTCGGCGACGATGCGCTCGGCACGCGCGCCATCGAGCTGGAATACGCCCGCGGATGCCTGCAGCGCCGCGCCGCCGCTCAGGCGCCGGTGCGCGCGGTAGAGCCGCGTGCGCACGGTCGTGACGTTGAGTCCGAGTGCGGCCGCGGTCTCGGTGCCGCTGATGCCTTCGACCACGCGCAGCACGAACACCGTACGGAACACCTCGGGGAGCGCGTCGATCGCCGGCTCGAGCGGATGGCGATGGACGGGCGCCGGGCGCGCTGGCGCGCGCGTCTCGCGCCGCGCCTTGAGCTGCTCGAGCGCGAGGCGCGTGAGCCACACGGCGAATTTTCCCGCCGGCTCGTGGCGCCTGAGCTCGTCGAACGCCGCGACGCACGCCTCCTCGACCGCGCTCTCGGCTTCGTCCTCGTCGCCGAGCGTGCTGCGCGCGAGTCTGTAGAGCCGCTGCGCATAACGGCGCAGCAGTGTCTCGATCGCGCGTGCATCGGCGGCGCGCGCCCGCTCGATGAGGAGCAGGTCTGGCAGCCCGTGCGCAGGGGTGCTGGCGGGCGGGCTGTTTCGGGCTTCGGTCACCGGATCGAGCATGGACGCAAACCTCGTGGCGCCGACGTCGCGCCTGGTAACAACAAACTGGCTTCACCCGGTGAGTGTCTGAGGCTCGCCGACCGGTTCTACGAGGCATCCCTGGGGGCAGGGCAGCGGATCCCGGCCATGTGGGCGACCGATGCCGTGCACGGGAATAACAACATCCCGGGAGCGACGATCTTTCCGCACAACCTCCTGGCTCACGACTCCGACGAGCCGGCGCCGACCGCGACCCAGGCGAGCTCGGAGTTGCTCACGGAGCCCAAGCTGAAGGTGCGCGCCGCTGCTGCCATGCGCGTCAGCGCCTGGGCCAGCGGCATCGGCGGAGCCGTCACGCCCTTCTTCGCCTTGTGAAAGCGCACCGGGTTGATGCGCGCCACCACGTAGTTGCGCAGGTACGGTGACTTGAAGCCGCGCGCCTGCAGCGCCGCGACCAGATTCTTCACGCGCGCGTCGATCTCCTGGAGCCGGGCCGCATAGTCCTCGCGTGCGCGCAGGCTCGCGGTGAGGCCCCGCTCGCTGAAGCGATCGACCTTCTTGAGAAACCCGCTGTAGGCGCCGCCGGCGAAGCGCGGCGAGCTCTCGTAGACCACGCCGAGCGTGAGAAGCTCCGGCGCCTCGAACTCCGCGGCGAACTGCGTCTCCAGCTCGCGGCCGCGGTTTTTCGCGAGGCTGCGCGCCATGCGGATCACCTCGAGGCTCCGGTCCTTGAGGTTATGGGCCTTCTCGGTGTTGAGCGCGAGGATGCGATAGGCGAGCGACTCCTCCGGGGAGATGAGCGCGGTGATCTGCTTCATGCCGAGCACCTTGGCGGCCGCCAGGCGGTGCCGGCCGTTCGGGGTCCAGAGCCTGCCGTCCTCGCCGCGCACCACGATGATGGGATCGAGGAACTCCTGTGTCTCGTCGATCTTCTGCGCGAGGCGTTTGGCGTGCGTGGGCGAGAGGTCGCGCTGGAAGGGTGTCGGCTGCACCGCCGCGAGCGGCAGGCTCGCCAGCAGCAACGCCCGGCCGCCGAGCGGCTCGCGGTAGGCCCCGATCGGCGCGCCGCCCGCGGCGCGCACCCGTGCGGTGAGCGGCGCAAGTGCCGGATCCTCGAGGGACGCCACCACCTCGGCGGCATCGAGGCCGCGCGCCTTGCCGCCCGGCGCCAGCCGCCCACGGCGGCGAGCCGGTGCGCGGCGTTTGCCGGCTTCTGCGGTGCTCTTGCGTGTTGCCATAGATGACCTCGGCGGGGCGAATCGATGTGCGAGAATGGCGGATTACCCGGGATGTTGCCATGAATTCCTCCCTGCACACGACGAGCATCGCCCGCCGTTTGCCCGCGCAGCGCATCGACGCCGCCGGCCACGCGCACGTCGACCAGCGCGCAGTGCTGGCGCTCGCCCTGCCGCTCATGGCCAACAGCGCGGTGCAGATCGTGCTGAATCTCACCGATATGTGGTTCATCGGGCGCATCTCGACCAAGGCGCTGGCGGCGGTCGGCGCGGTGCAGTGGCTGGTGGTGGTCGCGGTACTGGTGTTGGGAGGCGCGGGCACCGCGGTGCAGACCATCGTCGCGCAGTCCTGCGGCGCGCGCAGGTTTCGCCGCGCGAGCCAGGCCACCTGGACCGCAATGTGGGCGACGCTGTGTGCGCTGCCCTTGTTCGTGATGGCGGGCGCGGCGCACCGCCTGCTGTTCGCGCCCTTCGGCTTCGACCCGGAAGTCGCACGCCTGGTCGGCGCCTTCTGGTTCCCGCGCCTCGGCGGAGCGGCGACGGGTGCGGCGCTGTGGGCCATGCTCGGATTTTTCAACGGCACCGGGCGCCCGCGCATGACGCTCCTCATCACCGCGGTGACGACCGTCGCGAACGCGCTGCTCAACCAGCTGTTCATCTTCCGCTTCGGCTGGGGCATCGCCGGCTGCGCCTGGGCCACCAACGCCGCGCAGCTCATAGGAGTCGCGCTCGCGCTCGCGATCTTCCTCGACGCTCATTACCGGCACCGCTACGCATCGCACCTCACCTGGCGGCCGCACCCGGGAAGGGTCCTCGAGCAGCTCAGGCTCGGCGTGCCGATGGGCCTGCTGCCCTCGGCCGATCTCATGGGGTATGCGATCTTCCAGATGATGCAGACCCGGCTCGCGACGGTGGGAGGCGCGGCGACGCAGATCGTCACCATTCTCACCTCGATCGCCTACATGCCGGGGTTCGGAATCGGCTGCGCGGGCACCACGCTCGTCGGCCAGTCTATCGGCGCGGGCTCGCGCGACTGGGCGCTCACGGTCGGCAACCGGGTGATCCTGCTCGCGGCGCTCTACATGGGGGCGATCGGGGTGGTAATTGCGCTCGCAGGCCCCTGGCTCCTGCCGCTGTTCGCCGGCGCGCACGATGCCGACTCCGCCGCGGCGGTCGCGCTCGGGATGCAGCTCCTGTGGCTCGCCGCGGGCTACCAGTTCTTCGACGGCTTGAATCTCGGCAGCAGCCTGTGCCTGCGCGGCGCGGGCGACGTGCGGGTTCCGGCGGCGCTGGTGCTGCCGGTGTCGTTGCTGATGTTCGTGCCGCTCGCCCACTCCTTCACCTTCGCGCCGGGCGACGGCTGGGTGCATTTCCTGCCGCAGTTCGGCTGGGGCTCGGTCGGCGGCTGGGTAGCGGTCCTCATCTATGTCATGGTGCTCGGATCGACGCTCTTCCTGCGCTGGCGCTCGCGCGCCTGGCAGGCGATCCGGATCTGAGGATTTGGGGCGCGCATGTTCGTCACACTGAAGGTGCTGCTCGGGACGCTGCTGCTCGCCGGCGCAGGCGCCTGGCTGCTCGCACGCCGCGGAACGGGAGATGGCGCGAGAAAGGCCGCGCTGGCGCTCCTCGTGACGGGACTCGTCGCGCTCTGGCTGCTCTCGACACCGGTGGTTGCTGACGGGCTGACTCGTCTGGCGGAGCGCTACCCGCCGCTCGAACTCACCCGGCCCGTCCGCGGCCAGGCCATAGTCATCCTCGGGGGTGGCACGGAGCGCACCGCGCCCGAATACGGCGGCCCTGCGGCGGGATTCGAGCTCCTCGAGCGCGTGAGCTACGGCGCTTACCTGTCGCGGCGCACGGGCCTCCCGGTGCTGGTCTCAGGCACCGCGCGCGAGGTGACCGCGATGCGCGCCACACTGCTGCGCGACTTCGGAATCAGCGCGCGCTGGGCCGATGACGAGTCGCGCGACACGTTCGACAACGCGCGATTCTCTGCGCGGCTGCTCGCGGCCGATCGTATCGAGCGCATCGTGCTCGTCACCAGCGCCATCCACGAGTGGCGTGCGGCGCAGGAATTCACGAGCGCCGGTCTCGCGGTCGAGCCCGCACCGGTGCACGTGTGGGCGCCGCACCCGCAAGGCGTGCGGGGTTATCTGCCGGACACGGTGGGGCTGCTGCGCTCCGAGGAGGCGCTGCACGAGATCCTCGGCGACGTGGCGCGGACGCTTCTGGCTGCGACGCATCTGCGCCGGCACCGGGCTTGAGCCGCCGCCAGCTGCGAATGAGCGCAACTCCCCCCGTCACGGTGTTCCGCTCGCGCCGCCGCCGCGCCTGCGAGGAGCGGCAGCTGGTGCTTCTCGCCGTGGGAGTGGTGGCGGAGCTGGTGCCGGGAGAGGGCGAGTCCCTCCTGCAGGTGGACGCGCAGGACGCCGCCTACGCCGCGCGCCACCTGGCGCAGTACGAGTCGGAGAACCGCGCGCCGCCGCCACCGCCGCCGCCGCGCCTGTACCCCTACGCCTGGGCCGGGTGTGTCCTCTATGTCGTGACGCTCGTCGGGGTTGCGTACGCGGTCGGCAACGGGTTGGTGAGGCTCGACGCCTTCGATCTCGGCACGCTCGATTGCGCGCGCGTGCAGGCGGGGCAGTGGTGGCGCGCCTGGACCGCGCTCACTCTGCACCTCGACGGTCCGCATCTCGCGGCGAATCTCGGCGCAGGAGTCTGGTTCGGCTATCTCGCCGCGCGCCAGACGGGTGCCGGGACGGCGTGGTTCCTCACCGTGACCGGAGCGGCACTCGCGAATCTGGTCGAGGGGCTGACCGGGCCGCCCGAGCACAGCGCCGTGGGCGCCTCGACCGCGGTGTTTACCGCGCTCGGCCTCATGTCGGCGTACTCGTGGCGCGAGCGCTTCCAACTCCCGCAACACTGGGGCCGGCGCTGGTCGCCGCTCGTCGCCGGGGTGATTCTTCTCGGCTGGACGGGCTCGGCGGGCGAGGGCACGGATCTCGTGGCGCATCTCGCCGGCTTCACGACCGGTGTGCTGCTCGGTGTTGCAGCGGCCGCCGGCGCGTCCCGCCGCTGGATCGAGCGCACGCCGCAGTGGCTCGCCGGCGCCGTGGCGCTCGCCGAGATTGCGATCGCGTGGGGTTTCGCGCTTAGGAGTTAAGGACCTTCGACCTCGTAGCCCCGCTCCGTCAGGACGGCCAGCGCGCCGTGCTGGCCCAGCAGGCGGTCCATGGACTGCACCGCGAGGGTGCCGCGATTGTGCGCCAGGCTGTCCTCGACGACCACGATCCAGTCATCCTGGGCGCGGGCGATCAGAGTACGGACCCGCTCGGACGTCGAGACCGCGGCGATGCAGGCGGTCTTGTCGTCGGCATGCGGGAGCTTTCTCAGCGTCTCCACATCCCCGAGGGCCCAGGCACGGGCGCGCGCCTGCATCGGACCCAGGTCGGTCTCGAGGCGCGTGACCACGGCGTCGAGACAGGTAACTTCCGCCGACAGCGGAGTCGCTCCGACGTCCTTCAGGACGTCCACGGGGTCGTCGATCTTGAGTTTGTCCTGGCGGATCCGTACGCCCTGCTCACGTGCGAGGCCCAGCACCTGCTTCTGCACCTCGTTGTGGAGCGCGAGGCCCGAGGCGTCCAGCACCCGCGTCATCAGCCGCTCGGCCGCGAGCATCGGGCGCAGCTCCTCGAGGTGCCGGTCGTGCGGGTCGTACCGGGCCTCGAGCGCTTCGACCCGCGCGTACAGCTGCGGCGGCAGCGTCTCCTTCAGCGGCAGCTGATCGGGAGGCTTCTGCATGCGGCGCCACTGGATGAATACCCGCAGCGCCGTGAACGGATTCGCGCCGATGCCGTAGGTGGGCCAAGCGGGCACCACCTCCTGCGACTGCTTGAGGACTTCGCGCACTGCATCGGGCTGCCACACCATTCTCTTGGGCAACGGCGTGACCGTTCCGAGGATCCAGAGCGTGTGACCGCCGCGGTGGACCGTCCACATCCGCGGCCCCTCGTGCTGCCCTTCGACGACCACCTCGGGGAGCGGCGCTTCGGCGGCCGAAGGAGTCGGCGTGGCGAGGCCGGCCGCCTGGGGAGGCTGTGCGCGCAGCGCGGCGGCCGCCGCAGTGATGAGCACGGCGAGCAGCGCCACGTGCCTGGCCCGCGCGTCCAAGCTCAGTCGGTCGAGGGCGGAGCCCGTGGGACCGTCTCGGTGGTGCGCTGATACACCCGTGTCAGAGCCACGGCCGGCAGCTCCGCGGGTCCGATGCGCAGCTTCTCGATCAGGCGCTGGCCGTCGGCCGAGAGCCCGTATCGATCGACGATATTCGGGCCGAGCTGCGCCTTGATGTAGATGGCGTATTGACGTCCTTCCCATCCCGAGACCTGATCCGCTACGCCCATCTCGGCGGAGACGACGCTGTGCGCGCCGGGGGTAAAGCTGCGCGCCGTGGTGCCGTAGTCGAACACCAGCTGCTCGCTCGACTGGCGCAGGGTGAGGAAATCGCCGCGCGCGAGCACCGCCGAGAGCACGCGCATCATGGGCGAGTACTGCAGCGGGTCCGGGCGGTGGGCGTTATGGCTGCCGGGGGGCGGCTCATCGGGCGTGAGCGCCGGATTCGCATCCTGCTGGGAGCTGCCGGCGCCGCCACCCGCACCACCGCGCCGGGCCGGGCCGCCGCGCGGCGGCTCCTCCACACCCGCGGCCGCTCGCGTCATGATCCTGAGTGCCTGCGCGCGCATCTTCGCGATCACCTGCTGCGGGTCGTCACTCGCCGCGTGATCCAGCTTCCAGACCCCCGCGAGCGAGACACCCGCGGGCGTTGCGGTTTCCGGACCCCCAGCGCAACCCACGACGGCCGCCGCCGCGCAGACCAGCAGCGAAACATGGACTCTCCACATATTGGCGTATCCTCGCACGATGACCCGGCGCAAGGCCATGGAGCTCGAGAACCTCAAGGGACGCATCGCACGGCTCGACGCGGACAGCGTCGATCGGCTGTACGGCCTCGAGCCGGTGTACGAGCCTGGCGCGGACACCTCCGGGTGCCTGGCGCCCGAGGAGTTCGTCGCGGTGCGCTGTCCCTGGTGCGGCGAGCGCCTCGAGACACGCGTGGACATGACGGCGGACGATGCCGCCTACATCGAGGACTGCGAAGTCTGTTGCCGCTCCATCGAGTTCAGCATCGAGCGCGCCGACGGCGGCGCACTGCTCTCGGTGGCGGTCAGGCGCCTGGAATAGTTAAATTGGCTGAAATCGCCTGCGGCGATTTCAGCGGACATTACTTCGATTACCGCCGGCGAAAGGTGCGACTTTCGCCGGCTGCGCAGCAGCTCACGCGACTGCGGCTTCGAGGAACGCGAGGCTCGCCCCGGTGGCATCGAGCCGCACGCGCGCGCCGAGCGGCACCGGCTCGTTCTCGGCGCCATGCCCGACGGGAAACCCCGCGGCGCACGGCAACCCCGTCGCCTGCGCGAGCTCGCGCAGCACGTCGGCGGCCCCGTAGTCGGCGTCTTTCTCCTCGCAGCTGGTGAACGAGCCGAGCGCGATGCCGCGCACCTGGCGGAACACGCCGGCGAGCTCGAGGTGGGTCCACATGCGGTCGAGCCGGTAGGGCCGCTCGCCGACGTCCTCGAGCAGCAGGATCGCGCCCTCGAAGGAGGGAAGATGAGGCGTGCCGAGGAGCCGCGTCACCACTGAGAGAGTGCCGCCGAGCAGCGGCCCTTCCGCCGCGCCGGGCACGAACGTGTCGCGCCCGCGCAGCGCCGGCGCCGGCGCCGAGGACTCGAGCAGATGGAACAGCCGCTGCCGAGTCTCCGCGGGCAGCAGCCCGAGCTGCGTGAGCACCGGGCCGTGGATGCTCCTGACCCCGCGGCTCTGCAGCCAGAGATGGAGCGCCGTGATGTCCGAGAAGCCGACCAGGGGCTTCGGCGGCGCGGGCCCGACCGCCGCCAGTGCGGTAAGCAGCCGCGTTGCGCCGTAGCCGCCGCGCGCACAGAACACCGCGTTGATGGCCGGATCGAGCAGCGCGCCCGTGAGCTCCGCGAGGCGCCGGCTGTCAGAGCCGGCGAGGTAGCGATGGCGCTCGAAGATCGCGGGCTGGTAGTGCACGTCGTAGCGCGCCCCGATCAGGGCGAGTCCGCTCTCGAACGAGGCGCGGTCGAAAGCGCTCGCGGGGGCGATTACCGCTACCCGCGCGCCGGGCGCGAGGCGAGGAGGTGCCTGGAATGCCGGGGTGGTCGTCATGTGTTATACAGCGCCGACACGCAAACTGTGGCGTGAACCTCGAGGGCCGTCAAATGATCGCCTTTCTGTTGTGGCTGCTGCTGCTGGTCGTTTGCTGGCCGCTGGCGCTCATCGCGCTGGTGCTGTACCCGATCGTGTGGCTGGTGCTGCTGCCCTTCAGGCTGGTGGGCCTGGCGGTCGAGGGGGTGTTCGAGCTGCTGCGGGCGATCATTCTGCTGCCGGCGCGCGTGCTCGGGGGCCGCCGAAGCTGACTAATCGGCGAGAGCCTTCAGATCCCGGATGAGCGCGGCGCGCCCGCGGTCGAGCTGATCGAGCCGCTGCGCGGCGCTGCGCAGTGCGCTCAGGTCCTGCACCGGCGCGTCGTGGAGCCGGCGATAGGCGTTGCGCGCGGTGAGCCAGAGACGGTGGATCCGGTGATAACGCGCCGCCACTTCGCGGCGCAGGGTGATGACGGCCAGTGGACTCGCTTGCATCAGCCTTGGCTCGTGGCGGAACGGGGGAGGGGTGCCGGTGCGCGCCAAGCATGCCGGCGGGTCATGACAGGATTGAGACAGGTCTCCCTCACGGCGTGCTATGACGCGCGCAAAGCGCCGCCCCTGACAGTGCAGGCGTCACAGTTCGATCCGCGAGGGGCGGCGAGACTCCCTGCCGGGGACTGCCGCGTCAGGTGAGGGAGACGACCAGCTTCGCCGAGTGACTGCGCCAGTTGATCGGGATGATGAACGAGCGCACGCCCGGCTTCTGCGGAAGCTCGGGCTTCTCGCCCGACAGCACGGCGGGCACCGAGATCACGAACTCGCGGCCGAAGTCGCGGCGGGCGTTGCCCGAGATGGTGTTGGCGACCTCGCCGACGAGATCGCGCATGGTCTCGTGGCTGAAGTCGTTCTCGTGCATCTTCATCAGCAGCACCGTCAGCATCGCCTTGGGCGCGGTGAAGATCACCACTCCTTCGCGCTTGCCGGAGACGTTGATGACGCCGGTGTACTCGTGCACCGCCGGCGTGCCTTCCAGCAGGTATGGGGAGCCGATCGAGGCCGGCTGCTGGGCCGCCACCTCGAAGAAGTTCGTCGTGCCTTCGACGAAGGTCTTGAGCTCCTGTTCGTGCAACATCAGCGCATCAGCTCCGCGATCGCCTCGTTCAACTGCCGGTCGGTAAACGGCTTGTTGAGGAAGCCATTGGCACCCTTTTCCATCGCCTCGACGGCCGTCGCCTTGTCGGCGAGCGCCGAGACCACCAGGATCCGCACCTCGGGCTTCAGCGCCACCAGGTGACTGATGCACTCGATCCCGTCCATGCGCGGCATGGTGAGATCCATGGTGACGACGTCCGGATCGGTGCGCTTGAACAGCTCGATCGCCTCGACGCCGTTGCCCGCGGTGCCGACCAGCTGCAGGTCGTCGAACTGCTGCGAGCGCTCGATGCGCCGGCGCATGATGTTCGAGTCGTCGACGATCATCAGCTTCATGGGCCGCTTGCCGTTCATCACGCCGACCTGGAGGCGACCGCGGTGGCCTGGCCGGCCGGCAGCGAGATCTTGAAGCGCGTGTATCTGCCGGGGTGCGTGCTGACGCCGATCTTGCCGCCGAGGGCGTAGACGCTGCGCGCCACTACGTCCATCCCGACGCCGCGGCCCGCATCCATCGACACCTCGTCCTGCGTCGAGAAGCCGGGGCGGAAGATGAGCGCCATGGCCGTGCGCGTGTCCATGGCGGCGGCCTCCTGCTCGGTGATGAGCTGCTGGCGCACGGCGGCGGCCTTGAGCGTATCGGGTACGATTCCTGCGCCGTCGTCCTCGAACAGCAGGTCGAAGCCGTCGTTCGAGCGCTGGAAGTTGACGCTCACGACGCCGACGTCCTGCTTGGTGTGCGCCTGGCGCACTTCGGGCGCCTCGATCCCGTGCACCGCGGCGTTGCGCAGCATCTGGATCAGGCAGTCCTTGATCGTGGCGACGTACGGGGCAGGCACGTCGGCGAGGCCGGCGAGCTTCAGGCGGAAGCGTTTGCCCTGATCCTGCGCCAGGCGCTCGGCCAGGGAGTGAAGCGTCGGCGCCAGGTCCTCGGCACGCCGCGCGTACTGCGATGTGCTGCGCGCCGTGCCCTGCTGCGCCGGTGCGGGGGAGGGGGCCGGGGCCGGCCGCGGCGCCGCCGCGGCGGGCGCGGTGAAGGCGGCAGGAGCAGCGGCGCCCGCGCCTTCCTTCAGTGCCGTGAGACGCCCGGCCATCTCGCGCACCGAGCGCAGGTGCGCGAGCAGCTCGTCGAGCTTCAGCACCATCGGCAGGAAGTCGTTGCCGGAGAGCTCGGCCTTCTTCTTCAGCTCGCTGACGAGGTCTTCGAGCGTATGTACGCGGGTGGCGATGCTTCCGAG
>Ga0307472_100000604_pt1 | contig 12888 bp, 18 predicted proteins | sample atmos_gasesAM5C__2_FD_204582 | JGI IMG/M metagenome (GOLD analysis project Ga0307472, IMG submission 204582) | Hardwood forest soil microbial communities from Morgan-Monroe State Forest, Indiana, United States - atmos_gasesAM5C_05 | ecosystem: Environmental > Terrestrial > Soil > Temperate... | reverse complement strand
CAAGCCCTTTCTACAGCAGAGAGTGCGGAATGCACTTGGGAAGAGGAACCTGGCCGATTCTGTTGGAAGTTTCGTCGCTCCGGCGATGGCTGTGCCGTGGAAGTATTTCGAGATAACGAGGAAAGTACGATTTTTTCTGGAGATGATGATCTCTTACACCTTAGTTCGGAAGTGGAAAGCGCGCTTCAGAAACTGTTGGATAAATGGGGAGAGGATGGCTACCTCAAACAATGGGGACACCCATTCCCCAAAGAAGCACACTTTAAGTTGGTTCAGGCAATCAAGATGCTGCGAAATCGGCACCAGACTACGGACCGAACGGGAAACTAACTTCCCATCGGCCTTGCGAAACTTCGCCCCTTACCCTCCCTTGAGGTAAACTCAATCTCTTGCGCATCCGCCTCTGGGGCACATGGGCGGATGCCGCTCCCGATATGAGTCGAATCGCTGCTATTTTGCCGGCTGCCGGCATGGGAACGCGCATGGGCGCGGACACGCCCAAGCAGTTCCTCGAGCTGAACGGCACGCCCATTGTAATTCTCAGCTTGCGGCGCATCGCTTCATGCCCGCTGGTGACCGACCTCATCGTGGCCACGCGCGCCGACGAAGTGCAGCGCCTCGAAGCGCGCATCGCCAAAGAAAAATTCAAGCAGCCCGTGCGCGTGGTCAAAGGCGGCGATTCGCGGCAGGAGTCCGTCGCCGCCGCCCTGCGCGAAGTGCCCAACGACACGGAAATTGTGCTGGTGCACGACGCCGTGCGGCCGTTCGTCACCGTCGAGCAGATTACCCGCGTCATCGAGGAAGCGCGCCGTTGCCAGGCCGCGATTCTGGGCATCCCCGCGATGGACACAGTGAAAGAAGTGAAGCGCGCCAGCTTGCCAGAAGACGTGGCGCTGATTACCGGCACCATCCCTCGTGAGCGGCTGGTGCTGGCGCAAACGCCGCAGGCCTTCGCCTCCAAACTGCTCAAGGAAGCGTTTGCCCGCGCGCAGTCCGACGGCGTGAGCGCCTCGGACGAAGCCGGGCTCGTCGAGCGCCTGGGCCACGACGTGCACGTTGTGCTCGGCTCCGAACGCAATATGAAAATCACCAAGCCCGCCGATATGGAACTCGCCCGCTTCTACCTCGACCGCGAGACGAAGAAGGTTTGAGCATGAACTCCAGTTCAACCGTAAAGACCATCCTCTTCTGGATGTCAATTATTTTGCTTGGGATCATGCTGTGGAAGCTCGTCTCCTCAAATGGGACCAGTTCGCGTGCGAACGAAATCAGCTACAACGAATTCATGTCCAAAGTGGAGGCTGGTGAGATCAAAGAAGTGACGATGTACCTTTCGCAGACCAGCTACGAATTGGTGGGACAGGAAGTTCGTTCCCTGAACCGCAGTTTCCATCTAACACTTTTCAAGGAGGCCGCTCCTTCCGTCACAGAGCACCTGCGCGAAAAAGGCGTCCAGGTCAAGGTCAAAGAAGTGCGCAGTGCGGATTGGGTGCCGCTTCTGCTGAATGGCCTTCCACTCCTTCTGCTTGTCGGGTTCTGCCTTTTTCTGATGCGCCGGATGAAGAGCGGTGGCCAGAGAGCACTGGGGGCCTGGACTACCAGAGTCCGGTCTGGCATCGGCTATGACCTCCACCGGCTCGAAGAAGGGCGACCTCTCATCGTCGGCGGAATCGAATTGCCTTTCGATAAAGGCCCCGTGGGACACTCCGATGGCGACGTGCTCGCGCACGCGCTTTGCGATGCCTTGCTCGGTGCGGCGGGCCTCGGAGACATTGGCACGCATTTTCCGGACACCGACCCGCAATGGAAAGGCGCGAACAGCTTGCTCTTCCTCGAACACGCAAAGAAATTGCTCGCAGATAAAAACTTCGCCATCGAGCACGTCGATGCCGTGGTCATTACGGAGAAACCAAAACTTGGCCAGCATTTTCCAAAAATGCGCGAGGCGCTTGCCAAGGCGCTGGGCGTTTCAGTCGATCACATTCATCTCAAAGCTAAGACCAACGAAGGCGTGGACGCCATCGGCCGCGGCGAGGCCATTGCCGCGCACGTCGTGGCCACGCTCTCCAGCCGCTAGAGTGGATTTTCTAAGGCTTGGGCTTCTGCTGCTTTTCCGCTTCGTCAATCAGCTTTCGGAATTCCGCAACGGCGGGAACGTCGGGCGAACGCAAGGCGTCTTTCTTCTCGCATTGCCAGACGGGCGCTCGACCTTCTGGCCCGTCAATGTGCCCCTCGTAGACGACAAACATGTCATCCGGCGGCCCAGCTTCCATTTGCGGATGCGGTTTTGTGTCTTGCGGACCGGTTTGCGTGGTGCCCGGCGGATGGCCCTGCTGGACTCCCACGCGGCCGCCGTTGTCTCTCGGCTGAATGATCACGGGACGGTCATTGGTGGGCAGGCCGCCTATCGTCGGCTGTACGATTTTGCCGTTGCCCTTGCGCACGGTGATGACCAGGTCGGCAGTCTGCGTGTCGAGAACCGGAGATAAGCGCCCCCATTTCGCCAAAGCTTTCTCCACATCTTCTTGAGCCGTCTTGTTCGCAAGAGGAGTAGTCACGGACGTGCCCGCGGTGGGATCGATGAGCACCACAACGGTGCGGGCGTTCAGAACGTAAGGCGGGAGCAAGACTTTTTTCTTGCCGCCAGCGAGTGCGAGCGAAGCGAAGAGAAGAATGAGCAGAGGCAGAACGCGCATGCGAATCTTCATGACAGCCTCCATGCGCCAAACACACGAGCAGGAGTATAGCGTGCGACAATGGAAACCGGCAATGAACTCGGCACCTATGCCTTCCGAGGAACAAACGAATGCGCCAGCGGTCGCGGTGAGTCCGTGGACGTCCGCGGATGTGGCTGGGATCTTGCGGAAACGCGGCTGGCTGGCGGCGGATCCCACGCCGGAAGTGAACTCTTGGTGCGTTCACGCGGCAGCTATTCTCGGCGCTCATGCTGCAGATCGCGAGGCTCTGGCAGAGTTGCTGGCGCTGGTTTTTCATTACGATGCGCGGCAAATCCTTGCTCGTGTGGAAACGCACGAGGTGCTGGCGCGTTACGCTGCGCGGGACGTCCTGCGGCACTTGGCGCTACTGCTTCTGGAGGGTGAGCCGCTGAATTCTGAGCGGTTCAAAGAAATCTTCGCGGCGTTGAAAGAGCAATTGAAATTGCCGGGCCGCGAGATGCTTTATCCGATGCGTTTGGCGCTCGCAGGCCGTCCGGGCGACGGCTCGCTCGACCGCGTGATTTTGTTGCTCGACGAAGCGGCGGTGCTGCCTTTTGCAGTTTCTGTGAAGTCTGCGCGCGCGCGCATTCTCGAATTTTGCGCTGCGTTGGATTAGGCCTCACCTTTTGCAGGTCGGACCGATGATACTCGGCAACACTCCTTCCGCGTGTCATCCTGAGCGAAGCGAAGGATCTCAACCGATCCACGTCTCGATGCTTCGGAGCGACTGAGATTCTTCGTGCATCCTTGTCGGATGCATCAGAATGACAACAGAAGCGCTGGTCAATACTCTGTCAACTGTGAACTGTTGACTGTAAACTGTTCCGCTCATGGACAAGCTTACCGGCATCCACGCGGTGAAAGAGGCGCTCGAAGCGCAGCGCCCCATCGACCGCATTGCTATTGCCAAGGGCCGGCAGGACACGCGCATCGAAGAAATCGTGCAGCTCGCGCGCAAGCAGAGCGTTCCGGTGCGTTTTGAGGAGCGGGGGCAGCTCGATCGGCTGGCCAATTCTAAAGATCATCAAGGCGTGGTCGCGGTTGCCGCGGCACGCGCGGCTGCAACTCTCGAAGATGTTCTCGCGAGCGCGAACTCGGGGAGCGGTCAGAAGGGGCTCATCGTTTTGCTGGATGGTGTCGAGGATCCACACAACTTGGGTGCCATCGTTCGAACCGCGCTGGCCGCAGGCGCACACGGCGTGCTGATTCCCGAACGCCGTGCCGCCGGTCTAACCGATACGGTGGCGCGTTCTTCGGCCGGAGCGCTTGCACATTTGCCCGTTGCCAAAGTGACAAACCTCGCGCGCGCGATGGAAGAACTGAAGGAAGCGGGCTACTGGCTCGTGGGCCTGGATGAAGCCGCGGACAAAACCTACACCGACGTGGACTATACTTTGCCGGTGGGCATCGTTTTAGGCAGCGAAGGTCAGGGCCTGCACGAATTGACTCGCAAGCGCTGCGACTTTGTCGTCTCGCTGCCCACCACCGGCCCGGTCAAATCCCTCAACGTTTCCGTCGCCGCTGGCGTCGTCCTCTTCGAAGCCCTCCGCCAGAGAGCTTCTTCTCGACAGCATTGAGACGCCCATGAGCGAACCGAGAATTGCCGTGGGCTCATCTTCAAGTTGGCTGCTGTTCCGGTGCATGTCACTCGCTGATTGGCGGTCTAGTCCTTATGCTGGCTAACCTGCACCCATTCCCATCTCTGTTTTTCTGTATGGGCGCTTTCATATTGCTCATCGGGGTTGGCGTTACCTACGACCAAATTTATGGAGTTGCTGGCGAAGACGGCATTCGTTACCGTCAATTCTTTGCTTCAAGACTTCTCAAGTGGGAAGACATTGCGACCATTAGCTGGCCGCACGCAGGACTTATTTACTTTCATTTGAGAGGTCGAGGGCGCTCTCATAAAACCCTTACGGCCCGGTCGCTGCAGAATAGGTCATGGGCAGAATTGCTTTCTGAAGAGCCGGAAGTTATCCGGTGGCTCACCTTGGTTAAGCCGGCGGCTGCGGATGGAATCGAAATTCGGTATCCCCAAGCCACCTTGCCCCCGCTGTTCCGCTGGAACCCTCTCAAAGCCAGTCAGATTGCGCAGTTCATGTTCGTCTTAGCTGTGATAATTCTGATTTTCTCGATGATCTACGCTCGTAGATAGGGCATGGAAAATGCGGCAACGGTTTCTATTTGTCGTATTGTATCAGCGAAAACACATCCACGCCGTTCAGCTTTTTTCGACCGCCGAGAAAAGTGAGTTCGACTGCAAAGGCAGCGCCCTCTACCGTGCCTCCCAGCTTCTCCACCAATTTCGCGGTTGCCGCAGCGGTTCCGCCCGTCGCCAGCAGGTCGTCGCAAATAATCACGCGCTGACCCGGCTTCACCGCGTCTTCGTGAATCTCCAGCGTATCCGTCCCATATTCCAGCGCGTACGAGATGCTCGCCGTTTTTGCCGGAAGCTTCTTCGGTTTACGCACGGGAACAAAGCCTGCGCCCAACCGGTACGCCAGCGCGGGCGCGAAAATGAAACCGCGCGCCTCGATGCCCGCCACCACGTCAATCGTATGGCCCTTGTAGTGGTCGCAAAGCCGGTCGATCAGCGTGTGAAATCCCTGCTTGTCCTTAAGTAGCGTGGTCAGGTCGTAGAAAAGAATCCCCGGCTTCGGGTAGTCCGGCACTTCGCGGATCAACTTCTTCAAATCATTCATTCACATGTTCTCCTCGTTGTTGGAGTTCCATCGATTCCCTTCCTGCCGCCATCAGGCAGTAGGATTGATCACAAAGCTGCCGTCGTACTGCGTTTCCACGGGCGCGGGCTCTTCCAGCACTTCAGTCACGTCAGAGCCCAGCGGACCGCGCTCCAGCAGCCTTCGCAATTCCTTATGCTGCTCGACCGTCCCTATGGCGAATACTTCCACGCGCCCGTCGCGAAGATTTCGCACAAATCCGCTGACTCGCTGCTTTTCCGCGATGCGTTGCGTGTAGAAGCGGAAGCCCACGCCCTGGACCATGCCGGACACAAAATAGCGTTTAGCTGACCTGGTTTCGCTCACGAACCGCAAAATTGTAGCAGAGCCGAAACGTTTCTTCCTCTTGCGCGGGAGGAAAATTGCCCTATCAGTGGACTTCAATTCCGCTTGCGTTACACTGTCAACCGATGAAGTTGGCTGGGGCTGCTTCACCTTCTCAGGCCGCCCCGAAGAGGGCTGCGCGCATCCAAGTATTTATGACCCAAGCCAGACCAAATCCTAGCGACCTTGGCAATTTGCACTTGCTCCCTGCACTTCTTTTCCTTTCTGTCCTAACTTTCGGCGCATCATCGCTCCTCGCTCAGGACGCGCCGCAAGGACCGATTGCCCCGCCGCCCGACCATCACGTCGTGCGCCTCAGCAGTGAGCCCGAACCGCCTGCGCCGCCTTCCCTCCCTGAGCCTGAGATCATCCGCCGCTTTTCGCAGAAGGAAGACGAGTATCTCGCCACGCTCATGCATTTCACTTACAAGAAAACAATTCGCATCGAGGAGTTCGGCCCGGACGGCAAGCCTTCCGGCGAATTTGTGCTGGTGATGGAGCCAGCGCGCGACGCTGACGGGAAACTGTACGAAAAGGTCGTGCAGCGGCCGCAATCCACTATGCAGCACTTTTTTCTACGCTCGGAAGATCTCGAAGGCCTCGGGCGCATTCCCGCGTTTCCGCTGACCACGAAGCAGCTCGCTAATTACAACTTGAAGTACTTGGGCAAAGAGCAGGTTGACGAAGTGGACTGCTACATATTTCAGGTGAAGCCGAAAACGGTGGAGCGTCAGAAGGCCTATTTCGATGGCATCGTTTGGGTGGACGCCAAATACCTGGAAGTGGTGAAGACCTACGGCCAGTGGATGACCGACCTCGGTCCCATGCACGTCGTCAAAGACCTGCCTTTCAGTTTATTTGAAACCTATCGAGAAAATGTCGAAGGAAAATACTGGTTCCCGAACTATGCGCGCTCGGATGATACCGCTGAGTTGAAAGGGCAACAGATTCCCGTGCGCATCGTCATCAAGTGGACGGACTTCAAGCCGGTTCTGCTCGCGCCACAAGCCGCGGCTCCCGCGCACTCGTCGGCTCCCGCAAACCCTTAGTCCGCGCATCAGGCAGACGCGAGATTCATTTTGACCCGTTGCGCAGACGATCTAAAACGTCCGGCAATTCTTCGAGCGAGCCGAGAAGGAATTCCGGTTGCGCCGCGCGCAGCCGCTTCTCCGTCGGATAAGGCCCCAACACGCCGATGGCCAGCACGCCCGCGCTCCGCGCCATTTCCACATCTTGCGGCGCATCGCCCACATACACGCAGCAACTCGCTTTCAGCTCCATTTTCTTCAACGCGAGCCGCAGCGGCGCCGGGTGCGGCTTTTTCTTCACCGTATCTCCGCTGCACACGCGCTCGGAAAAAAGCCGCGTCAGGCGAAACTCGCGCAGTTGACGCGCCACGCGGTCGCGATCCCCGCTGGTCACCAAGCCAAGTTCATGCTGACGGCCGACGGCATCCAGCACGCGCCGTGCTCCCGAAATCAATTGCGGCCGGTGCTTCGCGTAGTGCGTCCGCCACGCGCGGTCCGCATCATTCCACAGTTTGCGCGGCAACTTTGCTGCGCGATACACCTGATACCAATTCGGTGAGTAGTGCCTCTCCAATTCCTCGATCCCCCATGCGATGCCCAGCTCCTTGAACATCGCCAGATACGCCGAAGTATCAGCGTGATAGGAATCGATCAGCGTGCCATCCCAATCAAAGAGCACACCCTGCAGGCACGGTTTTTGTTTCGCCGCCATCGCGCACCCGAGTAACAGAACAATTTCTGCTGAGTCGTGGTTCTGGTTCGATTGTAAAGGATTTCGAGAAGCGAGAGACACCAGGGAATGATGAATGAGAAAAACGGCTTGAGCTAAGGTTTCAGAAAACGCGAAGGCAAGTCGTCGTCACGATCGAACTGCACGTCATCGAAACACGCTGCTAAGCCATACCACCCCGGCATGGCCGCCGCCTCGGCGCGGCATACGTGCGCCATGGTGGTCATAACCACGCTTCCCATACCCATGGGCTTGCTCACCAGCACAACTTCCAACAGGATCCTCGTCCCAACCGCCAGATGCTTCGGGCACAGAAAATAGACGCCGGTTGAGCTGATATTGCGCATCACCAGCGTGATGGGATGCTCCTCCGGCACTCCGCCCACGGCGCTCAGGCGCAGAGGCAGCTTAAGTTTGGCGCGTGGGTATTGACGCTGCTCGGGGTGCGCGCCCACCGCATGGGTTGGCACGCGAACGAACCGCCGGGGAAGGGAACATCGCAGCAAGGGAACGACGCGCAGCGAGGGAGTTCGCGGCCGCAAGGGCAATTCGGTCACAACCTGCGGCTTCGGTGTCGCTTCTCGCGGCTCCGCGGCGGTCTTGCCTTGCCAGGGTTCGGCTGGAAATGCGCGTTTCGTCGCGCTCATTTCGCCCCTCAGAGACGAAACTCTACACGTGCTGGCTTTGGCCCAACAAGCTACTTCTTTTCGTGACTTTCTGGAATTGCCCCTCCACGCCCGTCCGTGTGGGGCCGCTAACATCGCATGTGGAAAAGTTGATGTCAATCTGTGGAAAAAAGCGGAAGTGTCTTATCCTCTAACACATAGTAATGGTACGGAAACTCCCCCACTACATTCTGTGGAATTCCTCAGCGACAGCCCAACCAATATGGTTCTCGAACCATCGCCTTTTTCCTGCTACCTCTAGTCGATGGGAGGTTCTTCCGGATTGTGGATGGTTTGGTGAGCCTTTCCGGATGGATTTGACATCTAACCGTCGCTATTTTTTAGACTTTGGCGAACTTAACGTCGAACATGTCCACGACTTCTCCTCCAGTTGACACCACGCGGCTGGCAAGGGCTCCCGAGCCGGCGTCGTCCCTCCATACCCACGGACACGCCGGCGCGACGACTTTGGTTCTGGCGGCCTTTGCGGCCGTTTATGTCCTCTGGGGTTCCACCTATCTGGCAATGCGCGTGGGTATTGAGACCATCCCCCCGCTGATGCTCGCCGGGCTGCGCCACTTTACTGTGGGGGTGCTCCTTTACCCTCTGTTGCGTTGGAAGACTGGCGTCCGCCCGACCGCCACACATTGGAAAACGGCCTCCGTGACCGGCGTCCTGCTCCTGTTCGTGGGAAATGGCGGCGTCTGCTGGGCGGAACAAGTCGTGCCCTCGGGGATTACTGCTTTGCTCGTGGCAATGGTCTCTCTCTGGCTGGTCATTGTGGACTGGCTCCGCCCCGGCGGCCACCGGCCGGTGCCCAAAGTCCTGCTCGGGCTGGTTCTGGGTTTTGGAGGAATGGCGCTCCTGGTCGGGCCCGCGCATTTGGGAGGCTCGGAGCGGGTGGATCTGCGTGGCGTCGCCGTTTTGGTGGTCGCGTGTTTCGCATGGGCTTGCGGCTCCCTTTACTCCAAGCATGGCGGAATGCCTGGCTCCCCCCTTCTCGGCGTTGCCATGCAGGGTCTCGTCGGCGGCACCGTGCTCCTCCTGGCCGGCATTCTCTCGGGAGAATCTCATCACTTTCATTTTGCTGCCGTCTCCTTGCGTTCCTGGACCGCGCTGGTTTACCTGATCGTATTTGGCTCCGGCATCGGCTTCACCGCGTACCTTTATATCCTGCAGAAGAGCACCGCCGCGCGCGTAGCCACCTATGCGCTCGTGAATCCCGTGGTGGCGCTGATTCTCGGCTGGCTCCTTGCGGACGAAGCCATCTCGCTGCGCACGGTTGCCGCCACCATTGTGATTCTTACCGCGGTCGTTCTGGTCATTACCGCTCCGCACCCCGCGCCTGTGCGAAAAGAGGATTTGGAACCTGTTCCCGCCCCGGGCGAAGTCTGAGTTTGTAGTGCCGTCTTATTCAGCGGCATCCAATCCACTTTGCCGCGCTTTTCCGGATAGAATGGTTTCTCTGCTTGTTCTAAGTTGTGTTCATGTACAGGGCAACGAACATGACACACACGCCAAGCAATCTTTCGCAATCCATCACGCCGCACGCTGCGGCACGGTACTGGCGCGCCACGCGCGCGCGCGATCCTCGCGCGGACGGCACCTTTGTCCTCGCCGTGCGCTCGACGCACATCTATTGCCGGCCGTCGTGCCCGGCACGGCGGCCGCTGCGGCGCAACGTCACCTTCTTTCGCACGCGTGAGGAAGCGGAGCGCCAAGGCTACCGCCCTTGCCTGCGCTGCCGCCCCAACGAAATCCCCGGCCCCGTCGCGCTGGTCCAGCGCGCCGCGGACCTGCTCGCTCAATCCACCGAGGAAAGCCTGAGCCTGCACCAGCTTGCGCAAACGCTCGGCGCCACGGAATCCACCTTGCGCCGCGCCTTTCTGCAAGTCACCGGGCTGAAGCCCCGCGAACTCGCCGAAGCGCTTCGTCTCAAGCGCTTCAAAGCCCTGATGCGCGCTGGCAAAAGCATCACCGACGCGCTTTACGAAACGGGTTACGGCTCGTCCAGCCGTGTCTATGAGCGCAGCAACGCGCAACTGGGCATGACGCCCGCCACGTATCGCAAAGGAGGATTGGGTATGAAGCTCGGCTACACCATCGTCAGGTCACCGCTCGGAAAAGTTCTCGTCGCAGCCACGGAGCGCGGCGTTTCTGCGGTCTATCTAGGCGACGAGGAAAGCAAGCTCCTCGCGGAGCTCCGCGATGAATATCCGCGTGCGGAAATTGCCGCCGCCTCGAACGGCTTCGAGCGTTGGGTGAAGGAAGTATTGCAGCGCATCGAGGGACGCCCGCCGCACTTCGAGCTCCCGCTCGATCTGCAAGCCACCGCATTCCAGCGCCGCGTGTGGAGGGAGTTGCAACGCATCCCGCGCGGCCGCACCCGCACTTATTCTCAAGTCGCCCGTTCGCTCGGCCAGCCCAAGGCCGTCCGCGCCGTCGCTCGCGCTTGCGCCACGAACCCCGTTTCCATCGTCGTGCCCTGTCATCGCGTCATTCGTGAAGACGGCGCGCTCGCCGGCTACCGCTGGGGCCTCTCCCGCAAAGAGCAGCTCCTCGCCTCCGAACGCTCTGGGTAACCTTCTCGGAATCCGCAAGGCCTGCCTTGGCTTTGCCGCGACCCAGGAAAATGCCATTGATAGCTGGCTTCTACCATGTCATAATGCCATCATGACTGCCAAGCTGACGCTCGACAAAGCAGGGCGCGTGGTTCTCCCCAAACCGGTTCGGGACCGATTACAGCTTGCTCCGGGGGATACCCTCCAGCTGGAAACGCAGGGCGAGAACATCACGCTGCGTCCGGTCCGTCAGAATGTCACGCTCAAAAAGGAATTCGGTATCTGGGTTTATCAAGGAGAATCCGCCGACGCCTCAATCGCCGATCTTGTCGATCGCGAACGAGAGAGCCGCCTTCGCCAAGTGGCAGAATAAAGTTTTCCAATGAGGGATTTTCTCGATACTTCCGTCTTGGTCGCTGCGTTTTGGAGTGGCCATGTTCATCATGCGCCCAGTATCAAGCGCTTGGCCGCCGCCGATAAAAAGAACTCGGCTTGCGGCATTCATTCTCTGGCCGAAGTCTACGCCGTCATGACCTCATTGCCAGTTAAGCCCCTAATCCCGCCCGAACAGGCATTGCTGTTTGTTGAAGAAGTCCGCCATCGCCTGACTCTGGTTTCTCTCTCGCCGGAGGAATATTTCAACACCATCCAGGATGCCTCCTCGCGCGGCCTCACAGGTGGCCGCGTTTATGACGCCCTTCTTCTGGCCTGTGCCGCCAAGCATAAGGCCCAAGCCATCTACACTTGGAATCTCAAGCATTATCAGTCCCTTGCGCCTGCTCTTGCTTCCAGCATTCAAGTTCCCTGATCCCTCGAAGAAAATCCCGCGGACGAAACAATCTCCTCGACCGGATCACCGAAGGGTTTCGCGAAGGCCTCGCAAGGAGTAGAATCCACTGCAACGGGCATGGAGGAAAGCTATGCGTGCCGACCGAGTGGAAGTTTCCTGGGATCAGACGAAATCCAACTGGCTCGTGCGGATCGTGACTGGAGAAGAAGTGATTCGGCGTCATTGCAAAGCGCCGAAGGATGCGGATGAACAGACACTCCGCTCCGTAGCCAAGAAAACCATTCAGGAAGAAGGCTACGAGCCGGAGGTCGCAGAAGTCAGCATTCGCCGTTAGGTTTGTGCCTCAGAAATGCGGTTCGCGCCGACGGCTCGCGCCTGCGCCACCAACCCGTCTCCATCGCCGTGCCCCGTCATCGCGTCATTTGCGAAGACGGCGCGCTCGGAGCCGCGCGACGCCGTCATCCATGTCGCTGGACAAGTCCTCGATGCTTCGAAGCACGTTCTCGAGAACGTCCATGTCACCGTCCAGGTCTCGACCTACGACAAGTCTCAGCCGACGGATTCCCTGGGCCGTTACAACTTGTCAGTCGAAAACGTCAACCCGGAGCTGAGCGGCTCGATCAAGTGGGAAGCGGCTGGCTTCAAAACGGTAACTTACAACGAGACTCTTCAACAGATGAGTATCCGGGACAGTGTGGTTCTCGATGCGCTCGGGCCCGCCCCGCCCGGCGGCCTTGGCGCCACTTCTGGAGGCGTGGTCATTCATCCCGCTGTCGCTCAGTACGTCAAGCGCCCAGACTTCGCACGCTTGGTCGTCCCTGAGCATCATTAGTCTTGGAGCAGGTCCGCACCTTTCGCCCTTGGTTTTTGAAATGAGCTTGTGGTGAGCGAAGCCGAACCATGGGAAATTCCGGCGGGTGGGCAACCCTCGATTGCAACCCGGATCAACCGGCTGGCCCTCGGGAATTTTGGCGACTGCAAGACCTTGCGACAGGGGTTGTGCGAACTGAGGATCGATTGGGGACCGGGTTACCGGGTTTATTACGCGATGGTCGGCAAGGAATGTGTATTGCTTCTCTGCGGCGGCGACAAACGAAAGCAGTCCACGGACATTATGCGGGCGCTAGAGTACCTCAAAGATTACAAGGAAAGGGCCGGAACCTCATGAAACGCAAAGTCAGCACTTCGCATGACGACGCCATCGTTCGGACGCCTCCGCAAGGACCCCGAATTTGCTGACGAGTATCTGAAAGCTGCGTTGGAAGATGCGGACGAGCCCCGTGTTCTTCTCATTGCTTTGCGCCACCTTGCCCAAGCGCAGGGTATCGCCAT
>Ga0307472_100000603_pt1 | contig 12891 bp, 9 predicted proteins | sample atmos_gasesAM5C__2_FD_204582 | JGI IMG/M metagenome (GOLD analysis project Ga0307472, IMG submission 204582) | Hardwood forest soil microbial communities from Morgan-Monroe State Forest, Indiana, United States - atmos_gasesAM5C_05 | ecosystem: Environmental > Terrestrial > Soil > Temperate... | reverse complement strand
AACGCAGTGTTAGGACACTACCGTTAAGGGCGGCAAGGTATTTTTCCATCTGCTGCTCGGAGTTATCCTCTGTGACCCATGTGGTTCTGAGTTTTTCACCGTACGGGGCACGGATGAGGAGAAACCGCTCAGGATATGCAATCCGCAGTTCTGCGAGAGTCAAAAGAGACGCTTGATATCGAGGAGCATACCGCCGCCACTGCTGGACCAGGCCAGCGAAGCTCTTACATAACTTGAAACAGTGCGCTTCGCCGGCAGGATCGTGCTCGTAATGAACGAATAGTTGGTTGGGAGTCCTGTCACTTCGCCATCAAGTGGCAAGAATGAGTTTTTAGAACCAGCCAAATCTCAGCGCTGCGCTTGAGATTCAGCGAGTCGCGGGCTGCCAGCGTGAGATGGACTTCCATCTCAACTCCGCAATCGACTTTCGCGATTACTCGCACATCGCGTTGTTCCGCCGAAACCAGCATGCCTGGAAGCAGGTTGCGCGCGCTGAGCCCTTGAGGCTTGATTGTGGCCAGGAGGATGTCGCCAGCGCGGACTCCAACTCGCAGTGTAGTTCCGATCTCAGCCCGCACCACGGGCGTTTCAAGCTCAACATCGCTATCACCCAGGCGGCAGGTCATCGTGCCACGATCCTCGTGTGTGGCGATCACGGTAGCGTCAAAAATATTTTCAAATCCCGCAAGCTGCGCTACTAGTTCTTGGCGCGGTGCCGTCATAACTTCGTGCGGCGTACCTTGAGCGATGATTCGCCCGTTCTCTAATGCCAGCACACGTTCGCCGAGAGCAAAAACTTCCTCACGATCGTGGGTGACATAAAGAATTGGAATGCGATGTGCGCTGTTCCAGGCGCGCAGGTCGTCCACAATCTTCGACTTTGTGGGAGCGTCGAGTCCTGCCAATGGTTCATCCAGCAGAAGTAGACGAGGGTCAGTCACTAAAGCCCGCGCCAGCGCGACCCTCTGACGTTCGCCTCCAGAAATTTCTCCCGGCTTGCGCCGGCGCAGGTGCGCGATGCGAAACGATTCGAGCACAGAGTTCGTGCGCGATCGGCGCTCGGAGGAATCAACGCGCGAGATCCCATACTGAACATTTGCATCGACGCTGAGATGCGGAAATAGCCCGAGATCCTGAAAAACGTAACCGATCCTGCGCGCACGCACCGGAACGTTGATTTGCCGGGAGCCGTCGAACCAGCTTTCCCTTGCAACTGTGATTTGCCCTAAGTCCGGGCAAGTGAGCCCGGCGAGGCAATCGAGCAGCGTGGTTTTACCTGCTCCAGACGGGCCAAACAGAATTGTCACGCCAGATGAGAGCACGAAATCAACGTCCAGCGTGAACTCGCGATCGCTGCCATTAACGCTCTTTTTGATTTGAGCAGTGAGTGCGTTTCGAGAGACCGATGCTGGTGCGCTGATCGCAGCAGGCTCTGAGACTGTAGTCATGGACAATCATTCTGATTACGAAAACGGCATTGGCACTCAGACCGCCGCCGCTCCAGCTTCGAAGTGCTTCGGAACGGCAACGCGAGCTATAACCTTTACGTCCAGCAGGTCACGAATCGCGCGGAGGTCCCCGGGGAACTCGTTTGCCAGAACTAAAAACACACGGACATCAGGCAATTTCCTATCGGTCACTAAGTAGTGGCGCTGAGCTTCCAATACGGATTGATACTTGACGCACTGAAAGATTCCACGTCGCACATCATCATGGCTTGAGCGCGAACCTTTAACCTCGACACACGTCTAGGTTTCGGGCGATTCGAAGAATACATCCAACCGATCACCAGAGAGGGTAATGTATTCCTTTACAGGCCGAACACCGGCCGTATTCAATCCAAGTTTAACGGCATTGCTCGCAACGTAATCTTTTAGACCCCGGTGATCTTCACTTTCCCCCCGGCCCTGATATGAGGCTTCCTGATTCTTGAGCTCTTCCTGAGTGGGAGGAATCCCAACCTCCAGAGGCTTTAATCCGAGTTCGGACAATACCTCACGCCATCTCGTGTCCACTCAAACACTTCCTTCTGGACGCCTTTCGAAAAAACTCCCTTTCCAGCTGGAGAGTTCCTCTTTGCTAACGCCAGTCCATGTCAGACCTGAGTCGCCTGGAATCCCACTACGTCCGCCGACCACAACCAACTGGATTGGCGGAATCTTCCCAAGCTTGGGTTCCAGCTTTTCCAATGCGGAACCAACTAGTCCCAATGACCGTGGCACGACAGTGAATGGGTCGGCGTCAATGCGCTCACCTAACCACTTATAAGTAACCGGCCGCTTTCTCGATTCAACAACTCCAACGAGCCACGGCAGCGCTTCGAGCGCTTTTTTCGCGACGACAGATCCACCTCGGAAGGACAGTGTGGCCATATTTTGTAATCCTAGGCTAGTATTGGTTTCCTGTCCTCACTCGGCTCGTATTCCACGATGTAGCCTGCCACTGCGCTCGCCGCTACTGTGAGCGGGCTGGCTAGGTACATCTGTCCCGGCCCGCTCCGGCCTGGGAAATTACGGTTTTGCGCGCTGATCACGATTTGATCGGGCCGCGTAGAAACTCCAGGTCCGGCATTGATGCAGGCGCCGCAGCTTGGCTCAATCACAATTGCGCCGGCGTTCTGGAAAACATCAATATAGCCCTTGCGCATACAGTAATCACGCGTCTCCTGGGAGCCGAACTGGATATAGAACTTTACGGAATCAGCAACGCGCTTGCCCTGACGCAAGGCGTCGGCCAGCACGCCGGCATACATGTCCATATCTTCATTTTTCCCGGCGGTGCACGTTCCGCCATAAGCAATCTCCACCGGCACGGGCGTATTCAGCTCGCGGACGTACTTTCCGTTGCCAGGATCTCCCGGTGTCGCCACCATGGGTGTGATCTCGGCGGCATCCAATTCGATGACCTCTGCGTATTGCGCTTCCTCGTCGCTGTACAGGCCGTCAATCATTGCTCTCGCCTTTTTGCGATCCATACCGCGACGCTCAACCAGAAATTCGACAACCTTCTCGTCAGGGGCAACGATCCCAGTGAACCCGCCGATCTCTGCCGCCATATTGGTCATCGTTGCGCGCTCATCCACGCTGAGCTCTTCAATTGCCTCGCCCGCATATTCCATGACTTTCGCCAAAGCCTTGCCACTGCGCACATAATCGAGGCTGAGTATTTTTAGAATGAAATCCTTCGCGGTTACGTTTGCATGCTTCTTGCCTCGAATCACAATCTTCACTGATTCCGGCACACGTACTCGAACATCTTTCGTGATCCACGAATTAAAGACATCGGTCGTCCCGATGCCGAAGGCCACGCATCCCACAGCGCCGACGTGAGGTGTATGCGAATCCGAACCGATATTCAACTGCCCCGGCAAGGCATAGCTCTCCAGGACAATCGAATGGCAGATTCCTTCCGAGCCTTTACGATCCTTCAATTCGCCATGCAACTTGATTCCTTGCCGTTGGGCGAACTCCTGCTGCTTGAGCTTGAGCTGCGTGGCGAGATCAAGCAGGCCGAGTTTTCTCTTTTCTTCGGAGATGACTTCATCCAAGAACGTCAAGTGGTCGCGGAAGAAAAGGATCGTGGAAGGATCGTTTACCTTAGCATCTTTGCCTACGTAGTGCTCGAAGAAGATCGCCGCCATCGGAGTGACGTATTCATGGCTGAAGCGCAGGTCGGCCATGGCGAAGCCGGTATCACCGGGCTTGACTGCTGCGACGCCCATTTCGCCATTCTCGTTCAGCATGTGGCGAGCAAAGATTTTCTCGGCCAGCGTCATCGGTCTTGTGGTGCGGGCGCCCTCGCCCGCAACTTTGATCGGCGGCAGAAATACTTTCTTCTGCATGCGCGCCACGTTGAACGGGAAAAGCCCACCGTACTCGATCACCTGGCGAGTAATCTCATCTTCACCGAACATGAACTCGCTCAGCGCAATTTCTTCTCCGGCGCGAATCTCATCGATCATCGAAAAGTTGGTCGAAGTCAGCACGCCGAGGTTCTGGCAATTCTGTTTGTAAATGCGTTCGATGTTCTCCGCGATCACCAACTTGATGCCTGCCGACATCTCAGCATAGGGCGACTGCTCGCGGCTGGAGCCTTTGCCCCGCCGCTTGCCGCTGACCGAGCAAACGAAACCGCCGCGCTTCACATCGCCACGGCCAATGGGAAGCACGCCACCAGTCTTCAACCCCGCGTATGGTATTTCGCCGAGAGTCTGGTCGAAATAGAAGCAGTAATGCGCCGGAGTGATCTCATCGGTTGAAATGTCATCGCGCAGCTTGGGATTGGTTGCAGGATTTTTCGTATCCCACGGCAGATCCTCGCCCGCGAGCTGGCGTTTGATCAGTTCCGGATCTTCCGTCAGAAAAAGAATTCGCCCTTGCAGCCGAACTTTGTCAGGCCGCTTTTCGATTTTCCGTTCCAGAAGTGAGTTGATCACGACACAACCTAAAGCTGCAGATTTGGCCTTTTCGACCTGTTTTCATTGTAACGCCGGGGCTGTTTCTTGGTTCTTTGCTCCACCTGACGGTCTCCCAATTTCATGAACCACGAAGGACTCGGAGTCACACAAAGAGTTGAATCCTAACGGCCTTCCTTCGTGCCCTTCGTGGTTAAATCCGGATACTGCCATCCGACAAGCAATTCGGCGGGAGGTCAGTGATGGCCACCCTTGTGATCGTATTTTTCGCCCACGGGAAGTGCCAGCGCCAGCCGATTTTCTTTTGGCGCTAATGGGCATGTGGCGTAAGGCGTGACCGAGCAAGGCGGATTATAAGCGCGGTTAAAGTCGAGCACGACCGTGCCGTTTGCTGCCGGCTCAGCGTCGAGAAAGCGTCCACCAGGATAGGTGTTGGTCTTGCTGGTGAAATCACTGAAAACGAAAAACAAACTCGTCTTGGGATCTTCGCTCAAATCTGTCAGCCGAACCTCCTGACCATTGAGCTTGAACACGGCCGTGCCGGAGACGGGCGTTGGTGTGACATCACCAAGCACGTTCGGAACATCCACTGTCCTGTTGCCTTCCGCGGGTTCCCACTTCGCGATCACTCGATAATTCATATTCAGCGGGAAAAAATCAGGTCCACGATAATTGCGTACGGCCTCACTTTCGAGATCTTTCAACCGAATTCCCACCCGCTCGCCGCGCACAATCAGGTGAAAACGCAGGCTGCCCATCTCCACGATGGTGACATTCGTGGAAATATCGGGTTCCATTTTCCCGCCCGTGATTGGCCTTCCCGCCACTGTGGCATGCACGCCAGGCGCAAGTTTTACGCTTACATCTTTGCCCTGCAGGATCAACCATCCCGCGTGATCCGGTCCTTTGGGGAAAACGATGACGTTGTGTTTATCTGCGCCGAAACTGTTCTTGCCCGGCTTCAGCCAGAATAGCCCTGCCAGCGGCAACCACTTCTCCTTCCGGCTCTCCACAAGCTCGGCTTTCCACTTGTCGAACGATTGCTGGTCAGCCGCGGTTATAGGGGGCGCTGCTGGTGTGTCTCCAGCTATTGCGTGTACGGCAGCGAGGGCCGAAAAAATCAAAACGTCTGCCGTCAGGCGGATCAATCGCCGCGTCATACCTTTCCTTTATATTCCGCGAGCTTATTCGGCAACGTCTGGCAACGGCTTCAGTCCACGTCCGGAGAAGATCTGTTCGAACTCATTCACCAGCAAGGAATGCACCAGTTGGTTAGATGCCAAAGTCTCGCGGCTGTTGAGCTGGAACGGTCCGCCGTGCATGTCGGTAACCTTGCCTCCCGCTTCCTGCACGATCAACACGCCCGCTGCCGTATCCCACGGATTGAGGTTAAATTCCCAAAATCCGTCGAAACGCCCGCAAGCAACACAGCACAAGTCTAGTGCGGCCGATCCGGCGCGCCGCACTCCATGCGTGCGTAAAGTGATCTGATGATAGAAAAAAATATTCGGATTCTTGTGCCGCTTATGGCTGGGGAAACCGGTGGCCACCAGGCACTCCGCCAAATTGTCGGTTTTGGAAACATGAATGCGCTGTTGGTTCAAATACGCGCCACTTCCCTTTTCGGCGGCAAAAAGTTCGTCGCGAGTGGGATCGTAGATCACCCCCGCAACCATCTGCCCCTTGTGCTCCAGCGCCATCGAGACACAGAACACCGGAAAGCCATGCGCGAAATTCGTGGTTCCATCGAGGGGATCGACATACCAGCGATACTCGCTGCCGGTGTCAACAAATCCCTGCTCCTCGCCGAGAATGTCGTGCCCAGGCCAGAGGGCTCGAATCCGCTCGCGAATCAGGATTTCTGACTTGCGGTCGGCCTCGGTGACCAAATCCGCCTCGCCTTTGTATTCGATCGAGACACGGCGGCGGAGGTAATCCATGAGCAGCGCCCCCGATTCGCGGGCAATGTCTGCGATTGCGGGGACAAAATCGTTGTGGTCAGTCTGGGGCATGGAGTTTTTCTTGCCGATTCTTGCCGATGTTCTTGGTGACCTTCACGGACTTTCTTAGCGACCTTTGCGGTTAAAAGCCTTTGTTTTCGTATCTCTCAAGATGCTCCTGACCGAAAAGCTCGCCAGGGAATCCGAGAAGACGCGAAAACCTACTTTCTCCGAGGCGCGTCTTCAGCGATGTACATAATTTCGTGTTTGAAGATAAAGAGATTGGGCTGCCCCTCGCGCGTCAACCGGACCATGTTTTTGTCGTAGTACTCAATCCAGCCGCGCACCACTTCTCCATCAGCCAGCTTGATGCTGACCGGCTTCTGCTTTTCTCCCAGGGCCTTCAGGTAAGCCGCCTCTTCCGATGTCTCGGCAGGAGGCGGAGTTCTTCCCTTCTGGCCGGGAGCTCCCTTTCCATGGAATGGCATAACGGCATTGTACACGGGCGTTTCAGGGAGGGTGTCGGGACGTCCAGCACAATTTGGCGTGTTTACAAAATGCGTCGTGTATAAGCCGAATAGCGGTAGAATTTCAGAAATTCTGCGAGGGTGTGTCCGTGAAACTTCTTCTCCCGTCTTCCTTGATCGTGTTGCTCTGCGTGCCTGTTAATCCACAAGCGAGGAACAACTGGCCGCATCCGCCGCAGTCTGCTAGTCAGGTTCCGGCGAACGCGAAGTCCAAAGTATCGCCGCTGCACGCCGGAACTGATCCCCTCGAACTGCAGCGCGAAGCCAGAGAGTTGCTGGAACTATCGCAGTCCCTTCAGCCCGACATGGAATCGGTAAACCACGGGATTTTGCCGAAGGACACGATTGAGAAGTTGAAGAGGATTGAGAAGCTGTCTAAACGGCTGAGAGGAAAGCTTGGGAAATGAATGCACGAAACCGGGCATGAAACCCATGTTCGTCAACAGAACCCAGGTCGCTAGCTAGCTTGAAGAGTTTACTTTGTCGTGGGTCAAGCGAACTGCTGATGGAAACTCATCATCTACCCTGCTCTCCTCAACAGGAACTCCGGTGGTAGGCCACGCTGTAACCAGCAATAGAAAAAGTGGCGAGTTTCAAATGCAACACGGGATGAAGCTCGTATTTACTTGGGGGCCCGCTTAGAGATCAGAGTGGCATGAAATGTGCCCTTCTGGTCGTAAGTGCCTAGGCAGATCACCCGATCATTGTCCTTAACCTGGCTGGGATCAATGTTCACGACGTTTTTACTGCCGTGCTCCTGATGGGTCCATTGCGTCGAGCTGTCGTAGTGGACGGTTGTCTGGTTGACCGAGCCCATCTTACGAACGGTCAGTGTAGATTCATCCTTATTGCTCCTGACGACAATACCCTCACAGCGGGCCTGCTTTGCGGGTTTCTCGGCCTTCGCCTGGGCGGGAGCCTCCTTGGCTTCCTGCTTGGAAGCCTCCTGCGCGAACACCGCCATTGACAGCGAGAAGGCAAGCACAGACGTGAACAATAGGGTAAGTAGTTTCTTCACCATGTAACCTCCTCCTTGAACTGGACAGATTGTATATCAGATGGGAACGAGACCCCGCAAGTCCAAAACCGGGTAAAACAGCTGCCCGCGTCGGACCGGGATCGCTCACTGAGCTGCGAGCGTCTTTTCTATCTTGGCGACAATAGTGCGCACCTGCTCAGCCATCGGCCCATTCGGCTCCAGACGAAGATATTCTTGGAACTCTTTCAGAGCCCCCTGCGGATCCCGCTTGCGCAATGCGATGTTCCCCAGAAGCACGAGCGCCGGTGCCAGGTCAGGTTTCAGCGCCACAGCCTTGAGCGCATGTGGCTCCGCCTCCGTCCAGCGGTTCAGAGCCCAATAGGTCTTGGCCAATTCATACTGGCCCTCGGGAACGTCCGGCTTGAGTTCCAGGCCCTGCGTCAGCACTTTCTCTGCATCTTCGTATTTTCTGCCCTGGTTATACACCGTGCCCAAGGCCAGGTAGCCTGCTGGGGACTTGGGGTCGAGTGCTGTCGATTTCTGGAGCGCTGCCTGCGATTCATCGAATTTCTTCTGATCAAGATATACCAACCCCAACTTTAGGTAGGCCTCCGGAAACTTGTCGTAGAGTTGAATCGCTTTGCGGTAATGCTTAACGCTGCCGTCCAGATCCTTTTTCTCGTTCAGGAGTTTCTCGCCTGTCTGATATTCCTTGCGGGCTTCCGGTGGAATCTGCTCGATGCCAGCGTTCAGCAGCCCACCGGGACCCTCTGGTGGTACCGGTTTTGCCTCCGGTTCCTTCTCCAGCCGCAGCGTGATCAGCTCGTAAGCCATCTTCGAACCGCTGATATCGATATGACTGCTATACGGGCGGAAGCCCTGCCCTTCGATGGTCAAGTGATAGGAGGTCAGGGGCAAGCCGTCGAAGTTGAACCTCCCCTGAGGGTCAGTTTGGGTCTCGGTTTGAAAGGCAATCACGTCGCTGCGTAAGCGGACAACCACGCGATCGGCAGGCTGGCCGTTCTCGTATCGGACCTGGCCGCGAATGAAGTGCTGCGCCCACGCGGTGACCGAGGTTGAGACGAGCAGCGTAAGAGCGAATTGGCGGAGAATCCAGGACATCGGAACCTCCTATCGGCAGAAAGGGCGGGCAAACCGCACTATAGTTCAGAAAAACAGGGAGGGCAAGAGATATGCCCTCCCTGTAAAGAACTCTAGCAATTCTAGAATTCGAATTTCACAGCAAACCGCGCGTAGAACGGACGCTGGTAGCCAGGATTAGTATTTCCGTTCACCGCCGACGGACCAATGCCTGTGGGCTTGCCAAAGTCGGCATTCCCAACGCCGAACCTGCTTTGCCTGAACTGATCCACCCGCAGCTGCGTCTTGCTATTGGCGATGTTGAACAGATCAGCCGCCAAGCGCAGGCTTGTCCTTTCCGTGATACGGATTGGATAATCCATGTGGTAATCAACGCTGCCCCAGTTTTTGGTGCGGCCCAAAGAGCCGCGCGCTGAAGCACAGTTCGTGGTGTCGTCCGCGCAGAACGGAACTTCGCCCGCATTCTGATAGGCCGGGTGCGCAAACAGATTATTGATCGGGATGCCGGTCTGGAAGTGCACGCCGCTGCCCATGGTAAGCCCCCTCATGTGGTTTCCACTCAGCGTGTAGCTCACGAAGCCGTTCACCAGGTGGTGAACGTCCGTGTTCAGCACCCCGGGCGTAAATTGCTGCCCCAAGAGGTTGAAGTCTCCGCGGGTGAAGTCAAACAACGAACTGATGTTCGGATCGTTCTGACCGTTGTCGTTGCGGAACGAGCCCTCGTAATTGCCCTGCAGCTTGGCAATCCGGTAGTTCGCACGCATTAGCCAACCCTTGGAGAGCGACTTGTTAACTTCGAACTCTACTGCTTGGTATTTGCGGACCGGATCGACGAAGCCATCCGGGATGCCGTCGGCGCCATAGGTAGCCGTGATTTGGTTGCCAGCGGCATCGAAGGCGTTGGGGATGCAGAACGCGTTGTCGCCATTGGTGAGTGTTACGATATTGCCGTTGCTATCGGTGGCTTGTGCATCCACAATACCCGTGTTGGTTCCAGACGACGTGCAAGTGGCCGGAGGCGGCAACGTACCAAGGCCGGTTACTGGGTCAAAGACTTGTACGTAATCGATCTGGACCGGGTTCTTGAACAGGTCTTGGTTCTTGTTCACGTTGCTGATCGTGTAGAACTGGCCGAGGTTGTTCTGGAACGCTTCCGGCGACAACGCAGCGTTGTCCTCAATGATGCGCTTGATCCTCCGGTCGTTGTAGCGCGCACTGAAGATGACGCCCGAATTCCCGAATTCGTGCTCAAAGCCAAGCACATACTCATCCAAGTACTCGCTGCGAGTGCCCTTCCCAAATGCATGGCTGAAATCCTGGGCAGACACACCGGTAAAGAAAACCGGGCTGTTGTTGGCGATGCTGAACTTGGAAAAGTCTATGGTGCCGTCGGAGTTAATTAACGCATGGCCCGCTCCGTCATTCGGAGTTGTCCAGTTGGTCGTGGGGAAGTCATACTCCGCGCTGAGCGAACGGATGCCTGCATCCAGCGGAAGCGCTTCGGTGTAACGGCCGAAGTTAGCGGTGATCTTGGTCTTGCGGTTGCCCCAGGGATCCACGCTGATTCCGACGCGCGGCGACCAATTGTCGTTGAAGGTGTAGCGAGCGTTTACGCCCGCCACGTGCTGCTGCTCCCAGCGCAGGCCGGCGCTGATGGTCACGTACTTGCTGGGACTCCACGCATCCTGCGCGAAGACCGTATGGTAGCGGGAGGCCGTCTTGAAGTTCAGAAGTCCAAATTCCCCACGATCCTGGCGCAGGAAGGTGGGTATGCCGCCGTCCGGACATTCCGTCATACCAGGGACATAAAGTTCCGAAATGTCAGTGATCGGAACGGGATCCCCGATGCAATCACCGCCGTCACGTAGCTGGAATGAGGCGTTTGTGCCATTGTTAACCAGAGCAGTATACAGGGGCGAGCTTGTAGAACCGGCGAGCACAAGGGCAGTCGCGGCGTCGACAGGAATAGTCGGGCCCGTCCGCAACTTAGTGCCGTCATAGTACGAGCGGTCATAACGGTACCCAAGACCCAAGGTGTGCTGCCCAAGGAAGTTGAACACCTTCTGGGTGTCGAAGTTCAGTCCGTAGTTGTCTCCCGTGGTGTTTTCGAAGTAGCCGAGACCCTGGCGCACGTACTGCCCACGCAGCGCGTTAGTGGTGGCGGTGCATTCCGGACTGAACACTGGCGGCCCACAAGGATTCCGTTGAATCCGGTCGACAACCACGTAGGTGTCCGGGAAAGCGGGGGTGTCGTTGAGGTTGTTGTGGCCCCAGGCCCAGGAAGCATTGAACAACCAGGTTGGGGTAAGCGTGCCGTTATAGCGAGCAGCAACGTTGCGGGTTCCGTACTGGAGTTTATCGAAGGTTGTTTTAGACGCCGTCTGTGGACCTAAGTTTCCATTGGCGTTAACATCACCGTAAGTCGGATCGCCAAAGGCAGACCCCTCGAACTGGTGGTGGTCGTTCACCCTGAAAGTCAGCTTGCCCGCATACGAATACACCCGGACGGGTACCGAATAGTTGCCCAGATGCGTCTGCGTCGGTCCCGCCAGACCTGCCGTACCAAGATCGGAAGGATTGCGATACAGGGCGAACTGGTTGTAGTCCCTGTTCCACTGCGGGTTGAACGATCCGAAGAAGAACAAATGGTCCTTGAGGCCGGGAACGTAGCCGCCTAGTTGGGCGTCCGCGTCGTAGTTGCTCTGGTGCAGAGTCTTGCCTTGTAGATTGAACTTCTGTTGGCTGCCACCCAGTCCAAAATCATCCACCTGCAAGCGCTGTGCTTCGAATTGCTGCGGAGCGAAGTAGCCACCCACCGAGCCATGGAACGCGTTCGAGCCCGTCTTGGTGACGATCTGCACGATACCGCCGGTGGACTTGCCGTACTGCGCTTCGAAACCGCCGGTCTTCACCTGGACTTCCTTCACGAAAGACAGGTTGATGCCGCTGGAGAGCGAACCGTAGACGCGCGAGTACACGCCGATGCCGCCGAAGGCACCGTCGGTGATGCTCACGCCGTCAGCAATGTAATTGTTTTCCAGACCGGTCGCGCCCGAGATGGACGGGTTGGCCGTTCCGGTGCCGCCGCCGCTGGCCACACCCGGCGCAGCATAAAACAGGCCAGTGACGCCGCGGCCCATAGGAACGGACTGGTAGAAGGTGTCGGTGAGATTGGACGCTTGGGCGGTCGACTCGGTATCTACCGTGATCGCGCCTCCGGTTACCTCCACCGTCGTCGCGCTTGTCCCGACTTCCATTTTCACGCTGATGCTCGAGGTCCTGCCCGTAACAACCTCAACTCCCTTAATATCCGTGGACTTAAAACCCTGCTTTTCCACTTTGACGGAGTAGAAGCCAGGGACTAGGACCTGGAACAAAAATCTTCCCTCCTGGTCCGTCTCCGCCGATCTTTGCCCCATAGGGCCGCTAAGTGTTACCTTGGCGCCTTGAACCAAGGCACTCGAGGGATCGACTACCGAGCCGGCGAGATTACCCCTCACAGCCGACTCAGCGCTAGCTTGTGCAAATCCCAAACCCGTAAACCAAAGAAGCAGTGCGACACAGGCAATGCCCCACGCTATCCTTTTCGGCATAAATCACTTACTCCCTTCTTCAAGCGAGTCTCAGGAATATGTAGATACCGGAAATTTTGGAAGACGCCGTCTGGGCGGATTGATGCACACCAAACCCGAGCGCGCCCAACGGAAATTCGCACAACACATTGTTCTGAACAGCACAATCGAGACCAAATCGTCGAGACAGTTGTTGTTATGAGTAAAGTGTTGTGCGTTAGTAACTTAGAGCTGTACTTGCCGCCGCGCTGCGGCTTGTAAAATACGATAAGTCATAGTCCTAAGGCGAGGATGCTATGGACTCTCATACCTCAACTCCTCAAAGGGGGTTCGAAACCAGAGAAGTGCGATGAACCGG
>Ga0307472_100000602_pt1 | contig 12892 bp, 22 predicted proteins | sample atmos_gasesAM5C__2_FD_204582 | JGI IMG/M metagenome (GOLD analysis project Ga0307472, IMG submission 204582) | Hardwood forest soil microbial communities from Morgan-Monroe State Forest, Indiana, United States - atmos_gasesAM5C_05 | ecosystem: Environmental > Terrestrial > Soil > Temperate... | reverse complement strand
CGTGCGCTTCCAGGTCTTGATGAAGGCATCCGCCGCAAAGACGATCAAGATCGCCGTCCTGCAATTGACCGCCGCCGGGACGATCGACACGCTTCCGGCAACCTTCATCTCAGCCTTCGGTGCGAACGGTGTCGATCCGACGCTCGGGACGAACCTCGCCTTCCTGGCGCCGAAGTCCGGCGTCTCCGGCGACAACTGCACGGCCGGGACGAACGCCTTCTCCTGCTCGGTGACGACGGCGTGGCAGCGTTTCGGTGGAGTCGTCACGATCCCGTCCGACGCGAAGAACATCATCGTCATGGCGTGGACGGACAGCCAGTTTGCGGCGGCCGACTCCTTCTCGATCACTCAGGCGAGCCTGACCGACGGCTACGAGATCCAGGACTGGTCGCCGCAGGACTTCGCGACGGAGCTTCAGCTCTGCCAGCGTTTCTACTGCAAGACCTACGAAGTCGACACGAACCCCTCGACGCAAGTTCTTCCGGGGGCGCTCCGGGCGGTCGTCACGAAGGCCGCGACGGCGCTCGGCGTTCAATTCCACTGGCGCTTCCCGGTCGTCATGCGCGGCAATCCGACCGTCACAACGGTCAACCCCGTGACGGGCGCGAACACGAACCCTCGTCGAACGGGTGGAACGGCGGCGGACGAGACTGCCGTCGCGACGGCGAACGTGAACTCGATGTCCGCCGACATCACGGCGACGGACGCCGCCAGCGGCGCCGTCGGCGACGCCGTCCAGGTTCAGGCGACGGCGGACGCGGAGCTGTAGATGTACGGAATCCTTCCGTACTCCCGGAAGGCGATCTCCGACCTTCCGGCGACGTCGGGAGACCCGTCGCTCATCTCGCTCTTCGACACGGCCTCCGGCGTCGAGTCGGCACCGGACGTCCTCGTCCTGGTCGGTGTTTCTGACGCAGGTTCCGGCGCGGAGTCTTCGAGCATCCTCTCTCTCATCTCGATCCCGGACTCCAGCTCTGGCGCCGAGTCGACGCCGTCCATTCTCGCCCTTGTGGGCATCCCGGACTCCGGATCCGGCGTCGAGACGCTCTCGCTTCTGGCAATTGTTCCGGTTTCAGACACCGGCTCCGGCGCGGAAGCAGAGGGCATCCTTGCCACCGTCGCCGGAAGCGATACGGGCTCCGGTGTCGAGGCCGAGGCTCTTCTGGCCCTCGTCGGAACGGCCGACTCTGGATCCGGAGCGGAGTCGAGCGTCGTCCTGGGGATCGTTCCCGGATCCGACGCCGGGTCCGGGACAGAATCCCCGGCCGTTCTTGCGTTCGTCGGGCCGTCGGAAACCGGATCCGGGGTGGAGTCTCCCGGGATCCTCGCGCTCATCGCCGCGTCCGACTCTGGGTCTGGTCTGGAGTCTGAAAGCCTTCTAGCGCTCGTCGGAAGCAGTGATTCAGGGAGCGGATCAGAGGCGGAAGCCATTCTTGCGCTGATCGGAATCTCCGACTCCGGCTCCGGTACCGAGAGCGAAAATATCGACATTCTCGGCGTCCCGATTTCAGTATCGGACACCGGCTCCGGCGCGGAGTCCGAAGGGGTGCTCGTCCTTCCCGAAGTCACGGACGCTTCGAGCGGCGCGGAGGCGCTGGAGCTTCTTGCGCTTGTCGGAGTCGCGGACGTCGGTACCGGAGGCGAGGACGAGCCGCTCCTGACGTTGGTTTCGGTTGCTGACGGCGGGTCCGGCGCGGAGGCTGTTCCGGTGGTTCTGGCTTTGATCTCGGCTTCCGACACCGGCTCCGGCGTCGACAGCGTCATCCCGCTTGCCCTGGTTTCGTCCTCCGATGCAGGATCCGGAATCGACGCGCCGGATGTCCTTGGAATCGTCAGTGCTGCTGATGCGGGATCCGGAGCGGAGAGCCGCAGCGTTCTAGCTATTGTCCCGGTAGCGGATATCGGGCTTGGGACCGAAGCGGCACCTGGACTCCTGTCGTCCGTCTTGGCGGCCGACACGGGATCCGGCCTCGAAAGCCTGGGTACGTTCGTCTTCGTAGAAGGAAGCGATTCCGGATCCGGGGCCGATTCCCCGTCGACGCTCATCGTCGTCTTCGTCGCCGACAGATCCGGAACGGGAGGGCTCGTCAACGTGGATATCCTCGTCGAGTCGGTCGTCAAGTCCGGCGCTGTCGTCTCGTTCATCGCCGCGGTCTCCGATCAGTTCCTTTTCGCGGACGCCGACGTCCTGCCGACCTGCGCCGTCTACAAGAAGACGTCTTCGGGACCGCTTGCGCTCTTCGCAATGCCGACCATGACGAAGAGGGTCGGAGAGACGGGCCTCTACGACGGGTCGTTCACGCCAACGGCGATCGCCGCGGGCGGCGCACCGGAGGTCTACCTGATACAATTGGAGGTCTCCCTCGGCGCCGATCAGCGTCGGTGGGGTGGGGACGTCCTGGCTCTTGCTCCGGCAACGTGATCTATGCCTGACAGTGCCTTCATCCTGAAGAACGACCATCTGACGTACGATCCGGCGACGACGTACCTCTATGGCGACGTCTCGTACGAGATGTCCCCGGCGCCGGTTCCGACCGGGCCAACCAGCGGGACCGGCGGGGGCGGTGGCGGAGGATTCATTTCCGGAGCGCCGCTCGCACCTCTCATTCCCTGCGAGATGGAGGACGACCGGCACTGGCTGGTCGGTCTGCGGCATCGTCCGGGATCCGCGGAGCACTTCGCACGGGCGATCGCTCGCAAGATCTCCGACGTGGTCCGCCGCGAAGCCGAGACGTCGGCCGACCCTCTCACGGTCCCGCGACGCCTTTCCCCGGACAAGGTCCGGGAGGCGGACCTCCGGAAGCTCCGGGAGCGGATCCGGCAGCTCGAGGCCGAGGTTGCTCGGTCCCGAATCGGTCACGCCGCCGACACCGCGGCGCTCGAGGCGGCGATCGAGGAGCTGCGGCGCATCGTCACCGGACTCCAGGAGCAGATCGACCGTCTCCAGACGCCGAGGCTCGCCTACACCCGACGTCCGGCGCTCCAGGAGCAGGTCGCCGAGGCGGTCCGGGATGCCGTCGCCAGTCCGGAAACCCTCCTGGAGGGCGTCCAGCTCCAGGAGGCGCTCGCCGCGCGAATCCTCTCGGCGACCCTTGCCGCGGCGACGGAACCTGTTAGAATTAGAACGAAGCTGGCACCGGATCCGCTCCGCGGGGTCTGGAAGCTGCTGGGCGCCGCGGGACTGGCGATCGTCGTCGACCAGATCCCGGAGCCGCCGTGGATCCGGACGATCGGCTTCGGGGCCGCCGTCGCGCTGGGCGTCTCCGGGGCGTCCGAGCTGCTGGGTACGAAGGTGAAGGAGACCGTCGAGTGACCAGAGATCAGATTGCCGTCGAGATCCGGGCGACCGCCTGCCGTCTCGTGCGTGACCACGGTCTCCCGCCCGGAGCAGCTCGGCAGATCGCCACCAGGGCGGTCCTGCGGGCCGCGGCCCGGCCGGTCCTGGCCGGGATGGGCGCGACGACGGCGCCCGCGACCCCCGCGGCGGCGGTCCCCGTGGCGGGTGCTCCGGGGATCCTGGCGGACATCTCGGCCGCCGGGGACGATCCCGCGGTCGCCGCGGCCCGGGGAGCCGTCTCGAAGTGGTCCTGGGTGATCCCGGTCGGCGGCCTGCTCATGAGCCTGAAGCGGAAGGTCTCGGAGTGGCGGACGCCGACCTCGGCGGCGATCGTCGGGATGGGACGGCGGCGGTGAATCCCTTTCGATTCCTCCGGAGGAAGAAGCCCTGCTACCGGTGCGGCGGGACGGCCTCCGTGCAGTTCATGGCGATCGACTACTGCTCGATCTGCCGCGAGGTGATCGTTAGAATGATGCCCATCGTTGGAATGGGAGGCCAGTACGGCTTCCCGGGGGCGGCCGGGTACCTCGAGTTCCCGGCGGTCGAGAAGAAGGAGAGCTGAGATGGCCGACGCACCGTACGTCTTCATCAAGAACAGACCCGGAGCGACGCAGTTCCGCCGGTCGATCCGGATCGCCCGGGTCTGGAAGCACAAGGAGACCGGGAACGTCGTCGAGGTCCGGAACGTCCAGAACGTCGTCCCGGACAACTACATCCGGATCGTTTTCTTCGACCCGACGATCGGCCGGGAGATGTCGATGCCCCTGAAGTCCCGGCCGCACCCCTTCCAGAAGCCCGGCGCCGCGGTCGTCGAGATGGAGCGGGGCTTCGAGGAGCACTACGAGGTCTACCACGACCAGCGGAGCACACGGGTCTGACGATGGACGAACTCGACAAGGCCCAGGAGCTCCAGCCGATCGCCTTCGAGGACATCCCGACCCCGGAGGAGCACAGGCGGGAGACCCGCCGGATCTTCACGATCTTCGGCTCGGTCGCCGCGACGATCGTCCTCTCGGCGGTCGTGACGATCACGGTCCTGCTCCTGCGGGGCGTCTCGCCGTCCGCCGTCGCGGTCTTCACGATGCTGACGATGAACATCTGCGTGATCGCCTTCGGCTTCGGGTACGGGATGCCGGTCGGACTGGTCTCCCTCCGGCGCCTCGAGATCGCCTACCGGATGGGGTACTTCGGGATCGGCCAGTCCCGGAAGGCGACGGCGGCGATGGAGACGATCGCGACCCGCGTCAAGCGCGAGACGGAGCCGCTGAAGGCCGCGCACCGTCCCTCGGTGGAGGGGTGAGATGGGCCGCGTCGAGATCCTCTTCAGTCTTGCCCGAGCTCACGCGGCCTGCAAGTTCCCCTGGCTAGGCTCCATCAAGTTCGCCTTCTGCTCGACCGCCGACCGGCACCACGCCCAAAAGTGGCGGCAGTTCGCCCACACGAATCATCGCGTGTACACGGTCTGTTTCGCGAAGGCCGCCGAGACCGAGCTGACCGACGAGGAGATCCTGGGGATGTCCGCCCACGAGCTCGGACACGTCGTCGGGAAGCGGCTCCGGTACCCGGAGCACGTCCGGCCGCAGAAGGGATCGACGACGGCGAAGCGCGTCCAGGACGAGGCCGACCGGATCGCCGTTGAGGTCCTCGGCTTCGACGGGCTCCGGTACAACAAACGAACTCTTCAGGAATTGAGGACAGCATGACGGCAGCAGAGGCAGCGACACAGAAGGCTACCGCGTACATCCGGTCCGGCATGTCGCCCCGGGAGGCGATCCGCCGGGCCTGCAAGGAGGTCTGCGACGCGGCGCTGGCGGGCGGCGTCGGGGACTTCGCCGAGGGCTGGGATACCCTGACGACATACGCCCCCTGGATCGCCGCGGGTGTTGCGGGCATCTTTCTGTACCGGACCGGCGTCAAGGCGAAGAAGGCCGCGACGGACTACATCGAGCAGAAGCGACGGAAGTTCGCCGCGGCGAAGGCTGTCTGGGACGCGACACTCTAGGCACACTTGTTAGCAAGAGTGCCACCCGTAGGGAATCTTAGTGGAAGAAGATAAATATGGAATACGATCCGAAGCTATCAACGGTCGCGATTTACGTGATGGAATTGCTCGACGAGAAAGGATGTACGTCGGAAGAGTCGTGCGTCGTGCTTCTGGACGTCATCACTGATCTGATCGTGGAGTATTCCAAGGGCGACCAGGGAAAGCTATCCGCCTGTTTTGGCGAGTGGACGAAGAAGATTCTCAACGAGGCGATCAAGAAGTCCTTCGAGAAGTATCCGCCACCAATGCCTCCTGGGTTGGTTGCCCCGTTGGCCCCTAGATAATCTTCTCGGCATAAGATAAAGATGGTCGACAGAAGCGTGCATCACAGCCAGGAAGGCTTCCCGTGGTCAATCGAGCATTTGACCATGGAGGAGAAGCTGGCTATCAACGCCGCCGTCGAACGCGCCGAGGCCGAGTTCAGTGCCGAGATCGAGCGAATCCAGAGCAGCGCCTTCAGGGCGTCCCAGCGGGCCGCCAACAAGCTCCGCAGGATCCGGGCGGAGATCTACGCGCCGTACAGAATCCGCCCTTCGCACAATCCGCAGGGCGAGTTCAGACCGGCGCTGACCAGGGCCATGCGTGAGATTCTCGAGGACGTCACCACGAACGGCCCGCAGAGGTACAACGGTCTGATGGAGAAGCCGATCCGGGCCCTCGAGCGGATGGGGCTCGTGACGGTGTCCTACGACTTCCTGCCGTCGGCGATCGGGCGCGGTCGGAGGGTTTTCGAGGTGATCGCCAAATGACGACCGAAGGCTACTACATCACGAAGGACGGCTCAGACGACTGGACCGCTCACGGCCTCCGCCATCATCTTCAGATCGTTCGGACGGAGGGACCGTCCGGGCGCGAGGATCGTCACGGGAACGAGATCTACCAGTCGGTCTTCCTGGTGAAGGATCGCTCCGGAGTCATCAATCTTGAAGACCAGTACGACCAGGACGCCCACGGGTACACGCGCCTGAAAGACGCCTTCAAGTACGCAGTCGAGAAGCTGATCGCCTACGACAACCGCGTGGACCCTCGAAAGAAGGCACGCAAGAATCCCGGCAGCGCAAGGATGGCCGAGGTTCTCGAGGCGTGGGACATCCTCGTCACCTTCATGTCCTACGAGCGCACCCCACGGCGCATCGAGTGGCTGCGACGCACATTCGAGATCCAGGACAGCATCGACGAGTGGATCGAGAACAAGTTCAGTAACGTGATCGACGAGTACGCCTCTCTTCGGGGGATTTCGTTTGAGGCGGCTCAGGCAGAGCTTCAGCAGCGCCCTCGGAAGCAGTGGGGCATCGAACGCCCTCTTACCAGGATGAGCGACCCTGCCGAAGCGGAAAGTCAGTTCCAGTTCCACCTGAAGCCGAGCGGCTGGACCGGCGCCCCGTGTCCGATCTGCGGCTGCGCGACTCCGAACCTCCGAGCCAAGCACCGCGCCCTGAAGGCCGACGAGGCGCACCGCTGGGGCGTCCCGTACATCAAACGAGTGAAGGTTGCGTTCGGAACCGACTTCTCCGACGAGCCTCTGAAGGAGTGAAGATGCCTGACGGAACGGACTGGGGCCTCGCGTGGATTCGGCTTGAACGGGCGATCCAGAAGAAGATCGACAAGCTGGACAACGGCAAGGCCGACGAGAACGCGGACTACCGTGACGCCGTCGCGGAGATGAGCACGCTCGAAGAGGTTCAAGAGCTCATGGCGAAGTACGAGCCAAAGGAGCGCAAGCACGAGCGTCTCTGGGGAAAGGCGGCAGCCCGGAAGAAGTACGCATCCCCTAGGTAATCTTCTTGGTGTAGGATTAAGATGCACATCAACACGCTCCAGTGGTCCCCGTTCGACGGCTACTACTGGTGGCATCGTTGGGTCAATGGTGCTGCCCCGAAAGTCCCCGTGTACACGAGCAAGTTCATGGCGTGGCGGCCGACCCAGCAGCGCGCCCGCGACGGGACGATCGTCCGAAACAAGACCGGCGGTCTGAAGCGCGTCTCCTAGAGGACCTGACTCTCCGGCGTGTCCGGCAGCTCGTACACGACCTTCATCCCGTGCTCCAGGACGATCATTCGGGCGAGCTCGATCGAGATCGGCAGCCAGTAGAAGGGGACGTCGTCCTCCCCGCGGCACTGGATCGCCGCGACCTGCTCGTCGTCCGACATCTGGATCCGGAGCGGGCAGGGAGACCTCGGGATCCGGTAGATCTTCAAGCTCCCTCCTCCCCCGGTCGCACGGGCTAAGAGGGCAGGTTTAAGCAGGCGAATTTTCCAAAGAGGACACGGGCCGCACCGTCGTACGCTGCTGCGGCCTGATCTTCACGTCGATAGAATCCGAGGCTGTAGTACTTCCCCTTGGTTCCTATCCTCGCTCTCCATTTTCCGTTTTGCTTCCAGACGCCTTTATATCTCGAATGTGAAGTCTTTTTTCTCTTGAAGCTGTTCGCTTTATTCTGACTCTGAGTTGCGAAGCGAAGGTTTAGTTTCTGGTTGTTAACGCCGTTCCTATCTCGATGGTCAACCCTCTTCGCACGACGGCCTCTGTGTCCGTGATGGAGTTTTAGAACAAGCCGATGAAGCCTCTCGGTTTTCCCGCCTACAGTTGCACGAACGTACCTCTGGCCGTTCTTACGCTGCTCTAGCTTCCAGACATACTTCTTCACGCGATCATAGTCTTCGTCATCGACTAGAGCGCGAACGCTGGAATTGATTAGCTTCAGTCGTTTCATATCGTCGCGAACGCCGGGGTGTTCTCGCCGACGCTCGCCCCCTGGACGTTGAACTCAAAGTGCTCGGCCGCCGTCTCGTAGCTCATGCCGTCCCGCTTCATGAGAATCTCGAGGCACTTCCCCTTGTCGTACAGGGCGATCGACCGGTGGAAGATCTCGGCGATCCCGATCAGGGCGTCCTCGAAGCCGTCCGCCAGGAGCGCGAACTCGTTCGCTTCCAGCAGTCGATCGACGATCTCCTGGAACTTCTTTGACGTCTTTGTGACCTTTGTCTGAGACATCGTCCCCTCCTACTTCACCAGCTTGTGCTTGTAGTACGTGGCCGACTCGACCTTCATCCGGGTCGGGTACTCCTGGCCCGACACGCGGATCCACTCCTTCCGGGCGTCGAGCCGGACCTGCTGCTTGCAGCCCGGACAGAAGCCCTTCGGATCCTTGTACGGCTCAACAGGCCCCATCGCAGCGACGATCTCCGTCGAGACCTTCTGGCGGGACATCGGACAGTACCCGGCCTCGGCCATCTTCTCCGCGGCCGACGCCTTCTTAGCCTCCCTCGTCTTATGCTTTGGGAAGATCCAGTTTGAAGTGGGGGCGATCAGAGTGTGACAGGACGGGCACTCTCTGTATCGGCCGACGTGCTTGCTCGCCGACGGGACCGACTTCCCGGACATCGGGCAATAGCCCTCGGCCGCCGCCTGCGCGGCCTTCTCCTTCTTGTGCTGCTCGCTCGTCTTCCCGCTAAGGAGATTCCGGAGTTCCTCCTCGGACGGACGGGCGTAGTGCTTCCCACCGATCTCCGCTTCCGTAAAGACGAGCGGGTACTGGAAGTACGGCGTGACGCGCGGAATCGTTCGGATGACGTACTTGATCGAGACCTCGCCGCGGAAGTAGGCGTCTTCGAGGTAGATCTGAACGTTCCCCTCGAAGGCTCCATTCCGCCAGTCGAAGCGCAGGACGGCGTTCTTGAGATCGCTCCGCTTCCCGAGGACCTCGTCCATCTTCCCGAGGTTCTTGTAGACGAACGAGTCCCGGGCGTGCTCGTAGGATCGGTTGGCGTCCTCGTCGGCGTACTTGTAGGTCAGCGAGAAGTTCCCGAGGACCTTGCGCATGTCCTCCCAGAACTGGAACGGGCTGTGCGATCCTCCGGAATAGTTGGCGTACCGGTACCAGTCGTTGAATTGCTGCCGCCCGTACCGATCGCGCGGGATCTCGCCGCTGTTCGTCTTGATGTGCTCGATGAAATTGTTGTAGGCGTCCTTTGTATATTTGCGGTACGCCTTCAGGAGGTCCCCGCGGATCTTCTCGCCGACGCCGTTGAAGGCGTTCTCGAGCATCTCGGCGATCCTCTTGAGTGCCGGATTCCGCTTCATGTAGTCGGCGATGGTCAGCTTGCCCACAGCTTTATTCCTCCTCGACCTTCGGATTCGCGACGGCTCGGAGCTCCGGCTTCACCTTCCGCTTGAACTTCCCCTTGATCCAGAGGATCCGCCGGAGACCGCCGTCGGTCAGCGAGTAGCGGTAGGGGCGCTTCTGCTCGGACTTCACGCCGCAGGTGACGAGCCCGTTGGAGCGGGCCCGCTCGAGGATCGTCCAGACCGTTCCGTTGTTGACCGTGTCGCTGTGCGGTCCGAGACGTCCGAGGATCTCGTCGACGGTCGCCTCGCCCTCTTCGAGGGCCAGCAGGACCGACCTCGACAGGCCGGTCCGGACGCGGCCGGGCCGGGATTGAGCTCCCCCGTTCTGCTTCGCCATGAACACCCTCCTGGTGAATTGTAGACCATTTTCGGGCATGGAAAAAGCCTCAAATACCCCTGGTTGCCGGTGCGGAATAGCCCCTCCGGAAAGCCCCCCTCCAGCGTCTTTTGTAGTTCCGGTCGTTCAGCGCCGGGAGGACCTCCATCCCGCAGAGGCAGCGCCCGTACGGGACGACTCCGTAGAGCCTCGCGCGCCGGGCGGTCCGCTGGATCGCCCGGAAGTCCGGCTTCTGGCGGCAGATCCGACAGGTCACTTCTTCTTTCCCGTCTTCTTGAAGTGCCCGTCCTGGTCGACGTTCCCGGCGTGCCACTCCTCGGCCGCCAGCAGCAGCGGGGCCCAGCCGAGGTACTTCGCCCGCGTCCGCGGATCCAGGTAGAACTGTTTGTAGTCGCCCGGCTTGTACGCGGTCACGTTGAAGAGGTGCTTGACTCCGACCTGCATCGAGCAGGGGATCGGATCGCCGTACTTCTTCCCCGCCCAGTAGTCGGACGTCTGGCGCTCGCGGATCCACTTGAAGGTCGCCTTGCCGGTCCGGGTCCACTCGACGACCTCCGCGATGTAGCTGGGCCCGGGGTTCCCCGGCGGAGTGTAACGCTCGGGGGTGTAGTTGCCCGAACGGTACCGGTTGCTCGAGTTGAACTTCCCGGCCTCGCGACGCTCGAAGACCTCCTCCTGGCCGATCGTGAAGGACCCCTTCCCGAGAGTCCTGTTCACCCCCGCCCGGTACACCTCGAAGTCCGGCGGTTCCTTGTAGTGGATCGCGGAGGCGCCGTCGTAGACGAGCTCGACGACCTCCTCCATGCCGCCGGGCACCCAGAGCCGGGCGGGCCTGTGCGGATGCAGGACCTCGGACCGGTCGAAGAGCCCCTGGACGATCAGGGCGATCCGGTTGTAGTACTTGAGCCGCTTCTCGATCTTCTCCTGCATGTCGTCGAAGTAGACGCTCGACTTGTCGAACGGCTCGTACTTCTCGTAGGGGTCGTCGAAGCTGGAGAGGTGATGGGGGTTGAAGATCCCCTTCTCGTGGTCCTTGGCGGTGTGGCTCTCCTCCCATTCGTCGTGCTTCTTCTTCTGTTCGTCCCACTTCCGGCAGAGATCCTCCCAGTGCCGCCGCGTGATGATCTCGTCGACCTCGTCGTGGCTTGTCTCGGCCATCAGGGGCTCGGTGAAGTCGACTTGATGCTGGCTGGGGAAGATGTGCTCGTCGAACTCGAAGGAGCAGGTCATCCGGTAGAGCTGCTCGCCGTTCCGGATGTACATGAAGGTCGTCTTGTCGTCCTGCTCTAGCTGGAAGTTAATCATCGCGCAGGACAGGGATCCGTCGAAGTGCCGGTTCTTCGTGGTTCGCCGGACCCGGAAGGCGACCATGCAGCGCGGCCAGGACAGGATCCGGTCCCGGTTCTCGGGCTCCGCGATCCACTCGTCGAACTGGCCGATGTTCTTGAACTCCATCCCGCCGTGCCGGTAGTTGACGAGGCACTCCTCGTCCATGAAGCACATGCGCTGGAAGAGGCGGAGCTTCTCCGGGAGGTCGGCGGGCTTCCCGTCGGCGATCTTCTCGACCTCCTCGGTCAGCCCGGCGTACAGCGAGACGTTGAAGACCCGATCGTTGATCTTCTCGACGGCGTCCTCGAGTCCGCTGCACATGGCCTTCATCGGGACCGCGCGGGCCGCCATCCAGACGGCGAGGTGCTTGTGGGCCTGCTCGACCTCCTCGAACAGCTTCGGCAGCGTCTTGTCCTTCGCCTTGATGAGCTCCTTCTTGTACTTCTTCAGGTCCGGCATGGCGTTGAAGGTCGACAGCTCCCGACTCTCGCTTTTCGGCGCGGCCGACGAGTCACGGGGCTGGAGTCCGAGCAGGGCCGTGATCTCCCGGATCTGCCCGAGCTTCTCCCGGACGGTGCCCTGGTAGCGATCGACCTCGCCGCGGATCACAGCGTCGGGGTCGGCCTCGAGTCGAGCCACCTTCGCGAAGTCGTTCTCGTGGATCCGCTCGTAGCTCCCGTCGGGGGACTCGACCAGGATGAAGTTCGATCCGATCTCGGTCACGCAGACGAACCAGTTCTGCTTCTTCGTCTCGCAGTTGACGACCCAGTACCACTGACCGACCTGGATCAGCGGCCGGGTGTCCTCGTGGATCCGCTGGGTCTCGACTTCCTTCTTCGGGGTCAGTTCGTTCATACCGTCTCCGTCTTCTTCGACTTCGTCACCGTCGCCGCGGTCGCGTAGTCGCTGCCGGTTTCGATTGTGCTGAAGTGGATGTAGGAGCCGTCGCTCAGAGTGAACCCTTTGACGTGGATGCACCAGGAATCCGTGTGATGGTTCCAGAATCGCTCCTGATTGACGCCCACGATCTTCTTGCCGAGTACGTCCTTTATTTTCACCGAATCCTCCTTAGAACGAGACGACCTTCTTCTTGTAGTCGATGTCCAGCGGCTCGAACTTCTCCATCGTGTCGAGCACCTCCCGCTCCGTCCAGAGATCGAACAGTTCGCCGCTCCAATAAACCGTCCACCACATGTTATTTCTCCTCCGTCGCCTTCGCGATCGCCGCGCGAGCTGCCTTCAGTCGGTCGTACGGCATGGCGGGCTTGCAGCCGCCGGGATCGAACGTCTCGATCTGACTCATGCACTCCTTCAGCGCCTCCAGGAGATCTTCGGCCGCCGACGCGAGCTGACGCTGACGACTCATCTTCGTAAACCGCTCCGTCCACTCTGCGTCGGTGATGAGATCGTCCGGCTTCTTCTCGAAGGGGCGCTGCTTGCCCGTCCCTCCGCAGGCGTCTCCGACCTCCTCCATGACGCAGCGAACGGAGTGGTAGCCGAACGGCGCATGGCGTCCGGGAAAGCACCAGAGATGGTACTGGTTCGCCGTGTCGATCAGTCGGCTCTCGGCCGGGTAGAGCTCCATCGCTTCCTCTTCGTCACCCAGGATCTCGTTCTTGATCCGCTGCATGTCACGCCAGTCGTGCATCGGATTCTTGTCGTTCCGCTTGACGGACAGGTGGACAAGATCGTCCCCGTAGGTGTCCTTCGTGTGGCG
>Ga0307472_100000601_pt1 | contig 12921 bp, 12 predicted proteins | sample atmos_gasesAM5C__2_FD_204582 | JGI IMG/M metagenome (GOLD analysis project Ga0307472, IMG submission 204582) | Hardwood forest soil microbial communities from Morgan-Monroe State Forest, Indiana, United States - atmos_gasesAM5C_05 | ecosystem: Environmental > Terrestrial > Soil > Temperate... | reverse complement strand
GACGCCGAAGACTTCGCGGCCAAACTCCATGGCGAGCCGCGCAGTGATTAAAGATCCAGAGTACTGCGCGCCCTCGACGACTACAACCCCGAGCGCGATACCGGCGATAACCCGGTTGCGAATCGGGAAATTCTGCGGCGCCGGAAACGTCCCCATCGGGAACTCGGTGATGATGGCGCCACGCTGTTCCATATCCGCGAAAATCTTCTTATTCTCCTTGGGATAAACCACGTCGATTCCGCAGCCGAGGACGCCAATTGTTGCGCCGCCAGTTGAACTGAGCGCCCCTTTGTGAGCGCAGGAGTCAATTCCACGAGCCATACCGCTTGTCACGACGATTCCCCGATCGGCGAGGTCGCGTCCCAATCGCTCGGCCATTTGATTCCCGTAAGGGGTCGGACGACGCGCGCCGACGATGGAGATTAAATGTTTGTTGAGAAGTTCAATGTTTCCGCGGACATACAGAAGGGGCGGCGGATCGTAGATTTCGCGAAGGCGGGCCGGATATGCGGGTTCATCCCATGTGAGCAGGTTACAGCCAGCCGCCTGGGCTGTTGCCAGCTCCTTTGCAGCATCGCTGAGGGGGCGGCGCGAGTGAATCGCCTGCGCGACCGCCGTGGGCAAATGGTGGCCTTCGAGCTCCGTGAGCGAGGCGTTGAAAATCTCCTGCGGGTTGCCCATCTCACGTAGTAGCTTCCCCGCCATGCGGGCGCCGAGGCCGGGCGTCAACGCCAAGGCCAACCACCCCAAGTAATGGTCGGAATCCATCTATAAGGAAGGCTCTGGCGCGAGGGTACGCAGCAGCACGGCTTTATGTCAAGCAAGGTAACATCAGTATATATACGGACTTATGAGCAGCATTAGTTCGCAGGCGGCGGCTGCGACAACTTGTCTCCCGCGGGATCGTATGAACGGATGCCAGCCAGCGAAAGTAGCTTTAGGAATCTTTTAGCTGCCAGATCGACGCAACGGCGAGCTCGAGCGAATTGCCATCCGGATCGCGAAAATAAATGGATGGTGACTGATTCCCAAAGGCGAATTCTTTTTCGATGACTACGCCGTGCTCACGCAATCGCTGCCGCCAGGAATCACACTCACGCGGCTCGATCCGAAAAGCAACGTGGACGGCGCCCGTCGTGCCATGGGCCGGAAGGATTCCGCCCAGGCGAGTTATGTCTGCGCGGAAAAGCAGCAAGACGGAAGGACCCGAGCCGACTTGGAGAGCCGCTCCGCGGCCTCCTTCGAAATATCCATCGGTAATTTGGCGCAAGCCGAGAACGTTTTCATAGAACGCGACGGCTCGATCCAGATCCGCGACGTAGAGCGAAGTCTCTAGCACCGCGTGAGGCGATAGTGGCATTCCCCGATGTTATTCCTGCGCGGAGCTCGATTCAATCGGCGATGGCCGGGCCGGTTTCGCGAGGCTTCTGGACATGGTATCGCCGAGTTGGGCAGAATGGCGTCGCCTGGAGTGTGAGATGAAATTGATTTCGCCGATTTTGGCGCTTTTTCTACTTGCGAGTCTAATCTTCGGATTTGCTCTCCTGAAATCACGCGCGCAGTCTGGGACACCGTCTCAAGATGCCGCGGGCACCTGGGAGGGAACACTTGGCGCCGGCGCGAACAAATTGCGCTTGGTCGTAACGCTGACGAAATCCAGCGGTGGCATCTACAGCGGCTCGCTCGACAGCTTGGATCAGGGCGCAACACTGGTCGTAGAGAACGGAACTTTGAATGGCGATGCGATTCGCTTTGAAGTGACCAGGATTGGCGGTGTTTACGAAGGCGTTCTCAACAAGGAGCGGACGGAGATGGCCGGAACATGGACGCAGCGGGGCGTCCCTACGCAGCCGCTTACGTTGAAGCGCAGCGCGAATAGCGCAGCGCCGCTACCGGCCGCAAAAAACTCCGAGATTCACACGCCGAAACCAGTAGGGCCGCCGCTTCAAGTACTTTCGCGGATCGATCCTTGGGCGTTCAAGGCCGATGAAAGATGGCACCTTGTCTATGAGCTCCACGTGACGAACCTGGGCAAGTGGGATTGCCGGCTCACTCGTCTCGAGGTGTTGCCTAGCGACTCCGGGACAAAACCGATTGCGAGTTACTCAGGCGCAGAATTAGAGGGGATGATCGCAAGACCCGGGCAAACCGTGGCAGAGAAAGTGAAAGTCGCACCAGGAGCGTTCGCGATCGTGTACATGTGGCTTAATTTCGACAAGGTCGAAGGTATGCCGGCAAAAATCAGCCATCGCATCGCGATGAAAATTGGCGATTATCCGGAAGGTATCACACTCGATGGTGTGACCGTCTCGGTGAACCGTGCGCCCGTAGTCGTGATCAGCCCGCCGCTACGCGGAGAAAATTGGGTGGCGGGAAATGGGCCCTCCAGTACGTCCCAGCATCGGCGTGCATTCATCCCGATCGACGGGCGCGCGTATATTTCGCAGCGATTCGCGATCGATTGGGTCGAAATGAATCCTGACGGCAAAACGTATCAAGGCGACTCGACCGACAACAAAAATTACCGCGCCTATGGAACGGAAATTCATGCGGTGGCTGACGGTGTGGTCACGCAGGTAAAAGATGGAATTCCGCAAAATATTCCGAATAAACCGCCCGTAGTGCCCATCACGCTCGAAACAATCGGCGGCAACCACGTGATCACGGAAATTGGAAGCGGTCTTTATGCATTTTACGCGCACATGCAGCCGGGCTCGATTCGAGTGAAGGTCGGCGACAACGTGCCCCGCGGCCAGGTGCTCGGGCTGCTCGGTAATTCAGGAAATTCAACGGAGCCGCATTTGCACTTCCACATCTGCAACGCGAATTCGGAACTCGGTTGTGAAGGGCTGCCGTACGCTTTCGCTGAATATAAACTAGAAGGCAAGGGCGAGTCTTGGAAATCGTCCGATTCGCACGGAGCACCGACGAAACGGGAAATGGAAATTCCCACAGAGGACGAAATCGTTCGTTTTCCGCAGCAGCCCTAATTTGCCAACGTTCTTACCTAGATTCGTCGCAACTGTTTTTTACGGCGCGCCCACCTCTGGACTGCATGTCGTCCGTCGCTCCAAAGGTCGGCTCAGGCGTTGTGCTATATTGGAACTTAACGCAATGAGGAAAACGTGACCAAGCTTCGCATTTCAATCGTCGAATACCTGAACACGGCGCCTCTGGTGTGGGGATTTGCGGAAGGCCCGCTCGAGGGCAAGTACGAACTGTCGTTCACAGTGCCTTCGCAATGCGCGGAAGCTCTGCGGCGGGGCGACGTCGACGTAGCCATTATTCCTTCGATCGAATATCAGCGCATGGAAAATGTGGTGGTGCTGCCGGGCATGGCGGTGGCGGCAAAGGGCGAGGTTCGCAGCATTTTGGTTGTGTCGAAGCGGCCGATTGATATGGCGAAACGCATTGCGCTTGATTCAAGTTCGCGTAGCTCGGCGGCGCTGGTGAAACTGCTGGCGGCGGGTTACTGGGGAATCAAGCCCGAATATGTTGAGGCCGCGCCCGACCCTTCCCAAATGCTCAAGGAAGCGGACGCCGCGCTCATCATCGGCGATCCCGCGCTGCGCGTGGCGCTGAAAATGGAAGCGCTTGCGGCTAAGTTGCCAGGCGGCGGATCGTGTTGCCAGGGCGACCCGGAAGACATGCCCGTTCCAGGATTCGAGACTGTGTTCGTGTACGACGTGGCCTACCAATGGCGCGAGATGACGGGCAAACCGTGCGTGCTTGCCATTTGGGCTGGACGACGCGATGCGATTACTCCGGAAGTCGTGGCGGATTTTCAGGAATCGAAGCGATACGGAATGGAGCACATACGCGAAATTTCCGAAGCCGCTTCAGTGAAGCTCGATCTACCGGCCAAAGCGCTGGAACGGTATCTCGTCAACAATATTGATTTCAACCTGGACGCCGAAAACCTCGAAGGGCTACGTCTGTATTACGAGAAGTCTGCCGTCGCGGGACTGATTCCGAGTAATAGCCCGATCGAATTCGCCAATGCTTCCACGCAATCGACCGCTCATCGTGGAGCGTGAATTGGAGAAGCTGAAATGCGAATCACACAAGAAGAAGCGCTCGAACTTTTTAACTCCGACGACCTGATCGGCATCGGAATGGCGGCGAACGAAGTCCGCCGCAAGAAAACCGACCCTCGCGTCGCGACCTACCAGATCGACCGCAACATCAATTACACGAATTTCTGCACGGAGTATTGCTCGTTCTGCGCGTTTTACCGGCCGCTGGGCGCGAAGGATGGGTACATTCTTTCCCTCGAAACGATTTACGAGAAGATTCAAGAGATGATCGAGCTGGGCGGGACCGGTGTGCTGATGCAAGGAGGACTGCATCCGGATCTTCGGGTTGAGTTTTACGAGAACATGCTGAGCTCGATCAAACAGAAGTTTGCGCGCGTGCATCTGCACTGTTTTTCAGCACCGGAAATTCTTTGTATCGCTGAGGTTTCGGGACTTTCGGTACGCGATACCATCGCGCGCTTGCGAGATGCCGGCCTCGACTCGATTCCGGGAGGAGGCGCGGAAATCTTGGACGATGAAATTCGCGCGCGCATTTCGCGATTGAAGTGCCGCTCCGACGAGTGGGAAGACATGCATCGGATTGCGCACTCGCTCGGGATGCGCACAACGGCGACAATGATGTTCGGTTGCGGTGAGGAATTTCGTCACCGGGTGAATCACTTGGAACGCCTGCGCCGGATTCAGGAAGATACGGGCGGGTTCACTGCGTTCATCCCGTGGATTTTTGCGCCAGAGAATACTCCGCTCGGAAAGAAGATTCCGGAAGCCACGGCTTTCGACTATCTAAAAACCCTCGCCATCAGCCGGCTATATCTCGACAACATCGACCACATTCAATCGAGCTGGCTCACACCGGGAATCAAAGTTTGCCAGGTTGGACTGCAATTCGGCGCCGACGACGTTGGCAGTATTCTGATCGAAGAGAACGTGGTTTACGCCGCCGGAGTGCGCAACCGCACGAACGAGGCGGAGCTACGCCGAATTATTTCCGACGCCGGCTACATTCCTGCGCAACGCGACACGCTCTACCGCTCGTACGTTTTAAGAAATGCTGCTTAGAATTTCTGCGGGAAACTAAGGTTTATCGCCCCGAATACTGCGGAACTCGATTACGATTTCCGCACCCTCCGGCAGGTCGAGCGGGTCGGTTGGAATCAGCACACCCTTCACGAATCGCGCCCGAATCCTTCGCGGTGCGTCCTTCGAGTCAGACCCTGCGGTTGCCAGGGCTGAAACCTTATTCGAGAGCGGTCTTTGGGGCAATTCTGACGTCGATCCCGTACCGGCAAATTTCGGAACGCCTGCTTGATCGAGCACCACGTTCGCGAGCGCGTCGGCATCGCGATTCAGTTCGCGTCGGACGTGCTCGATCGCAAAGTATCCAAGTTGCTTCGCCATTTTCGAGGCGCGTTCGCACAGCGGCTTCAAATCGGCGCTTTTCACTTTATAGCGGCCCTGCATCTGGCGGACGAGTAATTCGGAATCGCTTCGGATACGCAGCGCAGAAATGTTGTGGCTCGTCGCGTAATCGAGAGCCGCAAGGAGCGCATAGTACTCGGCGACATTGTTCGTTTCGCGGCCGATATTTTTTGCGAGTTCGAGAATCACTTTTCCACTGGGATCACGAACAACGACGGCATAGGAAGCAGGGCCCGGATTACCTCGGGACGCTCCGTCAATATTCGCGATGTGAACTCCTGCGGGCGGCGCGGCGGGATGAGCTTCGGAAAAAAGGCGCGCGCTTGAAGGCGGCGAAGTCTTTGAAGAACGCTTCATCGGTGGCAGGCGCTGCCGAAACGACGGCGAGCAATCAAAATGTCGGTGCTAATTTTCACCGGGGGAAGAAGCGGACGCAGACGCGCCCGACGCCTGGGGCTTGTGATCGTCGAGCGGCGGCACTGCCGTAGGCTCGATGTAGTAGAGAATACGAGTGCACGTCTCGCAATGGAACAACTCCTCGCTGTTCGCATTGCGCATCTTTTGAAATACATGCGGCCGGATTTGCATGCCGCAGAGCGAGCACTTCTCATCATCCACTTCGGCAAGAGCGACCCCGCCGTGCTTCTTCGCGATGCGTTCGTAGTGGTCAAGCAGATCTTCTGGAATTTCCGATGTAACGCGCTTACGATCGGCCTCGACCGCTTCCAAATCTTTGTCAGCCGTCGCCTTCTCAGAGTCGATTGTCGCACGCTGCGTGTGAACGGATTCTTCCACTTCCTTTAATCTTTTTTCTGCGGCCTTGATGCGGCGGTCATACTCCTCGCTCGCGACCATCTGTTCGAGCAGCCGATCCTCGGCCTTTGCAATTTCTTCTTCAGCCATCTGCAGTTCGTGTTGAAGAGCTTTATAGGCCTCGTTCGTCTTGATTTGTGCGCTCTGGTCCTTGTACTTGCGAACGCGTTCCTTGTGTTGCTCGACATCCAGCTCGTATTTCTTGCGGTCTTTCGTTGTGGCGAGCTGCGCGGCTTTACTTTGCTCAAGTTCGGTCTTCGCGGCAGCGATACGAGCGTCCAGTTCGGCGATTTTCTTCGGGGAAGAGGCTAGGCGGGCGCGAACTTCCTTCAAACGCGCATCCACACTTTGAAGTTCGAGAAGGTCCTGAAGAACCTTTAACACAGAAGACCATTCTAGCATAGGGCGCGAGGCCGTCGCTGCGCCCGACGTATGCCGGGTAGGGCGGGGCGAAAACCTCAAAGCGCGTGCCTGTGGTCGCCTCGGTGGTAGCCATCGCAGTTTCGCTAAGGCACTGATTTGAAACATACCTGCGAAGCGGGCCGCGCTTTTCTCGGCGACTGAGTCTTTTTCGGAGGGTCTACCGTATTACGGATATGATGGGCACCGCCGCGTTGCAATGGGAGGGGGGCGTGGGGCTCGAGGCCGATGTTGCTCAGCTTCGGCGTGGAGACCTGGATGCGCTCTCGACGCTGATATCGCGCTACCAGAATCGGCTGTATCGCTTCCTCCTGCGACTAGTACGTGACCGGAGCGAAGCTGAGGATCTCTTTCAGCAGACCTGGATTCACGTGGCGGAAAAGATCCGACGCTTCGATCCGAGCCGAAATTTCGACGCATGGCTATTCACAGTAGCTCGCAATCTAGCAATCGATCATCTTCGCCGGATTCGTCCGGCGAGCCTGGATCAGCCAATTTCGGAAGACGAATCGCAGGACACCGCGCTTGATAGGTTGGTTGCGCACGACGCCGCGCCGCTCGATCGCATTCTCGAAAAAGAACGCGCGAGCCGCGTCGGAACGGCGCTCGACGAATTGCCGTTTACTTACAGGGAAGTGATGACGCTTCGATTCGAAGAAGAAATGAAGATCGAGGAAATTGCACAGGTGTTAGGCATTCCGCTTTCCACGGTGAAGTCACGGCTGCGTCGTTCGCTCGAGCAGATGCGCAACAGCTTGGAAACGCGCTATGCGGGAGAGAATTGGCTATGAGCGCGTCGGGGAACATCTCAGTGAAGGATCACAACAAGATTCGCGAACTGCTAGCGCTGGCTGCCGCGGACGCGCTCCTTCCGAACGAATCAGAACTGCTAATGCAGCACGTGCGGATGTGTCCCCAATGCTCGGTCGAAATGGAGCAATGGCAACATTTGTCCCGCAGTTTGCGGCAGCTGCCGACGCCGCAGCCGTCGGCGGACTTGGTACAAAGAACGTGCGCACTAGCCGAAGCCCGGATCATGGACGAACGCGAGCATGCGTGGAACCGCCGTGTGATGATTTCGCTAGTGTTGTTCGCATGGGCGCTGACGCTAACGAGCTGGCCGATCGTACGGCTCGTAAGCGGCGGACTCTTGAGTCTGCTCGATCCGCGGCTGAGTCAGTCGTGGCTGGGATTTGCAGGGTTCACGTCGCTGGTATGGCTGACGGGGGGGATCGCAGCCATTTTGCTGGCACGCCATCAACGACGCGAAAGGAGCTTGGCATGAGCCGCTTCAGCGAAGGGCTAAAGATAATTCCGCGGACGGCGTGGTTCATCGCGATCGTCTGTTATCTCACGATGACGACGGTGGTGATGACGGTCCTCATTCCCGAGGACAACGAAATGAAGTACTGGCCGCTTGCTGGAAAGATCGCATTCACCTACGGAACTTTTCTGATCATAGTTGCATGGATCCTGCTCATCGGCTACGTCTACGCGGACGCGAAGCGCCGCGGCATGCGCTATGTACTGTGGACATGGCTTGCGGCCTTGATACCCAACGGCATCGGGATCATCCTCTACTTCATTCTGCGCGATTCGCTGCCGCGGCCGTGTCCGGGGTGTTCGACATCGGTGAAATCCGGATTCGTTTTCTGCCCGTACTGCGGCACGGCGATGAAGCCAACCTGCCCTAATTGTGGCCGTGCTGTGGAGCCTGGCTGGTCGAATTGTCCGGAGTGCGGTTCGAAGCTGCCGGCGGTGACGACTACCCCTCGCGTGGCGTAGCGGCTTGTGAGCCATGCGAGACAATCTTCGACGAGGCACGGGTTATGCGAAGCCGTTATAATACCGCCCGCATTCTTCAGGAGGGCCGATGCCATACGTCCAAGTGACGTGGGTCGCAGGACGCACGCCGGAGCAAAAACGCAAACTCGCCGAACGCATCACGCAAGCACTGATTGAAGATGGCCGCGCGAAACGAGAAAATATCCAGGTAACGTTTGTGGACCTGCCGCCGACGGATTACGCCGAAGCGGGTGTGACAGTGGCCGACCAGAAGCGCACGCCTTAGCTCTTAATTACCGCGCGAAACTTACGGCGCCGGCTGCACTTGCATCGTCTGGTCAACCGCCCAGTTCGAGCAGCCGGGATTAGTGATGGTGGAACATTTTGCCGTCACTTGAAAGCCAGACGCCGACGTTTCCACTTCATATGAATATCCGTCGCGGCCGTCTTTCAGCATCGACATCGCTCCGGCTGACTTCAATTCCTCGAGTGAACCATACGACCCGTGTTCCGCCTGGTATGCTCGTTCGGCCTGCGCAATCGCGAGCAGATCATTCTTCACGCCGACGACGCTTATTGTCTGCACAGGCGTGCCGGTCTCTGACGATTGCATTTTTGAAAAGTACAGCCTGTAGGCCAGCACCGAAATCAGCGCTACTACTAGAAGTCCGGCTAAGCTTCGCATTGTCGCCTCGCCACGAAGTCCGATACCAGAAAGTTTCAGGTCGAGATAAATCCAGATTACGACGGCCTTTGCCTCGTCGCAATCGATGCGGAAGTAGCCTTTTCCTGTTCGTATACGTCTAAATCCGGGTGGCAGACAAAAGAAAATCGCGCAAAAAGCTGCGGGGATACTTCTTCGGGCAAATTTGACAGCCGCAATGAGCGTCTAGGATACTGGAGAATCTTCTCTCGGTTGCGATGTCTCTGAAAACGGGCTTATCTTTACCGCAGGCCTTTCCGCCTTGCGAGCATCACGCGCAATAAATCCCTCGGGATGGGAGTTATCGGTTTATGAGGATTTGGAGTCGTTTCGCTATCGCTATGCTGTTCGTGGCCGCGTTGGCTACATCGCTCGCCGCGCAGGACAAACCGGAACAGGTTCGGCCGCCAAAGCTTAACTTCACCACACACACCCTTGGCAACGGCTTGAAGGTGATCTTGCTCGAAGACCACGCCGCTCCTGTAATCAACCTGCAAGTCTGGTATCACGTGGGCGCGAAAGACGAGCGCGCCGGCCACACCGGATTCGCGCATCTCTTCGAGCATTTAATGTTCAAAGGCTCGGCACATGTTGGACCGGACGAGCATTCCCGCATCATCGAAGCGGCAGGCGGATTCGATAATGCCAGCACGTACGACGACTACACGAATTTCTTCGAGACGTTCCCGAGCAACTATCTCGAGCGCGTTTTATGGCTTGAGGCAGACCGCATGGGCAGCCTCAATGTGGACGAGGCAAATTTCAAGTCCGAGCGCGAGGTAGTGAAAGAAGAGCGCCGCGTTCGCGTGGATAATCAGCCGTACGGCCTGCTCGAAGAGGATCTTCGTGCCGCTGCGTTCAGGGTGCACGGCTACCATCACACGGCGATTGGAAGTATCGCCGACCTCGACAAATCCACGATCGAGGATGTGCGCGATTTCTTCAACACCTTCTACAAGCCAAACAACGCAACGCTGATCATCGTCGGCGATTTCAATTCCGAAGGGGCGCTCGGCTGGGCCAAGAAATATTTCGAAGGAATCCCGGCCTCCGCAAAACCAATTCCGCGAATTGATACTTCCGAACCCGCACAAACAGAAGAGCGCGTGGTGAACAAGTCCTATTCCAACACACCGCTTCCCGCAGTCGTAATCGGCTATAAAATCCCGGCCCGTTATGCGCCCGATGCTTATCCGCTGGATTTAGCCGCCAATATCCTGGCGGGAGGCGAGAGCAGCCGCCTGTATCAGACGCTGGTTTATAAGGAACAGATCGCCGTGCAGGCCGCAGGCTTCGGCAATTTCACGGAAGATCCGAATCTGTTCTGGGCTTACGCCATCATGAACCAGGGGCACACTGCCGAGGAGGGCCAGAAAGCGGTCGTGGCCGTGCTCGATGAACTCAAGACAAAACCGGTCGAAGCGCGAGAGTTCGATAAGGCCGAGAACCAGGAGATTTCCGGATTCATCCTGGGACGAAATACCGATGAAGAAAAGGCTGTCGCGCTCGGGGCAGCAGCGGTGATTGGCAAGAATCCCGATCTCGTGAATACCGAGCTCGGTCAGTATCTGAAGTTAACGCCGGCAGACGTGCAGCGTGCGGCAGGGGAATATTTTGTCCCGCAGCACGCAACTATTCTGCTCGTAAAGCCGGCGGCGCAGTGATGGAACACGCGGCCGAAACCGTTCGCAGCGCCATTCGAGGAGTAAAGATGAAGAGGTTTGCGATGCGCCAGTGGCTAATATTCTGCACGTTGGTCGGTCTCACCGGTGCCGCCGTATCCGCTCAACAGACGGCCACGCCACCCGCAGAAAAGCAGCCCGCTGCGCAGCAAGATCAAAAAGATCAAAAGGACGGCACAGGTGTCGTTCCCCCGGGCGTGAAACTCGCGCCACGGATGCCTGGAGCCGGCGCACCGAAACCGTTTCATTTCCCTTCAGCCGCCACGAAGACCCTTGCGAATGGGCTCCGCGTCTTCGTCATTAGCGATCATCGCGAACCCTCCGTTGCAGCCAGACTGATCATCCTTTCCGCAGGGGGTATTGACGATCCGGCAGGAACTCCGGGCGTCGCGCAGATGACCGCAAACCTGCTGACGCAGGGAACCGAGCGGCGGTCGGCACAGGAAATCGCTGACGCGATCGATTTCGTCGGCGGGCAGCTGACCGCACAGGCGGGTAAAGATGCGACCACCATCACGCTCGACGTCGTCAAGAAGGATCTGAATCTCGGGCTCGATCTGATGTCCGACGTCGTCCTTCATCCAGCATTTAAGCCGGAGGAGCTCGACCGCCGCCGCGAACAGCTCCTCTCATCTCTCACGGTGCAATATTCGAATCCTGATTATCTCGCGTCACTCGCGTTCAATCACGTTGTGTATAGCGGTTCACCGTACGGCTGGCCGATCGAAGGAACGCCGGACACAGTCAAAAAATTGAAGAGCGAAGAGCTCTCCAATTTCCACGACGCGCACTATGTGCCGAACCAGGCATTCCTTGCTTTTGCGGGCGACATCACTCCAGAGGAAGCTTTCGCGGTAACGGAAAAATATTTTGGCGGTTGGCCGAAAATTGATCTGCCCGCCGCAACGCCCGCTGTGCCTGCGCCAATCTCCGGCCAGCATATTTGGCTCATCGACAAGCCCGACGCGGTCCAGACGCAGATTCGAGTTGGAAAGCTCGGCGTGCGGCGCGCGGCTCCCGAGCTGATTCCACTGCAAGTGACGAACCGGATCTTCGGCGGCGGATATAACAGCCGGTTGAACACCGAAGTTCGCGTCAAGAAGGGTCTCACGTACGGCGCATTTTCTTCTTTCACGCCTCGGCGCTTTGCCGGAGTTTTTACCGCCGGAACTTTTACGCGCACGGCAGCGACGGTCGAAGCTACGAAGCTCGTTGTTGACCTCATGTCCAAAATGTCCACCGGGGATATTGCGCCGAAGGAGCTGGATTTCGCGCGCGATTATCTGGCCGGCGTTTATCCCATTGAAACCGAGACGGCCGAGCAAGTCGCGGATCGCGTTCTTACGGCCGCTGCTTTCGAATTGCCCGCGGATTACAACAGCACGTACCCGGAGCGGGTACGGTCGGTCTCGGCGACTGAGGCGAAAGCGATCGCACAGCGTTATTTCGCGACGAAAGACCTCGATATTGTCCTCGTCGGAAATGTCACCCAGTTTCGCGATCAGTTGAAAAAGGAATTTCCTGGCGCGCAATTCACAGAGATTCCGGCTGATCAGCTCGATGCGACTCGGCCGGACCTTCGCAAACCTGCCCAAACCTCGGCAGCAACCACGCCTGAATCGCTTGCCCGAGGCAAAGAAATTCTGCTCGCGGGCGCGAAAGCCGCAGGTGGCGATGCGCTCACATCGGTGAAAGGCCTCGCGATGAACGAGAGCGGCAGCATGTTTAACCAGGGTAACGAGGCGCCGATCAAGGTCTCATGGCTCGTGTCCTATCCGGACCGCTCGCATGGCCAAGTAGATTTTCAGGGGCAGACGATCATGCAGGTTTGCGATGGGAAGTCTGCATGGCTCCAGTTTCCCGATAAAGTTGTGGACGCGTCACGGTTTCTTGCCGAGTTCGAACGGGGCATCGCGATGTTCGGCGGTGGCTGGGGCGCCTACCAACGCGTTCTCGACGACAAGCTCGCTGGAAAGTTTATCGGCGAAGAGGAGATCGACGGCAAGAAAGCCGAAGGGGTTCAGCTCGAAGCGCCGTTCAATTCGGTAAAGCTATATTTTGA
>Ga0307472_100000600_pt1 | contig 12931 bp, 9 predicted proteins | sample atmos_gasesAM5C__2_FD_204582 | JGI IMG/M metagenome (GOLD analysis project Ga0307472, IMG submission 204582) | Hardwood forest soil microbial communities from Morgan-Monroe State Forest, Indiana, United States - atmos_gasesAM5C_05 | ecosystem: Environmental > Terrestrial > Soil > Temperate... | reverse complement strand
GTTGTGCGCCGGGAGCGTGGCGAGCACCCCCGACGGGGCCAGCAGGTGCTGCACCGGGTTGTAGCCGAGCAGGGCCGCGAACACGGTGCTCACCGGCGGCAGATGGCTGATGTGGTCCGCGATGGCCAGCGGCACCCCCTGCGCGTGCAGGCCGCTGGACAGCGTGCGGGGGAGGGTGGCGGCCAGGCCGACGATCAGCAGCGAGAAGAAGATCCCGATCGACAGCGCCATCCCCGAGTTCTGGAAGGTGGCCCGCATGCCCGACGCCGAGCCACGGTGGCGGGCCGGAACGCTGCTCATGATCGCGGAGGTGTTGGGGGAGGCGAACAGGCCCGAGCCGATCCCGTTGCCGAAGATGAGCAGGGCGAACGCCCAGTAGGGGAAGACCACCGGGAGGAGCATCAGGCCGCAGAACGCGCACGCCGCCACCAGCAGGCCGGCGGTCGCGAACGGGCGCGGGCCGTAGCGGTCCGACAGGTAGCCGGACACCGGGCCGGCCAACAGGAAGCCGGTGGTCAGCGGCAGCATGTAGATCCCCGCCCACAGCGGCGTGTCCGCGAAGTCGTAGCCGTGCAACGGCAGCCAGATCCCGGCCAGCCAGATCACCAGCATGAACTGCAGGCCGCCGCGCGCGATCGAGCCGAGCAGGCTGGCCGCGTTGCCGGCCGCGAACGCCCGGATCTTGAACAGCCCCAGCCGGAACATCGGCTCGGCGGTCTTGGTCTCGATGATGCAGAACGCGATCAGCAGCGCCACCCCGGTGGCCAGCGCGCCGGCCACCCACGGGTTGGTCCACCCGGTCGAGTGCCCGCCGTAGGGCTGGATCCCGTGCGTGATGGCGGCGAGCAGCAGGCCGGCCCCGAGCGCGAAGGTGATGTTGCCGGCCCAGTCGATCCGCGCCCGGCGGGTGGAGGCGAGCTCCCGCAGGCTCAGGTAGGACCAGATCGTGCCGATCACGCCGATCGGGACGTTCACCCAGAACACCGCGCGCCACCACCAGGCGGCCAGCAGCCCGCCGAGCAGCAGGCCGACGAACTGCCCGGCGATCCCGGCGATCTGGTTGATGCCCAGCGCCATGCCGCGCTGGCGCGCCGGGAACGCGTCGGTGAGGATGGCGGCCGCGTTGGCCATCAGCATCGCCCCGCCGACCGCCTGCACCAGCCGCCACATGATCAGCCAGATCGCGCCCTGCGAGCCGGTATAAGGATCCAGCGAGAGCGCGATCGAGGCCAGCGTGAAGACCACGAAGCCCAGGTTGTAGATCCGCACCCGGCCGTACATGTCGCCGAGCCGTCCGAGCGTCACCACCAGCACCGCCGTCACCAGCAGGTACCCCATGATCATCCACAGCAGGTAGGTGACGTTGCCCGGCGCCAGCGGGTCCAGGCCGATGCCGCGGAAGATGGCCGGCATGGCGATGATCACGATCGAGGCGTCGATGGTCGCCATCGTGATGCTGAGCGTGGTGTTGGACAGCGCCACCCATTTGTAGCGGCCGCCGGCCTGTCCATCCCGCACCTTTCGGAGCCTACCCCCGATTACTTGCTTGATCGCAACTAGATACTGCGAGGGTCAGGCCGCGCCGCGGGCCAGGGCGAGCAGGCGGTCGAGCACGGCGCCGGCCTGGCGGTAACGGGACATGACCGGCACGGTACGGCGCTCAGTTGAGGAAGTAGGTGCTTCCCCCGGTCGACGGGTCGGTGACCTGCGCCACCACCGAGACCCGGCCGGCGTGCGCGAAGACCAGGGTCAGGGTGATGTCCTTGCCGCCGCGGATCGGCCCGGCGCCGGTGATCAGCATGTGGTAGCCGTCGGGGACCATCGCGACGGTCGAGTGCGCCGGGATGGCGATCGAGCTGATCGTGTGCATGACGAGGTCACCGGGCCCGGCCGGGGCGCGGAACGCCACCCGCCCACCCGCGCTGGTGCGGGCGGACACCAGCCGGTCGGCGGCGCCGTTGTTGCGGATCACCACGTAGGCGACGGTGGTGCCGGCCGACTGCGGGACGGGCACGTAGCTGGTGCCGATCCGGATGGGCGGGGCGGGCACGGTCTTCGCGGTGCACCCGGTCAGGCCGGCCGCGACGACGGCGGCCAGCCCGGCGGCGGCGGCCCCGGCCCGGATGGCCAGCGTTGCCCTTCGTGCCAGCATCGATCCTTACCTTCAGCTCCGAGCCCGGATGGCCTCCACCTTAGCGCCGCGGGGTCAGGAAAAGTCGCGCAGCAGCGGCCACGCAACCGCCCAGCTGGTGCGCAGCCCGGCCGCCCGGTAGATGACGACTCCCTGCTCGTCGTCGCTGACGCCCAGGCCGTTGCGGAAGACGGCGACCCGCCGGACGCTGGTGAACAGCCGCCGCAGCAGCGCCGGGTCGATGTTGATCGCGATGGCCGACCGGTCGCGGGCCGGGGGCGGGCCCCAGTACCAGAAGTTGTTGGCGCCGCTGTACGCCGGCGGCAGGCCGTCGCCGGGCCCGTACCGCTCGATCGCGCCGGCCTCACCGTAGTTGCCGGCCAGGATCGTGGTGCCGGCCCGCTGGCCGGGCGGCAGCGCGTGGTACTCGCGGGCCACCAGGGCGACCTGCTGGGGCCAGCCGATGCTTTCCGCCAGGTCGTAGTTGATCTTCTGGAGCGGGACCGTGGCCAGCACCCGCGCGGGCAGCACGGACAGCGATATCGGCGCGGCCACCACGGCGCCCACCAGCATCGCCGCGCCCAGCCGGGCCGCCGGGCTGATCCGGGACGCCGACCGCCGGCGCGCGGCGAGCCAGCGCTCGACCGGCACGCAGCCGGCCGCGAGCAGGAACGTGTAGGCCGCGCCCGGGTAATACGCCTTGCCGCCCAGCACGAACTGCAGCACTACCGAGATGACGCAGGCGATCGCCACCGGGCGGAACCGGCGGGCGGCCTCGCTGCGCAGCGACCAGACCGCCCCGGTCACCCAGACCGGGGCGAGCACCGGGCCGGTGAACAGGACCTGCGCGATCCAGTAGGTGGCGCGGTTATGCCCGGCATCGCCCTGCAGGGCGCGGAACACGTCGATGCTGGGCCAGCCGTGCGCCGCCTGCCAGATGACGTCCGGCGCGGCCAGGGCGGCGGCGATCACGCAGCCGAGCAGCAGGTAACGGCTGCGGAGCAGGCGGCGCGCATCGCCGGCCGCCAGGAAGCCGGCGGCCAGCGCGGCCAGCAGGAAGGCGATGTCCCACTTGGCCTCGCTGGCGATCCCGGCGCAGCCGCCGACGGCGAGCCACCACCGCGGATCCCGGCTGGCGAGCAGCCGCATGACCAGGTACAGCGTGACCGCCCAGAACACGAAGGCGGGCATGGTGGTGGTCAGCTCGTGCATCGCACCCAGGTACTCGGCGCAGGTCGCCGCGGCGAGCGCGGCCAGGAGCTGCCCGGCCCGGCCCGCGCCCAGCAGGCGGCTCATCGCGGCGGTGAGCACCACCAGTGCGGCGAGCCCGAGCGCGGGCACCACCCGGAGCCCGACCAGGGCGTTGCCGGACAGCACCGCGGACAGGCGGGCTATCAGCGGGGTGAGGGGAGGCTGGTCGACGTAGCCGAAGGCCGGGTGATGCCCGGCGGCGAGGAAGTAGAGCTCATCCCGCACGTATCCGTAGCGCGCACTGACGGCCATTTCCCTGCCAAACGCGGCAACCGCGATGATCGCGATGCCGAGCCTGGGCGTCCGTGGCGGCCGGCCCGCTGCCGCGGGCCGCTGGCCTCCCGCGGCGCCGGGCGCGGGGGCCGGTGATGCTGACGGGCTCTGTGCTCCGGTGGTCGAGTTCATAGGATCAGCCTGCCGGCCGGGGGATGGCCTCCACATCGGGCAGGCAGGCGAATTGCCGACTCCCACTCAGGCCCGAATACCGCGCCGGGCGGGCGCCGCCGTTCCGCCGTTCGGCTGAGCCGGCGGTTCATCCGGCCGGGCGATCCGCCGCCGCGGAGCCAGGCAATACCATCGGGTCGTGACGAGGCTGGCCGCGCGGATCGCCGGGTACCCGCAAGGGCTCGCGGCGCGGATGGCCGCGCTCCCGCAGCGGCGGCAGGAGCGGATACAGGATCTGGTTCTCGCGCTCGCGCTCGCGGCCGTCAACGTGGTCTCGCTGCTGCCCTACCAGGCCCAGCTGCACCCGTTGTGGCTCGCCCTGGTGCTGGTCGCCGCGCAGGGCATCCCGCTCATCTGGCGCCGAGCCTGGCCCATCCCGGTGATCATCGTCATTGCTGCCGCGCGGGTCGCGTACGACCAGATCGGATTCGGGTTCGCGCCGTTCCCGCTGGGGCCCGCGATCGCCTTCTACACGGTGATCGACCGCTGCAGCGCCGTGTGGCGGTGGATCAGCGTCGCCTTTGCGGTGGCGGGCATCAGCATCTCCCTGTCCGCGCCCGGCCATAGCGAGCCCTATGAGGCCATCTTCCAGGCGATGATCTTCATCGCCGCGTGGGTGGCCGGCACGCTCAGCCGGGCCAAGCGGGCGAACCTGGCGGCGGCGCAGAGCCGGGCCGACCGCGCCGAGGCCGAGCTGGACCGGGTGGTGTCGCGCGAGGCCGCCGCCGAGCGCGCCCGGATCGCCCGCGAGCTGCACGACGTGGTGGCCCACCACGTCAGCCTGATGGCGGTGCAGGCGGAAGCGGCGACGTCGCTGCTGCCGGACAAGCCCGCGCAGGCGCGGCGCTCGGTGGAGATCATCGGTGACACGGCCCGCCTGGCCCTGACCGAGCTGCGCAGGCTGCTGGGCGTGCTGCGCGGCCCGTCCGAGCGCCTGGAGACGGCTCCCTCGGCCTCGCTCGGCGAGCTCGGCGGCGTGCTCGACCAGGTACGCGGCGCCGGGCTCGCCGTCGATTTCGAGGTCGTGGGCACCCCGGGCCCGCTCGCCCCGGGCGTCGACCTGACCGCCTACCGCATCGTCCAGGAGGCCCTGACCAACACGATCCGCCACGCCCACGCGGACCGCGCCACGGTCACCTTGTCCTACGAACCCGGGTACATCACCGTGTGCGTCGCCGACTCCGGGCCGCGGCAGGATGGGCCGCCGGGGGATGGGCCGTCGCGGGATGGCCCGGGGCGGGATGGGCCGGGGCGGAACGGAAACGGCAGCGGCGCCATCACGCCGGGCTCCCCGCTCGCCGGGGCCGGGCTCGGGCTGGCCGGGATCGCCGAGCGGGTGGCCTCCTGCGGCGGCAACCTGACGGTTGGGCCGACCCCCGCGGGCGGCTTCGCCGTCACGGCGCGGCTACCCTCGCTATGACGGCCCCGGCCGGGCCCGGCCCGATCCGGGTGCTCGTCGTCGACGACCAGGAACTGGTCCGATCGGGGTTCTGCGTCATCCTCGACGCCGCCGACGGCATCACCGTGGTCGGCGAGGCGGCCAACGGCGAGGCGGCCGTGTCGCAGGCCGCCGCCCACGGGCCCGACGTGGTGCTCATGGACATCCGGATGCCCGGCATGGACGGCCTGGAGGCGACGCGGCTGATCACCCGCGACCCCGCGGCCGCGCCCAAGGTGGTCATGCTCACCACCTTCGACCTTGACGAGTACGTGTACGAGGCGCTGCGGGCGGGCGCCAGCGGGTTCCTGCTCAAGGACTCGCCCCGGCACGACCTGATCGCCGCCGTGCGCGCCGCCGCCGCGGGCGACGCCCTGCTCGCCCCGTCGGTGACGCGCCGCCTCATCGAGGCGTTCGCGCGCAGGCCGCCGGAGACGTCGCCGTCACCGTCGCGGCTCGCCTCGCTGACCGCCCGGGAGCGGGACGTGCTCCTCCTGCTGGCGAGGGGCCGCAGCAACGCCGAGATCGCGGCGGGCCTGTTCGTCAGCGAGGCGACGGTGAAGACCCACGTCGGCAACCTGCTGGCGAAGCTGGGCCTGCGCGACCGGGTGCAGGCGGTGATCCTCGCGTACGAGACGGGACTGGTGGTGCCGGGCTCGCCCGACTGACGGCAACGCTGGCCGCGCTCAGGCCAGCGGCAGCCGCCAGTCCTGCTCCACCAGGTCGTGGCCGAAGGCGTGGTGCGGCTGGGAGGAGACGAGCTGGAAGCCCGCCCGCTGGTAGATCCGGCGGGCGGCGTGCAGCACGTCGTTGGTCCACAGCACGATCTCGCGGTACCCGGCCCGGCGGGCGAACGAGACGCACTCGGCGACCAGGCGGCCGCCCATGCCCAGGCCGCGGGCCCGGGGCTCGACCAGCAGCAGCCGCAGCTGCGCGGTGCTGTCGGTCTTGCGCACGCAGAACACGCACCCGGCCGGCTCGCCGTCCAGCTCGGCGATCCACACGGCTTCCCCGCGGTGATCGTCGCGAGCCGCGTAGTCGGCGACGATCCGGGCCACCAGCGCCTCGAAGGACGCGTCCCAGCCGTACTCGGCCGCGTACAAAGCGCCGTGCCGCTGCACCACCCAGCCCAGGTCGCCGGGCACGGGCGGCCGGAGCACGAACGCGGCCGGCGGTGGCGCCGGCCCGACGATCTCCCGGATGCTGGCCATGGCCCCGGTCAGGCGCCGCCGGCCGTCGGGGGTGAGGCCGGCGAGCAGGGCGCGGATCTGGCCGCCCGACCGGGCGTCGAGGTCCGCCTGGACCGCCCGCCCGGCGCCGGTCAGCCCGATGACCTGACGCCGCCCGTCGAGCGGGGAGCGGGTCCTGGTCACCAGCCCGTCGGCCTCGAACCGGGCCAGCAGCCGGCTCAGGTAGCCGGCATCGATGTCGAGCCACCGGCGCAGGTGGGCGGTCTCGGCCTCCTCCTCCCGCGCCAGCTCGAACAGGACCCTGGCCTCGGCCAGCGAGTAGGGCGTGTCCAGCAGCCCCTCCCGGAGCAGCCCGATCACGTTGGTATAGAAGCGGTTGAACTCGCGCACTGCCGTTACCTGGCCGTCGGTCACCGGGTCGGCGGGACCGCCCGGCTCGGCAGCAGTAACTGACGATGTCAAGAAATCATTTGACATAGTCAAATATTTGCACCCGCCGACGGCCAGGTCAACGCCGGCGGCCGCCCGGGGCCGGGCCCAGCCGGACCAGCCCAGCCCGACCAACCCAGCCCGGCCGGGACGCGGCCGGGGCTCAGCCGCGGACGATGGCGGTGCCGAGCAGGCCGAGCGGCGGGGCACCGAGCGCCAGCAGGGCCGCGTGGAACCGCTGCAGGCTGAAGCCCTCCCCCCACTGCTGCCTGGCCTGCTCGCGCAGGTCCAGGATCGTCAGCTTGCCCCAGGTGTAGCGGCCGTAGGTCGGGTCGAACGTGGCCCGCCGGGCTTCGGCGAGCGCGGCCGGGCCGACCAGCTGCGTGTCGGCCTCGAACCGGCGGGCGCCCTCCTCGACGGTCATGCCCGCGGTATGCACGCCGATCGCGCACGCCAGCCGGGTGACCCGGAGCAGCGCCTCCAGCCACACGCCGATCTCGAACCGCGGGTCATCGCCGCCGAACCCCTGCTCGACGCACAGTTCCTCGGCGTAGTGCGCCCAGCCCTCGATGAACGCGCTCGACTGCAGCAGGCGGCGGACCGGGGTGGGCGCGTGCCGCAGCGCCCGGCCGTGCGAGAAGTGCCCCGGCGCCACCTCGTGCACGGTGATCCCGGGCAGCGTGGTCGCGCTGAACATCTCCAGCCATTCGTCCGCCTCACGCTGTGGCCACGATGGGTCGGGCGGGGTGATGTGGTACCAGGACGGGCCCTCCGGCTCGCCCGCCGCGGCCCACGACATCATCGCCGTCCCCCATCGCCGGGACGGGGGAGCGGGCCCGACCAGGCACTCCCCGTCGTGGTAGGGGGCAAGGTCGCGCTCGCGGGTGAAGTCGATCGCCCGCTGGGTCCAGTGCCGCGCGGCGTCGATGACCCCGTCGGTGCCGGGATGGTCGCGGACCAGCTCGCGGACCACCTCCATCGGCGGCCGCCCGGCGTCGATCCGGGCGCAGCTGCCCGCGAGCAGCTCCCGCAGCCGGCCGCGCTCGGCGTCGGCCCGCTCCGCCAGCCCGCCCAGGTCCACCTCCATCCGCTCCGAGCTGCTCATCAGCGCGGTCAGGGCCGGCCCGCCCAGGGCCGGGTCCGGGTCACCGGAGGCAGCCATGCCGGTGACGGCCGCGACCAGCCGCTCATGCGCCGCCCGCGCCGGGCCGGCCACGGCCTCCGGCGCGTCGGCCGGGATGCCGGCCGCCAGGCCCTTCATGCTGTCCAGCAGGGCGCCCGCCACCGGCGCGCTCACCTGGTCGAGCGCGGCGACGGCGGCGTCGACCGCCTCCGGCCAGTGCGACAGGTGGGCCAGCCGGGCCCGGTCCCGTTCCGCCTGCGGCGCGTACTCCCGGTCATAGCCGGCCAGGTCGAGGCCGAAGAGGTGGTACAGCGGGTTGCGCCGGTGCAGCTCCAGCTCCCCGAGCGAGATCCGGGCGTGATCCTCGAACGCGGCCAGATGCGCCTCATCGTGCGCATCATCGAGCGGATCACCCGACTCGGCCGCCCGGGCCAGGGCGGCCAGCCCGGCCCGCACCCCGTCCGGCGACATGTCCTGGATGACACCGTCGTACTCGTGACGCCCGGCGCCCTCGCGCACCTCGGCCACATCAAGATCGCAAACTGCCCGCAGCCGCGGGAACAGGTCATCAGTCATGGGGGTGACCGTATCGTGGCCCAGCGGATGACCAGAACCGGCGATCGCGGCGGCGGAGGTAGCGTGTGACTGCCCGGCACCCGGGCGCCCGGCCCGAGGAGCGCGCATGATGCCACAGGGGTCCACCTTCACCACCAGGCCGCAGCTGGCAGGCACGTTCGGCATGGTGGCCTCCACCCACTGGCTCGCCTCGGCGGCGGGAATGGCGGCGCTGGAGAAGGGCGGGAACGCGTTCGACGCGGCGGTCGCGGCGGGCCTGGTGCTGCAGGTCGTCGAGCCGCATCTGAACGGGCCCGGCGGCGAGGTTCCCATCATCGGGTACGACGCCGGCCAGGGCGAGGCCTTCGTGCTGGACGGCCAGGGGCCGGCGCCGCAGGCCGCCACCGTGGCGGCGTTCGAGGCGCTCGGGCTGGACCTGGTGCCCGGCAGCGGGCTGCTCGCCGCCTGCGTCCCCGCCGCGTTCGGGACCTGGATGCTGCTGCTCGCCGCCCACGGCCGGCTGCGGCTGCGCGAGGTGATGGAGTACGCGATCGGCTACGCGCGGGACGGCTACCCGGTGGTGCCCGGCATCAGCGCCGGCATCGCGTCGGTGGCCGACGCCTTCCGCGAGCACTGGCCCAGCTCGGCCGAGATCTACCTGGCGGGCGGGGTGCCGGCGCCGGGCACCCGCCTGGCCAACCCCGTCCTCGCCGCGACCTACCAGCGCCTGCTGGACGAGGCGGAGGCGGCGGGCCCGGGCCGGGAGGCGCAGATCGAGGCGGCCTGCCGCGCCTTCTACCAGGGGTTCGTGGCCGAGGCGATCGGCGCGTACACCGAGCGCGCCGAGGTGATGGACGTCACGGGGGAACGTCACCGGGCCCTGCTCGCCCCCGGTGACCTGGCCCGGTGGCGGGCCAGCGCGGAGCCGCCGGTCACCGGGGAGTATCGGGGCCTGACCGTGGGCAAGACCGGGCCGTGGGGCCAGGGCCCGGTGTTCCTGCAGCAGCTGGCGCTGCTCGCGGGCTTCGACCTGGGCGCGATGGACCCGGCCGGCGCGGAGTACATCCACACCGTCGTGGAGTGCGCCAAGCTGGCGTTCGCCGACCGGGAGGCCTGGTACGGCGATCCCCGGTACGCCGACGTCCCGCTGGCCGCGCTGCTGTCGGCGGACTACGCGGCGCAGCGCCGCGGCCTGGTCAGCCCGGCCGCGTCACCGGACCTGCGCCCGGGCCGCCCGGACGGCGCCGAGCCCCGGCTGCCTGGCTACGCGGCGGGGATGGCGGCGAGGCTGGCGGTGACCGACGGCTGGGCCGGGGACCCGGTGACCGACCTCACCCGGCCCGGGCTGGCCGGCGCGCAGCACAGCCGGGACACCTGCCACGTCGATGCCGCCGACCAGTTCGGCAACCTGGTCGCCGCCACCCCCAGCGGGGGCTGGCTGCAGAGCTCACCGGTCATCCCCGGGCTGGGGTTCTGCCTCGGCACCCGGGCGCAGATGTTCACCCTCACCCCGGGGCTGGCGAACACGCTCGCGCCCGGCAAGCGCCCGCGCACCACCCTGTCCCCGACGCTGGTGCTCCGCGGCGGTGAGCCCTACCTCGCGTTCGGCACCCCCGGCGGCGACCAGCAGGACCAGTGGTCCCTGTCGTTCTTCCTCCGCCACGTGCACTTCGGCATGAACCTGCAGGAGGCGATCGACGCGCCCGCCTTCCACACCAGCCACTTCCCCTCCTCGTTCCACCCGCGGGAGTCGTCGCCGCTGTCGCTGTCGGTGGAGGAGCGGGTGGGCCGGGACGTGACCGCCCGGCTGGGCGGGCGCGGGCACCGGGTGACGGTGCGGCCCCCCTGGTCGCTCGGGCGGGTCAGCGCCGTCGCCCGGTCCGGCGGGTTCCTGTACGCGGCGGCCAACGCGCGCGGCATGCAGGGCTACGCGGTCGGCCGCTGACCCTTGACGGCCGTGGCCGTGAGCGGGGGGAGCGCCGCCTCGCTCAGCTGGCCGGAGAACACGGTGACGGCCCGGCCGGCCAGCAGCACCCGGTCCCCCTCCACCCGCACCCGGACCGTCCCGCCCCGGGCCGAGGCCTGGTAGCCGGTGAGCTCGGGCCGGCCCAGCCGCCCGGCCCAGTAGGGGGCGAGGGTGCAGTGCGCGGAGCCGGTCACCGGGTCCTCGGCGATCCCGACGCCGGGCGCGAAGAAGCGGGAGACGAAATCCGCCCCCGGCCGGGCCGCCGGCGCGGTCACGATGGTGCCCCGGGTCCCGTACCCGGCCAGCGCGACGGTGTCCGGGCGCAGCCCGGTGACCTCCTCCTCGCGGCCCAGGACCACCATGAGGTCGTCCTTGGCCTGGCCCGTCCACTCCGCGCCGTCCACCCCGAGCGCGGTCAGCAGCCCGGGCGGGGCCGGCGCCGGACGGGCCGGGCGGGCGGGGAAATCGAGCACGAGCAGGCCATCCTCACGCCGCGCGGTCAGCGGCCCGCTCACCGAATCGAACCTGACCGGCTCGGACGGCTCCACCAGCCCGGTCTCGTACAGGACGTGCGCGCTGGCCAGGGTGGCATGCCCGCACAGGCCCACCTCCGCCACCGGGGTGAACCAGCGCAGCCCGTACCCGGCCGCCTGGGGCTCGACGAACGCCGTCTCGGACAGGTTCATCTCGCCGGCGAGCGACTGCATCCACCGTGTCCCGGCCGGGCCGCCGAGCAGGCACACCGCGGCCGGGTTGCCCGCGAACACGCGGTCGGCGAAGGCGTCTACCTGGAACAAGCGCATGCCGGCAGCATATGAGGACGGGCCGGGCCGGACGAGCCCCGGCCCGGCCGCCGTTCAGCCGGGCGGCCCGAGGCCGGCCTGGTAGGCGAGGATCACCAGGTGGACCCGGTCGCGGGCGTTCAGCTTGGCCAGCAGGTGGCTGACGTGGGTCTTGGTCGTGGCGGCGCTGATCGCGAGCCTGCCCGCGATCTCGGTGTTGGACATGCCGGTGGCGATGAGCGCGAGCACCTCGCGCTCGCGCGCGGTGATGGCGGCCATGGCGGCCGGCGCCTGGCTGGCGGGCGCGGGCGGCGCGGGGCGGCGCACGAACTCGGCCACCAGCCGGCGCGTCACGCTGGGGGCGAGCAGCGCGTCTCCCGCCGCGACGACCTTGATCGCCGCGATCAGGTCGGCCGGCTGGGTGCTCTTGAGCAGGAAGCCGCTGGCCCCGGCGCGCAGCGCCGAGTACACGTACTCGTCCAGGTCGAAGGTGGTCAGGATCAGCACGCGGGCGCCGTCCGCCCCGTCCGGCCCGGTGATCTGCCGGGTGGCCTCGATGCCGTCCATGACCGGCATCCGGACGTCCATCAAGACGACATCGGGCCGGGCCCGGCGGGCCTCGGCGACGGCCTCGGCGCCGGTGCTGGCCTCGCCGACGACGGTGAAACCCTCGGTGGCGCCGACGATGCCGCAGAACCCGGCCCGGACCAGGGCCTGATCGTCGGCGACGACGACCCGCAGCGTCACCGCGGCCCGCCCGGTGGCCGCGCTGCCGCCGGCGGCAGCCTCATCGCGCCCCGCCCGGCAGCGGGAACCGGGCGGTGACCCGGAAGCCCCGCCCGGGCAGCGGCCCGGCCGCGAACTCGCCGCCGCACAGGCTGACCCGCTCACGCATCCCCGCGATGCCGTGCCCGCCGGGCGCGAGCCCGGCACGGGCGCCGCTGCCGCGGGGCCCGGCCACCGCGGGGGCGGGGGCGCCGGCCACCGCCGGGGTAGGAGCGCCGGTCATCGCCGGGGTGGGAGCGCCGGCCATCGCCACGGCACGGGCACCGGCCGCCGGGGCGGGGGCGGGCCGCTGGCCCGGGTCGGTGATCTCGACGCACAGCTGGCCGGCGCCGTGGGCGACGCGCACCAGGCAGCGATCCGCGCCGGAGTGTTTCACCACGTTGGTCAGCGCCTCCTGGACGATCCGGAACGCCGACAGGTCGATGCCGGCCGGGATGGCCCGGGCCGGACCGGTCCGCAGCACCTCGACCCCGATGCCGGCCCCGGCCGTGCCCGCCACCAGCCGGTCCAGGTCGGCCAGGCTGGGCGCGGGCGCCAGCGGAGCGGTGGCCGGAGCCTGCACCGGCGGGCCCGCCGCCCCGTCCGCCGGGCCTGGTGCCGCCTCGCCCGCCATCCCGCCACCGGCCTGGCGGAGCGCGCCGAGCATCCGCTGCATGTCGGCCAGCGCCTCGCTGGTCACGGTCTGGATCGCGGCGAGCGCGGCCCGGGCCTCGCCCGGCTGCCGGTCGAACACGTACTCGCCGAAGCCGGCCTGCACGGCCACCACGGTCATGCTGTGCGCCACCACGTCGTGCAGCTCCCTGGCGATGCGCAGCCGTTCGGCGGTGATCGCGGTG
>Ga0307472_100000598_pt1 | contig 12940 bp, 12 predicted proteins | sample atmos_gasesAM5C__2_FD_204582 | JGI IMG/M metagenome (GOLD analysis project Ga0307472, IMG submission 204582) | Hardwood forest soil microbial communities from Morgan-Monroe State Forest, Indiana, United States - atmos_gasesAM5C_05 | ecosystem: Environmental > Terrestrial > Soil > Temperate... | reverse complement strand
ACTGGCAAATCCCTTGGCCTGCTTATAAACTTTTCAATGTTGTCCACTTGAAGGATGGCATCAGGCGCTTCGTGAATGGTACGGGCTGGAAGTGAAGAAAAACCACAAGGACAGGAAGGTACACAAAAAAAACTTGATCAGCATAGGTCCCTTGGTTTCCTTCGTGCGCCTTAGTGTCCTTGGTGGTTAATTTGAGATTCCATGGTCACAGCAGCAATTCCTAAAGCAAAAATCTCCGGCGGCAGCTTTCTTCTTGAAGAGCGCACGCCCGACGAAATCTTTACCCCTGAAGATTTCACGGAACAGCATCAGCTCATCGGTCAAACGGCGGAGGAATTCGCAACCAACGAGATCGTCCCTAACATCGAGAAGATGGAGCACAAAGATTTCTCTGTCACTCGCGAGCTGCTGAAGAAAGCTGGCGAGCTGGGGCTGAGCGGAGTGGAAATTCCGGAAGCTTACGGCGGCCTGGAGATGGACAAGGTTACTGCCGCCGTCATCGCCGACCACATAGCCAAATATGCCGGTTTCGCAACCACATGGGGCGGACACACCGGTATCGGCACGCTGCCCATCGTCTATTTCGGAACCAAAGAGCAGAAGAAAAAATACCTCCCTCGCCTGGCTGCTGGGGAAATCGTTGGCGCTTATGCGTTATCGGAGGCGTCTTCGGGTTCAGACGCTTTGAATTGTCGAGCGCGGGCGGAGCTTTCCAAAGACGGGAAGCATTACATCTTAAACGGCGAAAAGATGTGGATCACCAATGCCGGCTTTGCCGACCTGTTCACGGTTTTCGCCAAAGTGGATGGCGAAAAGTTCACGGCATTTTTGGTTGAAAAGAGCTTCCCTGGATTTTCCATTGGCGCGGAAGAGCACAAAATGGGCATTCGTGGATCGTCCACTTGTCCCATCATTCTGAATGACTGCAAAGTTCCTGCGGAAAACGTGCTCGGCGAAATAGGCAAGGGACACGTTATCGCTTTCAACATCCTTAATATCGGACGTTTCAAGCTCGGCGCGATGTGCGTGGGCGGGGCGCGCGTGGCTCTTGAAAACTCCATCGCCTACGCAAAACAACGAAAGGCATTCAGCAAAGTTATCGCGGACTTTGGTTTAGTTCGGGAGAAGCTCGCTAACATGGCGGCGCTGATCTACGTCGGCGAGTCGCTCGTCTATCGCACGGTCGGCATGATGGACGTGGCGCTCAACGAGATCGATAAATCGAGCGCGGATGCCGCCAAAGAGACGCGCAAAGCCATCGAGGAGTACGCTGTCGAGTGCTCGATCATTAAGGTCTGGGGTTCGGAGATGGTGGACTATGTTGTTGATGAGACCGTACAGATCTTCGGCGGGTATGGATTTGTAGAAGAGTATCCGGCTGAACGGGCTTATCGTGATGCGCGAATTAATAGAATCTTCGAGGGCACGAACGAGATTAACCGGCTGATCATCAGCGGGTTTTTATTGAAGCGCGCCATGAGTGGTCAATTGGCACTGATGCCGGCAATTAAGAAGGTGATGGGCGAAGTGCTGTCGGGCCCTGCATTTGGCGAAACGATCGAGGGGGCGTTGTCCGAGGAACGCAAGCTGGTGGCTCAAGCCAAGAAGCTCGGGCTGTTCGCCGCCGGTGCAGCTACGCAGAAATACATGCAAGCGATTCAGGATCAGCAGGAAATCATGGGCGCGATCGCAGACATGGTGATTGAGAGCTACGTGATGGAATCGGCGGTGCTGCGGGCGCAGAAGATTGCTTCGAGTCAGGGTGAGGCTGCGGCGGCTCTGCCAATCGGCATGACGCGCGTGTATCTGACGCAGGCAATGGAAAAGATTGAAGCGGCGGCCCGCAAGATTGTCGCTGCTGTAGCCGACGGTGACATGCTGCGTACCCAGCTAGCGATCCTTCGGCGCCTCGCGAAGTACGAGCCATTCAATACGATTGCACTGCGTCAGCAGATTGCACAAAAGGTGATTGAGCGGGGGAAGTACACGCTGGCATAGGAGCTTAACCACAGAGGGCACAGAGGACTACTGAGGAATTATTCGTATTGTGTGTTCTCCGTGCTCGCTGTCGCCCCAGAGAGCAACGCCCCACAATCAATAGGCTCGCGCGAACACTGCGATTTTCTGTGCTGGCTTGCCGCTATAGACGCATTTGCCTGCCGTTCCGGTCTGGTCGAGAGGCAGCAAGCGAATGGTGGCGCCGGTTTCGTCTTGAATTTTGTCTTCATCCTCGCGTGTGCCCGCCCAATACGCATGCACAAAGCCCTTCTCGACGCCCTGCTTCAGCTCGTCATAATTTGACGCTTCGTAAGTGTGCTCTTCGCGGAAGCGCAGGGCGCGGTCATAGAGCGCCAGCTGAATTTCCGCCAGCAGGGATTCCAACCGCTGCTTGAGGCCTTCCTGTGATACAAAAGATTTGCCCTGCTTGCCGGGTTGGTCGCGACGAGCAATGCCGACAGTCCTCTTCTCGATATCCTTGGGGCCAATTTCGACGCGCACGGGAATACCTTTCAACTCCCACTCGTTGAATTTGTAGCCAGGACTGTACTGCTCGCGTTCGTCTACTTTAAAGCGCAGGGCGCCTTTCCAATCGGCACTGAGGCGCGCAGTGGCTTCCAGCACTCGCGAACGTTCGGCATCGGTCTTGAAAATTGGAACGATGACGACTTGCGTTGGCGCGATGCGCGGCGGGACAACCAGGCCTTCGTCGTCGGAATGTGCCATGATCAGCGCACCGATCAGGCGCGTGCTTACGCCCCAACTCGTGGTCCAGGCGTGCTGCAGTTGGTTATTTTGGTCGGTGTAGGTGATGTCGAATGCCTTGGCGAAATTCTGGCCCAGGTTGTGTGACGTTCCCGCCTGCAAGGCGCGGCCATCCTGCATCATGGCTTCGATGGCATAGGACCGCAGCGCACCGGCGAACTTCTCTTTGTCGGTCTTGATGCCTTTGATCACAGGCACAGCCATCTCTTTTTCCACGAAGTCGGCGTAAACCTCATGCAGGATTTTGAGCGTCTCGCGTTCGGCATCCTCTTCGTCGACGTGAACTGTGTGGCCCTCCTGCCACAGAAATTCCGTGGTGCGAAGAAAAGGCCGAGTGCGCATCTCCCAACGTATGACATTCGCCCATTGATTTATGAGCAGTGGCAGGTCGCGCCAACTGTGCACCCATTTCGCATAGAAGTAGCCGATGATGGTTTCTGAAGTCGGCCGGATGACGTACGGTTCCGCCAGTTTCTCGCTGCCTGCGTGCGTCACTTCGGCAACCTCGGGCGCAAAGCCTTCCACGTGCTCGGCTTCTTTCATGAGAAAGCTTTTTGGAATGAGCAATGGGAAATAGGCATTCTGGTGACCGGTTGCCTTGATGCGCTGATCCAGACCACTCTGAATCGCTTCCCACAACGCGAAGCCGGTCGGCTTGAAAACGATGCATCCGCGCACGACCTCGGCGTAGTCCGCCAGGTCAGCGCCGCGGACGATGTCGAGATACCACTGAGCGTAGTCTTGCGAGCGGGGAGTGATTCCTTCTTTTGGCATGTCGTGAAAATACTGAGCATCGATTGTAACGGAGCATGGGTGCGGCGTCACTTTGGTGCGCACCCGCTGCTATAATCAAAGATTGCCCTCATGTCCAGAAAGCGTCTGATTCGCTCCACTACAGTTCTTTGCGTCCGCCGGAACGGAAACGTCGTTATGGCAGGAGATGGCCAGGTCACGCTTGGTGAGGGAATAATCAAACACTCGGCGAAGAAGATTCGGCGTCTTTATCAGGACAAAATCCTGGCCGGATTTGCGGGATCTACTGCTGACGCGTTTTCGCTGTTCAGCCGCTTCGAATCCAAGCTAGAGCAATACCACGGAAATGTTGGGCGCGCGGCGGTGGAGCTGGCAAAGGATTGGCGAACGGACAAATTTCTGCGGCACCTTGAAGCGTTGCTGCTTGTTTCCGATAAAGAGCAAACGTTTCTGCTGAGCGGACAAGGCGACGTGATCGAGCCTGATGGCGGAATCGCTGCCATCGGCAGCGGCGGTCCATATGCTCAGGCGGCGGCGCAGGCACTAGCTGAGCACACGCAGCTTTCGGCCCGCCAAATTGCTGAAGAAGCGATGAAGATTGCGGGAAAGATGTGCATCTATACTAATGAGAAAGTAACGATTGAGGAATTGTAGTCGTCAGTTATCAGCTTGCAGCTATCAGCTGGCATGAAATTTGCTGAGAACTGATGGTTGAAGGCTGAGAGCTTTTTATGGCCATCTATTTACCCTCTATAGCCGAAGAAGAACAAATCACACTCGACGAGCTTACGCCGCGTGAGATCGTCGCTGAACTGGACAAATATGTCATTGGCCAGAAGGATGCGAAGCGCGCGGTCGCGATCGCTCTGCGCAATCGTATGCGACGGCAGAAGCTTCCGTCCGATATGGCCGAAGAGGTCATTCCCAAGAACATCATCATGATCGGCCCGACCGGCGTGGGCAAAACCGAGATTGCTCGCCGCTTGGCGAAGCTAGCCAATTCGCCATTTCTTAAAGTTGAGGCGTCAAAGTTTACCGAAGTGGGTTACGTAGGCCGTGACGTGGAATCAATGATTCGCGATCTGGTTGAGATTGCGATTGACAACGTCCGCGAAGAAAAGCTGGAAGATGTTTCAGACAAAGCTGAGCTGAACGCGGAAGAGCGGTTGCTTGACATTCTTCTGCCTCCCGCGGCGCCACGCCCGTCCGAACCTACGGCTGGCTTTGTGCTGGAAGGGACGACCTCATCGGGCGATTCTCAATCGCGTACTCGCGAGAAGCTGCGCCAGCAACTGCGCGAAGGCAAACTGGACGAGCGCATGGTCGAACTCGAAGTGCGCGAACGCAATTTCCCGTCGTTTGAAATCATCTCCAATCAGGGCGTGGAGGAGATGGACGTCAACATCAAAGACATGCTGCCAAACATCTTCGGCCAGCGCACCAAGAAGCGGAAGATGAAGGTGAATGAGGCGTTCGAATATCTGATTCAGGAAGAAGAGCAGCGCCTGATTGATATGGACCAGGTCACGCGCATGGCCATAGATCGGGTGGAAGACTCTGGAATCATATTCCTGGACGAAATCGACAAAATTGCGGGGCGCGAAAGCGGCCATGGACCGGACGTTTCACGCGAGGGCGTGCAACGTGACATTCTGCCAATTGTGGAAGGAACTACCGTTAATAGCCGTTACGGAATGGTGCGAACTGATCACATCCTGTTTATCGCGGCGGGAGCATTCCACGTTTCCAAACCCAGCGACTTGATTCCCGAGCTGCAGGGACGTTTTCCCATCCGCGTAGAGCTGCAATCGCTGACGATGGATGATTTCATCCGCATTCTCACCGAACCGAAGTCGTCTTTGGTGAAGCAATACACGGCGCTGCTCGAGACCGAAGGCGTGAAGCTGGAATTCACTCGCGAATCTTTGGAAGAAGTGGCGCGGTTCGCCTTTCGGGTGAATGAAGGCACGGAGAATATCGGCGCGCGGCGCCTGCATACGATCATGGAGCGGGTGCTCGATGAAATCAGCTTCGAGGCGCCGGATAAAAAAGGCGAGCAGTTCAAGGTAGACGCTGACTACGTCCGCCACATGTTGGCGGATATTGTGAAGGACCAGGATCTGAGCCGGTACATTCTGTAGGTGATTCCCACTCTGAAATGCAGATGTGCTTGTGTGGAGGCGGGCGACTCGCCCGCGCGGGTTTTGATGCTACTCTGCTTGATGTGCAGAGGAAGTACGAATACCGCCGCTGTCTCCCCCACTACCAAAAAGACAACCGCATCCTATTCATTACCTACGCGACTTGGCATCGCTGGAAGCTCCCGGAAATCGCCAGAGGTCTAGCTCTGGACTCCTGTCTAAGAGCGAACGGCAGGAAGTACTCGCTCTACGCAGCCGTCGCCATGCCAGACCACGTGCACCTGATTTGCTTGCCATTGACGGACAGTAACGGTTCGATTTCGATTCCTGAAATCACACGCACAATAAAAAGTGAGTCTGCGCATCGGATCAATAAGGCTTTGAAGCGAACTGGGCGTGTTTGGCAAGACGAGTCATTCGACCACATCTTGCGAGGTGAGGAGAGCCTAAGCAAGAACATGAAGTATATCTTGGAGAATCCAGTTCGCGCCGGACTAGTGCCGAGATCGAATGACTATCGTTGGCTCTGGTGGGACCGGAGTGTCTTGGATTCGTATTAGCGTTGCGCGGGCGAGTCGCCCGCGCCCACACATCCCGTGTTCTGTTAAGATTTGCGCTCCTTCATGAACTCCATTTCTCGCACCCGCCTTGCTTCTCTCATGCAACGCGAGCAGAAGCGCTTTGTAGATGAGCGGCCCAAATCCAAGGCCTTATTTGATCGCGCGCGCAAGTCGCTGCTGGGTGGCGTGCCCATGAACTGGATGGCAAAGTGGGCCGGGGCGTTCCCTCCATTTGTGCGCGAAGCGCAGGGAGCACATTTCTACGATGAAGACGGACACCGCTACGTCGATCTATGCCTCGGCGACACGGGCGCGATGGCCGGGCACTCGCCATCAGCGACCGTGAAGGCCGTCCAGGAGCAGGTGGGGCGCGGCATCACGCTGATGCTGCCGAATGAAGATGCGGTCTTTGTGGGAGAAGAATTGCAGAAGCGCTTTGGGCTGCCCTATTGGCAATTCGCGTTGACAGCCACGGATGCAAATCGGTTTTCAATTCGGCTGGCGCGGCAGATTACCGGGCGTTCGAAGATTCTCGTGTTCAACTGCTGCTACCACGGCACCGTGGATGAAACGTTCATCACGCTGCATGCGGATGGCACGGCTGGGGCTCGGCGCGGCAACATCGGTCCTCCGGTCGATCCTTCAGTTACGACCAAGGTTGTGGAATTCAACGATATTGCGGCGCTCGACCAAGCGCTTGCTCCCGGCGATGTCGCCTGTGTACTCGCCGAGCCTGTAATGACCAACGTGGGGATCGTGCATCCGGAGCATGGATATCACGCAGCTCTGCGGGCTTTTACTCGCAAATTCGAAACGCTGCTCATCATTGACGAAACCCATACGATCTGCGCGGGTCCGGGCGGCTACACTCGGGCAGAAAATCTTGAGCCCGATTTTCTGGTTTTTGGCAAACCTATCGGCAGCGGCGTTCCCGGCGCGGCTTACGGCTTTTCACAAGAGGTCGCGGATCGCATAGCCGAGCGTCAAAATTTAGAAGATTGTGATGTCGGGGGAATCGGAGGCACGCTTGCCGGCAATGCACTCTCACTGGCTGCGATGCGGGCGACTTTGAGCAAAGTCCTGACCAAAGAAGCTTTCGAACGCATGATTCCAATGGCAGAGCGTTGGACTGAGGGAGTAAGAAAAGCGATTGCCGACTTTGCCGTGCCCTGGCACGTCACCCGGCTTGGCTGCCGTGCGGAATACCTGTTTTCTTCCGAAGCTCCGAAGAACGGCACGCAGGCGCATGAGGCGATGGATTTCGAACTTGAGAGATTTATGCATTTGTATGCGATGAATCGGGGAATTCTGCTGACGCCGTTCCACAATATGGCGCTGATGTCACCACAAACTCAGGCGGAAGACATCGAGCAGCATACGCGCGTGTTTCGGGAGGGGTTAAAGGAGCTAGTTGGCTGATAACGTGCGGGCGCCTTAATAGTGGACCCAGGCTTACGGACAATTTCCGAGCAGTTATTCTTCCAGCCGCTGCAAGCGGAACATCAGCGTGCCCCACCCGAGCTTCGAACGTATCTGCACCGGAATGTGGCTCGGGTCGTCGCTGAACCAGACGACAATTGTAGTCTTGCCCTTCAGGGGCCCGGAGGCGGGCTCGGCTTTGACACGGACGGTCTGATAACTGCCGGCGGGAACCTTAACGTGCTCTCGCGTTTCAACATGGGCGGTTACATCCGTCGTTTTTGCCCCGTCGCTCACGACAAACGTGTTGAAATTTCCCGGCTCCAATGGCAGTGATGCGAGATAGTAGAAGCCGCTGACAACATCCGTGACGCAGGCGGGGATGTCATTTTCCGTGTGCCTGGATTCGCCGGTTTTCAAATTCTTGTCGTCGAAAACGCTTTTGTGCCGGGCATAGTCGAGTGCAAGCTCCGTCTGCCGCCTGTGCGATCCTTCTTCAATGTGCTTGGAAATGTGGAGAGAGCAAAAGGTGCAAGGATCGAAGCGGGCTTCAAAAAGATCATGGACTTTGTACAAGGTGTTCACAACCCCAGCTGAGGCGCCAGTCGCAGTGACACGCTGTTGGCCGCCAGCCGAGTCCATTTTTACTGCGACTGTCCCAGCATTGAAAAAATGCCATTCGACTCCGTAGACATAATTCCGGCCGTTGGGAAAGCGATAGTCAGGAAGCGGAGGGACGATTCGTGCCGATGGTGTGGCGCTGACTGTGGCTGGCGGAGTCGTTGTCGGAGAAGATGGGCGGACGTACTGTGCCATTAACGGCGAGATGGCGCCCAGAAAACACAGACCCGGAATAATAAGGGGACGACGATCGTACAGGATGCTTTGGGCATTGCATGCCAACTTAATTAATGTCTGAACTAGAATTTTCACAACTCACCGGGGAAGGCAACACATCTTGATTACCAGCGCAAGCAGCATCGCTATTGATCCTATCATCGCATTGTACTCGCGATGTTTCCGGTACAGATGCCAGGAGAAAGCGCCGAATGATATGGAGAATGGCGTAAGACGCGGGATGAAGCGCGGCACCTGGCGAGCATAAGCTTTAAATTCTGGAAATTGCTTGCGAAGAAATTCCTCTTCGTCGCGAACGACCGGCATGTAAATCAGGACGAAAATCAGCGGGATCAATGTGGCAATCCACCAGCTCTGGGCAGCCCAGCCGAAGCCTGCGGCTAACACGACCGAACCTACATAGAGCGGATTGCGAGTATACGCATAGGGGCCACTCGTGGTGAGTTCTTCATTCTTCCGCACATATCCGGAGGCAAGGGCGCGGACCAGCAAACCACAAATCACAATGCTTGTGCCGATGATGATGGACGACGGCGTCGGCTTTGCCATCCAAAAATAGACGATGGCAAACACGAAGCCTGTTGGCACACGGATGCGGCGCGCGACTGCCGCCCAGTTAGGCACGCGGGCTCCGCAAGAGCTGACGGGCGGCTTTCAGGACTTGTTCGGGAGTGATCTCGAGCAAACCTTCGTCAGGCTGGGCGCGGCGTTTGTGAGATGTTGTGCTCGCTGGGCTGCGCAGTACGATGCTGCGGGTTCCATAGGGCCCGTTGCGGGCGGGGTCGGTGGGACCGAAGATTCCTACTACTGGAACGCGCAAAGCCGCTGCGAGGTGCATTGGACCGGTGTCTCCACCAATGAACAGGCGTGCAAACCGGGTGAGCGCGATCAACTGCGTCAGTGAACCTGAAAACAGTTTGGCAGTGCGTTCGCTAAACGTCCCGACCGTTTCGGCCAATGCTTCTTCACCCGGACTGCAATTGATGAATGACAACCAACCTTCCTGTGCCAGCTCCTTCGCGACTTGGCCATAGCGCTCGGGTGGCCACTGCTTAGCACCCCAGCCGGCGCCGGGATTAATCAGGACAAGATTACCGCCGCACTGAGTCTCAAGACTGCAGGCACAATTACTCTCGACAGCCAGATCGCGAGGAAACTGAATGTCTGCTACGCGCAGCGACCGTTGTACGACCGCTTCAACGAGTGATAGGTTCTGTTCTATAACGTGCGCACCACGCGCGATCACTTTGCGCGTGTAGAACATGCTCGCGGGATTCTCGCGCGGTTGAGCAAAGCCGTAGATGACTGGGGCACGTGACCACTGTGCCAGCAGCGCAGAACGAATTGCGCCCTGGAAATCAATTGCCATTTCATAGTTAGGGGCGCGCAAATCGCTGAACGCGGAGGCGATCTGTTCCCAAGTCTGGAGGTGAAATAAGCGGGAGCGCCACTGCTTTGTGTTCACGATGTGAATCTTGTCCACGAGCGGACGCTGGGGCGAACGCGGCCCCGAGCGCGGCGTGGGAAGAGTACACAGCAACTCAGCCCAGCGTTCTTCGATCACCCAACCGAGAGTTGCCTCGGGAAACGCCTGCCGCAACGCGCCAACGGCGGGAAGAGTGTGAATGATGTCGCCCATTGACCCAAGGCGGACAATCAAAATGCGGCTGAACGCCGGAGCAGTCGCGCGCGGTACCCCGCTCACGAACAGCGCGCCTCGAGACGTGATCGGATAATTTGCGTGGACGAGTGATGTTTGGGATCTCCCACGATGGCGACGCGCCCGCCGTACGCGAGCACTTCGTCGCGCTCGGGGACAGTTTCCACGGTGTAATCAGTTCCCTTGGCGTGAATGTCGGGCCGAATTTCGTGGATGAGGCGGCGGACATCGGGCTCCGGGAAGATCACTACAGCGTCTACGTCGGCGAGGGCGGCGATGATTTCAGCGCGCTCTTTGGCGGGAATCAGAGGACGCCCTTGGCCCTTCAGGGAACGCATCGACTCATCAGAGTTCACCGCCACGATTAAACGCCCTCCCAGCTGCTTGGCAGCATGTAAGTAGCGAACATGCCCAACATGCAGCAGATCGAAGCCGCCATTGGCTAGGGTGAGAGATTCGCCTGCAGCGCGCCATTCGGCGACGCGCTGCCTCAACTGCTCGCGGCTGAGAATTTTTTCTCTAATATTTTTCTCCGTGCTCAATGCGGTCTTGTCGCGGGAGGGGACTGTTCGATGGCATGTAACAGCTCTTGCCGCGATACGGTTGCGGTACCCCGCTTCATTACTACGATTCCTCCGGCATAATTCGCCAAGTGGGCAGCCTCTTCGCTGCTGGCACCGCCTGCCAACGCCGCAGTGAAGGTTGCGATTACAGTATCTCCTGCTCCGGTAACATCGGCTACCTGATCGGAGCCAGAAATAGGGATGTCGACGGGCTTATGGCGGCGGGTGAAGGCGACCATGCCGTCGCGACCCCGCGTCACCAGTAGCGATTGCAACTTCATCCTGGACATGATCTGCTCGGCGGCGGAACAAAGGCGCTTCCAATCCTGGCCGACACGGATGCCGAGAGCCTCTTCGAGTTCGGGCTCGTTCGGGGTGGCGGCGGTAACGCCGGAAAACTCCAACATGCGGAAGCGCGAATCGAGGATCACTGGAACTCCAGCGGCTGTGCCTTTCCCACGAATCTCATTCAGGATGGCGGGCGAAGCCGAACCGTATCCGTAATCGGAAATCAGCAAGGCATCTGACGCGCGAACGTACTCCCGCGCAGCCAGCACCAATTCGCGCTTGAGATGCGAATTCGGCTCGGATTCTGGTTCGCGGTCGAGTCGTACCACCTGTTGGCGAGCTGTGTGCACCATACCAGCGAGGATGCGGGTTTTGGTGACAGTGGTATATTGCTTATCCTTTAAAACGCCGCTGACTGGAATACGTTTGTGGCGAAATTGTTTGAGCAGCAAGCGGCCAGGCTCATCATCTCCGATGACACCGACAGGAAGAACATTCACTCCAAGCTCGGCGAGATTGTGGATGGCGTTCGCGCCTCCGCCTGGAACCACACTGCGCTCGCGGTGCTTGAGAATCAAGACCGGCGCCTCGCGGGATACGCGGGAGATTTCGCCGAATACGAATTCATCTGCCACCAGATCTCCGACGACGGTGACGGTGACCTTGGGAAAGGATTCAACGATCTTTTTGAGCCGTTCGGATTGTTTCGGATGTTGGGTCATCCGGATTCTGCGCTAATGATTTTTGAATGCTGTCTCACGCAATGCTGATTTTCTCATGCCGGACGCGGCGCTCTTCAATAGTGCGCAGCATGATATCCAGGGCGTTATCGGCGTCGAGAAGCTCCATTTTGACAGGAACGACTGCCAACGGAACGAGGGCAGTAAGAAATTCGCTCAAGTTGATCGCGTCTTTTTCTGTGGTGACAAAGCCATCGGCTTCGCTTTGAGAGCGAAGTTTGATCAGGTCCGCTATGTCGCGCTCGGTATAGAAGTGATGATCGCGATAGAACGCTTCGGCGGCCGGTTCGATGCCTGCAGTGCGGAGCTGCATCAGGAAATTCCTTGGACGCGCAATAGCACAAAAAACAACCGGCCGGTTGGGAACATTCTTGGGAAGAATGACGCGGCGAGCCCGCCACACCAATTTTCCATCCAGGGGGAAGGATTCCGGGGCGGCACCGCTCGTGAGTACCACGGCGTCGGCGCGGCGCAGGGCGCTAAGGGGTTCGCGGAGGCGTCCGGCGGGGAGCAGACGATCGCGAGCGTCCTCGGGCGTGACCAGAACGATATCGAAATCACGGGCGAGGCCGCGATGCTGGAAGCCATCATCCAGAAGGTGCAATTGCGAGCCGAATTTTCCTTCGGCGAAGCAGCCGGCTTGGTAGCGATCTTCGCCAACGATGACGGGGACGTTGAGCCGACGAGCCATGAGTAGGGGCTCATCGCCGAATTTGCGAGCCGAGCCAGAAGAATCAACCAGCAATACGCCGCGAGAGCGACGTCCGTAGCCGCGGGAGAGAATGTTGAACTGTATTCCGCGTTGCCTGAGAAAATCGCCGAGGAGAAGGACAAACGGGGTCTTGCCAGAACCGCCGACTGACAAGTTGCCGATGCTGACAACGGGCTCTAGCAGTTTCTTCGCGCGTATGAATCCGCGGTCATAAAGCGCATTTCGTATGCCTACGCCAAGACCAAAGAGCGAAGTCACTGATCTACATCCTTAAGAGCAGAGGAGATTCTTCCTTAGCGGGCTGCGAAAAAACTCGCGAAACGCTAAAGCGGTTCGGAATGACAAAAAATAAAGAGTCTAGCGGCACGGGTAAACTTGTGCCCTCCCCAACACTTTCCAAACCGACTTTTTCCGCAGCCGGTGAGTGCTGATGATGACAAAATAGCCGATTCTCGCTGAATCAAACAATGCTATGTCCCGCAC
>Ga0307472_100000597_pt1 | contig 12942 bp, 9 predicted proteins | sample atmos_gasesAM5C__2_FD_204582 | JGI IMG/M metagenome (GOLD analysis project Ga0307472, IMG submission 204582) | Hardwood forest soil microbial communities from Morgan-Monroe State Forest, Indiana, United States - atmos_gasesAM5C_05 | ecosystem: Environmental > Terrestrial > Soil > Temperate... | reverse complement strand
CCGCAGCCCCATAACGCTTTGCCATGGGCAAAACTTTCGCGGTTCGCTTCTCGCCATCCTCCAGGTTGATCGAGTTGATGATCGCTTTCCCCGGAATCCGCTTGAGCGCCTCCTCGACCACGTCCGCCTCGGTCGAGTCCACCAGGATCGGCGCGGGTACGCGCGTTGCCACGCGTTCCAGAATCGAAGTGATATATCCCTTCTCGTCTTCGCCGACGATCGCACAGCACAAATCCAGCATGTGCGACCCGTCATTCACCAGCTTCTTCGCGAGAGCGAGAATGTCGTCGTACTTCTTGCCACGAACGAGGTTGCGGAAATGCTCCACGCGGGTGGTGGTATTCATTTCTTCGGCGACGATCAGCGGCTTCGGCTCGAGATCCAGAGGCACCGACGTATAAGCGCTCGACGACGCGCCAACCGGCTTTACTTCGCGTACCGCTGGCTCAACTCCAGAAACCGCTTCGACCACCGCCTTCAAATGCTCCGGCCGAGTCCCGCAACAGCCGCCCACGATGCGGACGCCGTAGTCGACTACAAAGTGCTTGTGATACTGCGCCAGTTCTTGAGGAGTGAGCTTGTAGACCGCGTGTCCGCCTTCGTTGAAAGGCAGACCCGCATTGGGCAACACCGAAATGTTCTTGGTCGAATTCAGCCCGAGGTACCGGACTGCATCGTTCATCTCTTTCGGCCCGGTCGCGCAGTTGATCCCGATCACATCCACATCGAACGGTTCCAGCGCAGTCAAAGCCGCGCCGATCTCCGTCCCGAGCAGCATCGTCCCCGATTCCTGCAACGTCACCTGCACAGTCAAGGGGAGACGCTTCCCTGCCTTGCGCATCGCCTCGAGTGCCCCGTACACGCCAACCTTCGCCTGCAGCAGATCCTGCGCCGTCTCCACCAGCAGCACATCCACGCCGCCTTCAATCAGGGCCGCCGCCTGCTCCTCGTAAGCCGCCGCCATGTCATCGAAACCAATGTGCCCCAGCGAGGGCAATTTGGTCGTCGGCCCCATCGACCCCGCAACAAATCGCGGCCGCTCCTTGGTCGAAAATTGCGCCGCAACTTCTCGAGCCAGCTTCGCCGCCGCGATGTTGATCTCTGCGACGCGGTCTTTCAAATCAAATTCGCCCAACACGACCCGAGTTCCGCCGAAGGTATTCGTCTCGACAATGTCGCACCCAACCGCAAAGAAAGCCGCATGAATATCGCGAATGATATCCGGCCGGCTGAGCACCAACACCTCGCTGCAGTTTTCTTTTCCCCAGTAATCATCCAGAGAAGGATTCCGCAACTGAATATTGGTCCCCATCGCGCCGTCATAAACCACGACGCGTTCTTTCACGACTTGCAAGAAGTCCGTCATCAACATTCACTCATGGAATGCACAAACGCCGGCCCCCGCGGGACCGGCGTTCCATTGTGCAGACTTTCGAAAGCTTTCAGCTCCCCTGCACCGGCAACGCCGGTGCGCCTCCGGCAACGTCGGCGCTGTTGAACACCGCGTTCGCCCCCATGTGTGCTGGCGCGGCCGCCAGCATCTGCTCCTTCCGGAAAATCAAGTTGCTGGCATTGAACGAAGCCAACTCGAATCCGTGGCCATGGGTAATCGCGTCGGTCGGGCAAGCCTCCACGCAATACCCGCAAAAGATACATCGATTGTAATCGATGTTATAGACCTTGGCGTAACGCTCCGCTCCACTGACCCGGTTCGTTTCGGTGTTCTCGGCGGCCTCAATATAAATGCAATTGGAGGGGCAAGCCGCCGCGCACAGAAAACAGGCCACGCATTTCTCCAGCCCGTTTTCGTCGCGTTGCAACACATGCATTCCGCGGAAGCGTTCTTCGAAGCGCGCGCCGCGCAGAGGCCCAGGCCCATCCGGATAGTTCTCGACCTGCGTCGGTTGAAACATCTCCATGAAGGTGATGCTCATCCCCTTCGCGATCGCCTTGATGTTTTTCAGCACTGGCATGCGTGATTAGTATACCCAAACTGTGCGGTTCGCGCCGCACAGGTGCGGCGACAGTTCGTTTATCTTGTGAGACTTGGACGCTTTATGAATGACTTGGGCGGTTCGCCCCACAGTTGCACTGGCGGCATCCTTCCGCTTTGGCCTATCATCTAAGTTACATCCCCAACCATTCAACCCCATGACCCAACTACTCGATACCATCCATTCCCCGCTCGATGTCAAAACGCTCACTGTCCCCCAACTAGAAATTCTTGCCGAGGAGATTCGCGAGGAGCTGATTTCCGTCCTCTCGAAAACCGGCGGACACCTCGGTCCGAACCTGGGCGTGGTCGAACTCACGCTGGCCATGCACTACGTTTTCAATACGCCGACGGATCATTTCGTCTTCGACGTCAGCCACCAGGCGTATGTCCACAAGCTCCTCACCGGACGCCGTGAACAATTCCACACCATCCGGACTCCGGGCGGACTCAACGGCTTCATGCTGCGCAGCGAGAGCCCGCACGACTGCTACGGCGCCGGTCACGCCGGCACAGCTCTCTCCGCCGCGCTCGGTATGGCAGTCGCGCGCGATCGCGTCGGCGGGAAAGAACACGTCGTCGCCCTCGCCGGAGACGCCGCCTTCACCTGTGGCATCACCTACGAAGCCCTCAATAACATCGCCAACAGCACCCGGCGGCTGATCGTCGTGCTCAACGATAACGAGTGGTCGATCGACAAGAACGTCGGCGCCATCGCCGGCTATCTCAATAAAATCGTCACCAACCCGCGCTTCGACTACCTGCACGAGCGCGCCGAACAATTCGTCGAACGCCTCGGCGGAAAGACCGCCCTGCACATGGCGCGCAAAGCCGAAGAAGCTGCCAAGAGCATCCTGTGGCCGAGCGTGATCTTCGAAGAACTCGGCCTGAAGTATTACGGCCCCATCGACGGCCACGACATCGCCACGCTGATCAAGACCTTCGAATTTCTCAAGACGCAGCGCCGCCCAGTCCTCCTGCACGTGCTCACGCAAAAGGGCAAGGGCTTCGAGCCTGCCATGCTGAAGCAAAAAAAATTCCATGGCCTCGGCCCCTACGATCCCGCGACCGGCGAGACCAAGCCTCTCGCCCAGCGCACGTACTCGGAAGTTTTCGCCGACACCATGGTCAAACTCGCCACCATGGACAAGCGCGTGGTCGCCATCACCGCCGCCATGCCGAACGGCACCTGCCTCGACCGCTTCCAGCCTCATCATCCTGATCGCTACTTCGACGTCGGCATCGCGGAAGAGCATGCCGTCATTTTCGCGGCTGGGCTCGCGACGAAAGGATTCAAGCCCTTCGTGGCCATCTACTCGACTTTCCTGCAGCGCTCGCTTGATCCCATCATTCACGACATCTGCCTGCAGAACCTTCCTGTGGCGTTCTGCATGGACCGCGGGGGGCTGTCGGGCGACGACGGGCCCACACATCACGGCCTGTTCGACATCAGTTACCTGCGCGGCATTCCCAACCTCGTCCACATGGTGCCGAAGGACGAGGACGAACTCGCCGACATGCTCTACACGGCCATGCAGCACGAAGGACCGGTTGCCGTGCGCTATCCTCGCGGCGTCGGACCGGGCACACCGGTGAAAGATGTCCCGCGCGCGATTCCCATCGGCACGGCTGAACTGCTGCAGCACGGCGAGCACGACCGCGTGGCCATCTTTGCGTTGGGCGCGCTCGTTCCCATGGCGCAGGAAGTCGCCGCCAAGCTCGAAGGGGAAGGCATTTCCGCCGCCGTCATCAACGCGCGCTTCGCCAAGCCCGTCGACACTGCCATGCTGGAGTTCTACGCCCGCTCCGTTGATGCGATCGTCACCATGGAAGACCACGTCCTGCGCGGAGGCTTCGGCAGCGCCGTCCTGGAAGAACTGAACACGCTCGGACTCGCAACACCGGTGGTGCGCATCGGCTGGCCCGACCAGTTTATCGAGCACGGGAAAGTGGAGGCTCTGCGCGCCAAGTACGGCATCACCGTGGAAGCTACGCTTGAAAAATTGTGTCCGGTCTTGGCCAAGAAGATGGCCGAGCGGATGAGGGCCGGCGCCACGAGAAGTTCAAGGTAGCATCGTACGTAGAGGTGATGCTTTCTCGCGCGCGCCGCGATGTCGCAGATTCCTCCGCCGCAGTCGGCGTCGGAATGACAAAATTATTGGGACAGGGCAAAGGTGGCGTGCGGTGCCGGGAGTCACTAGCCGGTAGGTCTGTTGAACGTCAACGAATTCGCACCTGGTTCTCCACGGAATCCCCAAATTTTGTCATTCCGAAGCCGACTGCGGCGGCGGAGGAATCTCTTTCAACAGGGCCGCCGGCCCGTTATCCAAGCGACTGGCGCGCCCTAGCTCCCGGATGGCTTAAATGGCACGGCCGCTTCTTTCCTTTGGTCCGCGGGAAAAGCCACGTTCCCAATGCCTGCCGAGCCCAAATGAGGGGCGCACCACCTCTTGTCGAGAATCCCTACCCAAGAGCAACAGAGCCGCGGAATCCCACGCTTCGAAAACTGAGAAACGTGGTCCACCCGGCTGTCGCTCTGGGTAGCGCCGGCGTCTCGCCGGCTTTCGAGCGGGCGTTCGATCGGGGCTTTTGGTAGCAGTCGCTCTTGTAAATTAGGCAAGGTCCGACGATGCCCCTAGGTTTGCACCCGTTCTGCGGACGCTAACCTGGGCCCAACAGTAGCGCCGGCATCGGGTTCTTGCGCGAAGCACGGGTGGTCGGGGATGGGCGCGCCCCCACTTACCCTTTGGTTGTAGACGGTCTTGTTCTGTTCCACGTATTGACCGTTTTGCAGGATGTAGTAAATCCAGCGCACCAGCCCGAACGGTCTCTGAAAATCAAATGTTTCCTTGTAGCGGCAGCTGTCATAGCTGGAGTTGCAACTATACCGATACGAGAGGGTCAGGGTGAGAGCGTTGGGCGCTAACGAGCCGCCCAGGCTCATTGGGGTCGGCCCCCAAACTTCATTGACCACATAGCCGAGATTGCTGTTAGAACTCGCCCTGCAGCTGCTGCCATAGACGGTGTACGGTGTCGATGCCCGCGTGATGGTGGCAAGTTTTGTGCCGTAGACTCCCCACGCCGGCATGTGCACGCAACGCGGCGACCAAGGCATACCAGCACCGCTGAAAGCTTTGTAGCTGGTGGGATCGCTCCACTGGTATTCGGTGGCCCATTGGTAAATGTAATTGTTGTCGTAGTAGTTGACGTCCCAGGGATATCCGGTGGCTCCTTGACCCAATAAAATGCATTTCCACGATACGTGTACAGCGGATTGGCGTTGCCGGTGAGATGGTACTCGGTACTCCAGGAAGATCCCATCGTAAACCAAGTCATCATGTCATATTGGGCCGAACTACATGGCGTAGCAGAGGCCGACTCAACGAGGACACAAGAGAAGACGCAGATCGCGAACAGCAGAGTGGCGCGTTTCATTTCAGTGGCTCCTGAAAACAGGCGTGCGCCCGCGACCGGCTTGGAGCGTCCTGGCGCGATTTGGTGGCACTCCGGCTGTGCGCAGGCCCCGTTTTTCTGGCGTCGGGAAAGGGCCGCGGCTTGCAGGAGTTCGGGAAATCCTCCAATTGCAATACAGTCTTTTAGGTTGTAATAACAGGTAAGTACAGCATTCCCTGTACTTTGTTAATGTAGGAAACCTCTTAGTTAATACAGGGAACCTCTTAGACTTCTACCTAAGGCTGTTGAAATCCTATGGATTTCTGCCGGGGAGGTGAGAGCCTCTCTCTCAGGTGGCCCAGCGTCCAAAGAACGGACGCGAACCTGGGGGCACTGTGTTATTCCTTCATGTCCTTGGTGGTAAGGATTTTTTTGAAGCTCGACGCTCGCAGCGCCTCAGGTTTCGCCAACGACCAGGAACCAATTACCTGCCTAGCTACTTCCCTGCTTTCTTCGCCGCGTCACGGAAGGTCTGGAGATTCTTCTTGTCGATGAGCGCTGTACCCGTGTCGACGAACGCAGGGATCGGCGCGAACGGGTCGTTGGCCCAGTCCGCGTCGAAGCGCGAAAGCTTGTTGTGGTAGAGATCGTCGAGAATGTGCAGGCCGACGAGGCTCATGGTGTAAGGCTTTTGCGCGATGGTGGCGGCGATCATTCCCTTATCGATCCAGTCGAGCGTGTCGTTGTCGGTGTCCATCGCCATGACGACCTTGTCTTTTACGTTGCGGTTGTTGAGCACGGTCGCGACTTCGCGTCCGGCTTGCGCCTCGAGACACACGAAGGCGTTCACCTTGTCGCGTTCCTTGCCGATGATCTGGTCGGTGGTGTCGAAGGCCACGCGCGGATCTCCGGCGATGTCGACGACGCGAACGACGTGAATGTCGGGAAAACGCCCGAGGGCTTCGCGGTAGCCGCGCAGCCGTTCGGCGAGATTCGCCTGGCCCATCGTAAAGAAGACGACGTTGCCTTTGTCCTTGAGTTCCTCGGCCAGACGTTTGCCGCCCAGCAGGCCTGCCTGGTAGTTGTTGGTGCCGACAAACAGAAGACGCTTGCTGACGGGCGCGTCGGCGTCGATGGTGATGACCGGGATGCCGGAGGCAACGGCCTTATCGATGTCGAATGTCAGCACCGCGGGGTCGGCAACGCTGATGAGGATGCCCGAGGGCTTCTGCGCAACCGCGTCCTGAAAGGCCTTCAGCTCCGCCTTGGGGTCGTAAGTATCGGGACCCACGAACTTGGCCTGGACGCGGAGCTGATCGGAACCATGCATGAATCCGGCTTTGGCTTCCTGCCAGTACGGGAGCTGCACGTTGTCGGAGACGAGAACATACTTTTCGTCGGAATCGTGGCGGCCGCAGCCGAAGGTAACGATCACGAGCGTGGCAATAATAAGGAACGAGCCGAGGTGACGCTGGCGAGACATGAGAAACCTCCTGGGGCTTCATGAGGTTCTTCGCGTGCACAAACGGGAGTACGAAGCGGCTGCACGGGGACGGCCGCCTCGGCCTGAGAGTATACGCCTGCGGGCAGCCAGCCGCGAGCAGCAAGCAAGTAGCGCCGGCATCCTGCCGGCATTTTGTTGTTGCGCGAAAGCGCCGATGGGACGCCCCCGTCTGGGGGCCGGCGAGACGCCGGCGCTACCCCGGATGTGGGCTTTTCAGGGCTGCGAATTCGCGGCCGGACAGCGATCGTCGAGTTAGGCTTCCGCCTTAAACGGCTTGGAAGCAGCGCGTCGGCGGGCACGACGGAATGGGATCAGCTTCCCCACGGGCTGCGTGGTAGCGGAGGAACGGGCGCGGGCTTTCCGTCGGGATTTGGTTGTGCGCCGTGCGGAGCGTTTGATTGAGCGCGAGGACTTTGCAGCGCGCGGAGAGATATCCTCCAGAGCCGCGATGGCGATGTTGAGATGATCTCGTTGGGCTTTGAGTTGAATCAGGATGCGTGTGATGTCCACTTGGGAAGGTCTCCTCGTTCGGAGCCGATTTTCGGGGAACGCGAGCGCGCTGCGCGGCGTTTTTGTTTTTGTTCCATTTTCCGAACAAGAAGTGCGTCAAAATGTTTTAACCACAGAGGACGTAGAGGTCCACTGGCGGAAGGTCAAAAGCTTCACCACGAAGGACATGAAGGAACGACCACGAAGGGTACAAAGGAAATCTTTATCCGCTTTCGGCTTCGTACCCTTCATGAGCTTGCGCTTCCGACGGCAAAGATTACTTGCGAAGCCGGCAGACCACGACCTGCTTCGGCTCTCCACTGGCGAAGGGCTTGCGTTCGAAGTTGCCAAATTTGTCGACGATCTCGAACCCCTGCGAGCACACCAGCAGGTCCAATTCCTGCGGGAAGAAGCAGCGCATGTGCAGATCTTCGACACGAAAGTCTGGCTCCAGTCCGTTCGGCCCGCGCCGGCTGAAGTACCACTTGATGCGGCTCACCTGCGACGCGTCGTCGTAGTGCATGGTGTTCTCGAGCACGATGGTGCCCTTGCCATCGGGATCGTCGTACTCACGCTCGGGCTGGCGCTCTTCGGGGCTGCGCGCCAGCATCGAGATCTTGGGGTTGAACACGTCGAAGATGAATTGCCCACCGGGAGCCAGGTGCTTGCGCACACTGCTGAACAGGTTCGTTAGCGACGCATGGTCGTGCAGGTGCTGCATGGAGTTGAATGCCATGAAGATGAGCGCGAACTTGCGGGGCAATTCGAAGGCGCGGCAGTCGCCCTCGACGAATGAAATTTCAACTCCTGCCTGCTCGGCCTTCGCCCGGGCGCGCTCCAACATCGAACGCGAGAGGTCGAGCCCGAAAATCTCTACCCCGGCCTGGGCGATCGGGATCGTCAGCCGCCCCGTCCCGCACGCCAACTCGAGTACAGGGTTGCCTGTGTGCACCCTTCCAGCGCTTTTCGCGGGAGGATGGGAATCCACGAATCCCACGGCCTTCCTTGCCTCCTCCACGTAGAACGCTATGTCGTCCACCAGATCGCTGTTCAGCGCGTCATAGTGGCGGCCGTCGCGATAGAGGGGGATGTGTTCGGTTGTGTTCATCGTCTCTTTCAGTCTGAGGCAATCTAACGGCAGATTCCTCCACCCCCGCCAGGCTCGGCGTGGGGATGATAAAGCCGAGGCAAATGCGAACTGCATTGAATTTATTCATCAGCCTGTAAATCAGGCGTCTCATAAAAAAACTGTGTCCGTCCCAGACGCGGCCGATGCTGGGAGGCCAACTCTGCCTGCGCGTAACGCTGCTTGTTCTCCCGCACACCCTGTGCGGCCTCGATGTAGTATTCGGTCGCATTCTGGATCCCGGCTCCAGATGCGCGTGCAAACGCGTACAAGCCCTTTGCGTCTTCCACCAATCGCTTCACATCGGCGCCGGTGAATCCCTCGGTGGCAGAAATCACGCGAGGAAGGTCACAGTTGGAAAGCTGGGCAGGAATTCCACTCAAATGCTTTTGGAGAATGCGTTTCCGCGCTTCGCCATCCGGCAGCTTCATCTCCAGCCAAAGCTCAACTCGGCCGCTTCTCACCAGTGCCGGGGGCAAATGTTGCAGGTTCATGGCTGTCATCATCACGCATACGCGTGCTGTTCCCTCACTTTCAAGACCATCAAGCATGGTTAAAAGATAGCGGTATAACCCACGTTCCTCGCCGTCCTCGAAGATTGCGTCGGCATCATCAATAAAAATTACAGATGGAGAATTGTCCTTGGCAGCCTCGAATACCTTGTGGATTCGTGGATAGAAATTCTGCGTCCCAGCAATAAACGTGCCATCGATCAGAAAGAACTTGCCTCTTAGGCGATGCGCGAGCGCCCGCCCAATCGTCGTCTTACCGGAGCCAGGCGGACCGTATAACAGAACGCCACGCTTCGGTCGGAGTCCAAGTTCTGCCGTCAGGATGTCATTTGTGAGTGGCAGGGCGATGTGAATCTCCAGGCTTCGCACCACATCATCGACACCCTGTAAGTCATGCAGTTGAACTTCCTGGACCTCCTCCAGATCGACGTTGCTTGCGAGCCGCTGGGACCGGAGATATTCGATGAACTGATCGGTTGAGAAAGGTCCGGACGGCAGCAGCCAATCACAGGCGGCACGAATCTGATGCGCGTTGAGCTTTGGTGCGAAACGATAAATCTTCTCAGCGTCTAACCTCTCGGCGAGCTCGGCACCAAGGAAAATTGCAAGAAGAGCTGAGTAGTCAGCGACGGTGTATTTCCCAATCGAAGCGCTGAAACACCGGGTCGCGAACGCCTGCGCAATTGCTCCGTCTGTGGAGACAATAAGTTTTTTGTTCTCGCGCAATGCAAAGTCGCTCAGGTCAAGCAGGGCGGTCTCAATATACTGCCCGCGGGGATAGAAATGGCAGCTCGAAGTCGCGTTGTGAATGAGATCAATGTCATCCACGAATACGACCTCGTTTGCCTTCAGCGATCCAATCACGGCTGAGTGGAGGGTTTCTTCCAGAGACAACGGATGCCGGATGGTAGAAGTCTCGATGAAGTCCTTGCATGTTACAAAGCCGCCTCCCATTTCTTCGTGAAGCTTGCGCAGGACGGTCGTGCGGCCTCGCCCAGACGACGCACTGGTGAGAAGCAACAAACTTCCGGCCTTGCGGGCGTAGTTCAATACACGAAATGCTGACTCTTGAGCGGGAATGAGTTTGATCATATGGAGTTTTGTGCTCTCAATCTTTAATTATCGGAATCCACAAAGAGACTTGATCTGCATTCACGATACTCAAAAGGGCAGACTTTTTCGCCTGCCCCTTTTTGTGGCTGGTTCAGTCAGCCGCTACCCTCCAGTGCACGAACATATTCCAACACCGACTCGGACCAGCCGTCGATGTGCGTCCACTTGCCGTAGCCGACGCCATTCTTGTAGCTCGCCACGTTGATCACGTAGCCCTTATCTTGCGGATTGGGCACCGTGTCGTGCGCCTGCTCGTCGGTGATGACGATCAGGCGGTCGTAGCGCTCCTTCTGGTTCAGCTGCTCAACGGCCTTGCCGAGATACGTGCCGTTGTGGGGCTGCGAGACATCGATCGCGTCGCGCAGGGCGAAGCCACGACGCGCCGGCACCTCAACCAGATTGTCCGAGAACGAGTACACCGCCACGCGCTCACCAATCTCGCGCAGCAACACCGCGAGACCATAAGCCGCGTCGGTGCGCAGCATCTCGGAACGGCGCGAGAGCGGCGCCACCATCGAGCCGGAGATGTCGACGAGCAGAACAGTCTTGCCCGCGAGCTTCGGCTGCTCCGCAACACACTTCAGCATTGCAGCCTCGAGCGCCTGCTCCCATTGCGGAGCGTACCGCGCCGCAGCCAGGAAGCGGAACGGCAGCACGCGTTGCGTGTTCATCGACTCGAGGGCCGAGAGCACGAGCTTCTCGTCCACTCCGGCCTCGCGCAGGTTGCGCAGGTTGCGGAGCAGAGCGAGCGCGCCCAGCTTGTTCTCGGTCACGAGGCGAGTCCACGCCTCGCGCTTCGAGACGCCGTTACCGGCGCCTGCCGCCGAAAGGGCGACCTCCCAGGTGTCGGGAACGGCGAGCCGTCCCCAGATCAGCTTCTTCCACACGCCGGCCTGCTGGTCGTCACGCGGCTTGGCGTGCGACAGGAACAGGACGTCGCGCAGCTTGATGGGGCCGCCGCGATCGTACTTCGCGAGCTGGTACTCGTCGAACTTCGGAAACGCGGCCGCGAGGCCCTTCTTGACCTGGCCCGAGAGCGGCACGCGGCCGTCCTTCCAGTAGATGGCTACGAACTCGCACAGCTCGTCAGCGCGCTGGATGACGCGCTCGAGGGTCTCGGCCACCAGACCGCGATGGGTCTTGTGAAGAGCCATCTCGCGCACCAGGAGCAGCGGCGCGTGACGGAGCTTCATCTGCTCACGCGCCTCGACGGCAAGCACAGCCACTCGCTCGGGCTCGACCTTGGGAACGAGCTCGGCAATGCGGCCGGCGATCTCAACGCCGTCCTCGTAAAACTGGCTCTCCCAGAGCAGGCAGGCGAGCACCGAGCGGCGCAGTTGCAGCTCGTTCGAGATGTGACGCGCGGGGGCAGCCTCGTTGGTGCGAAGTCCGCGGGAAAGATTCATAAGATTGAGTCGGGCCATTCTTAGTCTCCAGTTTTCAGTCGCCAGGCTTCAGCTAACGCTGTGGTCGTCGGGCGTCAGAATCGGGTGTGCGACCCTCACTTCGCGTTCTTTGCGAGGTCAGGGTGGGATTTTTCACAAATGCTTTCAGTTTTCGGTCAGTGCCACCTCGCCGAGCAGGTCAGGATTGCCGATCGGTCGGGCAAATCCGATTTGGACAAGTCGAGGAGCAGTGTTGCGGTCGCGATAGTCGGTGCAGTACATCACATCCAGTTCCACGGGACGCACGGCCCCCGCGAAGGTGCAGGCGATCGCCCGCCGTCCGTTCACGGCATACTGCACGTGCGCATGAACGCAATCCGTGCACAACGGGCGAGGCCGCGCCGCTCGCGCCTCGCGCATGTGCCTGCACAGTACTTCGATCAACCGAACAATGGACACCAGGAACAAAGCAGGCATCGTATCGCCCCTCCCTTCTTTGAAGTGCCGCTGGCCCGTTACTGCGAAATGGTTTCTGGTATGTCGATCGGCACCTCGAACTTGAAGGCACCCTGGTCGCCGCGATCCTTCTGCGCTTCGAGGCCCAGCAACAAGCCCTGGAACTCGGCCATGGTTTTGGCCCCGAGATTGCCCTCTACGAACAACTCTGCTTCGAACAGCGACACATGTGGAAAGAACCTGCGGTACAGTTCGACCTTCTGTGCCGCAGTCGCTTGGCCCAAATACAAGCGGTAATCGATTCGCCCTGGACGCAGCAGCGCCGGGTCGAGCGCTTCGATCTGGTTGCTGGTCATGATGAACAGCACGTTATCCGGAGCGCTGAAACCATCGAGCGCGTTGAGCAGGCCTGAAAGCGTCACGCTGTTGCGATCCTCTTTCACGGACGAAGACTTTGACTCTGCCCCAACCGCATCTTCTGTAATCGGGCGAGCGTCGCTACTCTTCATGCAGTCGATATCTTCAAACAGGATCACCGAGTTCGGTTCCACGTCGTTCATCGCAACAACCGGTCGTTGAACTGCGCTAAGTTGACGGCATAGATCGACATGCCGAACCTCTCTGCCAGCGCCGATACCAGGGACGTTTTGCCGGTGCCGGGCGGACCGTAAAACAAATAGCCACGGTGATAAGGCACGCCCAGGCTGCGATAGCGCTGGTGCGAGTTCTTGAATCGCGCGATGTCATCCAGCAATTGCTCCTTTTCTCTTGCCCTCAAAACTACCGAATCCAGCAGGCGCGGCACATAGGCTTCCACGTAGCTCCAGCCGTCGTTGTAGACATATAAGTAAGACCTCGCGGCATTGTTCTTGCGATGACATTCGACAACCTCGTTCACAAACTGCCAAAGCACACTTTGATTGCGGCCGATCGTGCGAAACGCCAACAACTCCCGGCGTCGGGGATGCGTG
>Ga0307472_100000595_pt1 | contig 12969 bp, 9 predicted proteins | sample atmos_gasesAM5C__2_FD_204582 | JGI IMG/M metagenome (GOLD analysis project Ga0307472, IMG submission 204582) | Hardwood forest soil microbial communities from Morgan-Monroe State Forest, Indiana, United States - atmos_gasesAM5C_05 | ecosystem: Environmental > Terrestrial > Soil > Temperate... | reverse complement strand
GGCCAGGCGTTCGTCGGCCCCGGCTATTTTCACTCCCGACCCTCCGCTGCAGGCAACGGATACGACGCCTCGAATTCCAACGGCTCCCAACTCGGCCCCACCAATCAGCACTTGATTGAACGAGTGAAGACAGATGTAGCCAGCAACCAGGCGGACAATCCGGGCCAACCGGTGCCTGTTGACTTGGTAACCGCGTCGGCCTCAGGGCTCGATCCCGATATCTCTCCCGCAGCGGCTGAGTTTCAAGTTCGGCGAATCGCTCGCCAGCGCGGAATTTCAGAAGATCAGGTGAAGCGGCTCGTTCAAGAGCATACTCAGTCACGCCAGCTAGGCCTGCTCGGAGAGCCGCGTGTCAACGTACTTGAGCTGAATCTCGCTCTGAACGCCAAGTTCCCCGAGAAGTAGCGTCCGGGCGACTAAGCCGTGATCGTGCGAGGCTGAACAGGAAGTTGATGGAGGACGGGCGTCCTCGCCCGTCCGGCGGGCGAGACGCCCGCCGCTCCATAAGCTCATTTTGCCTGTCGTACGGCGACCCTGGTTTCGCTTGCTTCTCCGAGGCCATTCCCTGCAAGCCAGTCCGCCATTCGGCCAACATTGTCGTCGCTCGTGTCAAATTGGAGAGCCGCCTTCACCTCTTCATGGTGCTCGCGCACGAACTGAAGCTTCTGCACCATATCGGCCGCGCTGGTATCAGAATAGGTGACCACTCCAGCAGGCCGGCGCCCGTTCTCACTGGCAACCACTGGTACGCCCAGTGCTAAGGACTCGAGCACCGAAGCCGCAACCCCGTCACAAGCGGGGGTCCTCAAGTATACGAAGCACCTGCTCAACAGAGTGAGGAACTGGTCATGCATGAGATTCCCCAACAGCAGCAAGCTCGCACGCTCCTCTTCTGACCATCCTCTGACGAACTCCTCGGCAGCGGCCATCTCTTTGCCAGGAAACCCAAGCCAGATATATCCGGCTTTAGGGTCCTGATCCCGATATCGCCTCATTCCCTCGCGCAAGATCTCCAGCCTGTATTCCGGACGGAAGGAGACGTACGAAAGGAATACTCGAGAATGGTTCTGGAGAAAGCTCTCGATCTGCTCGCCTAAGTCCACGCGAGAGAACTCCAGGTACTGCGGTGAAAACGTCGCGATCGACCGCACCTTCTCCGGATTAATCCCGTACTGCACAATCGCATCCTGAATCGGCTCACTGTCGCATGCGATCTCCCCCGCCAGCTGAAAAAGTGCGTAAAACGCAACCTGCGCGAGACTCCGGTCATTGCGCGGAAAATAGTCCTGGGAGAGTCCACCGTGAAATGTCACCTGTGCAGGAAGGTTTACCGCCCGCCCAGTCAGCGTTGTTGCCAGAGCCAGCAGATATCCTTTCTTCGACATACCGTTGACGTGCACATTCAACCGGTAACCGCGAAGAGCGTAGGACCAGATTTTCTTCAGGAAGTCGACCCCACCCTGCACATCCACGTACTCCGGGCTCTTGGTTTGCCGCCCTTCGTTGATCTTCAGCACTTCACAAACGTGACCACGGCGCCGCAACTCCTCCGCCACCAGCTTCAACTGCATCGCCCAACCGCACATGGGAGGCGGATAGTTTCCGATCTGGAGAATTCGAACTGGACCTTCCAGCCCATCGCCGGAATGCGTCGACTCTTCGCCCCCCAAGCTGAGATCCAGTTCGCGGCTCGAGAACCAACGGCCGAGCGGAGTCTTTGTCTTCAGCATCAGCTTCGAGCTGAAGTACGCATCGTAAATGGCCCGCATCCTTGCCGGGCTGGCCGAAGCCACAGTTTTGGCGTGTTCCGCCCCGAGCCCGTAACCCAGAGATTCCAGTGTCCCGCCGATCAGTTCCTCGACATCCTCCAATTGCTGCCCTGACAGAGATGTTTTCCAACGGGCCACTGGACGGAACTCTCCGGAACCTGCCTCCTTGCCGAAAGAACTGTTCGGCCGGCTTACCGAGCCGATGCCAACCCGCTGAATCTTGGCGTAGTCCAATTCCTGCCCGATGAATTCTCCAATACCCGCCAACACCTCTTGCGGACTTTGCACCAGATCTTCGTAGTGGATCTCTTTGTAATCCGCTCCCAGCGCTTTGCCGTTCTCACGACCTTTGTTTACCACCCATTCCCAATAGAGCGCCGCTGCCTGAAGTTCCTTGCCGCGATCCCACGGCAGAGGCCGAATCCAGTGCTGCCTCTCGAGCGAAAGCGCGACGTCCCGGCCATCGCGGATGATGTGGATCACCAGGGCATCCGGTATCGTTTCCTTGATCCGTCGCATAGCCAGAAGATGATCCGGCGTACAGTCAGCCCACCTTTCCATTCCCTGCTTGCGGCCCATGGCATCCATGACGACGCGCAGGAAATCGCCTCCATTTCCGCAGTTCGCCATGACTTCTTTTTTGATCTCGACCGCATCCAGTCCGGTTTTTGTGAAGAGGCTGCTGTGTTCCCAGGCCTCCAGCAACGCAGCCTTGTTGCGGTCCACTCGCAGATCACCAAAGCGCGGTTCCAGCAGATTGAACACCTGCGATTCCGCCCGGTACACGACAAAATTTCCGGCCGACAACAGCATGTGGTAAAGCAAGGTCGTGCCCGAGCGCGGACACCCCAGCACGAAAACCGGGGCCTTGCTGCGCGAACTCGCCCACGAGGTCTTGTCTAGGCCAATCGTTGTCTCGGTGGTTTCCATGTTTCGGTGATTTTCCCCGCCACTCCTCGAGGGTCGCTAGCGCGCAGGCACTCCTGGCGCAACGGAAGGTGGCTCGGTCATCGCTGTGGCAGAACCCCGGCTCATGTCTGTCGACGCGATCCTCGGCGCGGTCGCCTTCCCCCGGCTTGCTCCTGCTTCCATGAAATTCCTGTGCCACAATTCCAGCACCAGCATGCGCCACAAAATCCCGGAACGGTTCCGCCTTCCGCGCGTATGTTCATCGATCAAGGCACGCACAGCATCGGGTTTAAAGTAGCCGCGCTGCAAGGTGCGCTCCTCGAGCAGCACCCTGAGATACTGATCCTTCATGCTGTCGCGCATCCATTCGACCAGCGGCAACTGGAAACCCTGCTTGCGTCGATGCAGCAGTGCAGGCGGGATCCCGAGTCGCTCCGCCAACTTCTTCAAAATGAATTTCCGAGTCCCGGTACGGAATTTCCAATCGACCGGCAACGCTGCCACCCATTCCACGAACTCGTGATCCAGCATCGGAACCCGCACCTCAAGCGAGGTTGCCATGCTCATTCGATCCACTTTCGCGAGAATGTCCGCGGTCAAGTAGGTTTTGGTATCGAGATAGAGCAAGCGGCTCAACGAGTCCTTGGCGGGCGCGTGGTCATAGTAGTGCTGCCACTGCTCCAGCGGATTCGGCAGATGTTCGGCGGCTCGCAGGAAATCCTTCGAGAAAAGGCTCCTCTCCCGGTGCAGCACGGGCAGGTAGGAAACGTCATCCAGATAACGATCCCGCGCCGTCAACGATGCGTTCCAGGCGAGATTCTTTCCATACATGCCGGCCGGCATCCGGTGGTGCACTTGATCCCGATAAATCCTGCCCAGCCAGTTCGGGATGCGGTCAAACTTTCTCCGCTCCATCGCGACCAGGTAGCGGTCATATCCGGCAAATAACTCGTCGCCTCCGTCTCCCGACAACGCCACCGTCACATGCTGCCGCGCCATCCGGCTTACGTAATAGGTCGGCAACATCGAGGAGTCGCCGAAAGGCTCTTCCAGCATTCCGGAAAGAAACGTCAGCGTCTCTTCCAGGTTGGGATTCAGGATTAATTCATGGTGATCTGTCCCGAACCTCTCAGCCACCAGTCGCGCGTACTCCGCCTCATTGAATTTTTCCGCTTCGAAACCAATCGAGAACGTCTTCACTGGCTGCGAAGTCACCCGCGCCATCAGCGCAACGATGATGGACGAATCGACTCCCCCACTCAGAAGCGCGCCGAGGGGAACATCACTGATCAACCGGATCCGCACTGCCTCTTCGAGCCGCCGCTCCAGTTCCTCCAGGCAATCCTCTTCCGACATGGCCGCCTGCGTCCCATATTCCGGTATATCCCAAAATTCGCGAATGCTGGTTCGGCCGTTGCTGTACTCCATCAGGTGACCGGGCGGTAGCTTGTGGATACGCCGGAAGGCCGTGTGAGGATCGGGGATGTAGCCAAAGTAGAAGTATTGCAGCAGCCCCTCAGGGTTCACCTCCGCAAGTTCAGGAGCCACCGCAAGGATCGTCTTGATCTCTGAGCCAAACAGCAGACGTCCCTGATGCACGGCGTAGTGCAAGGGCTTTTTTCCTAAACGGTCGCGCGCTAGCAGGAGCGATTGCCGCCGTTCGTCATACAAAGCGATCGCAAACATGCCGCGCAGCTTCTTGACGCAGTCCGCCCCCAACTCCTCATAAAGATGAACGATGATTTCCGTGTCGGTGTGCGTGTAGAACTTGTGGCCGCGCTGTTCAAGACCACGCCGCAGTTCAGGAAAATTGTAGATTTCGCCGTTGTAGACGATCCAGATGCTTTTGTCTTCGTTGTGGATGGGCTGGTGGCCACCGGACAGGTCAATGATGCTTAGACGCCGCATTCCCAGGCCAACTGGGCCCTGGGCGTAGATGCCCTCATCATCCGGTCCGCGGTGCACGATGCTCTGACACATCCGGTGCACCTGAGCGGCTTCCACCTGCTCGTCGGGCCGCCCGACTATTCCGGCTATTCCACACACTGCGCGACCCTCGCGGTTTCTCGTGCCGAATTTTCGCGTTGTACTGGCGGCCGGGTTCCCTGCACCGCAATCGGCTGTTCGATCACTCGCAAATCCTGTAATCCGCAGCTTTCGAACCAGCGGAAGACTTCTTCATAGGTATGTTTGGACTGATACCACGGCGAGTACCAGTCGAAGGTGTCCAGAACACGCCAGGTCGCGTCCTTGTTATGCGACATCGGGATTGCCCACGCCAGTGCGCTGCTGGCAGCTTTCCCGACCAGCGGAACCTTCTTCAGAACCGAATGGACCCCATACAGGGGCACGACAAGCCTGCACAGCCGATGTAGTTTCTCCGGAGCCATGCGCCGGGTCCACTTGCGATAGACGTCGCTCATCCGGTACCAGGGGTTGTAGGAACTGTATAGCCAGATTGCGATACGGCCACCCGGTTTTAACAGTTTGGGAAGCGCCTTGAAGGCCTGTTCGCAATCCGGAGTGTGATGCAGGACGCCAATGCTATAGATGTAATCGAAACTTTCAGGAGCAAACGGTAACTTGAAAACATCCGCCTGGAAGATCGTCGCGCTTCGATCCGCCAGATTTTTGGCTGCCACTTCTGAAGCCAGGCTCAGATCAATCCCAACCACGTGTGCCCCCCACCGCGTCGCCACTTCCGCGAATCGCCCCATCCCGCAGCCCACATCGAGCACAAGTTTGCCGGCAAGATCTTCTGGGCGAAACCCGGTACGTCTCCGGAACGCTCGCTCCGATCTCTGGCTGCTGGCATCATCCAACTGGGTTCGCGAGTAAAGCTTCCATTGAAAGCCAAAGCTCCCCGCATAGTTCTGCGCGTCCACAAAACGAAGCACGCCATTGAGCAGGGGATACTCTCGCCCGCAGTGAAGGCACACCAAACCGCCCGCGCCCGAGGCCAGTCCGCCTTGGCAGTCAAGGCAACGGAGAATCGCTAGGACTTCTTCACCGACTCCAGGCAAGTTCTCGTTCTCTGTTTTCGCCATACCCAAGTTTTTCCCGGCTGCCATTTTGAGGATCATCACTCGCCGTGCTCGTTACCTCCGCAGGTTTGGAGGCAATTCGGGAGAGCGCGCAGATATAACCCACGATGAAATAGGGGAACAGGTTGTACTCCGTCGAGGCAAACAACGCACCTGCTGCGTAGCCTGCCAACGCGGCCCACAACGCGCTGGTCCAGATTCGAATCTCAGGATCGGTCTTGTACCCCGGCAACTTGTACACCCGCTTGATGCGACCCATCGAAACGAACAGCAACGCGAGGAAAAGACCAAGGGCTGGAATCCCTCCCTCCGCTCCGAGTTCCGTATACGTGTTGTGCGCCACGCGCCACTCTTCCGTGATGGCCGGGAAGTTTCCGGGGCCCACCCCAAAAATCGGGTGATGCAACATCAGGCTTATGCTCTCCTTCAGGAGTGCCGTGCGCTGTTCCAACGACCCTTCTCCATGCGCCTCCATGCTCCCTTCGGAAAAAGAGCTGGCGCCAGGCCGTTGAAACAGGCTTGCCATGCGCGACCGGTATTTCGGAGACGCAACCAATCCTCCCAACGCGAGCACTCCGAGAATCATAGTGACGCCCAATAGCATGAACCGGCGCCCTTTCACTCCAAACTCCCACAAGCAGACGATGGCCGTGATCATCATGGCGATCATCCCGCTGCGCGAGTAAGTGGCCACCACCCCGACAAGCAAGCAGATCAGCGCGAACGACCACAATAACTTTCGCATGCCTCCCTTGGACGCGAACATGAAGGCCATGCACAACGGGAAATTGATGGCAATATTGATCGCCAGGTCATTGGGGTTCTCGAGGATCCCCTTTTGGATCCCCATGAGTCGTCCGTCCTCGGTGTGGTGCACGATCAGCGACGCAATTGTAACGATCGCCACCGCCGAAGCCTGAATGTAGAGGAGCCGCCGCAGCCAGCTGATCTTGGTGACCACCAGCGATATCAAAAGCGCAATGATCACGCCCTTCGAAAACTTGTTGATGACCGTGTCAAACGCTCCTCCCCTCCAGAACGCGGTGGGGATCGTCAGCAGCAGGTGCGCCAGCAGAAAAAGAAGAATCTTGCCCTCGAGCGGGATTTTTCCTCGTTCTGTCCGCTTGACTCCGAAAATAAGAGCTGCCAGCGCGATTCCCCCCGCGATCTTTCCTAATGGCACATACGTCAGTCCAGGAATGAAGTCTTCCGGACGAAAGAAGTAGATCACCGAGAAAAATACCAGCGCTCGATAAGCGAGCGTAGCTCGGGCCGTCTGAGCAGGAGCCATGACCCAGCCGGATTCTTGAAATTGCAATTGCGTGCTCATAATTGACTTCAATGCCTTCCTGCTTTGCCGGCCATCAAGCCGCCATCGGCCCCTGCGCTGCTATCGGGTCCAGGCTACTTTCCGTCTCGCTACGAAGTTCGCAAACGCCACCATTGCCGCCGTATTCAAGACCACAAATGTGAAGGCTGCATCCCCGGCTCGCGCGATCGGTCCCGTTTTTACGCGCGCCATCCCGATCAGGCTCAACCCGTAAAAGGCCAACTGCAGGAAGAAAGCGCCCCGGTAAAAATGCTGAGGCAGCAAAGCCGACGCCAGCAGGGCCGCCACAAGAGCGAAGGGAACGAGCAGTCGCAGGATTTTGTGACTGATGAATTCGAATCGGATCGGATTCGCCCTGCTCAATAGCCATGGCATCATCTGCAACAGCTGATAGTTGCCGCTCAGCGTGCGCACCTTCCTCGCGAACTCTCGTTCCGCGCCCAGGTCGGGAACATCCCACGCCCGCGCCCGCGGCTCGAAAACCACCCTCTTACCTGCCTTCACCACCTGCATCGGAATAAGCACATCATCGAGCAGCGTCTCGGGCGGCACCGCAGGCAGCAATTCGCGCCGAACCCCGTAAAACGCCCCGGTCGCGCCCACCACCGACCCCGACGCCGATTCCAGTTCCCGCACGATCTTTTCAATTCTCCAGTACAAGCCCATCCCCTGGCTCTTCTCACCTGCGCTGGAATCACCCAGCATCAACTCGCCGCTTACGCATCCCACCTGCGGATCCGCAAAGTTGCTCAGCAAAACCTGCAGGCCAGTCGGTTCGATCTGTTGCCGCGCATCGGTGAAAATCACAATCTCTCCGTGCGCAATATTGAAGGCATCATTCAAGCCGGATGCTTTCCCGCGCGAAAGCTGGTTCAATACTCCGTGCACATTGGGACGCCGTGCATACTCCCGGAGGATGGCTTCCGTGCGGTCCGTCGATCCATCCGACACTACGATGATTTCGAGCTGGTCCTCCGGATAGCTCAGCCCCAGAAGATTTTCGAGCTTCCGCTCGAGCACGCCTTCCTCGTTCCGCACCACCATCACAACCGAGACGAACGGCTGAACCGATCCCAACAGCACCGGCATCGGACTCAGGCGGCACCGCAACCAGAGCCATAGCGGATATCCCGCGTACGTGTACCCGATCAGTGCGACGGCTCCCCAGAATACCCATGTCATTGCGCGCCCCGGCCCAACAGGACGATCTTGATCGTCTGGAACATGATCAGAATGTCCAGACCGAGAGACGCATTCTTGATATAGAACAAGTCGTACTGCAGCTTTTCCTTGGCGTCCTCAACGGTATTGCCGTACTTGTAGCGAACCTGCGCCCAGCCGGTAATCCCGGGCCGCACGGCGTGGCGTACCCCGTAATAAGGAATTTCCTTGCTGAGCCACTCCACAAATTCCGGACGCTCCGGCCTCGGTCCCACAAAAGCCATATCACCCTTGAACACGCACCACAATTGCGGAATCTCATCGATGCGCGCAGTCCGCAAAAATTTACCGACCCTGGTAATTCGAGGATCTTCATCGTCCGCCCAGGTCGGCCCGGTGTCGGCCTCCGCGTCTTGCCGCATCGTGCGGAACTTGTAGCAGTAGAAGTTGTGGCCGGCGCGTCCCACTCGCTTCTGGCGGTAAAGCACCGGCCCTTTGGAATCCAGCTTGATCGCCAGGATCACGAATGGCAGAAGGGGCAGCACGACAATCAACAGGGTGAGCGCCATCAGCGTCGACAGCGCTCGCCGCATCAGGTTGAAACTGGTGCTGAACCGGAAGCCGTCGGCGAAAATCAGCCAGCTCGGATAGAGCTGTTCAACTTCAATCCGCCCCGAGATCTTTTCCAGCCACGAAGTCGCTTCCTCGATGCGTGCGCCATTCAGTCGCAACTGAAGCAATTCTTGAACCGGAAAAGTTCCGCGGCGATCCGGCATGGCCACGATCACCCGGTGCACGTGATGCGACGCTGCCATTTCCATCAAGTGGGCCGCGACCGATTCGCGCGTCAGCGCGCCCTCCACGTTCCCGCTCCAGCCGATGACGTCGATTCCCAATTCCTTGCGCTGCCGCAACCCGAGCACCAGTCGTTGCGCGCGCTCGCCCGTTCCCAGGATGTAGACCTTTTCCTGCATGAAACGCTGTTGCACCAGCCACCCATAGGCCGCGCGCCAACCCACCAATCCCATGGTCAGCAGTACCAGGGCGATCAGCGATGCATTGTTCCCGGGCAGGACATACGGGAAGAAATAGCCGACCACCGCGAGGAACAGCGCGAACAGCCCGGGTACCAGGAACAGACGGAAGTACATCTCGCCCTTGGCGTCAAACTGGGCTGAGTCGTACAGGTCAAACCAGTGGGAGCAGATCAGCACGACCAAGGTTGCGACCAGCACCTTCACATACCCGTACTGGTAGTTCAGTACGATGTAGCGATCGTCCGGGAACGCCAGCAACACGCCGAGCAGAAACGACAGGAATACAACCGTCGTCTCCACCGCCAGCAGCACCAGCGTGCGGACGGGGTAGTAGACATTGAACAGTCGGATCACAGGTCGCCCTTGTTACGCCTTCTGTCTTGCCGTCTTTTCGTACGACTCGTAGTAGTAACGCGAGTAGTAGGAATCCGAACGCATGATGCCGTTCAGCACGACTCCCACCAGAAGCTTCCCTTGAAATTCTTGGCGCGCTTTTTGCGCGGTGTCGTACGGTGTCGCATTCGAGCGCACCACCATCAGCACACCATCGCAGAAGTTCGCAAGCTGGCTGGCATCCGAGACCGGCACGGCGGGAGGCGAATCAAGGATGATCCAGTCGAACAACTGCTCCACTCGCTGCAGGAGCATCTTCAGCCGGCCGTTCGCAATCAGTTCCGCAGGATGCGTCACCGTGCGCCCGCATGGCACAAAGAACAGGTTCTCCATTGGACCGCGCTGCATGATCGAAAACTCGTCGCTCTCGCCCATGAGATAATCCGCCAGCCCCGGCGACGAAGTTGTCCCCAGCGCGCTGTGTAAACGGGCCACCCGCAGGTCTCCATCGATCAGCAGTACCCGCCGTCCATGTTGCCGGACGAGTACCTGTGCGAGATTCGCGGCCACGAACGACTTCCCTTCTTGCGGAAGCGCGCTGGTAACCAGGATTTTCTTTACCGAAGCTTTTTCGCGCATCTGGTAAAGACGCGAACGCAGCGTCCGGAACTGTTCCGTTCCTAACGCGTTCTCTTCCGGGTTGAAAAACAGCATCGTCTTTTCATCCGGCTTCCATTCAGCCTGCGCGCAACGCGCGAGCAGCGTGTCAAAGGTAAAGGAAGTAGTGAATGACGGTGTCCCTTGGCCGTGTCCAGGAGTTCCCGGCGCGGACGTCGTCGTCGCTTTTGAACCATGAGCCGTTTCCGGCATCGCGGGCACAGATTCGGTCGCGGGCAGGTCCATGACGGGCGTACTGTCCGTGCGGGTGCCCTGAGATGCGGCCCTCTCCTGTTCAGCTCGCTTCAGTGCTTCGTGAATTCGGCTCATGATTTCCTCTCTTTAGGCAGGTCTTGTTCGGACTGTCGCAGCCGGTCGGCCAAGGTCGCCAGCGTGCGTAATGCTTCTACTAAGTCAAACTTCTCGCCATTGCTTGGCGCAGGCGGCGCCGGCACTGTCATGGCTCCTGACGCCACATTGTCGCTAAGATCAAAGTCGCGCGCGACCGCGTCCACGATGCTTTCGTTGATCGTCGGCTTCTGATCCACGAAAGCGCTCACTAGACAGTGCTCGCACAGCAAGTTCACAACCCGCGGAATCCCGTTCGAGTACTTGTGAATGGAATTCAGCGCGTCCCCATCGAAAATCTGCCGCCCATCCGACCCCGCAATCCGCAGTCGCTGCTGCACGTAAGCTTTCGTTTCTTCCAGGGTCAGCGGATGTGTCTTCGCCCGCAACGTCAAGCGCTGTCGCAGCTGGCGCAACTGCGGCATTTTGAGTTTCGTTTCCAACTCCGGCTGCCCCACCAGCACAATCTGCAAAAGCTTCTCCGTGAAGGTCTCGAGATTGGTGAGCATGCGGATTTCCTCGAGCACTTCATCCGTCAGATTTTGTGCCTCGTCCACAATCAGCACGGCGGTTTCGCCCGCGCGGTAACGATCGAGCAGCCAGTTGTACAGGCGCTGCAGGATCTGGCTCTTCGACTTCGAATCACACTGAATGCCGAAGTCCGCCATCATGTAATCGAGAAACTGGGGCACGTTCATGCGCGAGTTGAAGACGAATGCGGTTGCTACCTGCTGCAACCGCAACCATTCCAGCAGCTTGTTGATCAACGTGGTCTTGCCCGTCCCCACTTCGCCGGTCAGCAGAACGAACCCTTTTCGGCTCTGGATGCCATAGGTCAGGCATGCCAAAGCCTCCTCCGTATGCCGCGTCAGGAACAGGTAACGCGGGTCCGGATTCACATTGAACGGATTCGCCCGTAGTCCAAAGAACTCTTTATACATACTGGTCGCCTAGACCCCGACTTTCTCTCCGCTCGTTTCTCCCGCCGATTTGTACCGATTCCAGAATTTTCCGTTGCCGTTCGCCGGCAGATCCTCCGTCACCCAAGGCAGCGCCACCAGCACGGGCATCTGCAGGCTGGCAAGCACGTCGGCTTCGTTGCGGATCGACTTGTCCCTCAACTCCACCCATAGCGCCAGACCGAGCCCAATCACAAGTCCGCCGCCCAAGCCGCCGGCCGCAAACAACAGCCGATTCGGAAAACTCGGCGATTCGGGCAAGCTGGCTGCGTTCAACAGGTGCATCTGCTCTCCCTGCTGACGTTTTTCCATGTCGGTAGCCATCTCCGAGGTGCTTCTCTTCGCCAGCAAGTCTGCGTAAAACTTCTGGGCCGTATCGTAGTCACGGGTCAATTGCTTGTACTTTTCCTCTACTTCAGGACTGATTGCGACCCGGCTCTGGTAGTTTCGGATCTGATCACTCAGCCGCTTCTGCTCGCGCGTCGCCTGATTCAGCACTTCCTCGTACTGGTGAACCTGCAAGCGCAATTGGCGGATCTCCGGCGGCTCCGAAGCACTCGCCTTCAAGGTCGGGTCCGGACCCTTGGCCGCCGCGTCGTTCACTTCTGCCAGTCTCTTTTTCACCTCGGCAATGTCTGCCTTGGTCTTGATCACGTCTGGGTGATCTTCGGTATAACGCGCCTGCAGAGAAAGAAGTTGACTCTGCAGAGCGGTCAACTGAGTCTCCAGACTCTGCGGATTCGTACTTCCCTGCGACGACTTCCACGCTGCCAGTTGCTGCGCCAGCAGCGATTCCGTGTACGCCTTGTCTTGCTGCGCCCGATTTACCGTCTGGGTATTGGCGTCCAGCTGCGAGTTCAGTGCGCCCAGTGCTTTCCAGTTGTTGTCTTCGTCGCCCGGCAATTGACCCGCGTATTGCCTCTTGAACTGTGCCAGCTTCGCATCCTGTTCATCCAGATTTCGCTTGGCTTCGTCGAGTTGCCGGCTGATGAACGCGGTCGTGTTCTCAGCTACCGCCTCGCGCGAGTTCTGAAATTCCGTCAGGATGGCCGACGTCAGGTCGTTGCACACATCTTGCGCATCCCGCGGATTGGCGGTCGTAAAGGTCACATAGAAGCCCGGCACGGCACTCCCCTGCCCTGGTTTCCTCCTGCCGCCCGTGTTTCCAATCGCGCTGAGATCCGTGACCACCGGCTCGATCTGTACGCTTGCGCGCACGTCTTCCAGAACATCGTCAAGGCTCTTGCCACCGCTGAACAATCGCTGCCTCTTCTCCACGATCGGCTGCAGGCGGTTTCGCCCCAGGACCTGTTGCTGCATGGTCGCAATCCGCTGCGCCAGGTCCGCGGTGACCACCGGCTGCACCACGCCCTCGGGAACCTTCTGCCCCTCCACCAGCACCAGCGCCTGCGAGGTGTATTT
>Ga0307472_100000594_pt1 | contig 12980 bp, 12 predicted proteins | sample atmos_gasesAM5C__2_FD_204582 | JGI IMG/M metagenome (GOLD analysis project Ga0307472, IMG submission 204582) | Hardwood forest soil microbial communities from Morgan-Monroe State Forest, Indiana, United States - atmos_gasesAM5C_05 | ecosystem: Environmental > Terrestrial > Soil > Temperate... | reverse complement strand
GCCAGCATGAGCCGCCGCGGACCCAGCCGCGCCACCGCGTCGCTGATAAAAACGACCAGCGTGGAGCTCACAAGATAGTAGGCCGAGGCGGCGCCGGAGATCAGCGAGGCCGGCCAGCCATGCAGGCGTTGAAGCTCCGCCAGATAGACGCCGTGGCCATAGAGGCCGAAGCCCCAGCAGAACACCGCAACAATGAAGCAGCCGCAGACGACGCGCCAGCCGGCATAGCGCGGCGACGATTCGTCGATAGACGCGGTGGGGGCGGTGAGCACAGGCGGCATGACGGATCGTTCGGCTTTCGCGCCACGACACCCTGCCATGCGGACGCGCCGCCATATTTCGGGAATCGCCGAATGATGGATGACTGCCACTTTTTTCGGCCGCGGGACAGGCCAACGGCCCCTGGAGCGGTGATAACGCTGTCCAGCGAAGTGGATGCCGGTTCGCTACGGCTTCATCCCAGCCGGCGCGACCTGCGAACTCTTCAGGCCGATGTCGTCGAAGGCGCGGCGCACCAGGCCCGACGCCTTGGCCTCCTCGATGAAGGTGCTCACATAGGCGAGCGCCAGCGGCTTGTTCTTGGGCACGGCGATGGCGGTCGTGGAATTGAGAAAGCCGCCGTCGAGGATGCGCGACCCAGGGATCTTGGTCGAAACGCCGCCGAGCGACTCGCGGCCGAGGGCGATCGCGTCGGCCTTGCCGTCGAGCATCATGGCGATGGCGTCGTCGACGCCGGCGAGCGCGGTGTGGGTCGCCTGCGGCGAGGCGCGGTTGGAGGCGCGGAACGTCGCCGTATCCTTGACGCCGGCGATGCGCACGCCCGCGGCGTTGGCCTCGGCCACCGTCTTGATGGTTGAGTTGGGCGCGACGAGATACGTGCTTTGCAGGATGTGATAGGCGTTGCCGAAATCGACGAATTTCTTGCGCTCCTCGTCGACCGGCATGAACGAGACGTCCCATGCGTCGGCGGCGGCGGCGGCCTGGATCTCGCCCGAGCCGAGATAGGGTACGTATTCGAGCGCCACGCCGAGCCTTTTCGCAAGCTCGGTGCTGATGTCGATGGTGACGCCGCGATACCTATCAATCGACGCATCGCGAACGGTGTAGATCGCCGACGGCGCCGGTCCGACGGCAATGGCAACGCGCAGCTTGCCGGTCGGCGTGAGTTCCTTTTTCGCCGCCTCGTCGTCGGCGCGTGCGGTATTGGCAGCAAGCATCACGGCGATCAACGCACCGGACAGCGTAAGCAGTTTCATTGGTTCCTCCCTGGTCGGCTTGTCGGTTTATATCAGCCGCCCGCGTACACCGCCTGGCCGGTAACGACGAAATCGACGCGGCCGTCATTGAGCGCCTTGAGGCATTCCGACGGCCGGTTGACGATCGGTTCCTCGTGGACGTTGAAACTGGTATTGACCAGGACCGGCAAGCCGGTGGCGGCGCGGAATCGGCGCAGGATATCGGCATAGAGCGGATTGTCCTCGTCGCGCACGATCTGCGGTCGCGCCGTGCCGTCGACATGGATCACTGCCGGGATACGCGCATGCCATTGCGGCTTGACGGTGCAGGTGATGGTCATGAAGCGTGCGGCATAGCGATTGACCGGCGTGATGTCGAACACCTTCTCGGCGTCTTCCTCCAGCACGTAGGGTGCGAACGGCATGAATTCGGATCGCGCCAGCCGCTTGTTGAGCGCGTCGTTGATGCCGGCGTCGGCTGGGCTCGCCAGGATGCTGCGCGCGCCGAGCGCCCGCGGACCAAATTCCATGCGTCCGAGATAGGCCGCGCCCGCCTTGCCGGCGCACAGCAGCTCGGTCGTGACCGCCGCCGGAGAGCCGGCCAGCCGCCGCACGCCGCGCGCGCGGCCGAGCTCGGCGTCGATGCCGCCGTCGTAATCGTAGCCGAGATAGACGTCGGTGAGGCGATGCCGCCGTGCGAGCCATGTCGCGAGCCCGTCGCGCTGCAGGAGGAACGTGAGCCCGGCGCCGACCGAGAGCCCGCTGTCGCCCATGGCGGGAAAGATGAAGATCTCCTCGATCGGGCAGGCCTCGGCGAGCAGGCGGTTGAGCCGCACATTAGCGAACAATCCGCCGCCAAGGCCGAGCCGACGCGTGCCGGTGCGCTCGAGCCAGCGCCGCACCGAGGCGAGCGACAGTTCCTCCACCGCCTTCTGGATCGACGCCGCGATCGTCTCGCGCGGCTGGCCGCGGCAGAGGTCGTCGACCATGCGCTTGATCGACGGCTCGTCGGCAAATGTCGCCGTGATCATGCCATCGGCATCGATGGAAAAATGCCGGGCGATGTCGAGGGCGAGCGTGGGCTCGCCGTAGGCCGCCAAGCCGGTCAGCTTGCCCTCATGGCGGAACATCTTGAAGCCGCAGGCTTCGGTGGCGTAGCCGTAGGCCCAGGCAAGGCTCGAGCGCAGCGGCCCGCGCTGCAGCAGCCAGCGATCGTCGCCGAAATGGCAATCGAGCCGGCCGTCCTTGAGCGTGCGGACACTGTAGCTGACGTTGTCGCCGACGCCGTCGGCGGTGTAGATCAGCGCATCGTCCCAGTCGGTATAGAACAGAGCCGACAGCGCGTGCGCCTCGTGGTGATTGGCAAAGGCGAAACGCGCGTCGGGCCGGAAGCCGTTGTCGTGAAAAAAGCTGTCGGCGCGGAAGATCGCAAGCGCGTCGGCCGTCTTGCGCAGCTGGCAATGCACCATCAAGTCGCGCAGGCGATTGTCCGGCCCACGCCAGCGCCGCACCGCGTAGTCGATCTCCTTGTGCAGCGGATAGCGAAAATATCGCCACGGGAAGAACGACCGCGTCGAGACGATCGCGTCGACGTCGAGGCGCGACCAGCCGGCGACGCGCAAAACCTCGTCGATCGCCGTCCACGGCACGCCGTCGCCCGATCCCTTGTGGCGGGTGATGCGCTCTTCCTCGACCGCGGCGACGAGTCGATAATCGTCGAAAGCCGCCGCCGAGGAATCGTGGCAGCCGGGATGAAATGCAAGAATACGCATGGGGTTAGCGGACAAGGCGGAATGACGGGTGAGAGCGCGCGCCGCTCCACGGCAGATGCAGGGCCGCGGGAGCCTGTTCAAGCGATCGACCTTCTCCTATAGGGGGTCGCGATATCGGAAACAAGGAGGCGTCATGGCGGGACGATTGAAGGACAAGCTCGCGCTCGTCACCGCGGCAGGGCAGGGCATCGGCCGCGCCATCGCCGAGGCGTTCAGCGCCGAGGGCGCGCGCGTCATCGCCACCGATCTGGACGAGACGAAACTCGCCGGTCTCAAGACGGTCAAGGCGTGCAAGCTCGATGCGCGCTCGACCGCGGAGGTTCAAGCACTCGCCAAGGATATCGCCAACGAGTTCGGCGGGCTTGATATTCTGGTCAACTGTGCCGGCTACGTTCACCAGGGCACGGTGCTCGACTGCTCCGAACGGGATTGGGACTTCTCCTTCGATCTCAACGTCAAGTCGATGCACCGCACGATCAGCGCCTTCCTGCCGGGCATGTTGAAGAAGGGCGGCGGATCGATCGTCAACATGTCATCGGCAGTGTCCTCGATCCGTGGGGTGCCCGCTCGCTATGTCTATGGCGCCACCAAAGCCGCCGTCATCGGACTCACCAAGGCGGTCGCCGCCGATTTCATCAAGAAGGGCATTCGCGCCAATGCCATCTGCCCCGGCACTATCGAATCGCCGTCGCTCGAGGAGCGCATCCTCGCGGTATCGCGCGAGACCGGAAAATCGCTCAACGCGGTGCGCCAGGAATTCATCGACCGCCAGCCCATGGGCCGGCTGGGCAAGCCCGCCGAGGTCGCAGCGCTTGCGGTCTTCCTTGGGTCCGACGAAGCGAGCTACATTACCGGCCAGTCGCATCTGGTCGATGGCGGGATGGCACTATGATTGTCGCGCACCAACGGCCGGCGATCGCCGCCGTGCTGCTCGTAGCTTCATCGCTCTCGGCCGCGGCGCAGACCTGCACGCGCAGCGGCAGCGCGGTGACCTGCGACGACGGCCGCACCGGCATGTTCACCGGCGATACCATCATATGGCCCGACGGCACGCGCTCCAGCACCAAGCGCCATCCCAGTGTCATCATCGGCAATCCTTCCTCCGTCATCGTCGGCCCCGGCGTGTTCGTCGGGGACGGCAAGGGCGGACAGGTGCCGCTCGACAACCCCAATTCGCCGTACAAGCAGCGCTGCGCCGTGCTCGACGGCGTGTCTTATTGCTTCTGACACGAGCGGGACATGCACATCCTCATCACCGGCGCCGCCGGCATGATTGGCCGCAAGCTCACCACGCGGCTCGTTACGGACGGCGCGCTTGCCGGCAGACCGATCACCAAGCTCACCCTCCTCGACGTGGTCGCGCCGTCAGCGCCCGCCGGCTTTTCCGGGGCGGTCGCGGCTTCGGCCGCCGACCTTTCGGCGCCCGGCACGGCGGAACAGGCGGTCGCCGGGCGGCCCGACGTGATATTCCATCTCGCCGCCATCGTCTCGGCGGAGGCCGAGCTCGACTTCGACAAGGGCTATCGCATCAACCTCGACGGTACTCGCGCGCTGCTCGAAGCGGTGCGCAGCACGGGCGACGGCTACCATCCGAAGTTCGTCTTCACCTCGTCGATCGCGGTGTTCGGCGCGCCGTTCCCGCCCGCCATACCGGACGACTTCCACCTCACGCCGCTCACCTCCTACGGTACCCAGAAGGCGATCGGCGAGTTGCTGCTGGCCGACTACAATCGCCGCGATTTTCTCGACGGCGTCTCGATCCGGCTGCCCAGCGTGGTGGTGCGCCCGGGCAAGCCCAACAAGGCGGCCTCGGGTTTCTTCTCCGGCATCATCCGTGAACCGCTGAGCGGCCAAGAGGCGGTGCTGCCCGTCGACGAGAGCGTGCTGCACTGGCACGCCAGCCCGCGCGCCGCGGCCGGTTTTCTCGTCCATGCCGCCGGCCTGACCCGCGACCAGCTCGGCCCGCGCATCAACCTGACCATGCCCGGCGTGTGCTGCACCGTCGGCGAGCAGATCGCGGCGCTCGCCCGTATCGCCGGCGACAAGGTGGCCGCCCGTATCCGCCGCGAGCCCGACGAACTCATCATACGCATCGTCGCCGGCTGGCCGAGCCGTTTCGACGCGCGGCGCGCCGTCGCGCTCGGCTTCAAGGGCGAGAGCACGTTCGATGAGATTATCAGGATCCACATCGAGGACGATCTGGGCGGCAAGATCGCCGCGTGACGCGCCGACAAGGGCTCCTATCAAGCCGTGCTGTTCTCGACGCCGCTCATCCCCGCGACGCTCGTTCGCCGCTACAAGCGCTTTCTCGCCGACGTCGTGCTGCCGAGCGGCGAAGCGGTGACGGCGCATGTCGCCAATCCCGGATCGATGATCGGGCTCGCGCCGCCCGGCGCCAAGGTGTGGCTGTCCAAGTCGGACAATCCCAAGCGCAAGCTCGCCCATTCGTGGGAGCTGGTCGAGGTCGATCTCGGTGCGGGGCATGAGATGGTCGGCGTCAACACCTCGCATCCCAACCGGCTGATTGCCGATGCGCTGGCGGCCGGCGCGATCCCCGAACTTGTCGGCTACGATCGCCTGCGGCGCGAGGTCAAATACGGCGAGAATTCGCGCGTTGATTTCCTGCTTGAAAGCGCGACGCGCCCGCCCTGCTACGTCGAGGTCAAGAACGTCCATCTCATGCGGACCAAGGGGCTTGCCGAATTCCCCGACGCGGTGACGGCGCGCGGAGCCAAGCATCTCGACGAGCTTGGCCGGATGGTCGCAGCCGGCCACCGCGCCGTCATGCTGTTCCTCATCCAGATCGGTTCCGCCACACGGTTCACCCTGGCGCGGGACATCGACCCGGCCTACGGCACGGCCTTCGACCGCGCGCGGGCACAGGGAGTAGAGGCCATCGCCTGGCGTTGCGCCTTGACGCAGCAAGATATCCGCGTCGCAGCAGCGGTTCCGATCGAATGACATATCCCGTTCCGGCTGGTAGAACCGCCGCGATGCCGAGCCCGCCCATCCATCCCCTCGCCGTCGACGCGGTCTATGTGCTCGCGGTGAAGACGTTTCGCGAACGGATCGCACATGCGACTGGCGAACTGAACCGGCACGATATCCCGTTCGAATTCATCTTCGACTTCGACGTGCCCGATCTCGACGATGCGCTCCTCGCCGCGCGCTTCGTCGCGGGCGTGATGCCGCCGCCGCTGATGTCGCTCGTGCTCAAGCACCTGCAGGCGTGGCGGCTCGCCTGTGAGCGCGGCCACGGCCGGATCCTGGTGTTCGAGGACGACGTGCTTCTCCATCCGCAATTTGCAACGCGGCTCAATGCGGCGATGCAGGAGGCCGCCGCGCTGGCGCCGGGCTGGCTCGTCTATCTCGGCGGCGCCGACGCGCGCGTGCCCAATGAATTCTTCCTCGCGCGCGGGCCGCTGATCGCACTGCCGATCGCCACGACGGAGGGCTACGTCACCGATCTGGTCGCCTGCCGCGAGCGCCTCGCCTGGTGCGATGCGAACCTTATCGGCAAGCCCGCCGATCATCTGATGCGGCGGATGGATGCGGCGCTCGGCATACCGCACTATTGGCTGCGGGACGCGATCGTCGAGCAGGGCAGCGTCACCGGCCTGTTCGACTCGGTGCTCGACACCAACCGGATGAAATATCATCGGTTCATCAATACAGCGCGAAACCGCTGGAACAAGCTGCGGCGGCGCAAGCTGCGCCGGATGTGGGTCAGTGCCGCGGCCCGCCTGCACGGCGCCAAGAGAGAAAGCAGCAGATGACGACACTCGACGTCGCCGCTCCGGCCGATGCTGGCGTACACACCGCCCGCATGCTCCTGATCGCCACGCTGATCGCGATGCTGGTCTCGACGTCGCTGACGGTCGGGCTTGAATTGGCGGTCTATGCGGTGTTCCTATGGTTCCCCTCGCTGCGGGCCCGTCTGTGGACCGTGATTCGCCAACCAGCCGCGATTGCGCTCCTGATCTTCCTTGGCATCGTGCTGATCGGCGCCTTGCACGGGCCGGCGCCGTGGGCGGACCGGCTCGGGGCCGTGGCCGGCTGGCGCAAGGCGTTCCTGTTCTTTCTCGCCGCGGCGGCGTTCGACGACGCCCCGTCGAAGCGCCGGCTCGCCAGCGTGTTCTTCGCCGCCTGCCTCGTTGCGGTGATGCTCTCATTCGTCACGCACTTCTGGCAATTGGACATCTACAAGGCCATCGGCCACGGCATCATCATCGTCAACTACGGGACGCAGAGCATCGTGTTCGCGATTGCCGCCGGCATCGCCGCCATCGCGCTGATCGACCGTACACAGTTCGCCGGCGACCCGTTGCTCAAATACTGGCCAGTCGCGCTTGTCGCCATCGTGCTGTTCATCGTCGACGTCGCCTTCGTCCTGCGCGGGCGAAGCGGCTATCTCGCGCTGGTGGTGATGGCGGGGACACTGGCCGTGATGCTGGGCGGCCAGTCCGGGCGCATGAAAGCGATCTCGGCCGTCTGTGTGCTCGCCGCCGTGGTGGCGGTGCTCGCCGCGAGCGAGCGGGTCAGGGGGCGCATCGCCCAGGCGATCGACGAGATGGAGAACGTCGAGCGCTCGCCGGAACTCACGTCCGCCGGCATCCGCGTGGTGATGTGGCAGAACGCCATGCGGATGATCGGGGACCACCCGGTGCTCGGGGTCGGGACCGGAAGCTTCCACCACGCCTATCAGCCCTACATTGCGGGCGGTGCCGGCTGGCAGGCCTCGGAGGCGACCGATCCGCATAATCAATACATGAAGATCTGGGCAGAACAGGGTGCCCTCGGCCTCCTGGCGCTTCTCGTTTTCGTGGCGACTGCGCTGGCGACCCGGGGCCCGATGCCCTACCGCGCCGTGGGCGTCGGCCTCCTGCTCGCGATTTGTGCGTCGAGCTTCTTCAACTCGCACTTTTCGACCTTTACCGAGGGGCGCCTTGTCTATTTCTGGCTCGGCGCCATGCTGGCCAGCGGCGGCGGCGCGCTGCCGTTGAGAAATTCCGGCGTGGAGACTATCTAGAGGCAGCGCGGTCGACGCCGGCCGGGCAGATGCAGGGACCTGGGTATTCGAGGAATCGGGTCATGACTTACGTGGACGCGGTGAACGCCCCGCTGCGCAAGACCGGGCAGATCAAGCTCTACGGGCCCGAGGCTTTCGCCGGCATGCGCAAGGCCGGCCGGCTGGTGTCCGAATGCCTCGACATGCTGGTCGACGAGGTCAAGCCGGGGGTGCCGACCGAGCGTATCGATCGGCTGGTGTACGACTTCGCCATGGACCACAAGGCGCGGCCGGCCACGCTGATGTACCGCGGCTACACCAAGTCGACCTGCACCTCGATCAACCACGTCGTCTGTCACGGCATTCCCAACGACAAGCCGCTCAAGGACGGCGATATCGTCAACATCGACGTGACGCTGATCGTCGACGGCTGGCACGGTGATTCCAGCAGGATGTACACCGTGGGCGAAATTCCGCGGCGGGCGGAGCGCCTGATCGAGGTGACCTACGAGGCGATGATGCGCGGCATCTCGACCATCCGTCCCGGCAGCGCGACCGGCGACATCGGAGCCGCCATCCAGACCTATGTCGAAGCCCAGCACATGAGCGTGGTGCGCGACTTTTGCGGCCATGGGCTCGGCCGCCTGTTCCACGACGAGCCCAACATCGTCCACATCGGCCGCCCCGGCGAGGGCATCGTGCTCAAGGCAGGGATGCTGTTCACGGTCGAGCCGATGATCAATCTCGGCCGACCGCATGTGAAGGTTCTGGCCGACGGCTGGACGGCTGTGACACGCGATCGCTCGTTGTCGGCGCAGTTCGAGCACACGGTCGGCGTGATCGACGGCGGCGTCGAGATCTTCACCCTGTCGCCCAAGGGACTCGACAAACCGCCCTATACCGCGACGTGACGGGGACTGCTGAAATGCTGCAGGCTACAGCCGGACGACGATCTTGCTGCCGGCCTGGTTCGACTCCATCAGCCGAGGGGCCCGCTGCGGACATCGAGAAGCATGCTGTGATCACCGACGTACTCAGCAGGCCTCGATGTGATCGGTGCATTTTGCTCCGACACGTGGGATGACTTTCGGACCTATTCAATTTCCGGCTCTCGCAACGCGCCTCGAATTGACGAGGGCAGACGAGCTCGGCACGGCCATCGGAAGTCGGGCGCGTGATTGATCGCGCCATCAACTCGGCGGCTCCGGTTACCCGATGACGCATCCGGCGTGGGCCCTTGAAATTGGCGGTCAGCTCGTCGGCGCTCGTAAACGACTGATGGCGGGGTCGTGCCCGGTCGCGCAACCTGCCGTGATGGGCCGCCACGACAAACGGCATAGCCCGCCCCGCATTTGAGGATGGGCGATTGATTCCGGAGAATTGTGGTTCCAGGCAGCTGGGCTCGGTAGTGGCGCCACGATTGTTGATCATCGTCGGTCGATCGGCCACGGCAGGAACCGCACGGCTGACGGCAGGTTATGAGTTCATCAGCTCGTTACTGTTGGTGGGACGCTCATGAAACGACACACGCTGGGAATGATGACAGGCTTCGCCGTGATGATGGTAGCCGCATATGCGGTTCCGGCGGCGGAACCGACCGCCGCAGGCCTCTGGCAAAAAACGGACGGCGGAAAGCCCGTCATTTGGGTGCTCATGATGGAACGCGATGGCACATACGAGGGCGCAATCGCAAAAATGTTCCCGAAGGCCGGCGACGATCCAAATCCGGTCTGCACGCGATGCGAGGACGACCGCAGGAATGCGCCGGTGCTCGGACTCGCTTTCATTCGGGGAATGAAGCGGCGTGGGTTGACCTATGAGGAGGGTAACATTCTCGATCCCCGCAACGGCACAATATACAGAGCCCAGATGTCGCTCAGTCCCGACAGCCAGACCTTGACAATTCGCGGCTATGTCGGCGTTCCACTCTTCGGGATGGACGAAATTTGGACTCGTCTGCCCGACGGCGCGATGGCGCAGGTCGATTCCAGCGTGGTTGCAAAATATCTCGGTGCGCGGGTTCCGGCGACAAGGCCGTCGAACGGCGCGCAACCCAAAGCGCCTGCTCCTGCGCGGTAGAGCGAAATCGTTTGACGTTGAATGGCGATTCTGCCCCCAAGCAGCGCCCCGTCAAGTCGCATCTCGGACCCAGGCCCCTCTGAGTTCCGCCATGCGCTGACAGCATGACAGACCGCGATCGCTGCACGGCTCACAGCGTATAGACCGCCTGCTTCGTCACGACGAAATCGATGCGCCGGTCGAGCAATGCGCGCAAGGCTTCGGCCGGCGCGTTCACGATCGGCTCCTCGTGGACGTTGAAGCTCGTGTTTACCAGCACCGGCAGGCCGGTCGCGGCACGGAAGCGCCGGAGAATATCGGCATAGATCGGATTGTCGCGATCGCGGATGATCTGCGGGCGCGCCGTGTCATCGACATGGACGACCGCCGGAATTCGCTCGCGCCATTCGGGACGGACGGCGCAGGTGATGGTCATGAAGCGCGACGCATAGCGGTTGACGCGCGTGATCTCGAACACCGTCTCGCAGTCTTCTTCCAGCACGTAGGGCGCGAACGGCATGAATTCCGAGCGTTCTAGGCGCTTGTTGAGCTGGTCGTTGATCTCGCCCTTCTGCGGGCTTGCCAGGATGCTGCGCGCGCCGAGCGCGCGTGGGCCATATTCCATGCGCCCGATATAGGCGGCGCCGACCTCGCCCGCGATGATCTTCTCGGCCGCGATCTTGGCCGGTGCTCCGGGGATCCGCTGCACGCCCTGCGCCGCGCCAAGGTGGCGGTCGATTTCCTTGTCGTAGTCGCGCCCGAGATAGACGTGGTCGAGCCGGCGGCGATGCTCCAGCCATCGGCTGACGCCGTCGCGCGCAAAGAGGTAGGAGAGCCCCGCACCGACCGCAAGCCCGTCGTCGCCCATCGCCGGAAAGACGAACACCTCGTCGACCGCGCACTGCTCGGCGAGCAGCCGGTTGAGGCGAACATTGGCGAACAGGCCGCCGGCGAGCGCAAGGCGTTGTGCGCCGGTGCGCGCCAGCCAATGGCACACGGACTTGAGCGCCAGATCCTCGACCGCGGTCTGGATCGAAGCGGCGATCGTCTCGCGGCTGTGGCCGCGAAAGATGTCCGTCAAGGCCCGACCGAGCTCAACCTCGCCGCGGAACTTGGTGGTGACCACGCCGTCGTCGTCGAGCGAGAAATGCCGTGCAATGTCGGGCGCCAGCGTCGGTTCACCGTAGGCCGCGAGGCCGGTGAGCTTGCCTTCGTGGCGCAGCATGCGGAAGCCACAGGCCGCCGTCGCGAAGGCGTAGGCATGCGCCAAGCTGTTGCCGAAAGGCGGAACGAGCAGCCAGCGGTCGTCGCCATAGTAGCAGGTGAGCCGTCCGTGCTTGAGCGAGCGAATCGAATAGCTGACGTTGTCGCCGATGCCGTCGGCCGTATAGACCAGCGCCTCGTCCCAGTCGGTGAAGAACAGCGCCGGCAGCGCATGCGCCGCATGGTGGTTGGCGAAGAAGAACTTCGCATCGGCGCGAAATCCGTTCTCCGCAAGGAACAGCCCGGTGTTGAAGATCGACAGTGTATCGGTGGTGCGATAGCGCTGGCAGTGACGCCACACCTCGCGCTGCTTGCGTTCCTTGCCGAGCCGGCGGCGGATGGCGTAGTCGATCTTCTTGTAGAACGGATATTTCAGATAGCGTGGCGCGAGGAACGCGCGCGTTGAGGCGATGGCGTCGACGTCGTCGCGGGTCCAGCCGGCGATGCTGAGAACTTCGTCGATCGCCAGCCACGGCACGCCGTCGCCCGATCCTTTGTTCCGGGTCAGCCGTTCTTCTTGCACGGCAGCGACCAGCTCGTAATCGTCGAACACTGCTGCGGAGGCGTCGTGGGCGCCTGGATGGAACGCGAGAATTCGCATGGCAGCGTCACTGCTTGGTCAGCAGCAGCGGTTGGCGTGCTTCCGGGATGCGGCGCCAAGTGGTCGAATCGCTTTCCTCGAACCGCCAGACCGGCCCCTTGCCGGAGAGAAGGACGAGCTGCCCGCGATCCATTTTCCATGCCCTCGGTCCGAAGCGGGTGATGAGCTGGTCGCATCCGGGCTCGAGCTTGAGGGCGAAGCTGTCGGCGTCAGCTGCAGTATCGGCGAGCGTCACCGTGCAGATCGGCGTGCCGGCCGCGCCGGAGAAGGTCCAAGTGCCGAACAACTGGTCGGCGGTCTTGTCGCGGGTGGCGGCGGCCACCGCGGCGTTCTGCAGGAAGTAGCGCCCCTCGTTCGGCCGCAGGCCTTCGAACATCCCGACCTCGACCTCCAGCATTTCGAGGATCGGGTTGCGCCGCCGATCGACCAGCAGCAGCGTGTCGTTCTTGCCGAACGACCACGCCGCCACGTCGCGCAGCGGCGGGAATTGCTCGGCGCAGGCCTTGTCGAGATCGATGGCGTAGCCGGCTGAGGCCTGATCGAGCGTGAAGGTGATGGTGCAGGTGCGGTCGCGGTCCGAGTTGGACATTTCCCACGTGCCGGCCATCGCCTTGAGCGACTCGCTGGCATCGGGCGGCGCCTGCGCGCCGGCCGGCGCGGTCAATGCCACCAGCCCCGCGAAGACCAGCGCGCTCCGACGGATCCTGGACATCTCGAGCATCATGCCGGGGAGGCTAACATGGGGGACCGGAACCGTCATGGCGTTCGGGCCTTCAGCGTTTCGGCGGCCACGGTGTCTCGGGGACCGGGGTCAAGGGTGGCTTGCCGGCGCTCCAGGCCAGCAGGTTGTCGACCACCAGTTGCTCCATCTTCTGCCGCGTGACGACCGATGCCGAGCCGAGATGGGGAAGCAGCACCACGTGATCCATCTCGATCAGCTCCTGCGGCACCTCCGGCTCATTCACGAACACGTCGAGTCCGGCAGACAGGAGCTTCTTGTCCTTGAGCGCCTTGATCAGAGCGGGCTCGTCGACCACCGAGCC
>Ga0307472_100000593_pt1 | contig 12993 bp, 13 predicted proteins | sample atmos_gasesAM5C__2_FD_204582 | JGI IMG/M metagenome (GOLD analysis project Ga0307472, IMG submission 204582) | Hardwood forest soil microbial communities from Morgan-Monroe State Forest, Indiana, United States - atmos_gasesAM5C_05 | ecosystem: Environmental > Terrestrial > Soil > Temperate... | reverse complement strand
TAGTCGTGGTCGAGCCACTGCTCGCGCACCGTGACGAGGCTGGCGGCCGCCAGGCTGGCGCGCACCGCCGAGCCCGCCCCGTCGGTGGCGATCGCCGGCGCGAGGTCGAGCTCGTGCGCGGAGCCGCTCGAGGCGTCGCGCAGCCGCAGCCTGTTGGCGTGCACGTCCACGCCGGTGCATTGCTGGTTGAAGCGCACCACCACGTTCGGATGCCGCAGCGCCTCCTCGATCAGCACGCGATTCAGGTCCGCGCGGCCGACCGAATAGATCACCTCGTGCTCGCGCTGGCCGTAGGGCTGCAGCGCGCTCGGCCCCGAACGCTCGTGCACCATGCGCCCGCGCATCGCGATCATGAGCGGCCGCACCCGCTCCATGACTCCGGCACGCTCGAGCGAGCGGATGCCGCGCGCGGCCAGCGCCAGGTTGATGGAGCGGCCGCGCTCAGGCTGCGCCTGGCGCGGATCCGGGCGGCGCTCGAAGAGCGTCACGGCCAGGCCGCGCCGCGCCAGCAGCACCGCCAGCAACGCGCCCGCGAGCCCGGCGCCGATGATGTTGACCTGGCTGTCGGCTGCGCTCCTCACGCGCCTGCCTCGAGCACGCGCGTGAGGCGGTGGGCGAACTGTGCGACGTCCTCGAAACGGTTGTAGAGCGGCACCGGCGCCACGCGGATGATGTCGGGCGTGCGCCAGTCGCATATCGCTCCGGCCTCGCGCAGTTGCTCGAAGACCCGCCGCCCAGGGCCTGCGCCGCCGGCGATGCGCAGCGACAGCTGGCAGCCGCGAGCGGCCGGATCGCGCGGCGTGAGGATGTGTACCCGCGGCTCGAGCGGCCGCAGCAGCTCCTCGAGGAAGGCGGTGAGCGCGACCGACTTCTCACGCAGCCGCCCGATGCCCGCCGCCTCGAAGAGGGCGAGCGAGGCGAGCAGCGGCGCCGCGGCGAGGATCGGCGGGTTGCTGACCTGCCAGGAGTCGGCGCCGTCGGCGGCGTGGAACTCTGCCTCCATGAGGAAGCGAGTGTCCTCTTCGTGGCCCCACCAGCCGGCCAGGCGCGCGCCGGGCAGCGCGCCGCGGTGTGCGGTTCTCGGCAGCGCGCTGGCGTGCCGCTCGTGCACGAAGCAGCCGCCGATCGCGCCCGGGCCGCCGTTGAGGTACTTGTAGCTGCACCACACGGCAAAGTCGCCGGCGCTGTCGTGCAGCGCGAGCGGGGTGTTGCCGACGGAGTGGGCCAGATCGAAGCCGGCGAGGCAGCCATGGGAGTGCGCGGCGCGCGCGATCCGGGCGATATCGAAGGCCTGGCCGGTGCGGAACTGCACGCCGGGCCACCACACCAGCGCGATCTCGTGCCCGCGCTCTTCGAGCAGCGCCTCGACGGCGCGTTCCTCCACGAGGTCGGCGCCGGCCGCCGGCGCGAGCTCGAGGAGGTCGTCCTGCGGGTCGAGGCCATGCCAGGCGATCTGCGAGGCGACGGCATGCCGGTCGGAGGAGAAGGCGCCGGCCTCGATCAGGATGCGCCGCCGCTCGCCGGCGGGGCGGTAGAAGCTCGCAAACATCAGGTGCAGGTTCACTGTGAGCGAGTTCATCGCGACCACTTCACCCGGCCTGGCGCCCGTGACCAGCGCGAGCCCGCTGCGCAGGTTCTCGTGATACGGCACCCACGGGCGGCGCGCGTGCTCGTGCCCCTCGACTGCGCGCCGGGCCCATTCGTCGAGCTCCTCGATCACGAGCTCCCGCGCCGCTAGCGGCTGCAGGCCGAGGGAGTGACCGCACAGATACAGGAGCGGCGCGCCGAGCGCGTCCACCGGCAGCGCGAAGCGCTCGCGGAAGCCGCGCAAGGGATCGGCGGCGTCGCGGGCGCGTGCGCGCGCGAGGACCGCAGCGCCGATTGCGCCCGTGCTCATGAGGCGAGCGGGTAGAGCAGCGGCCGGCTCGGCACGGCGTCGCCGCCGAGCGCCGGCAACTGCAGCTCGAGGAGCCAGGCGCCGTCGCGCGCCTCCTGCGGCACGAAGGCGAGCTCGGTCACGGTGGCATCGGGCCGCGTGGCCTCGGCGAGCGCGGTCGATGCCGGCGGCAGGCCGAAGAATATCCGGTGCGCGGTGAGGCGCCCTTCATCCCGCGCCCGGTCGATCGACGGCAGGTCGACGACGAGGTGAGCGATGCCGCGCCCGACCAGCAGCTGCGCGGCCTCCCGCGTCAGGTAGGGCGGCGTCTCCGCGGAGTAGTCGTGGACGCGCTTGTCGGCGCGGTCAGGTACCGTGCGCACGATGAGCGCGCGCGCCTCGAAGGGCGCCCGCTCCGGCCAGGCGCGCTCGAGGACGCGCCGTGTCACCAGCAGATCGCCCGCGCGTGGCTGCGGGTCGCTACCCTCGGCGGTGGCGCCGACGGGCTCGGGGTCGACGGTCACGAGCAGCGCCGGCAGGAACCCGAGAGGGGCGACGCGGCTCGCATCGAGCCGCTCGCGGGTCAGATGCCCGACGCACTCGGTGTGGGTACCGTTGCAATGCGGGGTGAGCGAAATGACTTCGCAGTTGCAGCTCGCGCCGCGCGCCACCGTGCCGGCGAAGCCGGGCGCCTCGAACGGGCGGGCGCTGGCAGGCGGCGCGCCGAAGTGGCGCGGCTGCGGGCCGGAGAAGTCGAGCTCGAGGGCGAGGCTCACCGGGCGCGACAGGTCGACTACGAGCTCCCGGCCGCCGAGCGCCATGCGCGCATTCATGGCTCAGGCGCGCTCCTGCACCGCACCGCAGCGCGTACAGGTGCGCCGCTCGAGGCTCGAGTAGAAGCGCTCGAACACCGGCGGGAACTGTTTCTCGATATCGGTGAGCTGGAAGAACTCCTCGTACAGGCGGTTGCCGCAGCGCTCGCAGTACCACTGCAGGCCGTCGAGCTCGCCGGCGTGGCGGGCGCGCTCGATGACGAGGCCGACGGAGTTCGCGGCCCGCTGGGGGGAGTGCGGCATGTTGGGTGGAATCAACAGCACCTCGCCGGCGCGGATCGGTACATCCGCCGCGTGCCCGTCCTGGATGGTCTTCAGCACCATGTCGCCTTCGAGCTGATAGAAGAATTCCTGACCCGGATCGACGTGATAGTCCTTGCGCGCGTTGGGGCCGCCCACCACCATGATGATGAAGTCGCCGTCGCGAAACACGCGTTTGTTGCCCACCGGGGGCTCGAGTTGCGCCCGGTTGGCATCGATCCACTGCCGGAAGTTGAATGCTTGCAGGGACTGCATGTGTCCTCCGTGTCTTTCGCGTATGGTACGCGCTGCGGCAAAGCGAGGAGAATCCCATGGACGCGAGGCTGGCTGCCGGGATCACGGCGCGCGCCGCCGCCCTCGGTGCGCTGCTGACGCTCGGCGCCTGCAGCCACCTGCACTGGCCGTCGTGGCACTGGCCGTGGCACCGCGCGCCGCCGCCTGCCCCCGTCCCGGTGCAGGTGCTCGATGTGAGCGGCAGCGTGACGCCCGCGCAGTACTGGAAGCGCAACACGCTCCTCATCGACCTGAGCACTGCGAGTGGCACGGGTCAGATCGTGCTCACGCCGGCCAGCGGCGATCCCTGGCCGGTGCGGCTCGCCTTCCGCGTGCGGCCGGGCGCCGTCGGCGCGCTCGAGGTGCGCGGCGCCCCGCGCGAGGTGCTGCCGATCGACTCCTCGGGCGTGAGTCCGGTCGACCTCGAGCTGCCGCCTGCAATCTATACGGCGAGTACCCCGCGGATCACCGTGTCGTGGGGACCTGCGGAGGCCGCCGAGCCCTAGTTTGAAGCTCGCGTCGGACGTCCTGACCGAGCGAAAGCTAACTAGCCGTCGTCGGGACGCTGGTAGCCCCGGCAGGGCACGCCCACAGGGGGGCGCACGCTGTCGAGGTCCAGGGCGGTGAGGGCTCCGCCCCATACACACCCGCTGTCGAGCCCGACGACGCCATGGCTCTGTACGAGTCCCAGCGCCGACCAGTGCCCGAAGATGATGCGCGCGCCCCGGCTCGAGCGCTTCTCGAAGGTGAACCATGGCCGAAACGGCGAGGGCGGCGGGGGCGGCTCGCCCTTCATGGCGAGGTCGACCCGGCCGTCGGCCGTGCATACCCTGAGGCGTGTCAGGACGTTGATGGCGAAGCGCAGCCGCTCCATCCCGGAAAGCTCCGGACTCCAGTGGTCGGGCTCGTTGCCGTACATGTGATCGAACAGCTGCCGCGGCTCGCGTCTGAGGGCCGCCTCGACCTCACGCGCGAGCTCGAGCGTCACTCCCACGGTCCATTGCGGCACCACGCCCGCGTGGACCATGAGATCGTCCGCCTCGCCGTGCGCCATCGGGCGCGTCACCAGCCACTCGAGGAGCTGGTCGCGGTCGGGAGCCTCGAGGACCGCGTCCAGGGTGTCGGACTTCTTCTTGCGGTGGCTGCCGTGCACGACCGCGAGCAGGTGCAGGTCGTGATTGCCGAGCACCACCACGGCGTTGTCGCCGAGGGAGCGCACCAGGCGCAGCGTCTCGAGGGAGCGCGGTCCGCGATTGACGAGGTCGCCGACGAACCACAGCCGGTCGCGGTCCGGCGAGAATTTCAGCAGCGCCAGGAGGGCGCGCAGTTCCTCGTGACAGCCTTGGACGTCGCCGATCGCATAGCGCGTCACTGCACGATGCCGGGCATGGCGAGTCGGAACGGCTCGATCGGCGCGTCGAACTGCGCGCCGTCGTCGGCGAGCATCTGGTAGCTGCCCTGCATGGCCCCCACCGGCGTCTCGAGCACGGCGCCGCTCGAGTAGCGGAATCCCTGGCCGGGCTTCAGGTACGGCTGCTCGCCCACCACGCCGTCGCCGCGCACTTCCTCCACCTTGCCGTTGGCGTCGGTGATGACCCAGTGGCGCGTCAGCAGGCGCGCCGGCACCTGGCCCTCGTTGCGGATGGTGATGGTGTAGGAGAAGACGAAGCGGCGCTCGCGCGGATCGGACTGCTCGTCGAGATAGCTGGTCTCGACGTCGACGCGGATCTTGTGGTCCTGGTGCGTCATGAGGCCGATTCTAGCAAGTCCCTTTGCGGCAATTCCTTAAGATCGGCCGACGCGCATCGCGAGCACGTCGCACGGAGCGGCGTGCAGCACCGTGTCCTCGGTGAGGTTCACGAGGATCGAGAGGCCGTGGCGCTCGCGGCTGCCCAACATAATGAGATCCGCGTGGCGCTCGCGAGCCACCCGCACGATCTCTGATTTGACATTGCCGCTCTCGACCCGGCAGCTCGCGCCGGCGAGCCCCAGGTCGGCGGCCAGCGCAGTCAGGCGCGTCCGGGCGCGCTCGAGCAGCTCCTCCTCGATCGGCACCGACGGCATCAGCGTCTCGCCCATCGGCTCGACCGGCACGAACTCCACGACGTGCAGCACCTCGATCTCGGCGCCGAGGGCGCCGGCGAGCGCGGCGGCCCGTCGTCCGAGGATCAGGCTGTCCTCGGTCAGATCCACGACCAGCAGGATGCGACGGTAGACCGTCATCGGAATCTCCCCTGCAGCGCGCCCCCAGCCTCAAGCCTAGCCCGGGAGCGGCGTGCGGTCGAGCGCCAGCGCCAGGGTGTTGAATTCCTGCGGCGTCAGCGTCTCGGGACGGGCTTTGGCGTCGAGCCCGCAGGCGGCGATCTCGGCGCCGCTCATGAGGCGGGCGAGGGCGTTGCGCAGCGTCTTGCGGCGGTGCGCGAAGGCCGCCGCCACCACCTCGGCGTAGTGCGGGCTCACCGCGAAGCGCGGCGTGGTGAGGACCGTGAGGCGCGCCACCGCCGACCACACCCGGGGCGGCGGCTGGAAGGCGCCGGGACCCAGGTCGAAGAGCCGCTCGACCTTGACCTGCGGGGCGAGCATCACGGTGAGGCGGCCGTAATCGCCGCCGCCGGGCTGCGCCGCGATGCGCGCCACCACTTCCCGCTGCAACATAACGTGGGCGTCGCGGATCGCATCGGCGTGCGCGAGCAGGCGGAACAGCAGTGGCGTCGAGATGTTGTACGGCAGGTTGCCGACGATGCGCAGCCGTCCGCCACGCAGCCGCGCGAGGCCGGTGAAGTCGAATTCGAGGGCGTCGGCAACGTGCAGCGAGTGGCGCGCGTCGCCGGCGAAGGAGGCGGAGAGCTGCCCCGCGAGGTCGCGGTCGATCTCGATGGCATCGAGCGTGCAATCAGCGAACTCGAGCAGCTGCCGGGTCAGCGCCCCGCGCCCCGGACCGATCTCGACCAGGTGGTCGCCGGCCCGCGGCGCGAGGGCGGCGACGATGCGGCGGATCGCCGCCGGGTCATGCAGGAAATGCTGGCCGAAGCGCTTGCGGCGCGGCGGCCGGCTTGAGTGCGCCTCGCGCGCCACGGGCGCCTACCGCTTACCGGATAGCTCGATCGCGAGATCCACGGCGGCGGCCAGGCTGCCGGGATCAGCCTGGCCCGTGCCGGCGAGCTCGAGCGCCGTGCCGTGGTCCACCGAGGTGCGCACGAACGGCAGTCCCAGGGTGACGTTCACCGCGCGCGCAAATCCTGCGTGCTTGACCACGGGCAGCCCCTGGTCGTGATACATGGCGAGCACTGCATCGAAGCCCGCGAGCACCTGCGGGACGAACACGGTATCGGCCGGCAGAGGGCCGCGGGCGGCGAGCCCCTCGCGCTGCATGCGCTCGACCGCCGGCCCGATCACCTTCAGCTCCTCGTCGCCGAGATAGCCGCCCTCGCCGGCGTGCGGGTTCAGGCCGCAAACGGCGATGCGCGGCCCGGGGATTCCCCACCAGTCGGCGAGGCTGCGCGCGAGGATCGCGGCCGTCTGGCACAGCGACTCGACCGTAATGGCGGCGCTCACCGCGGCGAGCGGCACATGCGTCGTCGCGAGCGCGACGCGCAGCGTGTCGGTGGTGAGCATCATGACCGGATGAGCGGCATGGGCGCGCTGCGCGAAATATTCGGTGTGGCCGGGGAAGGCGACACCGGCATCGTTGATGACACCCTTGTGGACCGGGGCGGTGACCACGGCGTCGAACTCGCCGGCGAGGGCGCCGTCGATAACGCGATCGAGCAGCGCGAGCACGTAGGGGGAGTTGCGCTTGTCGAGCCTCCCCGGCGCGCTCGCCGCCCTGAGCGGCTCCTGCTCGATGAGAAGAGTCCCCGGCGCATGGCGCTGCCGCGCGCGGGGGGTGTGCGCCGCGTAGGGCAGCAGCTCCACCGCGGCGTGCGTGAGGCGGGCGCGCTCGGCGAGGAGACCGACGTCGCCTAAGCACACCAGCTCGCAGTCGAGAGCGCGCTGGCTGAGCGCGAGGCACAGCTCCGGACCGATTCCCGCCGGCTCTCCGGACGTCACCGCGATACGCGGAATCATTGTCGTGACGCGCAGCGCGTGAATGGGGCTTTCGGGACGGTGACGTCTACGACTTGACTTCCACGTACGCCTCGTCGCGCAGGCGTCGCACCCAGATCTCCGTCTCCTCGTCGGCCTTGCTCGCGCGGATCGCCTCCATGGCTTTGCGCCGCTTGACCTCGCCGGTGGCGTCGAACTGGCGGTGGCCGAGCATCTGCACGATGTGCCAGCCGTACTGAGTCTTGAACGGCTCGCTGATCTCGTCGTCCTTCAGCGTCGAGAGATGCTGCTCGAACTCGGGCACGAAACTGCCAGGACCGGTCCAGCCGAGGTCGCCCCCCTGGGCGGCCGAGCCCGGATCCTCGGAGTTGGTCTGTGCGAGGCCCGCGAACTCCTCGCCCTTGAGGATGCGGTCGCGCAGGGCGTTGAGCTTCTGCTTCACGGTGGCGTCGTCCGCGAGCTCGGTGGTCTTCATGAGAATGTGACGCGCGTGGACCTGGTTCTCGATGGCCTTGGCTTCGGAGCCGCGCACCTCGTTGACCTTCACGATGTGGAAACCGGTAGGCGTGCGCAGCGGCTCGCTCACCTCGCCCGGCTTCAGTTTCGCGACCACGTCGGTGAGGAAGGTGGGGAGCTCGGTCTCCTTGCGCCAGCCGAGCGAGCCGCCCTCGAGGGCTGTCTGGCTGTTGGAGTAGGCGACTGCGAGGCGCGCGAAGTCCTCGCCGCCACTCGCCTTCTGGTAGACCTCGTTGGCGCGCCGGGCGGCCTCGTCGAGCTGCGCCTGGCTCGCGTCCTGCGCAACCGCGATCAGGATGTGGGAGACGTTGTACTCGTGGTTCCCCGACGGCGCCTTTGCCTGCTTCTCGAGGTACTGGTCGATCTCCTTCGGTGTGACCACGATGCGCTCGAGCACGTCGCGCTGACGCAGCATCGACAGCGTGATCTCCTTGCGCAGATCGTCGCGGTAGGCGCCATAGTCGAGCCCCTGGTCGGCGAGAGCCTGCGGCAGCTGCGACAGCGTCAGGTTGTTGCGCCGCGCCACGTCCGAGAGGGCGGCGTTCAGCGTCTCGTCCGTGACCTTGACGCCGTCGTGCTGGGCGCGCTGCAGCTGGATTTCCTGCACCACGAGCCGCTCGAGCACCTGCTGGCGCAGCACGTTCTGCGCCGGCAGGTCGAGCTTCTGCTGCCGCAGCCGCACGCTCACCGCCTCGACCTGCAGGTCGAGGTCGCTGTTGAGCACTACCCCGTCGTTGACGATCGCGGCGATGCGATCGAGCATCTCGCCCCGGGTGTCGAGCTCGCGAGTCTGCGCCACCGCGGGACTGCACACGGCGAGCGCCGCCACGCTCACGGCAACGAGGGTGAGGGCCGTCATGATCCGCCGCATCGCTTCGATTCCTTAAGGTTCAGGAAGGGCCCTCAGGGGGCCTTGATTTTCTGTGCACTCGCGTCCGCGGGAGTGTAGCCGCGGATCTCCTCGCTGAGCGAGGTATCCGACGCCGATCCGACACCCGCCAGCCCCGCGAGTTCCAGCTGCAGCCAGATTCCGGTATCCCGGGAGCCGGTGAAGCTCGAGACGTAGCGGCGGGCGCCGAGCCGCAGCCGCCAGCAGCACGCACGGTACTCGAAGCCGGCGAATCGCTCCAGTTCTTCGTGGTGGCGCAGGTCGAAGACCTCGCGTGCGAAGACCGCCCAGGAGCGGCGGATGGGCCAGGCGGCCGAGCCGTCGACCTGGTCGAAGCCCCGGCTGTCGCAGCCGGTCGGGAGGCCGGGCTGGATCGGCGCCGTCGGATCGCACGGCAGCTGCACTCCCTGGACGAACTCCGGCACCTGGACGAACCGCTCGTAGCGGTAGCCGAGGTTGATCACCGAGTCCGGCGCCGGCTTGTACTGCAGGTTCAGCTGAGTGCGCTCGCTGCGCTGGTTGTCGGGATCCCACTGGATCCCGGCGTCCGCGTTCCAGTCGGCGAAGGCTGTGAGCGCGAGCTGGGCGACGAAGTCGGAATGCGGCGCGGCCAGCGGCGTCTCGCCGGGCAGAGTCACGCGCGGGGTCGTGAAGTAATAGCTCTGGCCGATGGTCGCGGTGAGGAACTGCTTGCCCGTCTGCGCATCGAGCAACCGGCTGGTGAGGCCGGCGGTCAGCTGCCTGGCATCGCTCACGCGGTCGGCGCCCACGTAGCGGTTGGTGCGAAACAGCTGCACCGCGTTCAGGTCGGGGAGCCCGGTATCGAACACCGGCAGCCCGCTCTGGTCGCGGTAGGGGACGTAGAGATACTGAATGCGCGGCTCGAGCGTGAGCGTACGCTCGCCGTGCGCGCCCGACTCGCGCTCGAACACCAGTCCCGAGTCGACGCTGCCGAGCGGCAGGCTGCGCGACAGCGAGGCCGGCGTCCCCGGCAGCGTGTCCGTGAGCTGATACCAGGTCGCGCGCCAGGCGATCCGCGGCCGGAAGAAATAGCCGGGCCCGGCGATCGCCAGCGACAGAGCGGGCGTCACGTCCTCGCGCCAGCCGGCCGGCAGCGGCGGCAGCGGCAGCGGCGGCAGCGGCGGCGGCTGCGCCAGCCCGGTGAGGCTCGGCGCGTGCTGGAAGTCTACGATCTCCGACTCGAAGCCGTAGTGCAGCACGCCCCACAGGGTGTAATCACTGTCGAGTGCGAGCCGCGGCACGCGCGCGTAGGGACGCTCGTCGACCAGCACCGTCGTATCGATCGTCTGGTACTGCTGCGCCTGGGCGTCGACGCTCCAGTGCTCGTCGCGATAGGAGAGGGTGGCGCTGCGGTTGAGAAACGAGGTGCTGGTGCCCGCCGGGCTCTGCGAGAAATTCTGGAAATAGAGCGAGTCGCTCACCGTCTGTGCATCGACCGTCAGCCGTACGTCCGCCGGCAGCTCGGCGACGTCGGTGAGCTGCACGCGGCTGCGGCTGCCCTTGTACACCGTATCGTTCGGCAGATAGTTCCACTGCAGCTCGCCGTGCTGGTCGGCGGTGAGGAAACGCAGGTCGCCCCCGAGGTCGGGCCCGCGCTTGGTGTACTCGACGGGCTGGAAGGTGAAGTCGGCGTTGGGCGCGATGTTCCAGTAGTAGGGGACCGCGAGCTGGAAGCCGCTGATCGAGGTGCTGCCGATGCTCGGGAACAGGAACCCGCTCTTGCGCTCGCTGCTCAGCGGGAACGACACCCAGGGCAGGTAGACGATCGGCACGCCGAGGAAGTCGACGCTCGCATTGTGCCCGGTGCCGATCTGGTCACGGGTGTCGAGCGTGATGCTGCTCGCCCTGAGCTGCCATGCCTCGGCCGACGCCGGGCAGGTCGTGAAGGTGACTTTCCTCAAGTGCAGCGCGCCGTCGGGGGTGAGCGCCAGGCTGTCGGCGGCGCCGCGCGCGCTGCGGTCGCGCAGGTCGAAGTGCGCGCCCTGGAACTCAGCTCCCGTGGCCGCCGAATAACTGCCGCCGGTACCGGTCACGTGCACCAGCGGGTCCGTGTACTCGATGCTGCCTGCGCTCGTCACCGACTGGTTGGGCTTGTCGATCTGCATCTCGCCGGCGCGCAGCTCGACATCGCCCTGGCGCACCACGACGTTGCCCTTGAGCGACCCCTTGCCATCGACGCTGACGTCGGCCGTGTCGGCCTTGATCTCGACCGTGCCGCTCGGCGCGGCGGGTTTGACGGCCTCGGCCGCCGCCGCTGCGCTGGCCTCGGGGGCTGCGCCCGGCGGCGCCATCTGTGACGGGCAGGGCGGTTCCTCGGCCCCGGCGGCGGGCATGATGCCGCCGAGCGCGATGACGGCGAGGACGAATGTGCCCGGACGCACCATTGAGAGCGGCATTATAATGGCGCGCCACAGCCACGCGGGCTGCCCGTAGTCCGCGCGCCCCTATAGACCTGACACCCCGCATGGCCCATACCGACGCGCGACTTGCGCTGATCGACGAGTGGTTGTCGCGCGAGCTGCGGCTGCCGGCGACGCGCCTCGAGCCGGCCTCGAGCGATGCGAGCTTCCGGCGCTACTTTCGCGTGTTCACCGCCGGGGCGACCTACATCGTGATGGACGCCCCTCCGCAGCACGAGGACGTGCGTCCGTACCTGAAGGTGTCGCGGCTGCTCGAGTCGCTCGGCGCGCACGTCCCGCACGTGCACGAGACCGACGCGCAGCGCGGACTGCTGCTGCTCGAGGACCTCGGTACGACGCTGTATCTCGAGCGGCTCAACGCCGGCAGTGACCCCGAGCCGCTGTACCGCGACGCGCTCGCCGCGCTCGCCGTGATCCAGGTGCGCGGCGGGGATGCGAGCCGGGAGCTCCCGCCCTACGACCACGCGGCGCTCGAGCGGGAGCTGGCGCTGATGCCCGAGTGGCTGCTCGGCCGGCATCTCGCGATCGAGCCGCGCGGCGCAGAGGCGCAGCTGATCGCCGACACCTTCGCGTTCCTCATTCGCGAGGGGCTGGCGCAGCCGCAGGTGTTCGTGCATCGCGACTACCACTCGCGCAATCTCATGGTGGTGAACGGGCGCAACCCCGGGGTGATCGATTTCCAGGACGCGCTGCGCGGGCCGGTGGGTTACGACCTGGTGTCGCTCCTCAAGGACTGTTATATCGCCTGGCCGCGCGCGCGTGTGGTCGGCTGGGTGAGCGGCTATCGGGCGCAGCTCGCCGCTGCCGGAGGGCCGGCGGGAGCGAGCGAGGCGGAGTTCCTGCGCTGGTTCGATCTGATCGGCGTGCAGCGGCACATCAAGGTGCTCGGCATCTTCTGCCGGCTGTGGTACCGCGACGGCAAGGCGGGCTATCTGGCGGACCTGCCGCGCGTGCTCGCCTACGCGCTCGAGACTTGTGGGCACTACGCGGAGCTCGAGCCCTTCGGGCGCTTTCTCGCGGACCAGGTCGCGCCGGCGCTGCCGCGCGCCAACGCGACCATTCTCGCCGCGCATCCGGACGGGGCGGTGCGCGCATGAAGGCCATCCTGCTCGCGGCCGGCCGGGGTGAGCGCATGCGCCCGATCACCGATTCGCTCCCCAAACCCCTGGTGCCGGTCGCCGGCAGGCCGCTCATCGCCTGGCATCTCGGGGCGCTCGCCCGCGCGGGCTTCCGCGAAGTCGTCATCAACACTTCGTGGCTCGCCCCCCAGCTGCACGCGGCGCTCGGCGACGGCAGCGCCTGGGGCGTGTCGATCAGCTGGAGCGACGAGGGTCCGGTGCCGCTCGAGACGGGCGGGGGCATCTTCCGGGCGGTGCCGCTGCTCGGCCCCGGCCCGTTCCTGGTCGTGAACGCCGACATCTGGACCGACATCGATTTCGCCACGCTGTCGCTGGAGGGCGACGCGCATGCGCACCTGATGCTGGTGCCGAACCCGCCGCACAACTTACGCGGCGACTTCGGGCTCGACGGTGACCTCGTCGTGAGCCGCGACACGGACCGCTTCACCTATTCGGGTGTCGGCATGTTCCGGCGCGAGTTTTTCGATGGCGCGAGCGGCGAGCGCTTTCCGCTCCTGCCGCTCCTGAACCGGGCGATCGCCGCGCGGCGCGTGCGTGGCGAGCTGCACCGCGGCGCGTGGAGCGATGTCGGAACCCCCGAGCGGCTCGCGGCCCTGGATGCCCGGCTGCGTGCGTTACAATGAACGCATGCCGCAGCTCAAAGGGATTCCGGTCGTAACGGCCAACGCCTCGGCACCTCGTAGCGGCGAGAAATACGTTACACCTCAAGGATTTACCG
>Ga0307472_100000592_pt1 | contig 12997 bp, 8 predicted proteins | sample atmos_gasesAM5C__2_FD_204582 | JGI IMG/M metagenome (GOLD analysis project Ga0307472, IMG submission 204582) | Hardwood forest soil microbial communities from Morgan-Monroe State Forest, Indiana, United States - atmos_gasesAM5C_05 | ecosystem: Environmental > Terrestrial > Soil > Temperate... | reverse complement strand
TCGGCGCGACTTCTGCAGGAGAAGCCCGCAAGGCCGGAGTGGACGTCCTAAGTCCGATTGTGTTGGCTCGCCGCGCCATGCAGCTTGACCACGGCTATCTGGCCGGAGCTTCGATCGGAGATCGCTTCGGCGCGGCAGCTCTCGTTGAACTGCTCCGCGCGATCGAACCATCCAAGATTTCAGGCACGCTCACGGTTGCCTTCGTCGTACAGCAGCGAACGGGGGCTCGGGGCTTGCAGCGAATCCTCAGCACAACGCAAGCCGATGAGATGATTTACGTCGGCCGCTTGCTCCCAGGCGGGCCAGTAGCCGGCGTCGAAAGTATCCACCGCGCCCCGCGCCGCGAACTCGGTAGCGGCGTCCTGCTCGGCATGGAGAAGACCGACGGCACGCCCACAGGTCTCGGCGCCGATCTCAAGCAATTTGCCGCCACGAACAAGATATCGTTTGCAACAGACTACTCCGCCAGCATGATTCCCCTAAGTTTCCTTCCCTCCCCGCCGATGCCCACAAAATGGGTACATACCGGAATCGCTACCGCGTGGTCGGACACTCCTGCAGAGATGTCGGATTCATCCGACCTTGCGGAGCTTGTGACACTCCTCGAAGTATATGCGCAGGGCGGGGCCGAAAAAATCACAACGGAGCTGCCGATCTTTCGGGATCCGGTATATCCGGTCTCGACCCCTGGTGCTGCTCCCTCGATGGAAAAAGTGATCCGAAAACTTGTTGAGACCTATGGGGTAAGTGGGCACGAAAGGCCGGTCCGGGACGAGGTATGGCGTTTGCTTCCGCCGTGGGCAAGGGCGGCAATGGATCACGAGGGAAATCTAGTTCTGCAGGTTGGGACGGCGCCGGAAGCAGCAAAGACGCCACGAATTCTCGTAGTCGCGCACATGGATGAAATCGGCTTCGAAGTGAAATCAATCTCGAAGGATGGCCACCTCGAAGTCGAATCGCGAGGCAGCGGAGATCTGAGCTTCTTTGCGGGCCATCCGGCGATCGTCCACTCGGACGGTGGCTATCACGGCGCGATCGTGGAATTGCCCAATCAATGGGACGAGCCGAATTTCACCTGGCCAAAGGAATCCGAACGCGCCATCCGCGTGGACGTTGGCGCGCGCACACCTGAAGAAGTCGAAAAACTCCGCATCAAACCCGGCGACACGGTTACCATTCCGAAGGCCTATCGCCCGCTCCTCGGCACGCGCGCCAATAGCCGCAGCTTCGATGATCGCGTCGGCTGCACCGCGCTGATCTCCGCCGTCTGGGCGCTGGGCGGGCCTCTGAAGGACCGCGACGTCACCTTCGTCTGGTCCACGCGCGAAGAGATCGGTCTGGCCGGAGCGGCGGCGCTGGCGAAGCGTCTCGCGTCCGAGGGCCGCGTACCAGATTACGTTTTTGCCGTGGACACTTTCGTCAGCTCCGATTCGCCGCTCGAATCGAAGCGCTTCGCCGACGCCCGGCTGGGAAAAGGCTTCGTCGTGCGCGCGGTGGACAATTCCAATATCGTCCCGCGCGATGCAGTCGAGAAACTCGTCAAGCTCGCGCGCGCAAATCAGATTCCAGTGCAGTACGGCGTCACCGGCGGCGGCAACGACGGCTCGGCGTTTGTGCGCTACGGCTCGTTGGATATCGCGCTCGGCTGGCCACTGCGTTATTCGCATTCGCCCGCCGAAGTGATCGACACGCGCGATGTGGATGCGCTCACGCGCATCGTCACGGTGATTGCCAAAAATTGGTAGCTCCGATCACTGTCACACTCTCTGCCAGCTTCAAATAAGGCACAGACGAGGCTGGAGGGGCAGGAGATCCGGCATACTTTGCTATAATCCCGCGGCGTGACCGGCCACAGATTCAAGCCACCGCGATACATCGTGGTCGAAGGTCCCATCCGCGTCGGGAAATCCACATTGGCGAGAGTTCTTGCGGAACAAATGCATGCGCGACGCATCTTCGACTGCGAAGACAATCCGTTCCTGACCGACTTCTACAACGAAAAACCGGGCGCAGCCTTCCGCGCGCAGATGTATTTCTTGTATGAGCGTCACCGCCGTCTGATCGAAAAGCATCCCGAGGATGCCGTTGCTCCCATCGTCGGCGATTATCTTTTCGAGAAGGACAAAATCTTCGCCTACATCAACCTCGATAACGAGGAACTGAAAATCTACGAGCGCTATTTCGATCTGTTCGCGCCCTCCGTTCCCGCCCCGGACCTGGTGATTTATTTGCAGGCCAAGCCCGGCGTGCTGCGCAAGCGCGTCTCGAAAAAGGGCGACCCGGCAGAGAAACAGATTTCTCCGGATTATCTCGAGGCGGTGGCCAATGCTTACGAGCATTTCTTCTTTCGGTATTCTTCCTCAAATCTGCTGGTGGTGGACACTTCTGAAATCGACTTTGTCGAGCGCAATCAGGACCTTCAGGAACTCCTCAGGCGGCTCCGCCAGCCAATAAAGGGCACGCAGTACTTTCTGCCTCTCGGACAGGGCTAGGCCGCCTCGAATTCACCACTGTGATCGTTCAGGATTGGAGAGAGAGGTAGCCCGGGACGGGAACCGCGAAGGTCCATCCGCCCCGGTGTACCTCGGAGGAGACAACTTGTGCCGTCAGGGACCTGCGCGTGCAGGCTAGGCGGCTTTGTATGGCCCGGTGAGGCGATGGCGCCACCTGCCGAGCGCTCGGTTTACCGGATGGCTGCGGTGCAGGAACGTCACCACTGGCGACCGGCGCACGCCGATTTTCTCGAGTGCACGTCGGATACGGAAATCACGCCCTGCGGAAACCAGTCCCTTTTCAAGAGTGTCAATGGCGTCACCTGTGCGCCCGGCCTGATGATAGACCTCTGCCAGGTTCAGATAGAGTTGCGCATGGTTGCAGCGCATCCCCAGAGCTTCGCGGCAGAGCGTCTCTGCGTCGCCAAACCGCTTTTCCGAAAGCGCCGCGAGCAATCCCGTGTAGGAGAGATAGAAGGGGTTTTTGGGGGCAATACCAAGAGCGCGCCGAGCGTGCTGCAATGCTTCTTCCGGGTTACCGTCACGCAGATGCTTCAGACATTCCTTGAAGTCCGACATCCCAGCATCCGAGGGAGACGTCGTTCCGATCCAGTGGGACATAGGCTCCTTCCTTTCCGCGCCGGACTGGGCGAGGCCACTCCTAGGAGGTTATCGTCCGGAATTGCGCAGAGGAATAGGACGTGCGGACAGATTTCGTTCTAGTACGGACCCTGTACCAATTGACAGGCGAACAGTAAGGGCAAATTTTGAGGGGCTATTTGGGTGAATTCAGGTATTGGTTAAACCAGGAAATAGTGCGATCGATGACGTCGCGGCTGTGGGCAGGGTTGGCAAACTCATGGCCCTCGTTTTCGTAGATGACGAACTGGGTCGGAACGCCCAAAGTCTTCAGCGCGTGCCAGAATTCGTACGATTGGGGCGAGGGGCACTCACCGTCGCGATCGCCAACCACGACGAGCGTGGGGGTTTTTACGTTTTTAATGAAGGTAATCGGGGAGCTGCGGGCATAGACGGCCGGATCGTCGTAAACCGTCGCACCGAAATAAGGGATCATCCACTCGTCAATCTTGTTCTGACCGTAGTAACTCTGGTAGTTGGCTAGGCCTGCTCCGGCCATGCCCGCGCGGAAACGATTCGTCTGCGTCACCGCCCACATGGTCATGTAGCCGCCGTAGCTCCAACCAGTGATTGCGAGGCGATTGGGGTCCACGGGGGCTTGCTTGATGGCTTCGTCCACACCCGCCAGGATGTCGCGAAAATCGCCGTAGCCGAAATCCTTTACATTTGACCGCGTAAATTTCTCACCCTGGCCGTAGCTGCCTCGTGGATTGGGAAGCAGAAGGAAGTAGCCTTGAGACGGCAGCGCGAAAGAGTAATGGAGCCGCGTGGGCCACATCGGTTGGGCGGCCCAGGCTGGCCCGCCGTGCACCAACACCACCAGCGGATATTTTTTTGCCGGGTCGAAATCGAGCGGATAGATCAGCCAGCCCTGCACCCCGCCGATATCCGTAGTCCAGCGCAGGCTCTTCGCTTCGCCCCATGCGGGCCGCAGCGCCGTATTGCGGTGCGTGATCTGCTTCCATTCGCCGATGGCACCGGCCCAGACTTCCGGCGGCTTCGAAAACGATTCGCGAATCACGGCAGTGGTTTTTCCATCGTTGGCAAACGAAACATAAGGAACATAGCGCCCGAGCGGGAGAGAATCCGGGCCGGTCCAGACGAGTTTGAGGCTCTGATTCAAATCGAGCTTCGCAACAAAAGTCTGTCCGTTCTGGATTCCTGTGACCAAGATGCCGCTCGAATCTGGCGCCCAATTGAGTGCAGTCGCTGAACTTTTCGAGTCCGGTGTGAGGTTGTGCGCGGTGCCGCCGCCGACCGGAATCGTGTACACGTCGCCGCCAGGAATCGGCTCGTCGCTCATCAGACCTCCGAGGAAGCCGATCAGCTTTCCGTCGGGAGACCAACGCGGCCCGGCTATCTGCATCCCGGGCTTTGCGAGAACGTCGTGCATCGTGCCAGAGGCCGCTTCAATTGTGGAAAGGGCAGCGATGTACCAATTGTCATCGCCGTTGCCGCGCGCATCGGTGATCACCAGCTGCTTGCCGTCCGGCGACCAATCGAATTCGTACACGTACAGGTCGGCCGGAGAAATCTGGCGAACCTGCGCGGTGGAGACATCAACGAGCGCAAGGCGCTGCTCAAGAAAATCCTCTGAGACGACGCCTTCATCCGGCGTTTCAGCCACGAGCGGCCCGGAGCGGCGCGTGGCATTTTCCGTGAAGAGCACTGCGATGGTTTTTCCATCAGACGCCCATCCGGGTGCGGCAAGAAATCCCTTCAGATGAGTGAGCTGTCTTGCCGGACTTCCACTCAAAGCAGCCACGCAAAGTTGCAGTTGCCCTTTCTTTGCGGCGTCGGAGAGAAACGTGAGGCGTTTGCTGTCCGGCGACCAGGCGATGTCGTGCTCTTCATGCGCGGCTTTTCCGTCGCCGGCCGTGATTTGCCGGGCCGCGGCGGGGGCGCTGAGATCCGCCACGTAAATCGCGGCGTTGTCGGAGGGAGCGCCACCGGGGCCGGGAAGCGATTCAACCCACGCGACGCGCTTGCCATCAGGCGAGATCTCCGCTTGCTGAAATTCGCGCATCCCAAACATCGCGTCAACTGCGGCACTGTGGGGAGGTTTCACTTTTGCTTTCGGCGAGGTCTGCGCCGCGACGGAGAATGATGCGATCAGCAGCGCGATTACAACTCCGCACACTCTCACCTTATTGAATTTCACGATGGCTCCATTCCGCCGCACTCGCCGGCCTGGCGCGCTCCGGTCACCCCAGCGGGAGCCGTCATGTTGAGCCGCGAGCCGCAGAAAATCAAGCGATTCGATAACGCAATCACTGCGAAGTTTTCAGGTATTTGTCGAACCACGCCACACTGCGTTCGATGACGTCCCGATTGTGAGCGGGATCGGCAAAGAAATGCGTTTCATTTGGATACACTGCCAGCTCTGTGGGAACGCCCAACGTCTTCAACGCGTGCCAGTATTCGTACGACTGAGGCGCGGGACAGGAGATATCGCGATCGCCAACGATGATCAGCGTTGGCGTCTTCGCATTCTTGATGAAAGTGATCGGCGAGCTGCGTGCATAGATGGCAGGGTCGTCGTACACTGTCGCGCCGAAATACGGAGGCATCCACTGGTCTATTTTATTCTCGCCATAGTAGCTGAGCCAGTTGGCCACGCCGGCACCGGCAACGGCGGCACGGAAGCGGTTTGTCTGTGTTACCGCCCACATGGCCATGTAGCCGCCATAACTCCAACCCGTGATGCCGATGCGATTCGGGTCCACGGGTGCTTGCTCGATGGCTTCGCCCACGCCCGCCATAATGTCGCGAAAATCGCCGTATCCGAAATCCTTCGCATTTGCCCACGTAAATTTCTCACCCTGACCATAACTTCCTCGCGGATTGGGAAAAAATAGAAAATAGCCCGCTGAGGGAAGCCCGAATTGAAAAGCCGTCCGGCCAGGCCATGACGGTAGCTGAGCAGCTGCCGGCCCGCCGTGAACCACAACAACCATCGGATATTTCTTGGACGGATCGAATTTTCGCGGATAGATGAGCCAGCCCTGTACTGACCCTATATCGGCCGTCCAGTGGAGATTTACGGCTTTACCCCAGGCAGGCCGAAGCCCTGCATTGCGCTGCGTGACCTGTTTCCATTCGCCGATTGGGCCGGCCCAGACTTCCGGTGGTTCTGAAAAAGACTGGCGGATCGCGGCGGACGTCTTGCCATCGCGCGCGAGTGAAATATGAGGCAGGTATCGACCGCGAGCGACGCGCTCTGCGCCCGTCCAAAGGATGGAAATCTTTCCGCTCAAGTCGAGAGTAGCAATGAATGTTTGTCCGTCCGAGACTCCCACGAAGTTGAGGCCACCGGAATCGTTTGACCAGGAGAGCGAGGTCGCCGTCATTTTCATCCCCTCGGTCAAGTTCTTTGCAGCGCCACCCGTTACTCCTATTGTGTAAACATCGCCGCCAATCATGGGCTGATCGCTCATCAGGCCGCTGATGAATGCGATCTGAGAATTGTCGGGAGCCCAGCGCGGCATGGCCACTTGCATCGAGGGCTTTTCGAGCAGAGGGTTCATGGTGCCCGACGCCGCGTCAACCGTAAAAAGTCCGGCAATCCACCAATTGTTCGAGCCGCTGCCACGCACGGCAGTAACGACGAGGCGTTTGTTGTCCGGTGCCCAATCGAACTCGTACACATACATTCCGGCGGGAGAAATTTTCCGCACGGTTCTTGTAGGAAGATCGAGAAGCCCTAGCCGCTGTTCGGAATTCTCCTCGGAGACCAATTCTGGTGCTCTTGCATTTTGTATGGCGGCCGCACCCACATGCTCGTCAAGTAGAAAAGCAATCGTCCTTCCATCGGGCGACCAGCTTGGTCGCGAGGGGATGCCGCTGATGCGCGTCACCTGTGTCGGTCTGCCGCCTGCCGCGTTGACAATGAAGAGTTGAAGCTGGCCTGGCTGCGCGGCGTCGGAAAGAAACGCAAGACGCCGACTGTCCGGAGACCACGCCAAGCCATGCTCGTCGTGCGCCACTTTCCCAGCGCCGGCTGTCACACGAATTGGCGTGGCGGGTGTACTTAGTCCCGCAACGTAAATCGCGAGCCCGGAAGATGGCGCATCACCAATCTCTGGGACCGATTCAATCCAGGCAACGCGCTTGCCATCCGGCGAAATCTCCGCCTGCTGGAACTCTCGCGCTCCGAACATGGCTTTGACGGCATCCTCGAGGGAGGCGCGCGGATTCGTTTGCGCTGATGCGCAGACACCTGCAATTCTCGCCGTGCCGAGCAAGGCAGCCAGAAGAATTCCAAATCTTGCAAAGATTCGCCTCATTCCATCTCCAGTTAACTGCTGTATTCGTTCGAGTGACGCCGGGACGTTGCGAGTGAAGCGTCATCTTCAGGCGCGACCACGGCAAAATCAATCCTTTTCGGTGAATTCCCATGAATGAAAACGATGAGCACTCTTTTCGAGAAATGTCTTTCCAAGCATGTCCTGCCGTTTCCGAATCCTGTGTTGCGAGGAAGTCCATTGGCGGATATTCTCCGCTTACCTTTCCGGGAGGAGTCATGGGAAATCCGAGCGTGCTGAAATTACTTCGCTGGGTGCCGGCGGCTGGTTGCGCACTGGCGGCACTTTCGATGCTGGCCGCCGCGCTGCCGCAGCAGGAGGCGCAGGTTGGGCCGGGCGCCGTCGAACGGGGAACTTTCCGCCTGCACAAAATGGAGCAGCCGATTGGAGAGGAGACCTACGAGATCACGCGTGACGGCAATTCGGTGATCGTGAAAATGGATTTCAAATTCACGGATCGCGGGACTCCCGTGCCACTTTCAGCCACGTTTCGCGCGGCCGCTGACTTGACTCCCGAGAGCATTGAGATCAAGGGGCAAACATCTCGCTCCACAGCGATTGATGAAGCCGTCGAAGTGGGAACGGAGAAAGTGCGCTTGCGCAACCACGACAAATGGACGGAAGCGGCGCGGCCAAAGCAGTTTTTCACTATCTCCGGATATGCTCCCGCAGCAATGCAGATGCTGCTGGTTCGCTATTGGGCCACGCACGGCTCGCCTGCCGAACTGGAAACCCTGCCGGTCGGGCGCGTGAAAGTGGAGCCCCGCGGGCAGGACGTCATCAAAATCGGTGGAACAGATGAAACGCTTGACCGTTACACGATTGAAGGGTTGATCTGGGGACGCGAGACGCTGTGGTTTGATTCCAGCCGCCACCTGATTGCGGCCGTAACGGCGGACGCCGAGTTTGATCACTTCGAAGCGATTCGCGCCGGATACGAGGAGGCGCTGGGCACATTTGTGGGCCGCGCCGGCGCGGACGGGATGGCAGCGCTCGCAGAAATCTCTAAGAAAATTTCGGGAAGCCGCGAAAAAACGCTGGCGATCGTTGGCGGCACTCTGATTGACGGCACAGGCAGCGAGCCCCTGCCGGATTCCGCAGTAGTGATCGAAAAAGGACACATCATTGCTGCCGGCCCACGCGCAAAAGTAAAGATTCCACGGGGAGCGACGAAAGTGGACGCGCGGGGAAAAACAATTCTCCCCGGCTTTTGGGACATGCACGCGCACTTCGAGCAGGTGGAGTGGGGCCCGATCTATCTGGCGGCCGGCGTGACAACAGTGCGCGATTGCGGCAATGAGTTCGAATTCCTGATCTCCGTGCGTGATGCGATCCAGAATGACCGCGGCCTGGGCCCGCGCCTGGTGCTCGCAGGCATCGTGGATGGCAGCGGGCCTATATCTATGGGCGTCGAGACTGTGGACACGCCCGAGCAGGCGAAGAAATGGACGGACCGGTACCACGACGCGGGTTTCCAGCAGATCAAGATTTATAGCTCCGTACAATTGGAAGTGATCAAGGTGATCGCTGAAGAGGCGCACCGCCTCGGCATGACCGTCACGGGACATGTTCCCCAGGGCCTGGATGCGTACCAAACGATCGAGGCGGGGCAGGACCAGATCAACCACATCGAGTATGTCGCGGACATCATGCGGCCCGCGCTTCCTGCGGAAGCGACGCGAACGGATCGCCGGAGCGCAAACGCGAACGTAAACCTTGATTCGCCTGAAGCGCAGAAGGCGCTCGCATTCCTGGTGGAGCACGGGACGGTGGTGGATCCGACTTTGGCGCTCGCTGAATTTTTTACCGCCAACACCTCGAAGCCACCGGCCAGCTTCGAGCCGGGCGTGAATAAAGTGCCGCCAGAACTTGCCGAACAACTCTCTGGCAGCAGGGCGCCTTCTCCGTTGACGGAAATGCTTCAGAAGGTGTTCGACAAGGATGTTGCGATTGTGGGCGCGCTGCATCGCGCAGGAATTCCAGTGGTGGCGGGAACGGATCAGGCCGTGCCGGGCCACAGCCTGCACCGCGAGATCGAATTGTACGTGCAAGCCGGCTTCAAACCGATGGGAGCAATTCAGGCGGCCACGATTGTTCCGGCGCGAGCGATGGGACTCGATAAGGAACTGGGAACAGTGGAACCGGGAAAGCGCGCGGACGTGATCATCGTCAACGGCAATCCGCTCGAAAACATCCGGAATATTCGCAAGGTGGAATTCGTCGTCACCAACGGGACGATGTACAACTGCGCGGATCTTTGGCGCAGCGTCGGATTCAAGCCGTAGCCTGCGACGCGCGAGTGCGAAGCACCGCTACCGAACCACATCCGACGCAAAGACCAAATGGATGCCGCGAGCTTCGAGGCGCGGAACGCCTTCGCGGAGCGCGGCGATTGTGGCGGCGTGTGGATGGCCGATGGCGATAGTCGAGCCGTCGCGTTGGGCATCGCGCGCGGCCAAATCAAGTTGCGCGAGAATCGCCTCGCGCGTCGGCGCGTCGTCGAGGAAAACTTTTCGTGACGCGGCGCGAACGCCATCGCGCTCTGCTGTATCGTAAGCAACCGTCTCGGCTGTCGTGCGGCACCGAATCGAGCATTCCGGCAAGCGCTTCGTTTACCTGTCCTTCTGTCATGCCCACATGCAATTCGATTTCCTCGGGCTTCGCGCCGTTGCTTTCCGATTCCATCGGGAGATGGAGCAGCACTTGATCACCACGGCGGTAAGCTTCTTCAGCAACCTCCGTTGAGAGCGGCAGATGAGGAATCACGGCGACGGTGAGCGGAAACGGAAGCGCGAGCAAAGTGTCGGCAGCAGCGCGGTCATATCCAAAATCATCGAGGATGATGGCGAGCCGCGCATTTGCAGCGCCCTGCTTCGCAGGCGGGCGAGCGCGGGATGCGAGTGGAGTGACCACGTGAATCGTGTGCGTGCGAGCTCGGTTGAACGTGTAGTCGAAGCGCAACACGCCGCCGGAAGAAGTCTCGACAATTTCGAGCTTGTGGCGGCGAGCGATCTGATCGAGTGCGCGCGCCAGAGCGCTTGTCTGCGACGGGTCGGTGAGGCTGACGTAAATATTGTCGGCGGGAAGTTGGCCTGCTGCGCGCTGGAACGGCTGATGCTCTGGGCGAATCGTGATCTCAGATTTTCGCTGCGTCACTTTCTCTGCGGCAGCGACGACTTCAGTTGTGATGGCGCGGAGTTCCGGCTTCGTCAGCAGTTTTTTTTCACACCCAATCATCGCGAGGAAAGCGAGGGCAGTGAGGCAGAAAAAAGGTTTCTTCAAAAAATTCGGCGGCGCGCTCAAGCGCCCGCGCGATCGTGTCACGACGGCTTAGGCGGCCTTTCGCGCGGCGGCCGGAGCTACACCTTGGAGAATATCCACCGCCTTCTTGATCACCGGATCATCGGGCGAGACGACCTGCCCGGACGGCGCGCTCTGGTCATTCAGCGCCGCGATGTCATCAGCGGAAGGACGCGCTTCTGCGGTCGGCACGACGCCATCCGCCGGAATTTCTTTTCCATTGGGCGTGTAATAATTCGCGACGGTCAGGATCAGCGCGGAGCCGTCGTCAAGCTGGACCAGCTTCTGCATCGAAGCAGTGCCATAGGTGCGCTCGCCGACCGTGGCGCCGCGCTTGTTGTCCGCAACGGCGGCGGCGACGATTTCAGCAGGCCCTGCCGTGCCGTTTCCGATGAGCACAGTCATCGGCTGGGTCCACTCGACTTTAGCTGCGTCGGCGGAATAGACGACGGGCGTGACAGTTTGTCCCTTGAGCGTCGCGATCGTGCCGCTCGAGAGGAAAAGTTGCGCGGTGGAAATTCCTTCCTGGATGTCGCCCGTAGCGCAATCGCGCTCATCGAGAATTAATTTGTGCGCGCCCTTTTGCTCGAATTGCGCGAGCTTGTCGTGAATCTGTTTTGCTGTGCCCGGGCTGAAGCTGCGGACGCGGAGATAGGCGATGTCACCTTCCAGCCGGTCTTCGACCAGCTTCGGCGGCGCGAGTTTCGCAAGCCGCAATTCCATATCCTGAGGTTCCGCTTTGCCACGGCGGATCACGGAGAGCTTTACAACCGAGTCCGGCTCGCCGCTGAGCAGGAGATGCGCCTGGTCAATGGCCATCTGGCTGGTGGTGAATCCCGCGATTTTTTCGAGCACATCGCCGAGGTGCAAGCCGATCTTTTGCGCGGGGCTATCCGGCAGGACACCGATCACGGCCACATATCCGAAGCGTTTGGTGAGGGCCAGGCCGGCTTCGCCTTTTGCACTTGATGCGCTTTTCTCTTTGAAATCTTTGTATTCGAGCGGGCTCATGTAGGCGGATTGGGGATCGAGCGAGTCGAGCAGGCCATGGAGGGCGCCGCTGGTCACCTGGCGCATGTTGGGATCGTCCACATACTGGGTCTGAATTTTATCGAGGACTTCGCTGTACACCGTCAGCGCGCGGTAAGCTTTGTCATCCGAGGAGCGGCCCAGGACGTAGCCGGTTGTGACGTAAGCAATCACCAGGACTGACAACGCGACTACGATTTTTTTCGCCAAAGAGCTCATTCGGTTTCCCTCTTCCCCACCCCAAGGTCTTTTGATGCCGCAGCGCCCGCGGCCGTTTCAAGCCGATACCGCGTTCGAATCAACCATTGTAGCACTGGCCGCGAGGGATTAGACGGTCTTGGTGTCGCAATGGTGGCTAGTGGTGAGTGACCCTCCTTCGCCAAGGCTACGTCGGGCAGGCGAGGGGTGAGGGGCGAGGGGACTGAGAATCGTGAACGCCAAAAGCTGATCGAAGACCCCCGGAAATTGTACCGATTAGAATTGGAGGCTCTCGTTTGTTTTCTACCAGTTGCGACGATTTCTATTTGTACTGTGTACCGATTAGAAATGGGTTGATTCGTGGCCCGCGATCCGCGGAGCTCGCAGTAGGAGCCGCGGCAGAAACGCTGTTTTTTGTTGCGATTAGAAATTGTTAACAGGCTGTGATTGCAATTAGTTAGCTCAAATTCTAATTTGGCATGTGTTGCGATTGGCCTTTTCTTCGCCTTGAGGTCTTTCACCAGAGGAAGAGTCCCTCGGCTCCCGTTGGTCTCTCGGGATGCCGATCCTTGCCGGATCGTCATTGCGATTAGCCTTTTCTTCGCCTTGAAGTCTTTCACCAGGGAAAGAGTCCCTCGGCTCCCGTTGGTCGCTCGGGATGCCGATCCTTGTCGGATCGTCATTGCGATTAGCCTTTTCTTCGCCTTCTGGACGTTAGTGGTTAGACGTTGGATGTTAGAACCCAGTTCGCAATTCCACAGTGCTTCGGCGGAATGAAGTGTGGCCCTAACAGGTCTCGCCGCGCCCGTCATTAAGTTCATATACAGACCCTTCGGCTCACGATGTTCGCTCAGGGTGACCATCCTCATCGGATGGTCACAATGCTCCTGATTTAACATCGCACGGCGAAACGCAGAGTGCAAAGGTACGAGGTTGTGGATGTCTGAGGAAACAGTCAAAGGGGCTGTTAGATTCGAGTGACTGAGATTACTGCGGTGTACCCGGGGCCGGGTCGAGGGAGTGCTCCGATACGTG
>Ga0307472_100000590_pt1 | contig 13005 bp, 10 predicted proteins | sample atmos_gasesAM5C__2_FD_204582 | JGI IMG/M metagenome (GOLD analysis project Ga0307472, IMG submission 204582) | Hardwood forest soil microbial communities from Morgan-Monroe State Forest, Indiana, United States - atmos_gasesAM5C_05 | ecosystem: Environmental > Terrestrial > Soil > Temperate... | reverse complement strand
GATCCGCTGCAACCCCAACTTACAAACCTGGGGGATGAAGACTTACAAACCCGGGCAACTCATTGATTGCAAAGGGGCTGGAAATGAAGGTGGCGGACCAACCCGGGGCAAACTGGGCACTGGCAAATTATTGTTTCCGCGCCGTTTTCCGAGCAGCGACGCTCGAAACCAGCAAGCGATACGGCCAGTCACGGCGTCAAGCCGTCGGCACCGTCCCGCCATCGATAACGTATTCGGTGCCCGTAATGGAAGCGGCGCGCGGCGAAGCCAGAAACGCGATCAGGTCGGCCACTTCTTTGGGTTTGGCTGGACGACCGAGTGGTATCCCGCCGAGACCGTCCATGATTATCTGCTTCCCGCCCTCATAGTTCGTGCCGGCCTGTTCTGCCAGGCGCGTCGCCAACCGGACCGCTGCCTCCGTTTCGATCCAGCCGGGAGAGACACGGACGACGCGCACGCCCTTGGGGCTAACCTCCTTGGACAGTGCCTTGCTGTAGTTCGAGAGTGCCGCTTTGGCTGCCGCGTAGGCGATGGTGGCTTCGGGTAGCGGCATCCGGTCCTGAATCGAGGTGACATGGATGATGACACCTGAGCCCTGTTCGATCATCGGCGGCAGCAGCGCGCGATCAAGGCGCACGGCAGCGAACAGGTTCTGGTCGAGCGCTTTGTGCCATTCGTTGTCGTCAAGTACGGCGAAGCCGCCCGCCGGGGCAGCGGAGCCACCGACAACATGCGCGACGATGTCTATGCCACCAAGACGGTCGCGGACTGCACCCGCGACGGCGGCGCATCCTTCCGCCCTCGATACATCGGCGATAACGAAGTGCTCGGCGTTGGAAAGACTCTCAGGCCGGGATCGGGCTGTGGTCAGAACCGTCGCGCCGGCTTCTTGCAGCGCCTCGACAACAGCCTGCCCGACGCCCTTGGTGCCGCCCGTCACGAGCGCGCGCTTGCCTTCGAGTCTGAGATACCCACTCATGACCTTATCTCCAGCGCGGCGATCTTGCCGCCTTCGAGCGTGAACACGAAATCAAGCGTGATCGGACTGCCCGGAAAATTGCCTGTGAGCTTGGTGCTGACGACGGTCTTGCCGCCACGCGCGGATGCGGCGACTGGCTCAAGCGTGTGCTGGTATTTCTTTGCGGTCTCTAACCGCCACGCCTTGATGGCCTTAAGGCCCTTCAACGTCTGGCCTTCGTCCTGCACCGTGGCATCCGGCGCGAAGCATTCTGCGAGCGCGTCAGTATCGTGCGCGTTTTCGGATGACATGAAGATTCCGATTGGTTTGGGCAGCGGTAATGGCATGGCGATTTCCTTTCTGTTATCGGCTCCGTTCTCCGTTGTCGGGGTTGCCTGTAACTAATGATGGCGATACACTTACCGAATGGCAAGAACGCACAAAAAAGTAAGGTACTCACCCAAGAGTAAGGGCAAGGAATACACGCCCGTTACCGCCGCGCAGGATGTGGAGCAGGCGTTCAAAGTGCTCGAAGGACGATGGAAGCTCCTCATCCTGTTCCACCTCTTCGGCGGAAAGGTCCTTCGCTTCTCGGAGCTGGAGCGGGCTATTCCGGCGATTTCCCAGAAGATGCTGATCCAGCAGCTTCGCCAGATGGAAAACGACGGCATGGTTCGGCGGATCGTCCATCATCAGGTGCCGCCGAAAGTCGAATATGGATTAACCGACTGGGGTCAGGCTCTATGCCCGGCGCTCGACGCTTTGCTGAAATGGGCAGCGCTGCGCGAGGGAATGGCCGAAGGGGCCGCCCGCCGAGGTCGGAATGGAACGCAACGAAATTTGTGATGTACATTCCAGTGATGGTGGTCCCGACAGGACTCGAACCTGTGACCTTCGGTTTAGGAAACCGCTGCTCTATCCAGCTGAGCTACGGGACCGGTTGGCTAAAAACGCAAGTGCCATCAACTCCTAAGGCCCGACTCGCGCGCCGGCAAGGGCTTTGGCGTGCGAACGAAAGTAGCCCATTTTGGCTCAATCTCCCCGGAATAGTCCTGGAATTTCGCCGGAACTCGCAGAATGCCGGCGACCGCGTGTCCACCGCCTGGAACCGGACGCCTCACATCCGATCAACGACTACGCGCTTGGTGTGAAGGGCGTCGCGACGAGCATCGCGGCGAAGATGAAAACAGCGGCAGGCCCGCAGACCGTCGCGGTGGAAATCCTACGCGCAATCGAGGAGCCCTACCGAATGCGCCGGCCCGTAGGGCTTGAGGCGCGTCTGCGGAGCCGTCTGCGCCGCTTCATGCCGGCCGGGCCAGTCGATCGAAGCATCCGCAAGGGCTTTGGATTGAACTGAACATCGGTCAGAGTGTCGCTCTCGCCAGGGGCGCCGGCCTGTGCGAGCCTGCCAAGACAACATGCGCGTTCATTGTCGTGCAAACGTCTTTCCGGGAGGATTGGATGAACTCGCTTCGCATGGTTGCAAGCCTCTGCTGCGGCTTCGCCTTGCTCCCGGCGGCCGGCGCGGCGACAGCGGTCGCCGCGGATTATCCGGTCAAGCCGATCCGCCTCGTCGTCGGGTTCGGCGCCGGCGGACCGACCGATATTCCGGCCCGCTACGTGGCCGACAAGCTCGGCGATCTGCTCGGCCAACGCGTGGTGGTGGAGAACAAGCCGGCCGCGGCGGGAATGATCGCGACGCGCGACGTGCTGGCGCAGCCGCGGGACGGCTACACCCTCCTTCTTTGCACGCATTTCGAAGCAATCAACGTCGCGGCGTACAAGAACGTCCAGTTCAAGCTGAGCGACATCGCGGCGATTTCGCTCATCGCAAAGTATTACTACGGAATCGCGCTGACCAACGCGATCCCCGCCACCGATCTCGACTCCTTCGTACGATACGCCAAGACACGCCCCGGCGAGGTGAGCTACGCGACGGTCGGCACCGGTTCGGCGCAGGAGATCTTCGCCCTGCAACTGGAGAAGCTGACCGGCATCAAGATGAACCGGATTCCGTTCCGCGGCGGCCCGCAAGTCGTGCAGGAGCTGGTGGCCCAGCGGGTCGATTTCTACGTCTCGCCGACACTGGCAATTGCCCCACAATACGAAGCAAAGCAGCTCAAGATCCTGGCGGTGTCGGCGCCCGAGCGGCTGAAGGGCCTGCCGGAGATCCCAACGCTCACCGAGGAGGGCGTCAAGTTCGTGCGGTTCGGCTGGCTCGGCATCTGTGCCGGCGCCGGCACGCCGCAGCCGATCCTCGACGTCCTTCAGCGTCACATAGCAACCATCGTCGCCTCGCCGGAATACCGCACGATGATCGAGCGGGCCGGCTCGCTTGCCGTCTCGTCGACCCCGGAGGAGCTCGATCACCTGGTCAGGCAGACGTTCGACGAAGTCGCCGCCACGATCCAGGAGTTCGGCCTGCAGCAGGAATAGCGATCGCTACCGGACCGTACGCGTCGGCCCGAAGGCAGGCAAATCGGTCTCTTGCATTCATCGCATTTTCGGACGGAAACCGGATTCCACTTTTCCTGAAAATGCTCTACGTCCACAGCTCCCGCGTCGCGATCCGCGCACCCTCGACCAAGCTCGCGAATTTTGCCCAGACGATCTCCGGCTCAATTTCCGGCCGCTGGCCCGGGGCGAGCGTCGATGCAAAGCCGCAATCGGTGCCGGCGATCACCCGCTCGCGCCCGACGATCCCGGCGAGCCGCACGATGCGCTCGGCAACGAGCTCGGGGTGCTCGACGATGACAGACGCGTGGGTGACGCAGCCGGGAATCAGCACCTTGTCCTCCGGCAGCTTCACATTTTCCCACACCCGCCATTCGTGCTCGTGGCGCGGGTTCGCCATCTCGAACGAATAGGCGCCGGCGCGAATCGCCACGATGATGTCCGCCAAGTGCTTCATCTCCATGTCGCTCGTGCGCGGACCCATGTTGATGCCGTAGCAGGTATGGTGCCGGATGCGATCCTGCGGGATGTTGCGCAGCGCATGGTTCAACGTCTCGACCCGCTGCCGCGCCCAGGTACGAGCCTGATCGATGCTTTCGTCGGGCGCGAGCATGTAGTGCATGGCAAGACGCGGATCGTCGATCTGCACCTGGAAGCCGGCGGCGACGATCGCCTCGTATTCTTCGCGCATCGCCTCCGCTACTGCCAAGACGTGTTCCTCCTCGCTGCGGTAGTGGCGGTTCTCCATCTGCCCGGCGCAGCTCGACGGCGACACCGAAGGCACGAAGACGTCGACCGCCCGGATGCCTTGCAGCCCGCGCCTGAGATTGTCGAGATCGGACGCGAGGGCATCGTGTCCGACGTATTTGATCGGCCCGGTACAGGCCCACTTGGCCCGCGCCGCGCCGGAATGCGCTCCGTCGCGATAATAGGTCGGAAATGACAGATTTTCGCGGGTGCGCCGCTGACCGGGTTCGGGGGTGATCGGCTCGAGGCCGGCGAGACGCTCGGTGGCATAAGCCTGAAAGCTCACCTTCGATTGCTCCCCATCGCTGACGATGTCGATGCCAAGATCGGCCTGCGTCTTCACGGTGGCGGCGACCGCGTCGCGCGTTCCACGCGAGAGCGCGGCCTGGTCATATGGCTTGTTCGTCATCTTTGCGAACAGCAGCGTGGCGAGCATGTCGGGTCGCGGCAGGCTGCCGGCGTGGGTCGTCACGATTCGCCGACGACGCTCGTCGAGCCAAGACATGATCGCTGGTCCTTTGAAAGTGAGTTTCCTTGCATATCGACCGAATCACCTTCAGATTCGGCGGCCGGGTAGGCGTGAGCTTTGACAACAGGCCGGCTGATCGATCCTGCCGTTACGGGAGGCAGCCCGGCCGTGTACCATAGCCGTCGGTGCCGTGCATCCGCCCGGCCGGCGCGTGGAGTTGCGTGCAATGTTGGGAAGCGCCGCCTGGCTTGCGTCCGCCGTTGCCCTTACGGCAGCAGGAATGACGTATGCCGAAGAGCGTAGCAGCCCTGCGCTTCCTGCATGCCCTGCCGGGGCCACTGTAAGCGTGACCCTGGTTTCCAGCGGCCGGAGCCTTGCTCTGGCTGACGGCTGCGAGGTGCGGCTCGCCGGGATCGAGGTGAGCGCCGCGAATTTCGCCGCCGCGCTTGCGGCGAAAAAGGCCCTCGCCGCGCTGGTCGAACGAAAGGATGTCGTTCCCAGGCCGACGGGACCGGCATCGGACGGCTTCGGTCGGCCCCATGCCTACATTTTTGCTGCTGATGGATCAGAAACGTCCGTGCAGTACGCCCTGGTTGCCGGCGGGCATGTATGGGTGCCGGCGCGGGTCGGCGACAAGGACTTCGCTGCCTGTCTGCAGGCCGCCGAGCGCACGGCACGCACAGCAAAACTTGGCCTGTGGCGTGATCCGTATTATGAAATAAGAGGCGCGAATGACCCTGCGGGAGTCACGGCGGACCGGGGACGCTTCGCGCTCGTCGAAGGTGAGGTCGTGCCGGTTCGCGAGAGCGGCGGCACGATCGGTGTGAATTTGCGGACGGTGGTGGTCGGAAGATTTCACCGTCACCATTCTGAAACGCCATGGACGGACGTTCGTGGCTGCGGGGATCGAGTTCAAGATGTTGGCCGAGCGCCGGATCAGGGTGCGAGGCTGCATCGAGAAAAGCGGGGCGGGCCGTGGATCGAAGCCATGGCACCCAAACAGATCGAGATCGTCGCGGGCAACTGACGACGTGAGTGTGTTGTAGCAATGGCGACGTCGAAGCAGCACGGTGACCTTCGATTGCGGCGCTGGCCGGGTACGGTCGTGCTCGTGCTGCTGCTCGGCGGCTGCACCACGGCCCTGACGACCGGCGGCAAGCAGCAGGTCCTGCTGCCCGAGCCGCCGCGGCAGGCCGAGGTTCTGCCCGGCGCGCAGCGCGAGCACCAACGCATCCTTGCCGCCTACGGCGGCGCCTACAGCGACGCCAAGCTCGAGGCGATGATCGCGCAGCAGATCGAGCGCCTGGTGGCGTCGTCCGAGCGGCCCGACCTGCGCTATCGCGTCACCATCCTCAATTCGCCCGCGGTCAACGCTTTCGCGTTGCCGAGCGGACAGCTCTATATTACGCGCGGCCTGATCGCGCTTGCTAACGACACGTCCGAACTCGCCTCCGTGCTGTCGCACGAGATGTCGCACGTCATCGCTCGCCATGCCGCGATCCGCGAGGACCAGGCGCGCCAGGCCGCACTGGTCAGCCGCGTGGTCAACGACGTGCTCAGCGATCCGCAGACCGGCGCGCTCGCGCTTGCCAAGTCGAAGATCGCGCTCGCGAGCTTCTCGCGCGCGCAGGAATTCGAGGCTGACGGCATCGGCGTCGGCATCGCATCGCGCGCTGGCTACGATCCCTTTGGCGCCGTGCGCTTCCTTACCTCGATGGGGCGCAACGCCGAGCTCAAGCCCAGGAGCACGGACCGCACCAACCTCGACTTCCTTTCCTCGCACCCTGCGACGCCCGAGCGGGTGCGCAACGCCCAGGCCAATGCGCGCCAATATGCCGCGCCCGGTAGCGGGCAGCGCGACCGCTCGACCTATCTCGGCAGCCTCGAGGGTTTGGTCTACGGCGAGGATCCGAGCGAAGGCTTCGTACGCGGGCGCCGCTTCCTGCACCCCAAGCTCGGCTTCACCTTCACGGCGCCGGAGGGCTTCTCGCTCGACAACACCGCGCAGGCCGTGCTCGGCATCAAGGACGGCGGCAACCAGGCGTTCCGGCTCGACGTGGTGCGGGTGCCGGCGGAACAGTCGCTCACCGACTATCTCAACTCCGGCTGGATCGAGAACGTCGATGCGAAGTCGATCGAGGAGCATCCGATCAACGGCTTCGCGGCGGCGACCGCGACGGCCAAGGGCGACCAATGGGCGTTCCGGCTGTATGCCGTGCGCTTCGGCAGCGACGTCTATCGCTTCATCTTCGCCACCAAGCACAAGACGCCGGAAACCGATCGTGCCTTCCGCGAATCCGTCGGCACCTTCCGCCGCATGACGCTGGCCGAGAGCGACGCGGCGAAGCCGCTGCGGCTGAAGGTCATCACCGTCCAGGCCGGCGATACGATCGACAAGCTCGCCGCCAAGATGGAGATCGTCGATCGTCCGCTCGAACGCTTCCGCGTGCTCAACGGGCTCGAGCCGGGCGAGAAGCTCAAGCCGGGCGATCAGGCCAAGATCGTGGTGGAGTGACGGGGGGCGACCGCGCTTTGAACGCCGAACGGCCGTCCCGCGCAAGCGACGCAAGGCGCGTTCCGGTTAAGTTGAATCGGAAACGCGCTCTCGATCTTCAGGTCGGTCGCATTTTCTGCGAAGAACGCGTACCCACATTTTCCGGAAAATGCTTCTAAATCAAAAAGCCCGGCGCGGACGCCGGGCCTTTGAATTTTCAGACGGGAGAGAAACAGGCTTACGCCGCTTCCTCCTCGACTTCGGCCTCTTCCTCCGACGGCTTGGCTGGACCGCGGCGCGGACCCTTGGCGAGCGCCGCCTCGATCTCCTTGACCGCCTCGGTCTCGGTGACGCGCTGCACCGCCGAGATCTCGCGCGACAGCCGATCGAGCGCCGCCTCGTAGAGCTGGCGTTCGGAGTAGGACTGCTCGGGCTGAGTGTCCGACCGGTAGAGATCGCGCACGACCTCGGCGATCGCGACGATATCTCCGGAATTGATCTTGGCTTCGTATTCCTGCGCCCGGCGCGACCACATAGTGCGCTTAATGCGCGCGCGGCCCTTGAGCGTCTCGAGCGCGCGCTTGACGATCGGCGCCTCGGCAAGCTTGCGCATGCCGACGGCGGCGATCTTCGAGGTCGGCACCCTCAGCGTCATCTTGTCCTTGACGAAGTTGATGACGAACAGCTCGAGCTTGGTGCCGGCAACCTCCTGCTCCTCGATGGAGACGATCTGGCCGACGCCATGAGCCGGATACACAATGAACTCGTTGGTCTTGAAGCCTTGCCGTTGAGTGGTCTTCTTGGCGGTCATTCCCTGAGCAACTCCTTGCCTGTCCGACGCAGACCGATCAGGCTTGCGAGCGGACAGCTTGGCCACGGGAGCTCCGCGACGGGCGGGCCCGCGCGACGCTTGCGGTCCCCTCCGACGTGGGGCCGAAGAGGTTTTATGGGTGGTCTTCTTAGACCGATGACGCGTTTTTCCTGCCACAGCTTTCGCGTGGAATGCACGCCCCTAGTTGACGATTCCTCGATGGCGCCCCGAAAAAATATGCTCCCGCTCGGGAGCCTGACCTTCGGATGCCTTTTTTGTCATTGGTAACAATCTCATAACACATTTCCGACCGAAATCAAAGCGTTATCGCGCTGCAAAAACGCCGAATCCTGACACTTTTCTCGGTAAAATTACTGATATGGGTTAACACCTTGTAGTGCGACCCAAACCGCTTGTTCGGAACAAGTCGTCTCACTGCTTCAATACGTTAGTGGGCTAACTGGTTCCAACGTTTGCGCCGCAAATATCGCGCTCAGGCCACATTGTGCGGTGCAAACCGCCAGTGGACAAGTCAGCGCACCGCGCTTAGTCGCCGGTTCCCGGCTCGGGATCGAAAAGTTTCTCCTTGTCCGCCACCCCCTCATACTCCTTGGCGTCGGCGGGGGGTTCTTTCTTGACGGTAATATTTGGCCAGACCTTGGAAAATTGCGCGTTCAGCCCAAGCCATTTTTCGAGGCCCGGCTCGGTATCTGGCTTGATCGCCTCGACCGGGCATTCGGGCTCGCACACTCCGCAGTCGATGCATTCGTCAGGGTGGATGACGAGCATGTTGGCACCTTCATAGAAGCAGTCCACCGGACACACTTCCACGCAGTCCATGTACTTGCACTTGATGCACTGATCGTTGACGATGTAGGTCATGCATGGCTCCGGCCGGAAGTTGCGGCCCGACGGGGCGGTGCTAGCGCATGCACCAGGATGGCGCAAGAGAAGCGGCCCTTCGTGTGCGGCCCGAACGGAGTTGCCATGCGCCGGCGTCACGGCTCGTCGGGATGCGTGAAGCGGGCGATGGCACGGCGCTCGTGCTTGCTCGGCCGGCCGGCGCCCGGGTCGCGCACCGCCGCGCGCTGCTCCGGCGCCGCGCCCGGCGCCTCGACCGGGCTCAGGTCCTCATACAGCGCACGGCCAGCCTCCGATGCGCCCCGCCGCACGCTGAAACCCAGCACCTTGAGCACGCGCACGCCGCGGTCGAGCGCGATCGTCAGGACGTCGCCCGGCTTGACCGGCCGGGCCGGCGCATCGACGCGCATACCATTGAGACGCACGTGACCAGATTGGGCGAGCGCGGCGGCGGCACTGCGCGTGCGCACCACGCGTGCGTGCCAAAGCCACTTGTCTATCCGCTGCCGATCGTCGGGCAAGGCGCGCGCGGTCCTAGAGCATTTTCAGGAAAGGGCCTGCCCCGGACATGATCCCGGGCGGACACTGGCTTTCCGAAAGAAAATGCGACAAACATTGAATCTAGAGCATTTTCCGGAAAAGTGCGTGCCGATTTTTTCGCAGAAAATGCGACCCACCGAAGACGCTGCGGCGCGTTTCCGATTCAACTTGACCGGAACGCGCATTAGTGGCGCTCCTTATCAGCCTCGAGTTGCGCCTTGAGCGCGGCGAGCTTGGCGAACGGCGAGTTCGGATCCGGCTCCTTGCCGCGGCGCTCGTTGGCCGACGCCCAGGTCCGCGGCGGACGATCGTCGTCGCGATGATCGCGGTCGCGCCTGCCGCGCGGACGATCCGGCCGGTCGGAGCGATTGCCGCGGTCTTGCGAACGATCCTGTGAACGGTCTCGTGATCGATCTTGCAAGCGATCCTGCCGCCCGCCGGCGGCCTTGTCGCGTTGCTCGGGACGCTCGGCGCGGTCGGACGGCTCAGCGCGATGACGCCGCGGACGCCGGCCCCGGCGCGCGCCATCCCCCTCCGCCGCCGGCTGTCCGGCCTCCGCCGGCGCTGCAGCCTCGCTCACGGGCGCTGCCTGCGCGCCTTCGACCGGCTGGCCGTCGGCCGGTTTCGCCTGGTGCTCGCCGTGCCGGCGCGGCGGACGCGACCGATGCGGCCGGCGCGGCCGCTCGTCGGAGCGGCCGATCCGCCACACCTCGATCAATTGCGACTCGGCGCTGGCCGCTGCCAGAGCGGACTCGGCCGGCGTCGCGACCGGTGACGGCTCGGCGATGGCGCCGTCCGCCGTAGCGTGGCCGCCATTCGGCGCCGCCTCTGGCGCCGGAACCACGACCATGTCGGTCGGCTCGGCCGCGTCGGCCCGACCATCGATTGGCGCTTGTGTTGCCGTCTCGGCGACCGCCGCGACGCTCACTGGCTGTTCCATCGACAAGAGGTCGGACAGCTGTTCGCCCGGCGCCGGTTCCCCCGCTTGGTCGATCGCCGCCGACTCCGCCGGTTGCTCGGTTGGCGCCGGCTCGGTCGTGTGCTCGGCTGGCGTCGGTTCCGCCGCTTGCTCGGTTGGTGCCGGTTCCGCCGCTTGCTCGGTTGGCGCCGGTTCCGCCGCTTGCTCGGTCGGCGCCGGCTCGATCATTTGCTCGGCTGGCGCCGCCTCCGCCAGTTGCGCGGTTGGTGCCGGTTCCGCCGGTTTGGGCCGCCTTTCCATGCGGTAGCCGAGCGAACGCAGGACCGATGCGAAATCCTCCCCCGACGATCCGGTGAGCGAGGTCATCGCACCGGTCACTGTGAAAGTCCTGCCGTCGAACGCCCCGGCCGGCTTTTCGCCGGGCGCGCCGTCACGCCAGGCAAGCGCCGGACGGATCAGGTCGGCGAGCCGTTCGAGAATGTCGACCCGCACCGCGCGTTCCCCGCATACCCGATAGCCGATCGTACGGTAGAGCGCCTTGGGCGTCTCCTTGTCGGCGGGAAACGACGTGCGACCGCTGGCGGCGAGATGCTGCAACTCGTCAAAGCCCTTCGTGTCGGGCGTGCCGAACTTAAGCATCCACAATTGCGCCGCGAGCGCCCGCGGCGCCGGCTTGAGCAAGCCGGGCAAATAGAGGTGGTAGGCGCCGAAGCGGACGCCGTGCTTGCGCAACACGGCCCGGGCCGGCTGGTCGAGCCCTTTTACTTCCGCCGCGACCTTGGACCGTTCGAGCACGCCGAGCGCCTCGACGATCTGATAGGCGATGCCGCGCGCGATGCCGGTGATGTCTTCAGCCGCGGCGAGCATGAACAGCGGAGCCAGCAGTCGCTCGATATGGGTGCGCGTCCACAGGTCAAGCCGTATCTGCACCGCTTCGAGCGCGGCGCCCGTGAGCTGATCGTCAGCGAGGATACGCACGCGCGGCCGCAGCACGTTGTCGGCCCCGATGAGCTTGGCGACCGGCTCGCCGACCCAGCGCAGCGTCGCATCGGAGCCGAGCACGAACTGGCTGTCGGCCGCGTGCGACAGCCGCGTGGCGCGCTGCTCGATCTCGCCGACGAGCACCTTCTGTGCCGCGGCCGACAACGCCCTGGCTTCCGTGCCGCCCGCCGCCGACGGATCGGCGGCGAAGCGGAAGCCGTCGAGGCGGCCGATGGCGTGGCCCTCGACCACCACCTCGCCCGTCTTCTTGATCTCGGTTTCCAACATCGCGTTCTCTCGCAGGCGTCGCATCAACACGCTGGTGCGGCGATCGACGAAACGCTCGGTGAGACGCTCGTGCAAGGCGTCGGAGAGCTTGTCTTCGACGGCACGAGCTACCCCTTGCCAGTGCTCGGGGTCGCCGAGCCAATCCGGACGGTTTGCCGCAAAGGTCCAGGTCCTGATATGGGCGATGCGTGTCGAGAGCGTGTCAATGTCGCCGTCGGCGCGGTCCGCCAACGCCACCTGCCGGGCGAACCAGTCGTCGCAAATCCTACCCTCTCGCATCAGAAAACCATAGAGGGTGACGACGAGTTCGGCGTGAGTCGCGGGCGAAATCTTACGATAGTCCGGAATCTGGCAAACTTCCCACAGCCGTTGCACTGCGGCACGGGTCTTGGCCATCGCGCGCACGTCGTCGTCACGCGCCGCATGTTCGAGCACCAGGATGTCCTCATTGACCGGCGCACGCGTGAGGCCCTGCTCCTTGGGCGTCACCGCGAGCGATGCGGACAGCGCACCGAGCGAGGAAAAGTCGAGATCGCTGTTGCGCCACTGCACCACCCGCACCGGTTCGAAACTGTGGCTTTCCAGCGCCTGAACCATTTCGGCATCGAAAGGCGGGCAACGCCCGGTGCTGCCGAACGTGCCGTCACGCGTTGCGCGGCCGGCGCGGCCGGCGATCTGGGCGAATTCCGACGGCGAGAGACGGCGAAACTGAAAGCCGTCGAATTTGCGGTCGGAGGCGAAGGCAACGTGATCGACGTCGAGATTGAGGCCCATGCCGATGGCATCGGTGGCGATGAGATAGTCGACGTCGCTGGACTGGTAGAGCGCCACCTGGGCGTTGCGCGTGCGTGGGCTGAGGGCGCCAAGGACGACGGCAGCGCCACCGCGCTGACGCCGGATCAGCTCGGCGATGGCATAAACCTCCTCGGCCGAGAATGCGACAATTGCCGTGCGGGGCGGCTGGCGGGTGATCTTCCGCTCGCCGGCAAAGGTGAGCTGGGACAGCCGGGGGCGACTCAGGACGTTGGCACCGGGCAGCAGGCGCTCGACCATCGGCCGCATGGTCGCCGCACCGAGCACCAGCGTCTCCTCGCGGCCGCGCCGGTGCAGCATACGGTCGGTGAAGACATGGCCGCGATCGAGGTCGGAACCGAGCTGAATTTCATCGACCGCCATGAACGCCACGTCGATATCGCGCGGCATGGCCTCGACGGTTGACACCCAATAGCGCGGTGAGGCCGGCTTGATCTTCTCCTCGCCGGTCACGAGCGCGACCGCATCGGCGCCAACCCGATCGGCCACCTTGTTGTAGACTTCGCGAGCGAGCAGTCGCAGTGGCAGCCCGATCATGCCGCTTGAATGGGCGAGCATCCGCTCGATGGCGAGATGGGTCTTGCCAGTATTGGTCGGACCCAGCACGGCGGTGACGCCATGGCCGCGGGCACGGGCGTCCCGATTAACGTTCGCAGCGAGGGAGATGGCC
>Ga0307472_100000589_pt1 | contig 13009 bp, 6 predicted proteins | sample atmos_gasesAM5C__2_FD_204582 | JGI IMG/M metagenome (GOLD analysis project Ga0307472, IMG submission 204582) | Hardwood forest soil microbial communities from Morgan-Monroe State Forest, Indiana, United States - atmos_gasesAM5C_05 | ecosystem: Environmental > Terrestrial > Soil > Temperate... | reverse complement strand
GTGTCCGGCGAGAGATCTTGGATGGGACAAGGTCTTCTCGGGCTTGTGAACGTTTTTTCCTTGGCCCGGTCGCTTGAGGCAGCTCGACTAAGCCGCTCGGACCGTAATGAGGAACTTCTCGACCTCGAGCTTGAGATGATTGCTTTCATTCGACAGAGACCGGGCAGAGGCAAGTACCTGAGAGGACGCCGAGCCGGTCCGGCCTGCTCCGCGATTGACGTCGGTGATGTTGCTGGCGACTTGCGCGGTGCCCGTCGTCGCGTGCTGCACGTTGCGGGCAATCGCCTGCGTCGTGGCGCCTTGCTCCTCAACGGCTGTCGCGATCGTCGACGCAATCTCGGAGATACGGCCGATCGTACCGCTGATCTCCTCAATCGCCGTCACCGACTCGTTGGTGGCTAACTGCATCTCGGTGATCTGAGTGCTAATTTCCTCGGTTGCCTTGGCAGTTTGAGCAGCGAGTGCCTTGACCTCGGATGCCACCACCGCGAAGCCGCGGCCGGCCTCACCCGCTCGCGCCGCCTCGATGGTTGCATTGAGAGCCAAGAGGTTGGTCTGTTCGGCGACAGCGGTAATGAGCTTCAACACGTCGCCGATGCGGCCCGCGGCCTTTGATAGGGCAGCTATACGGGCGTTGGTCTTTTCGGCCTGCTTGACCGCTTCTCCGGCTATCTTGCTCGACTCCTCCACATGGTACGCAATCTCGTTGACAGACGAGGTCAACTCCTCAGTGGCACCGGCGACCGACCGGACGTTGGCGGACGCTTCCTCCGACGCGCTCGTCACCATGCCCAAAAGATGCTGCGTGTTTTCAGCGGTCTTCGAAAGCGTGCCAGCGGCCGTTTCCAATTCGGTCGATGCGGCGGACACGGTGTTGACGATGCCGCCGACGGCAGCCTGAAACACGTCGGCAAGGTTGTGCATCGACACCTTGCGTTCGTCCGCGGCCTTGCGTTCGTTTTCAATCCGCTGTTGCTCGATCTCGCGCACGCGCGCGGTCTGGTCACGGAATAGCGTCAGCGCATCGTTGATGGCGCCGATCTCATCTTTACGCGCCATAGTAGGGAATTCGACGTCGAGCTTCCCGTCGTTGAGTTGCCGAAGCGCGCCGGCGATCTTCGTCAGCGGCAGTGAAACGTGGCTGCGTGAGATGAAGTGAACCGTGATTGTAAGTGCCAACGCAACCGCGACCAGAATAAAACCCAAGATCAGTGACCGTTGTGCCGCAGAGAGGCGCTCGCTGAGATGCACGGTCCCCGAAGCAATCGCGGCGTCGCGAATTCCGACGATCGCATTGAGGCCCGGATTCGAAATATCCGCCCATTCCTGCGGGCTCACTCCCGCAGGTGCTGTGGCCACCAAATTCTTGTAAACCTTGTCGCGCACCGGGATGTACCTGTCGAAGAAACGCTCGCGCGTGGTTGCAATCGCAGTCTCGATGGCAGCCGTGGCGGCACCCTTCGGGAAGACTGCAGTGAGTTGCTCCCAGGCGAGGCTCGCGCGGGCGCGCCAGTCGGCAACCTCAAGGCGCTTCTCGGCGTCAAAGCCTTTGCCGAGACCGAGCAATGCGCGCTCGCGGCCAGCATATTCGCGCATCACCGCTGCCAGGCCCTTCATCCCGTTCAGGGAAGCGATCTTCGGATCGAGTTCTGACAGCCGCTGGGCCGTAACCTCCCACACGTCGGTGAGGGCCTCAATCCCGCGCGTCAGTGTCGGGTACCATCGCTGTTGCACGGTATCATCGCGTTCGGACCTGGACCGCACGATCATCTGGTCGGCTTTCTGGCGCAGTTCGTCGACCGCGGCGACTGCGGCCTCCGCTTTGCTGACCGACCCGTCTTGCGTCAGATAGTCGAGACGCAACAGAACCGGCCATCCGGCGGACATCGCATTGCGCATTTCCTGGCGTCGTGCCTTGATCGTGTCAGCGGCCGTGAAGGCGACCGGCGTCTCGCCATTCAGTGCGGTATTGGTTAGGCCGCGCTCCAGCGTCAGCCGCTCGATGGCAACCAGGAGAGAGTCTGCTGCGGCGTTGACCTCGGCGGCCGCCTGCGTCGAGCGGTAATTCCACCATTCGGTGTAAGAATTGCTGACCGCCAGAGTAATCAGCAGGGCGCCGAGCAAGCCCCCCAAAGCCGACAATAACAGCCCAATTGAATTGCGTTGTTGCATGGAATTCGCCCGTCCCTTCGCAACGTGCCGTGAACGGATCGTTTATATTGTGAGAGGATTAATGGCTGGTTGGCATACAGCGGCACCTATGACTTTGCTGGCTCGAGGTTTCATTGCACCATCAACCCCCGCCCCAAGCTGTATGAAGGATTGCGCCGTCGTTTGCCCACTCGAGAGCTTGGTCCATCCCATCGCCCGCGCCGCTTTGTCGGGATCACCTGCCTGCCGTGCATCCTGCGCGTGCCGCCGCTGACGCTTTGGTAGGCGTCTATGAGCTGCCCTCAACGGACGGATGTCGACTGGATAACCATGGCCCGCTGGAGCATGTTCAGTTTCCAGTGAAACTGAACATGCTCTGATATGATTGAGCCGGGCTCTCACCGCCCGGCGTTGGCAGTCGGAAGATCCTGGTGCATATCGTCGGGATCTTGGCATGCCGCAGGGTCGCCGACGCCTGCGGCGGACGGTCCCCGGCTGCCATCTCGACCGTCCGCCCAATGGCTCAGAATGGCAGCAGTGGGGTGCTGTCTTCGAGCCGTAGAGATCAATACCAGTTTCATCTGTTATGAATGAGAGCAGGGCCCGCTGCCGCGGGTGCCCTGGCATCAGATGCTTGCCGATTTCCAGCGGTGCCGCCGGAAGCGCGCGCGTTATAATCTCGACATGACCGTATTCCATCTCGGTCTTGTCGTTGAGCTCCAGAAAGTTTGTGGGTCAACACCGGGATCACACCGCATTGCAGGTGATCGACCGGACGAATCAAAACTGCGCCCGATGTTGGATGCGAGTTGGGACAAAAGGTCCCTGGCCTTTGCCGGCCGCCATAAACCGGGAACCTTTCCACCGGGTTTGCATCCAACGGTCACGACGCGGTTCGCAACAACCGTGGGCCCCAATCTTAGGAGGTAGCATCATGAAAACGCATATGAGCCTGATGGCAGTCATTGCCGCGTCTTTAATCGGTTCAGGCGCAGTGGCGCAGCAACTACATGCGCCGCATCCCGCCATCACCGCCGCTGCCGAAGCGCAACCGATCGTCGAGCTGAAGATGGCGATGAGAAAACTATGGGAAGACCACATTGCCTATACTCGTAACTATATCATCAGCGCTGTGGCGGGCCTGGAGGATGAGGGCAAGATCGCCGAGCGGCTTCTCAGGAACCAGGATGACATTGGCGCGGCCATCGAGCCGTACTACGGCGATGCGGCCGGGAAACAATTGGCCGCGCTGCTTAGAGATCACATTCTGATCGCGGCGGAGATCGTAGCAGCGGCGAAGGCTGGCAAAATGGACCAAGTAGCGACCGGCCAAAAAAAGTGGACCGCGAATGGCAAGGACATTGCGGCGTTCTTGAGCGGGGCTAATCCGCACTGGCCCAAGAAAGATCTCGAGCACATGCTGCAGGCGCATTTGGACCTCACGACTGGAGAAGTCGTCGGCAGACTCAAAAAGGATTGGGCGGCGGACATAAAGTCCTATGACGACGGCCACGTCCACATGTTGATGTTCGCTGACACGCTCTCTGAGGGGATTGTGAAGCAATTTCCCACGAAATTCGGTGAATGAGCCAACACGCTGTGTTTCAGCACCGAACCGGGCCCTTGGCCGCATCGCGGCTAGCATCTTAATTTTACACTGGAAGCTGAGCAGGCACGGGGTCCCGATCGCCACCGATCGGGACCCCACCGTCCAGGCATCTTCGTTCTCAATTTCAATATGTTGATGCGGCTGTGTCGATCGGCGATCGCTATGGTCATCGATACGCTCGAAGAGGCGTGGCAACGTGTTGGCCCAAATGACGTCGAGACTCTACCCACCGGTGGATGCTGAGCGCCTCCTGACTGGCAACCATGCTTTCAAGGCCGTCTCCGAGTCCGGTCAACCACGTGCTCTTGCGACAAATTAGACTTAGGCTCAGGCCTTGACAGATGTTGGCTTTGTGATTTCGATCATCTTGTGTCTGCATTTGCTGCATGGCGGGCGAAAGCGAGATGGCAGACTGCGATGCGAACCATATTTTTTCGCACCTACATGGTCAGTGTTGCTATTTGGGTGCTTTTCTCATTCGTCTTCCTGGCGGACTTATCCACCCCGCCCGAAAACGTCTCCGTCTGTTTTGCCTATGTGATTCCTATCTTCGTGAGCCTCTTTGAGCCACGGTCGCGCGCCTTTTTTTATGCAAGCTTGGCAAACGTGCTGTCACTGGCCGAACCCTTCGTTCAGCCGCCGCACGACGTCAGCATGGTGGTCGAGATGGGAAATCGGCTGATCGCTGTCCTTACGCAATGGCTTGCTGCCACGCTGGTCTTGTTTCAGCAGCGCCGCCTCGTCGATGCGCGGGACAAAGCCGAATTCCAGCACCGTTTCGTCGATATTCTGTCGCATGAAATCGGCACCGCGCTGACGACGGTAACCGGACAGTCCTATCGTCTCGCCAAACTATCGGAAACGATCGCACCCAACGATGTCGTAGTGCGCGCTGAAAAGATCCGGAAGGCCGCTGAGTCGATCCAAGCAATTGTCAGTCGCATTCAATTCGCATCGTCGCTGGGTGATGGCTCCATCCCCGTCAGGCAAGGCGCTATCAATCTTCACACTATGATTCAGGAGCTGGCTGAACAGTTAAAGGAGGAGCAGCGAGCCGGGCCCATTGAATTGAGCCTATGTCTCAAACCACAGCTCGTGGACGGAGATGAAATGCTTCTCCGCCATGTGTTCGTGAACGTTATAACAAATAGCATCAAATATTCTTCATTGAATGCCCCGATTTTGATCAGCATTGCCGAACACGGCCCTGCGGTTCGCATCACTTTCGCTGACCAGGGAAGCGGCATCTCGCACGACGAGTTGCCGAGAGTTCGTATCCCCTATTATCGAGGACAAAGCAGCAGAGGTACGAGAGGGGCTGGTCTGGGGCTATATGTTGTCGAGCGAATAGTCGAGGCACACCGTGGACGCCTTTTAATCGAAAGCAAGGTCGGTCATGGCACGAAAGTCACTATCGAGCTGCCGCAAACTTCCGATTTGGCTGCGGCATGAACGTCCGGCCAAAAATCCTCTGCATTGAGGATGATCCCGCAACGGTCGAGCTGCTGGTCGAAGTGCTAGAGGATGAAGGATTTGAACCCGTCATCGCCTGTGATGGCGTGGAGGGCGTCAGGAAAATCCGCGAACGCCCGAATCTCATCCTGTGCGATGTCGACATGCCCCGTATGTCCGGATTCGATGTTCTCCGCCACCTGCGTAGGTCTACCGGCCAATTGCGCGATATCCCCTTCCTCTTCATTACCGCGTACGGCAATCGCGAAAGCCACCTGCTAGCGCGTCGATTAGGCTGCGATGATTTTTTGACAAAGCCTCTCGATTTCGAGCTGCTGGTGGAAATCGTACGGCGCCGTCTTGTTCATGATCCAATACCGACCCCCGTTCCCTTCGTTCTGACGGATCGCGAGATTGAAGCACTGACATGGGTAGCGCGGGGAAAATCTTCGGCTGACATTGCGGTTCTCATGCATGTGAGCGAGCGGACGGTCAATTTTCATATCAACAATGTTATCCGCAAGGTCGGCGTTGCCACGAGAGTTCAGGCCGCGATCAGGTGTGCGCTGCTCGGACTAATTGATACCTAATAGGAATACCAGGGCGCATTCTGATTAACCTGAGTCTGAGACTCGATCTAGAGTCGTATACCTATCGCATTCTGCGAAAAACATGTGCCAATTGTTACGGAAAATGATCTCGGTCGATACATAATAGTAAATAGTGTTCCTCGGTCGGCATGATCGCTGCGGCGACGCCATTCCTCCATGCTGATGGCCGACACGTGAGCGTCATCACGGCGCGATAGCGGCGTCTATGATTCAGCCGAGAATCGCGGCCACCTTGTGCGCGGTATCAGCAGCAACGCGTTTGCTCATCGGTTCATCCAGCGCAACACCTGTAAACCTTGACAGGTGCCGCTATCACAACTCTAGGGGGTATGATGTTTACTATATGAAAAGTCGGCGCGCGAAGCCTAACCCTTTTAACGATGGGGAGACACATCATGGCTGTGCAGCTCATTCGGTCCGACCTCGAGTTCATTCTCCAGCAGATCATGATCGCGGAGAGGCACGCAGCCGGTGAGGATCTCCTCTCCATGCTGCCAAACTCATTGGTACCTCTCGGCCTGCGCACGGTCGACGGAACGTTCAACAACGTGGTTCCGGGTCAGGAGAATTTCGGCGCGACGGATCAGTTGTTCCCGCGGTTGACTGATCCGGTCTTCCGCCCCGCTGAGAATGGAACGTCCTACAGCCAGACCAGCGGCTTGGTCATCGACGCGCAGCCGCGCATCATCAGCAACCTGATCGCCGACCAGACCGCCGACAATCCGGCGGCCTACGCAACCGCCTATGACCCCGGCCCGGATGGCGTTCTCGGCACGCCCGACGACGTCTTGAAGGAAGGCGTCGAGATCGTCACCAGTCCCGGCCTGGACGGCATCTTTGGCACCGTCGACGATGTGACCGATCTCTTCTTCATTCCGAACGTGGCACCCGACGCCGGCCTGTCGGCGCCGTTCAATCTGTGGTTCGTGTTCTTCGGCCAGTTCTTCGACCACGGCCTCGATCTGGTGCAGAAGGGCGGCAGCGGCACGGTCTTCATTCCGCTGCAGCCGGACGATCCGCTGTTCAATCCCGGACCCGACGGGATCGCGAACACCGCCGACGACGGCCCCAATTTCATGCTGCTGACCCGGGCCACCAATCAGCCCGGCCCCGACGGCATCCTCGGCACCGCCGACGACATCCACGAGCACGTCAACACAACGTCGCCGTTCGTCGATCAGAACCAGACCTACACCTCGGATCCTTCGCACCAGGTGTTCCTGCGCGCGTATGAGCTCAACGCCGCCGGCCATCCGGTCAACACCGGCAAGCTGATCGTCAATCGGGATCTGGGCGCCGATGGCGAGTTCGGCACCGCGGACGACGTCGTGCTCGGTGGCATGTCGACCTGGGGCGTGGTGAAGGCGCAGGCGCGCGACCTGCTCGGCATCGAGCTCAGCGACCATGACGCCGTCAACGTGCCGATGGTGCGCGTCGATCCCTACGGCAACTTCATTCCCGGTCCGAATGGTTTTGCCCAGCTCGTGGTCGGTCTCGGCCCCGACGGCATGGCCCAAACAGCGGACGACGTGCTGGTGGAAGGCAACCCGGCGGCTCCGGTCAGCCCCACCGCCGTGGATGCGCTACGCACTGGCAAGATGTTCCTCGCCGACATCGCGCACATTGCGAATCCGTTCAGCTCCTCCGGCGTCCCGCTTGCGCCCGATGCCGACACTGACACTGGCGTGGACGACCTCGACCCGAACACCTATGACGACGAGCTGCTTGACAGGCACTTCATGGCCGGCGACGGCCGCGTCAACGAGAACATCGGCCTCACCTCCGTCCACCACGTGTTTCACGCCGAGCACAACCGTCTCGTCGACCACACCAAGCAAGTGATTCTCGCGACGACGGCGACCGGCGACGTGTCGTTCTTGAACGAGTGGCTGATAACTCCCGTCACGGCAGTTCCGGCCGACCCGTCGACCCTCGTGTGGGATGGCGCGCGCCTGTTCCAGGCGGCGAAATTCGGCACCGAGATGCAATACCAGCACCTCGTGTTCGAGGAGTTCGCACGCAAGATTCAGCCGCAGGTCGACATCTTCTTTGCCCCGACCCAGGTGTACGACACGGATATTAATCCGGCGATCGTTGCCGAGTTTGCGCATACGGTCTACCGCTTCGGCCACTCGATGCTGCTGGAGACGATCGACCGCCTCGATCCCAACTTCGCCTCGAGCGAGATCGGCCTGATCGCGGCCTTCCTCAACCCGCTCGCGTTTGATGAGACCGGCACCCTCACCGCAGAGGAAGCGGCCGGCGCCATCGTGCGCGGCACCACCCGGCAGGTCGGCAACGCGATCGACGAGTTCAAGACGGAGGCGATGCGCAACAACCTGCTCGGCCTGCCGCTCGACCTCGCCGCCATCAACCTGGCGCGCGGCCGCGACACCGGGATTCCGTCCTTGAACCAGGCGCGGCGTGAATTCTACGACATGACCGGCGACAGCCAGCTGACGCCGTACACCAGCTGGGTCGACTTCACGCAACACCTGAAGCATCCGGAATCGGTCGTCAACTTCATCGCCGCATACGGCGCGCATGCGAGCATCCTCGGCGCCACCACGGTCGCGGATAAGCGCGCGGCGGCCGCGGCCATCGTTTTCGGCGGTGTCGGCGCGCCGGCGGACCGCCTCGACTTCCTCAACAGCACCGGCGCCTGGGCGAGCGGTCCGGATGGCATCACCGTGACCGGCCTCGACGGCGTCGACTTCTGGATCGGCGGCCTCGCCGAGCAGCAGATGCCGTTCGGCGGGTTCCTTGGCTCGACCTTCAACTTCGTGTTCGAGACGCAGCTGGAGAAGCTGCAAGACGGCGACCGGTTCTACTACCTCGAACGCACCAACGGCATGAACTTCCTCACCGAGCTAGAGAACAATTCGTTCGCCAAACTGATGATGGCCAACACTGACGCAACGCATCTGCCGGGCGACGTCTTCTCAACGCCGGGGTTCATCCTCGAGGTCGACCAGGCGCGGCAGTTCAACGAGAGCGTGATTGCTGGTCCGGACGGCATCATCGGCACGCCCGACGACCTCCCGGCCAATGCCGATCCGTTCGGCGGCAGCGAGCTCGAACCGGAGGTTATTCGGGACAACCCGGCGACAGTGGGCGCGGATGCGAATTACCTCGAGTACACCGGCGATCAGCATGTCGTGCTCGGCGGTACCCCGCTCGATGACATTCTTATCTCCAGCGAAGGCGACGACACGCTCTATGGCGACGGCGGCAATGATCGCCTCGAGGGTGGCTTCGGCAACGACATCCTTCTCGGCGGCACCGGCGACGACATCATCACGGATATCGGCGGCGACGACAACATTCAGGGCGGCGACGGCAACGACGTCATCAACGCCGGCCAGGGCATCGACCTGGTTCTCGGCGGCTTCGGCAGCGATTTCATCCTCACCGGCGAGGACGAAAACGAGTCCTTCGGCGGCCCGGGCAACGACTTCATCCTCGGCTCTCGAATAAACGAAATGGTGTTCGGCAACGAAGGCGACGACTGGATCCAGATCGGAATGGCCGATGGTTCTGCCGGCGATAACTTCGACACCTTCGTGCTCGACCCGATCATCGGCAACGACGTTTTCATCGGCGACAGCGCAAGCGACAGAATGGATGGTGAAGGTGGCGACGACATCATGGTCGGCAACGGCGGCGGCGGCGAAGGCGACCGCTACGAAGGCATGTCGGGTTTCGACTGGGCCGTCTTCAAGGACGATCCGGTCGGCGTGACTGTCGACCTGCGCATTCGCGCGTTCGATGAAGTGAATTTGCCGCGGTCGAGTGCGACGGTGCTCGCCCGGTTCGAACAGACCGAAGGTCTGTCGGGATCGGCATTCGCCGATGTGCTGCAGGGCGATGATGCCGACGCGACCGCGATCGCAGCCGCCGGCTTCAGGGGCAGCGTGCTCACCAACATCGCGCTGATCGACGGTCTGCAGGGGTTCCTCGACGACTTGATCGGGGCGCCCGGCACACCAGTGACCTCGTTCGGCGCCGGCAACATCATCCTCGGCGGCGACGGCAGCGACATCATCGAGGGTCGCGGCGGCGACGACCTCATTGATGGCGACCTCTGGCTGAATGTGCGCATCAGCGTGCGCAGCGTGGACGATCCCAGCGTCGAACTCACGAGCGTCGACAGCATGGACGATCTCGTGTCGGCCATGCTCGCGGGGTTCTACAATCCCGGCCAGCTCCAAATCGTCCGCGAGCTTATGACGGCCCCTGGCCCGGACTTCGACACGGCCGCGTTCTCCGGACCGCTTGCGAATTACACGATCGCGGTCAATGGCATCGTGATCGATGATCTCGACACCCTCGCCACCGCTGGTGCCGAAGACATCGTCACCGTGACCGACAATAACGGCCCCGACGGGACCGATACGCTCCGCCATATCGAGCGGCTGCAGTTCTCCGATCAGTCGATTGTTCTCGCCGGCTTGAACGACGAGCCGTTGGGCCTGCTGACGATCGATGATGCCACGCCGGCCGAGGACCAGCTGCTGACGGTGTCGATCGCCGGTGTGACCGATGCGGACAACGTGAGCCCGAGCAATCCCACGGGAGCGATCACCGGGCCGATTGCCTACTTCTGGCAGGTCGAAACGGATCCGGGCTCGGGCGAGTTTGAAGACATTCTGTTGGAGAATGTCGGCGGAGAGGTGGCGCGCGCGACCGGCACGACCTTCGCGCCCGGCGATGCCCAAGTGGGATTCGGGTTGCGCGTCAAGGCCATCTACCAGGACGCCAATGGCGTGCTGGAAACCGTGTTCTCGGCTACGACGGCGCTGGTCGAAAACGTCAACGATGCGCCGGCCGGCACGGTGCTGATCACCGACGCGACCCCCACGGAAAACCAGCCTCTCAGTGCGATCAACGCGTTCACCGATGCCGACGGGCTGACCGCCGGCGCCTTCACCTACCAGTGGCAGCAATCGGCCTTGGGTGGCGGAGACATCTTTACGGACATTGACGGTGCGCTCGAGCGGACTTTCACGCCGACCCAGGACCAGGTCAACCGCCAGCTGCGCGTGGCCGTGACCTACGTGGATGTCCAGGGCACGGTGGAGACCGTGACCTCGGCGGCGACCACTGTGGTCGGCGACGTCTTCGTCGGCACGGCGGCGGCCAACACCTTCACCGGCACCGCGGGCGAGGACATCATCTCTGGCGGAGGTGGCAACGATATCCTCGTTGCGCTCGGCGGCAACGATATCATCAATGGCGATGACGGTAACGACACGATCATTGCCGGCGCAGGCGACGACGTGATCTCCGGCGGGATCGGAGCCGATCAGCTGAGCGGCGAAGCCGGCAACGACACCTTCAACTACACGTTCGGCGACGGAGCCGATGGGGTCACTGGCGGGGCTGATCTCGACACGCTGAACGTTCTCGGGACGATCGCCGCCAATGCGCTTAACGTCACTTTCAATGGAACGGCGCTCACAAACTTCTCAGGTGGAACGATCACGGGCGTCGAATCGGTCACCGCCAATCTGCTGGATGGCGTCGATACGCTGACCTATTCGGCAACGGCAGGTGTGACGGTCAACTTGGCGGCCGGGACCGCATCGGGCTTCACCTCGATAGCGGGCATCGAGAACGTCACCGGCGGGACCGGCGGCGACTCTCTGACCGGGGATGGAAACGCCAACACGCTGATCGGCGGCGGCGGCAACGACACCCTGAACGGTGGCCTGGGCATCGACACGCTCAACGGTGGCGCCGGCGTGGATACGGCGTCCTATGCGGGCGAGACCGATGCGATCTTTGTCGACCTTACTGCTGGAACCGCCCGGCGCGGCTCGCCACTCGCGGCTATCGAGGACACGCTGGTCGCGGTCGAGAACGCGATAGGCGGCGCGGGCGCCGACACGATCACCGGCACTGCGGCTGCCAACAACTTGGCTGGTGGCGGTGGCAACGACACACTGATCGGCGCTGCCGGCATCGATACACTGAATGGTGGCCTCGGCGACGACACGCTGAATGGCGGCACGGGCAACGACGTCTTGAACGGCGGCGCCGGCAACGACACCATCAATTACACGTTCGGCGACGGAGCGGATACGGTCGACGGCGGGGCCAGTCTCGACACTCTCAATATCCTTGGGACGGCCGCCAACGATACGCTCGATGTCGTCTTCAATGGAACCACGCTCACAAACTTCGAAGGTGGAACGATCACGGGCGTCGAATCGGTTACCGCAAATCTGAACGGCGGGATCGATACGGTGAGCTATGCGGGGACGACCGCAAACGTCACGGTGAACCTGTCGACCGAAGCTTCGGGCTTCGCCTTCATCGCAGGCATAGAGAACGTCACCGGCGGGTCCGGCAACGACACGCTGACCGGTGACGCTAACGCCAACATCCTGAACGGCGGCGCCGGCAACGACACGCTCACTGGCGGTCTCGGCAACGACACGCTGACGGGCGGGGCAGGTACCGATACCGCCGACTATTCGACCGCCAGCGCTGCCGTGACCGTCAACCTGGCCACGACCACGGCCCAGAACACAGGCGGTGCCGGCATCGACACGCTCGCAACCATCGAGAATCTCACCGGCTCGGCGTTCAACGACACCTTGACCGGCAATGGGGCGAACAACGTGATCACCGGCGGCGCCGGCAACGACGGGCTCAGCGGCGGCGCTGGCGCCGACACGCTCATCGGCGGCGACGGTATCGACGTGCTCAACGGGGATGCCGGCGACGACATCCTGATCGGTGGCGCTGGCGACGACGTCATGAATGGCATGGCCGGCAACGACACGTTCAGGTTTGCCGCCGGGTTCGGCAACGACACGATCTCGGGGTTCGACGCCAATCCGGCGGCGGGTCAGGATCTGTTGAACGTTGCCGACCTCGGGATCAACAACGGCAATTTCGCCGCCCGCGTCTTCATCGAAGACCTCGGTGCGAACACGCGGGTCACCATCGACGGCACTGACACGATCATGTTGCTGGGCGTCAACGGCACGGCGCCGACTGTGATCACTATCGACGACTTCCGTTTCATCTGACGGGAGGGCGATTGTTGGGCTGCCGCGGCCGAAAGGCCGCGGCAGCCCAAAGGAGCACCGACAAGCCGCTCGTTCGTCGTCGGCGTGAGACGCCTAGCAAACCACCTTCGGGAAGCGCTATGTACAGCCATACCCACCGACCAACG
>Ga0307472_100000588_pt1 | contig 13014 bp, 16 predicted proteins | sample atmos_gasesAM5C__2_FD_204582 | JGI IMG/M metagenome (GOLD analysis project Ga0307472, IMG submission 204582) | Hardwood forest soil microbial communities from Morgan-Monroe State Forest, Indiana, United States - atmos_gasesAM5C_05 | ecosystem: Environmental > Terrestrial > Soil > Temperate... | reverse complement strand
AAAGCAAACGCTCGACGCGAACCAAACCATCAAAATTGCCTCTGCTCGCTTGGAGCAGGCTCGCGCTTCCGCGGCGGTGCAAATTGCCACGCAGTTCCCGGCGCTCACCACTGCGCCTCAGGCCGAACGCCAGCGTCTTTCAGGAAACCGTCCTGCCGGGGGCTCCTTTCCCGTTACCTCCGCAATAACCCAGAGCAGCTTCACCTTGCCGTTCACCGCCGGATATGAAGTCGACCTGTTTGGCCGGCGACGCCGCAGCATTGAAGCAGCGCAAGCTTCTTATCAGGTTTCCGCAGCGGACCTTGAAAATGTCCGCCTGGTTATCACTTCTGAGCTTGCGGGCGATTACTTCACCGTTCGCCAGCTCGACGCTGAGTTGGGCATTCTGAATCGTACTGTCGAAACGCTGCAAAAAGGGCTGCAACTCGTGGACTCGCGCCACAAAGGCGGCGTCGCCTCGGGCCTCGATGTCGCGCAGGAAGAGACGCTTCTCAACACCACGCGCACGCAAGCGATCTTGCTTCAACAGCAAAGAAAGCAGTTCGAAGATGCGATAGCCGTTTTGCTCGGCAAACCTGCTCCGGATTTCCATCTCGCGCTCAAAGAATTGAATGCCGAACCTCCCGCTCTGGACGCTGGGCTGCCATCGGATCTTCTTGAGCGCCGCCCGGACATCGCTGAAGCCGAGCGTCAAATGGCTTCCGCCAACGCGCAAATCGGCATAGCTCGCGCCGCTTACTTTCCCTCGCTGAATCTTTTCGCGAATGGCGGATGGCAGGCCGCGGACATCGCCAAGCTTTTGAACGTTCAAAGCACTTTCTGGGCCGTCGGAGCCAACGCCGCTGAAGCCATCTTCACCGGCGGCTCGCGCCGTGCGCAGACGCAATTCGCGAAGGCCGGCTACGACGCCAGCGTCGCCTCCTATCGCAACACCGTTCTCAGCGCTTTCGGCGAAGTGCAGGATGACGTGACCGGCCTGATGGTGCTCGACCAGGCCTTCCATTCGCAGGAGCAGGCGGTGGACGCGGCCCGGCGCACGCTGAATATCTCCACGGATCGCTATACCGGCGGTCTCGTCAACTACCTCGACGTCGTCACCGCGCAACAAACGCTCTTGAACAACGAGCAGCAGCTTGCCGCGATTGGCGGCCAACGCTTGGTGACCAGCGTTCTGCTCATCAAAGCGCTTGGCGGCGGTTGGGACGCTTCCAGTCTCGCGGCAGTCCAAGTCAAAACGAAACTGAAGGACGTTGTCGCGCCATAAGGCGTCAGCCAAGTGCGCTCAGGGATTCCCCGTGTCGTGTGGCGAGACCACGCGCCCCAGCTCCGATGCGCGGCTTAAGCGATCGAACATCTGGTAAGCCACATCGGAAATTTTTGTAATCGCTTCGCCGCCGTCTCGTTCCCGCCGCAAATACGTCGTCATCACGCTAATGACGTAGGGCCGTTTGCCCGTAAAAACAATCCCCGAATCGTTGCGCACGCCCTCCAACTCGCCCGGCTTGTTCGCCACCTTCAAATCTTCCGGCAAGTTCCGTGGAATGTAGCTTTCCTTGTGTACGCTAAGCAAGTTGAAAAAGTCCTCGGTCATCTGCTTGTTCAGCACTTTGCCGCGATAAAGACTCTCGAGCAGCAACATCATCTCGCGCGGCGTGGCCACATTTTCGCGGCCTTCCGAAGCCGCTTTGATGTCCATCATTTTCCGCCGCAGGCGCGTGTGGGTCAGCCCCAGCGAATCGAGCAGCGCGTTGACGTTTTCCATCCCGATGCGGTCAATAATGACGTTAGTCGCCGAATTGTCGCTCACGGAAATCATCAGGGCCGCAACGTCCCGCAGCGTTAACTTTGTCATTCCAGGCGTGAGCACACTGGTGATTCCGCTTCCTCCCACCAGGTCCGCCTGCTGCAGCGTGTAAGAATCGGCCAGCTTGACCTTGCCTTGCTGCGCCTGCCGGTAAAGCTCCGCGAGGATCGCGATCTTGATCGAGCTCGCCGTAGGCATCACTTCATCCGAGTGCAAGAGATACTTCTGCCCCGTAGACAAATCCAGAATCGCCACCGCCAGCACGCCGTCGAGTTTGCCATCCACTTCATTCACCGTGGCTGCCAGCTTCTGCCACAGAATCTGCTCTTTCTCTGGCGAATTCTGCTGCGCGTAGGTAAGGTGGGACCCGCCAGCTGAAACCGTCGCTGCAAGTACTGCAGGAATCAGGAATTTCTTGAGCAAGAAGCCTCCAGGTGCACGGGATTATAATGCCTGCCGGAACAGGATCAGAGCACTTTCCCCCAACCAACGACTTGCCCGAATAAGCACCTCCAAAACCAATTTCCGGAAAGTGTGTTAAACATAAAGGGGGTAACGAATCGTCCTGCGAAACGCTGATCCGGCCATCTTCAAGACAATCGAGCAAGCAGATTCGGAACGGTTTCGCACTTTCGGGAGAGTACTTATGCGCAAATTCTTCGCAGCAATGGTTTTCATGGCTCTGGCTGGCACGCTCGCGCTCGCCGCGCCGCCTCAGGATCGCGACGACCGCCGCGACCGCGACGAACGTCATGACAATGGCAAGCATAAAGGGGACAAACACGGCGACCGTGATGACGACGGAGACCGCCACGACAACGGCAAGCACAAGGGCTGGTACAAGCATGGCGACCGCGATGACTATCGCGATTGGGACTACGATCACGAGCGTGTGCGCCCCGGCCGCGCCTATCCGCACGGCCGCTACGAACATGTGCGTGAAGTCTACGTCGCCCGCCGCTTTGATTCCCGCACGCGCCACATTTTTTTGTACGACAATTCCGATTGGGTGGTTGCTTCTTACGATGTTGACCGCTGCCGCGATTGGCAGTGGGAACGCGATCAAGTTTACGTCTACGACGACGACCATCACCCGGGTTGGTACTTGCTCTTCAACGCCCGCCTGGGCCGCTACGTCCACGTCGAATACTTTGGCGTGCACTAGGAGCCGGCACTCTCCAACCCAAACTCGACTAGCTTTCCAAAGAGCGAGCAGAAGGCGTGCCCCGCACACCCCCCGGGCAATTTGTATCGTTTTCAAAACAAGGGGGTTGCTAAAATTGATTGCTGGAAGTTGTTGGAAACAAAGGGGCAGCAAAGGGCACTGGCAGGCCGGCTGAAATGGACTTTGAAAGAACCCGCGGTACTACCACCTCCCCCTCCGTTGGGCGGGAAAGAGTGTGCAAACAGTTGATTGTAAAGGGGTTGCAGTGCTCCGTTGTGCGCAAAGAGTGCGGAAGTCCATGAAAAGAAATGCGTTAGATAGAAACAATGCAATGGAGGGACTCAAAACGGCGGGGTGCGAGCCGACACTCTCAGGCGCAGCCGAAGACTTCGGTCGAGACTTAGATTGAACGCTTCGGGGCTCAGTATAAATAAACACATGGAAAGCTAGCATTTTGGTTATCAAGTAGTTAAGTATTAAGCAGGGAACGGGCGAAATTGAGGGTTGCATGGGTGGGATGGCGGGGTGAATGGTTTGCGCGGGGCGCGAGATGTAATAGGAAAGAAGCAAAGTCAAAAACCGCACCCTTAAAACCAAGGTGCGGCACTCCGCCTTCCTGCGCGCCACCCGCCACCCGTCTGTTTGCCTTCACGCCAGCTAAAACGGCTTGAAATCGAAGAGAGAATCTACAAACACGGGTCTGAAGAGCCGCCACTACAAGGGAGCACGATGTTCCGGCTGCTGCTGGCGACGGCTAGGCTAGTCTTTGCATATTCGGTTCGTCACAGGTTGCTACCTGTTCTCGGTGAACGTCATGCTTGCTTTTTCTTGCTGAAAACTAAAAACTTAAGAGCCTCAGGCCTCGCGATTAGGGACGGGACGAGATCGGAGCAGTTGGGGCCAAGGGCCGGCCTGACCTACAAAACCGAAGATGCCGCCCTGAAGGGCGCCGCTACAACAACCAAAGACTTCTTATGGACAAACGCATCGCTTCCGCGGACGCCGCCATTGCCAAGGTCAACGACGGCGCGACCATTCTCATGGGTGGCTTCGGGCTGTGCGGCATCCCGGAGAACCTTATCGCTGCCGTCCGCCGCAAAGGCACGAAGGACCTCACCATCGTCAGCAACAACGCCGGCGTGGATGATTTCGGCATCGGGCTGCTGCTCCAGCAGCGCCAGGTTAAGAAGATGATCTCGACTTACGTGGGCGAGAACAAACTCTTCGAGCAGCTCGTTCTGAGCGGCGAGATGCAGGTCGAGCTGAACCCGCAGGGCACGCTCAGCGAGCGCCTGCGCGCGGGCGGCGCGGGCATTCCTGCGTTCTACACGCCCACCGGATACGGCACCATGGTTGCCGAAGGCAAAGAGACGCGCGAGTTCGACGGCCGCATGTACGTGATGGAGCGCGGGCTGCGCGGCGACTTCGCGTTCATCAAGGCGTGGAAGGGCGACCGCTGGGGCAACCTCATCTATCGCAAGACGGCGCGCAACTTCAATCCCATGATGGCCACCGCCGCCGATTACGTCGTCGCCGAAGTTGAGGAGCTTGTCGAGCCCGGCCAGCTCGACCCGAACCAGGTGCACACGCCCGGAATTTTCGTGGACGCCATCTTCCAGGGGCCCAAGTACGAAAAGCGCATCGAGCGCCGCACGACGAGGAGGGCGTGAATGCCTGCTATTGTTGTTGGGCTTCTTATTCTCGCCCTATGGTTGGGCGAGATTGTCTACGAGCTGAGCACTGGCAAATTGTTAGCCCGCGGCTGGAAAGTGTATGCGAGACGCGAGGACAACCCAATGCTGTATTGGTCGAGCATGGCGCTAAAAATTCTTGTGGCGCCGTTCATAACTTGCGTAGTCGTGATTATCCTCGTTAAGGAGCTAAGCAAACCGTGAAAGGATAACTACGGGCTGGCCCATGCCTCTGACCGAAGAACAAAAACGGGAACGGATTGCGCGGCGGATCGCGCTGGAGCTGCGTGACGGTTACTACGTCAATCTTGGCATTGGAATGCCCACGCTGGTCGCGAACTACGTTCCCGAAGGCATGGACGTGATTCTGCAATCGGAAAACGGCATGCTTGGCGTCGGGCCGTACCCGCTCGAGTCGGAAGTCGATCCCGACCTCATCAACGCGGGAAAGGAAACGGTTACCGAACTTCCCGGCACGGCGTATTTTTCTTCGGCAGATTCTTTTGCCATGATTCGCGGCGGGCACGTGGACCTGACCGTTCTCGGTGCGCTGCAAGTCGACGAAAAGGGCACGCTCGCCAACTGGGCCATCCCCGGGAAGATGCTTAAGGGCATGGGCGGCGCGATGGATTTGGTCGCCGGGGCCAAGCGCGTGTTCATCGCCATGGAACACGCTACCCGGGACAACAAACCCAAAATCCTGAAGAAGTGCACGCTGCCGCTCACCGGCGTGGAAGTCGTGGACCACATCGTCACTGAACTTGCGGTCATCGACGTCACGCCCCAGGGCCTGCTCCTCCGCGAACTCGCGCCGGAGGCCACGCTCGAGCAAGTGCAATCGCTCACGGAGCCGAAACTGGTTCTTCCGCCCGGCGGGCCCAAGCCCATGCTCACGAGCTAGCCATGTCGATTCTAGTTTCCCTGTTGATTTCGATAGCCTTTGCGATTTGCTTGATCTGCGCGGCAATGGCTAATCACGGCTACGACGTCATGCTGGACGAAGTGAACCGCCGTATGCCAGAGGGCCAAAGGATCAAACGTCCTTTTTTCAGCTACAAATGGCCCGCGATTGTCAGCCTGCACGAGCAGTTATATCCCGGGAGTCGTATCCGTCGTAAGCACAAGCTTCTCATTCGGGTCTTGGTCATAACCCTTGGGAGTGTGGGGTTCATAATGCTTGCCTGGGTCATTTCCCGCGGGCCTGCTCATCCGTGACGGTAGGCAGGGAGGTGAATTGAGTGCGAACGCCACTGACCGAAGCATTTGGAATTCGTCACCCGATCCTGTGCGCGCCGATGGCTCTGATTGCGGGCGGGCGCTTGGCCGCCGCCGTGTCTGATGCGGGCGGGCTTGGAGTCCTGGGAGGCGGATATGCCGGCGCGCTCGGCGGCGAGCCGGACCTGGAGAAAGAACTCGCGCTCGTGAAAGGCCGCAAGTTTGGCGTGGGTTTCATCAGCTGGGCGCTGGATCGCGCGCCCCAAGCGCTCGAAGCAGCCTTGAAACATTCTCCGTACTGCGTGTTTCTCTCTTTTGGCGACCCCAAACCGCACGCGAAAAAGATTCATGACGCCAAGGTCAAGCTGATCTGCCAAGTGCAAACTCTGCGGCACGCCAAGCAGGCGCTCGACGCGGGAGCCGATGCCATCGTCGCACAGGGCACGGAGGCGGGCGGCCATGGCGCGAGCCGCTCGACTCTTCCGCTGGTCCCCGAAGTCGCAGACTATTTGGCAAAGCGCGCGCCAAAGACACTGCTCCTTGCAGCGGGAGGAATTGCGGATGGCCGCGGGCTCGTTGCCGCTTTAATGCTGGGAGCCGACGGCGTGCTGGTGGGAACCCGTTTCTGGGCTTCAGCGGAGGCCCTCACGCCTCAAGCGATGATTGACCGCGCTGTGCGGGCCAGCGGCGATGACACAGTTCGCAGTAGGGCGATCGACGCGCTGCGCGGCGTTCCCTGGCCCAAGGAGTTTTCGTTTCGCGTGTTGAAGAACAAATTCACAGACGAATGGGCGCACCGGGAAGTGGAAGCTGCTGCTGCGTCAGGAAGCCTTGCACGGGCTTACGCGGAAGCACGCGAGCGGCAGGATTTGGATGTGTATCTGACCGTGGTCGGCGAAGCCACCGGGCTGCTTCACGACCGCCCCAGCGCCGCCAGCATCATCGAACATATGGTCGCGCAGGCGGAGGTCTTGCTGAAGCGCGGCGCGTCCCTTGATTTTCGCGCTTCCAGGGCTGCTTCGTGAAAAACGGAGTTGGATTGAGATGAAGAAGGCAAAGAAGACAAAGAAAGCAAAGAAGGCAAAACGGAGTCCCACAGCCAAGCAAGGGCGAGCGATGCGCGAGCGGCCGAAGATGCCGCCGATTTCCGAAGAAATGAAGCAATGGTCGGCAATGCTGAAAACGGAAGTGAGCGGCTGGCCACAGATCTCCACCAAGCCGATGTTCGGCATGATGGGACTATATCGCGGCAAGAAGATTTTTGGCGGCTTGCCAGTGACGCGCGGATTCGACACTTCCAATTCCGTGATTTTCCGGTTTGACCCGATTCCGTCCGAACTGGAAGAACGCGCCTCGAAGGACAAGCGCATCTCCCCGGGGAAACGCTGGTTTTCGTTTGACGTGCGCTCCGCGGAAGATTTGCGCGACGCGCTGTGGTGGCTGAACCAGGCCTACGAGAAAACAAAATAAATACAATAGCGAAATCGCGAGTCACCAGTACCTTTTCCATACTGCCGCAATCGCGCTGGCAGGGTTTGCGCTAAGCTACAAGAAGAACTAAAACGATCAGCCCATGGACCCGCACTCCATCGTGATTGTCAGTTTGCACACGCCCAAGGAAAAGGTGTGGGGCGAATTGCTCACCATCAATCCTTCGGGCGTCACGCTGCGCGGCATTGACCTGAATTCGTTCGACCATTTTATCCGCCAGATGAATGAACCCGACGGTGAGCGCATGGGATTTCCCACAGTGTTCTTCCCCATGCACCGCGTGGAGCGCGTCGCTCTGGATGAACCTTCCGGTTCAATCCCTTCGATGAACGCACTTTTCGCGCGCAAGCTCGGCCGCTCGCTGCTGGAATATCTCGGCGAATTCGCCTGAAGCACTTTGAAGAATGCTGTTTTTGGAATATTTCCAGCGCTCGCCGAGATGCCTGAAAAAAGCCGCTGAATTACGGTATCCTTAATCACAATGAAGGGCCGCATCTGGACTGTACCCAACCAAATCACGTTTCTCCGGCTCGGCTTCCTGCCGTTCTTCCTGATTTTCATGTCCTACGAAAAGTACAAGTGGGCCCTGCTCATTCTGGTGATTGCCGGTCTTTCCGACGGCATCGACGGACTGATCGCGCGGGCGTTCAACCAGCGCTCCGCGCTGGGGGCGTATCTCGATCCCATTGCGGACAAACTCCTGCTCTCCTCGTCCTTTGTGGTTCTTGCATTCAAGCAGCAACTGGCGTGGTGGCTCACGATTCTCGTCTTGAGTCGCGACTTGCTCATCCTGATTGTCGCGGCGGTCATCATTCTGGCTTCGGGGTACCGGCCGTTTCCGCCGAGCCTGTATGGCAAAGGCACCACGTTTTTCCAGATTATCCTGGTGTTTGCTGCGGTTTTCTCCGCGGCTTACCCGGAGTTCCACTTGCACACGTTGATCCGCGTTCTTGTCTACCTAGTCACAGCCCTTTGCGTTTTTTCGGGCGTACATTATTCGTTCACGATGGCGCGCCGGCTCAACGCGCCCGCACCGCCAGAAGGAACAAGCTGATTTAACAAATAGAAAAAAGTTCAGAGAGCCGCAGCCCACTGCGGAAACAGCCAGGACTTCAGCGGGAAAGTTGGGTCGTAATACTTATTGCCCTGGGAGCGTTTCTTTCAGATGCAGGAACATGAAAACAAAGCTGGCAATCACCACGATTCCCGCGGACCACGCGAGCGCATAGGCCCGCCGGAATTCCTTGGCGTTGAGCGGCTCCCGGTCAGCCATGAATTTGCCGAGCAGAAACCCGACAGCCAGCCCGCCGAAGTGAGCGGCGTTATCAATGCCAAACGGCAAAATGGCCATAATCACGAGATACAAAACCATGCGCATCATTTGCGAACGGATTTCGCGGGCGTAAGTTCCGCCGCGGCGCGTGGTCATTCCCAGCATCACGCCGACCAGTCCGGCCAGCGCGCCGGATGCCCCGATGGCCACGCCGAATCCACCGTATCGGAACAGGTTCCATGCCGTGCTGGCGAGGAAGCTGCAAATTCCTGTGAAAACGTAGATGAAGAGATAGCGGGCAGATCCATACAGGCGCTCCACCTGGGGGCCGATATCCACGAGAAACATGGTGTTGAAGCCGATGTGAATCAGGCCGCCATGTAGGAAAATGGGGAGGACGAGCCTCCACCATTCGCCTCCGAGAATGGCGATGGATTGGCGAGCGCCCATGCGATAGAGAACCCTGCCGTCAACACCGCCAAAAAGATTGAGGGTTCCGGTGGACTGGCTGGTAGCCAGAACGCTGATGCCAAAGAGTAAAAGATTGAGGATGAGGATGACCGTCGTAACCGGAACTTCGTTATCGCCAAAGATTCCGGAGAACTGCTTGCTGAGGGCGGCGAGAGAAAAGCGCAGGCTTGTGCCGCATTCGTGGCAGCGCGTGGCGTTGATGCCCACAAGCGCGCCGCAAGCGGGACAGAGTTTCGGACGAGGCTGCTGCTCGCCGCCACCAAAGAATCCGCGCAGCGCATTTTTCCAGCGTTCCAATCGCCACTGCCAACGGTAGGGTAGGGTCAACCGTCCTCCTTGCGAGCGGGAAAGGGCGTTTCTATAATACAGAAATCGCGCAGAATGTCGCGGCGCGAAAGCAAGGGGTAGCCAATGGGGCGGTTCGAAGAATTCGGAAAACGCATTGACGACGAAGTCGCCCGGCTGAAAAGCATGAAAAACTTCGAAGATTTCGGGAAACGCGTGGACGAGGAGCTCTCGCGCATCAAGTCCTTTTTGAAGGAAGATGTTGCGCCGGAGACGGAAAAGCGCACTGCCGAGTTTTTGCGCGAAGTGTCCGAGAAGCTTGGCGAAGCGGCAAGCTGGATCGAAGAGCGCAACGCCGCGCGCAATTCGCAGAAGCCGACCGACTCCTCCAAATCCTAACCACGAGAGGGCTTTGAAAAAGCCATCCACAAGACCTCGCAAAGCGCGGAAGGCGAGCGGACGTCGAAGCCGTTCTGCTGAGGCGCGGCGCGTGCGCGCGATTCTTTATTTTGGTTCCACAACATTGTTTATGCTGGCGCTGATTGGCTCGGGCTGCGCGGGACGCAGGCCGATTGCGACCCGGCCACCGACGCAGCCTACGGCCACGCCGCCGGGTACGGGGGAATCCGCGAAACGCTCGACCGATGTGCCGGAAACGCCTTCGAGCAGACCGCCAAGGCGCGACAAATTGCCCGTGGTTCCGGCTCCAGCCGGGTACACCGAAGAAGGAAACGCATCGTGGTACGGCGAGCCGTTCAACGGGCGGCGCGCTTCGAACGGCGAGATTTACGACATGTATAAACTGACGGCGGCGCACCGCACGCTGCCGTTTGACACGATGGTGCGGGTGACGAACCTGAACAATGGAAAGGCCACAACGGTGCGCATCACCGACCGCGGACCGTTTGTGGAGAACCGCATCATTGACCTTTCGCTGGCGGCCGCGCGGGAGATTGATTTAGTGGGGCCAGGAGTCGCGCCGGTGCGCATGGAAGTACTGGGCAATAACGTAGATCCGACGGCCGGATTCTTCACGGTGCAAGTAGGTGCGTTCAAGGACCGCGGAAATGCGGAGCGGCTGCGCGACCGGCTAAATGCTTCGTACTCACCGATTTTCATTCAGCAGTATGATGCGCCGGAAGGAACTTTCTACCGGGTGCGCGTCGGCAAAATCTCCGGAGAAGACGCAGCGCAGCAGTTCAGCGAGCAACTGCGCTCGCGTGAAGGCCTTATGCCTTTCGTCACGCGCCTGGACCAGGAAGCAGGCGAACGGCCCTAACCCGACCTTTTTCTCTCAAAGCTTGGACGCGAGGTAGTAGTGGTTGTCGCCCTCGTCGGACTGCTCGCCATCCACAGCAAGGTCCTCAGCATGTAAGATGCGCTGATACTCCGCGGAGCCCAGGGAGATGGACGGGCGTCCGGTCAGGGCATCCTGCCACCTGACCGGTTTCTCAGGTGAGGTGAAAAGGAATCTACCGCCGTGGTTCAGCGCTTTGGCGACTTTGCCGATTACAATTGCCTGGACCTCCGCTGGCAACAGGAAAATCAGGCCCCACGCTATGACGCCGTCAAAGGTGCGGTCGAAAAAGTCGGAATCTTCAGCAGCGGCACATTGCGCGTTGGCTGAGGGGAATCGCTGGCGGAAGGCTGCAATCATTTTCGGTGACGCATCCACACCATAAACTGCGGACCCCTTATGGATCAAAACCCGCGAAATCGGCACGCCATGGCCACATCCAAGGTCAAGAATGGAGGAGCTGCGAGGAAGAGTATCGCTCCATTCGCGCGCAGTTGCCGCACCGATACGAGGATTGCGCCGAGACATGAAGGCGGCAGCCACTTGCTCGTATCCATTCGATTTGTCTAGAGTGGCCTTGTTGACCATCGAGGAAGCCCGCAATGATGATTGCGATATGGGGATGGTACTACGAGCAGAGAAATCCCGGATGAGCATGCCGCCACGCAGGTGGCTGCCCGGAGATATGGCACATCTTTTTCCTGAGACATTTTCCCGGTATGCTTTTGCGGACGAAGCACGGAGTAATGTATGGCTGACGATTGCTTGTTTTGTAAGATTGGCGCAAAAAAGATTCCGTCGAAGATGGCTTATGAGGATCCCGACCTGTTCGCTTTTGAGGACATCAGCCCGCAGGCGCCCACGCACATCCTGATTTGCCCGCGGAAGCATTTCGAATCGCTGACGGAAGCAGGAGCTGCGGATCAAGCCGTGCTGGGAAAGCTGCAACTGGTGGCAGCGCAACTGGCACGCGAGCGGAAACTCCTCGCAGGCTACCGGACGGTTTTGAACAACGGAGAAGGGGCGGGTCAGTCGGTTTTTCACTTGCATTTGCATCTGCTGGGCGGGCGGCAGTTTCGGTGGCCGCCGGGATAGCAAGGGATCGCTAAAAGAAAGCGATGTCTCTCATTGGATAGTGATGGCGGTTGCGTGTCCAGAGTTTCAGATTGTGAATAGAGGCCGTTGCCGCAATCAGTGCGTCACCGAGTTCTACATGATGGCTTTTCGCGAAAAGATGAAGATACTCACCGGCACGCCGGCCAATCGCAACATCAATCGAGACACACTCGATGACCGAAAATAGGGCCGTAAGAGATACATGTTCGGAGGGTCGTGCGCCATGCCAGAGCTCAGCGACTGTTACGGGTGAGCAGAACAGCGGCAATTGACCGAGCGCGAGCTGATCCCAGCGCCCCAAGACAATGGCGTCACGAGCGCGCGAGACTTCAATCAGGATATCCGAATCGATTAGAACCGAATTCAAGACGTAAGTCTCTGAAGCCGATTCCCCTTCCGGAGTCTTCGGATGTAGGCCGCGGAATCACCCAGATCGCGGCGGTTCTTGCGAATACCAACAAAAGCCTGCATCACTTCTTTACGTGCGTGTGGCGAACCTCCGTACTTGTCTCTCAAGGCTTCGCGGACAAGCTCGGAGATCGACGACCGCCGTTGTTTTGAACGGATGTGCAATGTTTTCCATAGTTCGTCGTTCAAGTAAAGCTGAGTACGCTTCATGATGTATATTATACATCATAACGCGGGAGTTTCAGTGACTGTATAAAACAAGTAAGGCCATTTTGTACCTTCCATTCGCATGAAGAGTCCAAGAATATCGCCCCATCGAAATTAAATTACACCGAGCGAGGGCAGAAGACTTGAAGCACATTCTGCGCCACCGGATCGCTATGTTTGAGGACATAGGATTCCATGATGCTCCGATTCTCGATCGCGTGGAGGCTGTTTCACGAGGCTATTTCACGGAGGCCCTTCGGGCTGGAACCTACGTGGGTTGAATGGCAGAGGACGCTAACGGACAGGTGGTGGGAGACGGCGGAGCACTAGTCGAGGTTGGATTTGCCGTGGCGGTGCTTGGCGGCGGCGAGAAGCTGATCGAGCGCGGCGCGGTCAAAATATTTTCCGTGGAGCCAGACGGCCTGGATTTGCGTGGTGTTGTGAATATCGGCGAGGGGATCCCCGGAGAGCAAAATGAGGTCGGCGCGCTTTCCGGGAGCGATTGCACCGAGCTCGCTGGTGCGGCCAAGAAACTCCGCAGGGCGCAGCGTGGAGGCTTGTAGTGCGGCGAGCGGAGTGAGACCGGATTCG